>Ga0306921_10005881_pt1 | contig 12782 bp, 16 predicted proteins | sample sta12Cox44000080_FD_203760 | JGI IMG/M metagenome (GOLD analysis project Ga0306921, IMG submission 203760) | Lab enrichment of tropical soil microbial communities from Luquillo Experimental Forest, Puerto Rico - statoxic.12C.oxic.44.000.080 (v2)... | ecosystem: Environmental > Terrestrial >... | reverse complement strand
CTCGACCTCGTAGAGGTGACTCGCGTCCTTCACTCCCTCGCGCTCGACGGCCTCCATGGCGCGCCTCCCTTCCGCGGTGATGGTACCATCGCGGCACCGTCACTCCGGGAGATGCCCATGGGTCAGGACCTGCTCGAAGTCGTCAAGGATGGCGTCGCGGTGCTCACGCTCAATCGCCCCGAGCGGCTGAACGCGCTGTCGGGCGCGATGCTCACCGCCCTGCTCGAGGCGCTGCCGCGTCTGGCCGACGATCCGGGAGTCGGCGTGGTCGTCCTGACCGGCGCCGGCCGCGGCTTCTGCGCCGGTGGCGACGTCAAGGCGATGGCCGAAGGGCGGGAGTTCAGCGGGACCTTCGAGGAGAAGGCGCAGTCGCTGCGCGCGGCCATGGAGGTCTCGCGGTGGCTTCACGAGATGCCCAAGGTGACGATCGCGATGGTACGGGGGGCGGCGGCGGGCGCCGGACTCTCGCTGGCGCTGGCCTGCGACCTGCGCGTCGCGAGCGATACCGCGCGGTTCGCGACGGCCTTCGCCCGCGTGGGCTACTCCGGCGACTTCGGCGGGAGCTGGTACCTCACGCAGCTCGTCGGCAGCGCGAAGGCGCGCGAGCTCTACTACACGGCTGACATCGTCGACGCGCAGCAGGCGCTGGCGCTCCGCATCACCAACCGGGTGGTGCCCGACGCGCGGCTCGAGGAGGAGACGCTCGCGCTCGCCGGGCGGCTGGCCCGCGGCCCGCGCGTCGCCCACCGGTACATGAAGCGGAACTTCAACGCGGCGGAGAGTGGTACGCTCAAGGACTCGCTCGACCTCGAGGCCTGGCACCACACGCGCTGCGGGGAGACCGACGACCATCGCGAGGCCGCCCGCGCGTTCGTCGAGAAGCGCGAGCCGGTCTTCAAGGGGCGCTGATGGCCTTCACGGACGAGCTCTGGAAGTCGATCGAGCCGATCTACGCGGCGATCCTGCGCCATCCGTTCCTGCGCGGCCTCACGGACGGCTCGCTCCCGCGCGAGAGCTTCAAGTTCTACGCCGTCCAGGACGCTCTCTACTTGCGTGAGTTCGCCCGCGCCCTGTCGCTCGTGGGCGCCCGGGCGCCCCAGGACGACTGGATCATCATGTTCAACGAGCACGCGGCCGGCGCGCTCAAGGTGGAGCGCGAGCTCCACGCGGGCTTCTTCCGCGACTTCGGGCTGTCGCCCGAGGCGGTGGCGTCGACGCCGCCGGCCCCGACCAATCTCGCCTACACGAGCTACCTCCTCTCCGTCGCCTACGGCGCGCCGTTTCACGAGGCGCTCGCGGCAGTACTGCCGTGCTACTGGATCTACTGGGAGGTGGGCAAGGAGCTCGAGCGCGCCGGCTCGGCCGACCCGCTCTACAAGCGCTGGATCGGCACCTACGCGTCGGAGGAGTTCGGCTCGGTCGTGCGGGCGGTGCTCGCGGCGGCCGAGCAGGTGGCGTCGAGCCTGAGGCCTCCCGATCGCGAGGCGATGCGGCAGCACTTTGTCACGACGAGCCGCTACGAGTGGATGTTCTGGGACATGGGCTTGCGACGGGAGACGTGGCCTAGCTGGTAGGCGGATGAGCGAGGCGGAGCGCTTCGACCAGGCGACCCAGATCTGGCAGGACGCCTACCGTCACCAGATGAAGGGAGAGCTCGACCGCGCCATCGAGCTCTACCGGCGCTCGATCGAGGTGTGCCCCACGGCGGAAGCCCACACCTTCCTCGGGTGGACGTACAGCTTCCAGGGCCGTCTCGACGAGGCGACCGAGCAGTGCATGCGTGCCATCGAGGTCGATCCCGACTTCGGAAACCCTTACAACGACATCGGGTGTTACCTGATGCAGCAAGGGAAGCTCGAGGAGGCGATCCCGTGGCTCGAGCGGGCCAAGCAGGCCAAGCGCTACGAGCCCAGGCAATTCCCCTACATGAACCTCGCGCGGATCCACGTGAAGCAGGGCCGATGGTGGGACGCGCTGCGCGAGTTCGAGGGCGCCGTGCGTCTGGCGCCGGGCGACGCCGAGCTCCGGCGGGCCCTGCACTCGCTGCGCGGTCGCCTGAACTGACGTGGACGTCAGCGGGCTGACTCCAGTGTGTCGCGAAGCTGAACACCGTGGACGCGCGTCGTGCAGCTTTGCCGCGAAACACGCAGGTCCAACACATGGCGACCCGGTTGCATCGGTGTCGCCGCGAGCCCGACCACTACCGGTCTGGGCACCAATGAGGAGGCGGCTATGCGACAGGCTGTGATGGTCGGGGTGGTGTTACCTGCAGCGCTGCTGCTCGTCAGCGGCTGCGCCACCAAGAAATGGGTGACCGAGTACGTCGGCAAGGAAAAGGCCGACATCAACACCGGGGTCGACTCGAAGATGAGCTCCGAGAGCCAGCGCGTCGACCAGAAGGTCGACGGAGTGGATACCCGGCTGAAGGCGGCCGAGGGTACGCTTGCCACGACCTCGGAGACGGCCAAGGGGGCGAAGGATCGGGCGGATAGCGCCTACACCAAGGCCGACGAGACGAACAGCCGACTGACCCGGCTGTGGTCGGGCCGCAACAACCGGAACGAGGTCGAGACCCACCAGGTCCTGTTCGGGTTCGACAAGTGGGATCTCGGCGACAACGCCCAGACGACCCTGGCCTCCGTGATCCAGGAGATGAAGCAGAATCCCAATCTGACAGTCGACCTGCAGGGTTACGCCGACCCGGTCGGCTCGTACCCCTACAACGTTGGCTTGAGCCAGCGCCGGGTCGAGTCGGTTCGCCGCTTCCTCGTCGAGAAGGGTATCGAGCTCCCGAGGATCCACCTGATCGGGCTCGGCCCCATCGCCGAGAAGGGCACTCCCAACGCCGAGAAGCGCAAGGTGACCGTGCGCTTGATGGTCAACAAGGAAGAGTAGCGCTTCCGGTACCCCGGAGGGAGACGCGCCCGGATTTCGCCGGGCGCCTCCCTCCGAGCCTCGGGGCTCCGAAGCTTCAGCCTCGAACGAAGGCCGAAAGCGCCCGGCCGATCTCGTCCGGTGAGTCCTCCTGGATGAAATGGCGGCCCCTGACCGTGACTTCACGCTGGTTGGGCCAGCTTCGGCAGAATTCCCGCTGAGCCCCCACGAGGATCGAGCCGGGCTCGGCGTTGACGAAGAGCTTCGGCATGGGGCTCTTCGACAGCCACTCCCCGTACTCCCGCACGATCCCGACGACGTCCGCAGGCTCGCCGTCCACCGGGATCTCGCGCGGCCAGGTGAGAGTGGGGCGCCGTGACTCGCCGGCCTCGCGATACGGCGCGCGGTAGCGGTCCATCTCCGCGTCCGTGAGACCGCGGACGACGCTCGCGGGCAGGATCCGCTCGACGAACACGTTCTTCTGCAGCACCATCTCTTCGCCGCCGGGCGAGCGCATCGCCTGGAAGATCTTACGGGCCGCCTCGGGCCACTCCTGCCAGGTCACCGGTCGGACGATCGCTTCCATGTAGGCGACGCCCTTGACGCGCTCGGCGTGGCGTCGCGCCCAGTGGAAGCCGAGCGCCGAGCCCCAGTCGTGGACGACGAGCACGACGTCCCGAGACAGGCCCAGCGCGTCGAACCAGGCGTCGAGATAGCGCGCGTGATCGACGAACCGATAGGTGCCGCCCGGCGCTCGGCCCGAGTCGCCCATCCCGACCAGGTCGGGGGCGAGGCAGCGGTGGCTCCCGGCGACGTGCGGGACGATGTTGCGCCAGAGATACGACGACGTCGGGTTGCCGTGCAGGAAGACGATCGGCTCCCCGGCGCCCGTGTCGACGTAGGCCATCTCCGTGTCGAGGACCCTGACGCGCTTTCGGGGGTGGGGGTCGGCGGCAGAGAGGGGGCTCATGCGCCCGATTGTAGTCGACCCAGATCATCATTGCCACGCAGGGTTAGCAAGCACGATCGGGAAGCGAGGTGGCCACGCGGACATGCGACATAATCGTTCGAGGGACGGTCACGTCCGGGCCCAGCCCCCGTCCCGGCCAAGCCCGAAGGACGGACATGATCGGATCGCGATTCAGCGCCGAGACCCGCCGAGCCCTCGGTATCGACATCTCGGCGACCCTCCTGTACACCGTCTTTGCCGGGCTCACCGCCCCATTCATCGGGCTGGTCCTCCGCCGCGACTTCGGCGCGACGCCGCTCCAGCTGGCCGTCACCTCGTCGGCGTGCGGCGCCTGCCTGCTCCTGTCGCTGCTCTGGGCGAAGAGCTTCCACGGACGCCCACCGCTCCCGTACCTTGTCTGGCCAGGCTTCCTGGCCCGGGGGGCGTTCCTGCTGACGCCATTCGTCAGCTCGCCCTGGGGGCTCGCGGGCATCGCGATTGCCCGCGATTTCTTCGGCGCCGCCGTGGCGCCGGCCCAGGCGGCGGTCGTCGAGCGCGTCTACCGACGCGCCGAGCGGGGCCGGGCGCTCGGCCTGGTTCGGATGGCCGGAGCAGTGCTCGGGACCGCGCTGGCGCTCGTCGCCGGCCAGCTCTTCGATCGGGTCGGGTACCGCTGGATCTTCGTTGCGGCCGCCCTGCTGGGGATGGCCGCGAGTCTCCGCCTGCGCCGGCTCGTCGTGCCAGAGCCCGAGAACGGGGCCGGCGAGGCCCCCGCAGGGCTCCTCGGCGCCTGGCAGATGGTGCGCGAGGATCACGCGTTCCGGCGCCTGCTGATCGCGTCGTTCCTGTTCGGGTTCGGCTGTTGGATCCAGACGCCCGCACATCCGCTCCTGCTCGTCGACGTGCTGCACGTGAGTGCTTCGCAGGTGGGTGCGCTCGGGGCGGTGGCGGCGGTCGCGGGCCTGGGCGCCAGTGCATACTGGGCCCGGCTCGTCGATCGCAAATCGAGCCTCGAGGCGCTGCGCGTGATGTACTTCCTCGGCGGCATGACGCCGCTCATCTACTACGTCGCCTGGAGCCCCTGGGTGCTGGTCGCGAGCGCCGTCACCGACTCGATGGTGTCCGTCGGTCTCGAGCTCGTGTGGATGATGGCGATCATCGACGTCGCGGGGCCCCAGCGCACGGCCCACTACGTGGCGATCGGCGCCACGCTCGCGGGCGTGCGCGGCATCACCGGCCCGCTTGTCGGCGGGCTCGTGATCCACGCCTTCGGCATCCACGTGGTCTATCTGATCGCGGCGATCCTGACGTTCTGCGGCGCGTGGCTCGCCGGCCGCGAGCTCAGGGTGCGCGTCCCGGCGCCGGCGCTCACCCCATGAGCCGCGCCGTGCGGGTGGCCGCGAGGGCCCCGATATTCGGTGTGGCCGGGTCTGCACCGTATACTCGGGGGGTGGGCAACGTGCTGACGATGCTCGTCGTTTCGCTCGTTCTGCTGGCCGACGCGCCCGCCTGGGCCGGTCCCACCGATCAGCTGCGCGAATACACCGACCAGGTCGTCAAGGTCCTCGACGACCCCTCGATGGCGCGGCAGGACCGGCGCGCCGCGGTCCGCAAGATCGCGCACGAGGCGTTCGACATCTCGGAGACGGCGCAGCGCGTCCTCGCGCGGCACTGGCAAGCCCGCACGCCCGCCGAGCGCGAGGAGTTCACGCAGCTCTTCGCCGACCTCCTGGAGCGGACCTACATCGCGCGGATGGACGAGTACGGCGGCGAGCGGATTCGCTACCTTAGCGAGTCGATCGACGGCGCCTTCGCGTCGGTCAAGGCGCGGATCGTGACGCGCACGGGCGCCGAGGTCGCGGTCGAGTCGCGAATGAACCTCCGCGGGGATCGGTGGCTGATCTACGACATCCTCATCGAGAACGTGAGCCTCGTGGGCAACTATCGCTCGCAGTTCGACCGGATCATCCGGTCGAGCTCCTACGAAGAGCTCGTGCGCCGGCTCAAGACCAAGCGCGAGGAGTTCCTCAACGAGTCGACGCCGCGCGCGCGCCGGTCCGCCGGGTAGCCGGGTCCGCGCCCCGGCGTTGACCCTCGTTCTCAATCTGTTAGATTTCGAAGCGTGAGGACTCTACCCGCCACGACCATTCCGGTCGAGATCGCCTCGTGGATCACGAAGTTCGTCGGCGGCGACGGCTCGGGGCGGCGCGTCCTCGAGGAGCCCTTGACCCAGGGCGCGACGGTACGCAGCGTGCTGAGCGGCCTGTCGGCAAAGTTCCCCGAGCTCCACCGGGCCCTCTGGCACGGCAACGAGCTTGGCGAGCACATCGAAGTCCTGGTCAACGACGCGGTCCTCGGTATCGTGCACGACCTCGACTCTCCGCTGCGCCCCGGCGACCGCATCACGCTCCTCGCTCAGTTCATGGGCGGGGCATAGCACCCAGCATCCCGCACTCCGGTCGATGGCGAGCTATCAGATCATCGCCTGGAAGGACGTGCCGGCGATGGTCGAGGCGCGCGACGCCACCGACACGGTCACCCGCCAGCTGAGCGATCGCTTCCAGCAGCTCATCGACTCGGTCGCGATGCGCCTGGGGCTGCAGGATCAAGACGCGTATCTCGACCTGTGGGCTCGAAGCGACCCCGAGGAGCGCTCCGGCAGCGCGGCCGAAGTCGCCGATGCGGTGGCGGCCGAGCTCGAGGGGCGGTTCGCCGAGTTCATCGCGCAGGCGTTCAACCGGCCGTGAAGCTTGACGGCTGGCTCCTGGCCGTCTGCCTCGTGCGGACCTGCATGACGTCGGTGTTCATGACGTACGCCGCGGTCCTACCGGTGCTGCAGACCCGGCGGGACATGTCGGCGACCGCCGCGGGCTCCATCTCGCCGGGCTTCCAGTTCGGCTACGCCGTCGCCCTCGTGGCGTGCTCGGCGATGGCCGCTCCGGTCGGCGCCCGCCGCGTCTTCATCGGCTCGGCGTGGCTCGGTGCTGTCACGGCGATCGCGTTCGGCCTGTGGGCGCGCTCCTACGCGACGGCACTGCTCGGCGGTCCGGCTCCGGGGGCCGAGACAGGGCTCGCCGAAGATTTGACACGGTTGTGACGAATGCCGCGGCGGCGCCCGCCATACTTCCGACAGCAGGTCGATACTCAATCAGCTCGAGGAGGGGGCCCATGCTGAAGCGGGCAGGACGGCTGGGACGCGCGGTCGTGGTCGCGATGGTCGGCGTGGTGGTCGGGCTCGGTGGCGCCATGGGCGAGTCGGTCGCCCAGAGCGACATGAAGAAAGACGACATGAAGAAGATGGATGACACGATGAAGCCGGGCTCGATGAAGTCGACCGACACCATGAAGCCCGGCGACACGAAGAAGTCGAGCGACACGATGATGGGCGAGAAGAAGGACATGAAGACCGACGGGATGAAGAAGGACGAGACGATGGAGAAGAAGCCGTAGCCATGGCGTGGCGCGCGTCGCTCGTCGTCGCCGCACTGGTCGCGCCCTGGCTCGTCGCCGGAACCGCCGCCGCTCAGGCCTCGCGCCTCGGCACGCCGGCGCCGGAGGTCGCGGGCGAGCGCTGGATCAACAGCGCGCCCTTGACCACGCAGGCCCTGCGCGGGCGGGTCGTCCTCGTCGAGTTCTGGACCTTCGGCTGAATCAACTGCAAGAACGTGATCCCGCAGTTGCGGGGCTGGTACGAACGCTACGAAAAGGACGGATTCACGATCGTGGGCGTGCACACCCCGGAGTTCTTCTGGGAGAAGTCGTACGGAAGCGTCGTCGACGCCACGAAGAAGCTGGGTGTCCGGTATCCGGTCGTCCAGGACAACGACCACGCGATCTGGCAGCGCTGGAGCATCTGGGCCTGGCCGACGACGATCCTGATGGACCGGAAGGGAGTCGTGCGCTATCAGCACATCGGCGAGGGCGACTACGACCAGACCGAAGCGATGATCCGGCGCCTGCTCGCGGAGAAGGAGTAGCCACCGGGGTGCTGTCGTCGTCCGCGAGATTCTCGGCGCTGGCTCTCCTGGCGATCGTGGCGCCCGCCGCAATCGTTGCGATCATCGGCTACGTCTCGATCCGCCAGTGGGAGGCGTCGTCCGAGCTGCTCTATCGAGAGCAGGCGCGCGACATGGCCACGATGGCCGCCGACAAGGTCGAGGCGACCTTGCGCCGTACGGAAGAGGCGTTCCTCGACCGGGTCCAGGCGGTCCTTCAGTCAGGCGCGCCGCCGGCCAGCGCGCTCGACGATCTGCTGGCCGGCACGCCGCTGATCCGTCGGCTCTATCTGATCGGGCCGCGCGGCGAGCTCTTGTATCCGCGCGCGTGGCTGGACGGCGATCAGGCCGTCTTCGGCCCGCTCGTGTCGCCGGGCGCGGTGCGCCGGATTGCGCGAGAGGGCAAGCGCGAGGTGGTCGCGAGCAATCACGCCTGTCTGGCGCTGGTCACCCAGCGCGGGAGCGAGCCGGTGGTCGCGGCGTTCCTCCGCGATCCCGACACCTTGCGGCGCGAGATCCTCGAGACCACGCTCGGCGCGCTCGAGTCGTCGACGATCATCGCCGTGCTCGACCACGAGGGGCGCACGGTCTACAGCCGCGCGCCGATCGGCGACGCGCAGCGCGTGCTCTCCGTCGGATTTCGCGAGGCGCTTCCCGACTGGCGGCTCACGGTCTACCAGGCGCCCGGCGCGTCGCCGCGCCAGGCGGTCCGCCGCCAGGTCATGCTCTTCACCGGCGCGCTCGGCGTGCTCGTGGCCGTCATCGCCGCGGGTATCGTCGCGACCTGGCGGCTGATGCGCCGCGAGACGGAAATGGCGCGACTCAAGTCGGACTTCGTCGCCAACGTGTCCCACGACCTGAAGACTCCGCTCTCGGTGATCCGGATGTTCGGGGAGACGCTCGAGATGGGCCGCGTGACCGACGAAGGCGGGCGGCAGGAATACTATCGAGTCATCACCCGCGAGGGCGAGCGGCTCTCGCGGCTGATCGACAACGTGCTCGACTTCTCGCGGATCGAAGGCGGCCGCCAGACCTATTCGATGACGCCGACGGCGGTGGAGCCGCTCATCCGCACGACGCTCGAGGCGTTCGCGTACCCGCTGGCCCAGCAGGGGTTCAAGGTCGAGGTGCGCGTGGCCGCGGATCTTCCGGAGGTCGCGATGGACGCCGACGCCGTCGGGCAGGCGCTCGCGAACCTGATCGACAACGCGATCAAGTATTCGGGGGACGATCGGGCGCTGACGATCGACACCAGGGCGGCCGCCGGATGGCTCGTCATCGCGGTGAGCGACCGGGGCGTGGGGATCGCGCGCGAGGAGCAGGCGAGGATCTTCGAGAAATTCTATCGGGTGGGGCGGAGCGACACGCAGGGGCGGCGAGGCAGCGGCGTCGGGCTGGCGCTGGTGCGGCACATCGCCGAGGCGCACGGCGGCACCGTCACGGTCGAGAGCGCGCCGGGCGACGGCAGCCGCTTCTCGCTGCGCTTGCCGCTCGGCGGATCGTGATGGCCAGGATCCTGATCGTGGACGACGAGCCCGAGATCGTGCGCGGTCTGGAGGACAACCTCCGCTTCGAGGGCTATCAGACGGTGTCGGCCACCAACGGCGAGGAGGCGCTGGCGCTCGCGCTCAGCGCGGGGCCCGACCTGATTCTGCTCGACGTCATGATGCCGCGCATGAGCGGATGGGACGTGTGCCGCGCGCTCAGAGAGAAGGGCGTCGACGTGCCCGTGATCATGCTCACCGCGCGAGGCGAGGAAGCCGACCGCGTCCGCGGCCTGGAACTCGGAGCCGACGACTACGTGACCAAGCCGTTCTCGCTGCGGGAGCTGCTGGCCCGGGTGCGGGCGGTGCTTCGCCGCCCGGGCCCACGTGAGCGCTTCGAGGAGTTCGCGTTCGGCGACGTGCGGGTCCGTCCGCGGGCCCGGCAGGTGATCAAGGCCGGCGGGGAGGTGCGCCTCACCCGAAAGGAGTTCGACCTGCTCGTGTACCTGATCGCGCACCGAGGCGAGGTCATCACGCGCGAGCGGCTGCTGGACGAGGTGTGGGGCTACGAGCGATTCCCGACGACACGGACGGTCGACACCCACATCCTCCGCCTTCGAAAAAAGTTCGAGGCGGACGCCGATCACCCGATCTGGATCCTGACCCTCCACGGCCACGGTTACAAGTTCGCGACCGTGTGAGATGGTGAAGCCTGAGCCAGAGGAGGCATCATGCTGATTCGACGCGCACCGCGATTCGCCGCGAGTGAGATCACGGATCCCACGCTCTACCTGAGCCGGCGCGAGCTGATCTCGGGAGCCGCCGCGGCGCTGGCGCTCGCTCCGAGTCTGAGCGCGGCGGCCGCGCCCGCCACGCCGGCCCTGGCCGCGCTGCCCGCGATCCGCAACCCGGGCTTCAGCCTGAACGAGCCGGCGACGAAGCTCGAGGCGGCCACGACCTACAACAACTTTTACGAGTTCGGCGTCAACAAGGACGATCCGTCGCGGCTCGGCCACACCTTGCGCCCGCGCCCGTGGACGGTGCAGGTCGACGGCTTCGTGAGCAAGCCGAAAACGTTCGACATCGACGAGCTGATCAAGCTGTTCCCGCTCGAGGAGCGCGTGTACTCGCTGCGCTGTGTCGAAGCCTGGTCGATGGTGATCCCGTGGATCGGGTTTCCGCTGGCATCGCTGCTCAAGCGGGTCGAGCCGACGGGCCAGGCGAAGTTCGTCGAGTTCACCACGCTGCTCGACCCCAATCAGTTCCCCGCGCAGAAGCAGGGATTCTTCGGCTTCGCCTCGCTCGACTGGCCGTACGTCGAAGGGCTCCGGCTGGACGAGGCGATGCACCCGCTCACGCTCCTGACCATCGGGATGTACGGCAAGGTGCTGCCCAACCAGAACGGCGCGCCGGTGCGGGTGGTGATTCCGTGGAAGTACGGCTTCAAGAGCGCGAAGTCGATCGTCCGGATCCGGCTGGTCAGCGAGCAGCCCAGGACCGCCTGGGAGAAGGCCGCGCCCAGCGAGTACGGCTTCTACTCCAACGTCAATCCGGCCGTCAGCCATCCGCGCTGGAGCCAGGCGGACGAGCGGCGTATCGGAGAATTTCGGCGCCGGGCCACCCTGCCGTTCAACGGCTACGCCGACCAGGTCGCGTCGCTCTACGCCGGGATGGACCTGAAGAAGTACTACTAGGCCGGTCGTGACGCGTCGAGCACGCATCACGCTCAAGTCGGGGGTCTGGGCGGTCTGTCTGGCGCCGCTGGCGCTCCTGGCCTATCGGGCGTGGACCGACGATCTCGGCGCCAACCCCATCAGCTTCATCACCAACACGCTCGGCGACTGGACGCTCCGGATCCTGCTCGCCTCGCTCGCGATGACGCCGCTCCGCGTCGTGTTCGGCCTGTCGTGGCCGATCACGCTCCGGCGGCTCCTCGGACTGTTCGCCTTCGTCTTCGTGTGCCTGCACTTTGCGGTGTGGAGCGTCCTCGACTTCTTCTTCGACTGGCCGCGGATGTGGGCCGACATCGTCAAGCGCCCGTACATCACGATGGGCATCCTCGCGCTGCTCTCGCTGATCCCGCTTGCGGCCACGTCGACGACCGGCATGATCCGGCGCCTGGGCGCGCGGAACTGGACGCGCCTGCACCGCCTCGCGTACGTCGCCGCGGTGTGCGCGGTCCTGCACTATCTCTGGCTCGCGAAGGTCGGCGTGAAGGACCCGTACTGGTACGCCGCCGCGCTGGTCGTGCTGCTCGGCGTTCGTGGATGGGAGTGGGGGCGCCGCCTGATGCGTCGCCGCCGCGCCCGCCTGGAGCCGACTTCGGCGCGTGTGCGTCCCCAGGCCGAAAACCCACTTTCGTGAGCGGCAGCGACGCCGTAGTATCGGTGGCACCATGAACGCTACGAGCGTCTCCGTCAACGGCCGTGCCTATCGCGCGCCGCAACGCCCGGTCGTCGTGGTCTGCATCGACGGCTCCGAGCCCGCGTACTTCGAGCACGGCCTCGCCGGGCACACGACCCCCGCCATCGCGCGCTTCCGGAAAGACGGCGTGTATCGCGTCGCGCGGTCGGTCGTGCCGAGCTTCACCAATCCCAACAACCTCTCGATCGTCACCGGCGCCTCGCCGGCCGTCCACGGGATCTCCGGCAACTATTTCTACGATCCCGCGACCGGTCAGGAGGTGATGATGAACGACCCGAAGTTCTTGCGGTGCGAGACGCTCCTGGCGGCGCTGTCGCGGGCCGGGGCGCGTGTCGCGGTGGTCACCGCCAAGGACAAGCTCCGACGCCTCCTGGGCCACGGCATGGACGGCATCTGTTTTTCGTCGGAAAAGGCGGATCAGACCACCAAGGCCGAGCACGGCATCGAGCGGGCGACCGACCTCGTCGGCATGCCGGTCCCGTCGGTCTACAGCGCCGAGCTCTCGGAGTACGTCCTGGCGGCGGGCCTCGAGCTGCTCGAGCGCGAGCGCCCGGACGTGATGTACTTGTCGCTGACGGACTACGTCCAGCACAAGCACGCGCCCGGCGCCCCGGCGGCCACCGCCTTCTACGCGATGCTCGACCGCTACTTCGACGCATTCGATCGCGCCGGCGCGGTGCTCGGGATCACCGCCGACCATGGCATGAACGCCAAGTCCAATCCGGACGGCACGCCGAAGGTCGTCTATCTGCGCCCGCTGCTCGACGCGCTGGTCGGCGCCGGACGCTCGCGCGTGATCCTGCCGATCACGGACCCCTACGTCGTGCACCACGGCGCGCTCGGCTCGTTCGCGACGATCTACCTCGACCAGCCGACACAGGCGAAGTCGGTGGCCGCGCGCCTGGCGTCGACCGCCGGCATCGCCGAGGCCTACGACAACGCGGCCGGCAGCGCGCGATTCGAGCTGCCGCCCGATCGGGTGGGCGACCTGATCGTCATCGGTGAGACCCACACGGTCCTCGGCAAGTCGCCCGAGGAGCACGACCTCTCGCTGCT
>Ga0306921_10005879_pt1 | contig 12787 bp, 11 predicted proteins | sample sta12Cox44000080_FD_203760 | JGI IMG/M metagenome (GOLD analysis project Ga0306921, IMG submission 203760) | Lab enrichment of tropical soil microbial communities from Luquillo Experimental Forest, Puerto Rico - statoxic.12C.oxic.44.000.080 (v2)... | ecosystem: Environmental > Terrestrial >... | reverse complement strand
GGCAATCAGCAGGCCCATGCGATCCAGTTGCCACGCCTTCATCACCGCTCCGGACTCCTCTCGGGCACACTTCCCCTCTCGGGGGTCCATTCTATTTCTCGCGCCGGATCGAGTCAAGGGTCGCCCCGTCCCGGTCGCCCGTGCCGGTTCCGGTCTACGCCGGATCCGACTTCTTGCGGATCTTGATATCCAGGCGCTTGATTTTCTGATTGAGTGTGGAAAGAGGGACGTGCAGGCTCTCGGCCGCGTCGGTCTGGCTCCAGTTGAATTGCTCGAGCCTCTCCAGGATCTTTTGGCGTTCGAAATCGTTGACGATTTCGAACAGGGAGGCGTCGGCAGGCAGCACGCCGCCGTCGCGCGGCAGGCGCACGCCGTTGGCCTGAAGCAGCGAATCCGGCAGCACGTCGAGCGGCACCGAAGGTTCGGTCGCCAGGACCACCGCGCGCTCGATCACGTTTTCCAATTCGCGCACATTGCCCGGCCAGGCGTGCTCCATTAGCACCTGTAGAGCTTCGGGCTGGAACCGCAGCAGCGAGCGGGCGGCCGAGTCCAGGAACTTGTTGTTCTCGCGGCAATAGTAAGTGAAAAAATGCTCCGCCAGCAGCGGAATGTCCTCGCGTCGTTCCCGCAATGCGGGCAGGGCGATGTTGATGACGTTGAGCCGATAGTAAAGGTCTTCGCGAAACCTGCTTTCCTTTACCAGCTGATACAGGTCGGCATTGGTGGCCGCCAGAATCCGCACATCCACGCGGATCGGGTCGGTGGCGCCCAGTGGAGTGAACTCCTTCTCCTGAATCACGCGCAACAGCTTGATCTGTGTCTCGGCGCCGAGGGTCCCAATCTCGTCGAAGAAGATGGTGCCTCGGTCCGCTACTTCGAAATATCCCTTCTTCGACTGGACCGCGCTGGTGAACGCTCCCTTCACGTGGCCGAACAACGTCGATTCCAGCAGTTCCGGTGGCAGCGACCCGCTATTGACGGCCACAAATAGGTGATCGGCGCGTGGCGAGTTGGCATGGATGGCCTTGGCCACCAGTTCCTTGCCGGTTCCGGTTTCACCGGTAATCAGGATGGTGGAACGCGCCGGCGCCACCTGGCTGACCACGTCCAGCAGCTTCACCATGCGATCGCTTTTGCCGATGATGTTGGGAAAGCTGTAGCGCTGCTTCAACGCTCGCTTCAGGTGCGTGTTTTCGTATTCGAGACGCCGCCGCGCGATCATGCGGTCGATCTCGATCAGCAACTTGTCGTTGTCCCAGGGTTTGGAGAAGTAATCGTTGGCGCCGAACTTGAGCGCATTGACCGCGGCTTCGACTGACCCGTAGGCCGTGATCATAAAGATGGGAGTTTCACGGTCGCGCTGGCGAACTTCCTGCAGTACCTCCATGCCGGAACGGTCCGGCATCATAAGATCGAGCAGCACCAGGTCGTAGCCGCGGGACTCCATCTTGTGCAGGCCCTCGGCGGCATTCTGCGCCAGATCGACCGCATAGCCCTCCGTGCCGAGCAGCACCTCCAGGCTCTCGCGAATGTCCGACTCGTCATCCACCACCAGCACATTGCCTTTGGTCTCGATCGCAGGAGGAATCGGCGCAGTCATTTCAAGCGAAATTTACGGGTTTGCTGGCGGCTCCAGCGCGGGCCAGGGGAAGGTCGAGGCGGAAACGGGCACCCCCGCTCCGCCGATTCGATACTTCGATAGAACCGCCATGCTCCTGGATGATCCCGTAGGTTACCGACAAGCCGAGGCCGGTGCCCTTTCGCGCCGCTTTGGTGGTGAAGAAGGGGTCGTAGATGCGATGCAGATGTTCGGGTGAGATCCCTGGGCCGGTGTCGGCCACTTCGATTTTGGCACTGGATTCGTCGGTCCATGTCCTGACTTCCAGGGTACCCCCTTTTGCCATGGCGTCGCGCGCGTTCAGAAACAGGTTGAGAAACACCTGCTGCAGCTTGCCGGCGTTCGCGTGAATCGGAGCGAGTTCGGCTTCGAAATCCACCTTCACCTGAATGCCGGACTTCTGCAACTGGTGTTCCAGCAAGGACAGCGTCTCCTGAATCACGCGGTTTAGATTCACGTCACCAAATGAAGTGGTCGAGGTGCGCGAGAAGTTGAGCAGCGAATTGACGATCTCGCTCGCGCGGAAGGTCTGCTTGGCGATCTTGTCCAGGATCAGCGACTTTTGCGAATCATCACCTACCTGCTTGGCGAGCATCTGCGCGTACGTCGAGATCACCGCTAGCGGCGTGTTCACTTCGTGCGCTACACCTGCCGCCAGCAGCCCGATGCTCGACAGTTTGTCGGCCTGCACCAGCCTTTGCTCGAGCTCGGCTCGGTCGGTGACGTCGTCGAAAATCACTAGCCGCCCGATCTGCTGCTGGTCCTTCGAGACCAGGGGCGCAATGGCCAGGTTCAAGATCGTCTCGCGACGCTTCACCGCGCTCGAATGACCATTGCCGTTGACCGCATGGCTCTTCAGTAGGAACTTGTAGACGTTGTGGATCCCGGTCTCTCCGCGCACCCGGTCGAACTGCTCCACCAGGTCTGAGGGGAACAGCTCGGCGAGCTTCATGCCCACGGCCTCGGCGCGCGAAATCCCGGTAAGCTGTTCGATCTGGGAATTCCAACTCTCGACTCGGTCGTCCAGGTCCGCCGCTAGAATCCCCACGTTGATCGACTCGACGATGTTCTCGCTGAATTCTTTCAATCGCTCGTATTCTTCCATCTTCAGCTGCAGCGAGCGGTACAACGACGCGTTCTCAATGGCGATGCCGACGTAGCCGGCCAGCGTGACCAGCAGTTCCAGATCCACGCTCGAAAGATAGTCGCCATGCACGGTGCGGCTTATGCCCATGTAGGCAATGGTGCGCCCTCGCACCGTGCACGGCAAGTAGTAGGTCAAGTCGAGGTCGGCGATGGTCCGCCTCACGCTCCCGGGCCAGGAACGCGACACCGCATCCAGCTGGTGCCGCGTGCGGTCAAAGAAGAGGTAGGAGTCCTGCAGCTTCCAGCCCAGGAAGCTCAGGTCCAGCTCCTCGCCGCGGGCACTCGCCATACGCGCGTTCGGCCCCATCGCCTTGTGGAGTTGGAAGGCCGTTCCCGCCGGCCCTTCTTGCGCCAGGAAAAACGCCAGGTGCTTGATGGGCAGCGTGTGCAGCAGGCGCTCCCCTACCGAAGCCAGCATCGCGTCCAGGTCGGTTTCCGAACTCAATTCGCGCGCAAACTCAACCAGGGTGCGGCGGTAGTCGTACTGATCGCGATAGAAATACTTGTCCAGGCGTTCCTGGATCCAGTTGCGGATCGGCTGGAACAGGAAGGCGGTGATCAACATCACCGTGATGAGCCCAGTATTGCCGAGGTCTTTGAAGTTCTTCTGGACCTCCGAACCGAGCGAAAACACGATCGCATAGAATGCCGCCAGCACGCAGAGCGTGGCCAGTGTGTAAGCGTAGCCCCGCCGGAACAGGATGTCCACGTCCATCAGGCGGTAGCGCACGATGGCGTAGGCGAGAGTCAGCGGAATCAGCGGCAGCGAGAGCACCGACATCTTCAGGTACTCGTTCGGGATCGCGCCCAACGCGTACGGCAGAATGTAGAACACACCGAACGGCAGAATGCCGCAGAACGTCCCGTTGCGCAGCCATTTGAGCTGCTGCCGTACGATCGGGTCCTCGGCCTTCCGGTATGCCAGGCTGAGGGTGATCCCGCCAATCACATACGGTACCGTCGAGAGCACTACCCAGACCCGGTCCAACACCCACCGCAGCTCGACCAGGGGAATCGAGACCGTCAGGACGCCAGCTGCAAATGCCACATACAGAACGAACAGCACCAGCGCCGGCAGATAGATCAGGCTCGCGTGGGTGCCGCTTTGAAGCCACTTGCGCGGCTCCGGGAAGCTGAGGCAGAAATGCACAAACACCGCCGGTGCCAGCAATCCCGCCGCTAGGTTCCCGTAGTAGATCACCTCGTCGAAACTATTGAGTTTACCGGTGTAGTGGAAGCAGAAGAAGATGAATGACGACAGGCACAGGATGTAGAAATGGCGCGCCTTGTGCGCGCTCGCCCGCCGGAAGTAGACGAATAGGCCGATGATCAGGTACGCGAGCCCGACCAGATACTGGTAGACCACGGCGTGGTCGAGCGGTACCTCGCCGACGATCACGTTGATCGGGAACTCGACGCCGCCGCGCACGACAGTGTACGTGGCCTTTTTCCAGGAACCCAGACCCGCCAGCACCTGGGCCACATCGACGGCCTTCTCGATCGGGACTCCGTGGATGAGCTTAATGCGGTCGCCGTCGCGCAGGCCGGCGCGGTTGCCTTCGCTGCCGGCTGGCACCGAGAGAGCCTCCACGCCGCCCTGCCGGTCAACCCAAATTACGCCGTCGTCGGGCAGCCGGAACCGCTCCTGCTGTTGAAAATTGATGAAAGCAGCCACACCGGCAGCCAGCGTCACAATGGTGAGGATTGCAGTCGAGAACTGGAACTTGAGTTCCTGAAACATGGCCGGCCGCCGCTTCGCGAGACGATACTCCGCTCCCCGGATGTGCACGTTTGGGGCCGCGGACGTGGGTGGCTCCTTTCTTAAGATTAGCCTTTTTTTCTATCACTTCCAAGGTGGTGGACGACCTGGTTTCGCTTTTTGGGAGATTGCCACTATGCGGAAGTGGATTCCCGACCTGCCGAGGTCTGACGGATTTTAGGACCTACAATCGAGTGGTGGCGTTTGCTCCGGCGCACGCTTGACCCAAATTCGCGAGGCCACGCCACGTTCCAAATGCACGCGCCGGTGGTCCACTCGCAGATCGACTTCGGCCGAGATACCCAGCACTTCCATCTGCACCCCGGGGCGGATTCCGGCGCGGTCCAGGAATTCGAGCAAGTCCCGGTCGCGCTCGAAGACGCTTGCCACCACCAGGAATTCTTGGACGTGGGCCTCATCGAGCGGCTTGAGGCCACGCTGACGCCGCTCGCGGGGTGAATCCATCCCCACCATGTTGCCGTGCGGGCATGCATTGCCGCTGCCCAGTTTTTCGACGAGCCTGCCCTCGAAGTCGGCGGACACGGCGTGCTCCAGTTGTTCGGCTTCATCATGCACCTTGTACCACTCCAGGCCAAAAATCTCGGTCAGCATGCGCTCGATCAGGTGGTGGCGGTTGAGCAGGCGGTTGGCGATTTCGCGCCCGGGCGCGGTCAGGGTGAGCTGCCCCTCCGGACCTTGCCGGATCAGCCGGTCCCGTTTCAGTCGCCGGATCGCCATCGTCACCGCAGGCGCCGACACCCGCAGCCACCGAGCCAGCGTGATGGGTTTGACCGTTTCTCCTTCCGATTCGGCCTCGGCGATCGCCTTGAGGTAGTTTTCCTTCGAGATGGTGATGCGCACACCCGCCTACTTCCGCATCACCAGCACACGCGAGGGGTAAAAGGTCTGCCGGACGGTGCGGTCCTCCACAATTTGAAAGGGTACGGTTTTGACCAACGCGGGCACGCGGTGCTCCACCTGGCGGCCCCAAAACGCCGGGGCCACCTTGCCGGCCACCCGGTAGGCCGCATTGAACAGAGCCGTGTTCTGTCCAATGAGGACCAGCGCCAGGCGGCCCCGGTCTTTCAGAATCCGGCGAAATTCGCCGAGCGTCGTCGAGATGTCCTCGGTCGACAGTAACTCGAGAAGATAGCAGCAGAAAATCGCATCGAAGCTCTCGCTGCGGAAAGGCATGTGCCGCGCGTCCACCGCCTGGCAGTGCGTCCGTGCCGACGGATATTTTCGCCGCGCCGTGCGTTGCGTGCGGGCCGCCATGTTGGGCGAAAGATCGACGCCGATGGTGGCGCCGCCCCGGTTGGCTCGAACCAGGCGGCGGAACATCTCCCCGCTCCCTGTCGCCACCTCCAGCACGCGCATGCCGTCGCTCAGCCCCGAGGCTTCCAGGGCGCAGCGGTGCGCGCGTGAATGAAACAGCAGCGTGGAGACGGGATACACCGCGGCCATCCGGTCATACACGCGGCGTGTGCGGTCGGCCAGCGTCGCCGGCAGCCCGGCAACGGGCCATGCGGCAATCGATTCTTCGAGTCTGTTCAAGGGCTTCCCTCCTGAAGTTGAAACTCTTATGATGCTGCCGCCAGGTCGGTCTGTAACTCGGGGATTTCAATCTGCACACACGTTCCCTTATCCGGCTGGCTGTCGATCCACATTCGGTACTGGTTGCCAAACAGCACTTTCAAGCGTTCGTTTACATTGCTCACGCCGATCCCGTGCTCGAGCAGGGTGGCCAGTTTGGCCTCCGGAATGCCTACGCCGTCGTCCTCCACCGCCAAGTGCAGTTTCGACTCGTTGCGGTGGGTCCGGATCCGGATCGTCCCGCCCTCTACTTTGTTGCTGAGCCCGTGTTTGATCGAATTCTCAACCAGAGGTTGCAACAGCATACTCGGCACGAGCATGTCCAGGGTATCCTCCGAAGCGTTGTTTTGGAATCGCAGCTTGTCACCGAACCGCGCCACTTCAATCGAGAGATAGTCTTCGATGAAGCTGAGTTCGTCACGGAGCGAACTAAAGTTTTCGTGCTTGCGCAGCAGCCGGCGCAGCACTTTGGAGAGCGTGAACACCATGAGGCGCGCCTGGTTGGGGTCGGTGCGGATCAGCGAAGAAACCGAGTTGAGCGTGTTGAATAGGAAATGTGGGTTGATCTGGCTGGTGAGAGCCGCCAGCCGCGCCTCGACCAGCAGCCGGCCCTGCTCTTCCAGTTTTTTCTCGGTGCGCGCGCTGTTCCAGATCTTCAGCGGAATGGCGACGGCGAACAACGTGGTCGCGCCCAGCGCCACGTAGGCCAGCGGATGAGGGTGAGGTCCGGGAAGCAGGGGCCGGAAGGTGTTCGAAAACTGCCCCACGCCTTGCCGCAGAAGTTCGGCGGTACAAATAGCCGCCAGCAAGGTCATGTGAAACGCGGTCTTTCGGTGATTCCGCCGTTCGGTGAAGAACCGGTAGATGCTCAGATCGAAAAACGGCGAGAACCGCCAGACTTCCTCGGGCTCCGGCGCCAGGTCCCGCAGCAAGCCGCCCAATACGCCCACACCCGCCAGCAGCGGCAGTGTCAGGTGCTCGCCCCCAAACATCGCCGGCAAAGAAATCAGCACCCCGGAGAGCAGGCCGGTCACATACCCGCCCAGCAGACCGGCCAGCAGGCTCCCTTCCAGCCCGAGGTCGGCAGCCTGATAATTGCGGCCCCCCTGGCGGGTAGCCACGCTGGCCGCGAAAACGCTAGAGAGCCAAAGCGAGAGGGCCAGCCGCTGGTTAAGCGTGCGGCTTTCGAGCATCAGCATCGACTTGAACCGGCTTGTGCGGGCAAGCACGCTGGCGATGGCCGCCATGATGCCCAACCGGACCAACAGCGAAACGAGGAACTGGTTTAAATCCGGCATCGGCACCGGAAGCCATTATAATGGAAGGAATTACAGGTTCCCAAGCACGGCTTATGAAGAAATCCCCAAAGCCTCGCCTGCACAAGGTGGCCGAAGCCGATTTTCCGTCGCAATTTGGTGCCTTTCGGATCTACGGATTCGAAGGCAAATGGGGAGACCGCGCCGAAGAGGCGGTGGTGCTGAAGATGGGCGATCTCGCCTCCGGCGGCCCTCCGCTGGTCCGCATCCACTCCCAGTGCCTGACCGGTGACGTGTTTCATAGCCTCCGCTGCGATTGCCGCGCGCAACTCGAAATCGCGCTTACCCGTGTCGCCGGCGAAGGGCGCGGCCTGCTGATCTACGAGCACCAGGAAGGGCGGGGCATCGGCCTGCTCAACAAGCTGCGCGCCTACGAACTGCAAGACCAGGGCGCCGACACCGTAGAAGCCAACGAGCGGCTGGGCTTCGGTTCTGACCTGCGCAACTACCAGCTGCCGGGGGCCATCCTCCAATATTTCGGCTTGAGACAGATTCGCTTGCTTTCCAACAATCCCGAGAAGGTCGAGGCGGTCGAGCGGGCTGGCGTCCAGGTTACCGAACGGGTGCCCTGCCTGGCTGACGTGGTTGACACGCGCAAGGCCTACCTCGAGACCAAGCGCGACCGCATGGGGCACTTGCTAGAATAGCCAGCTTTCGTGAGAAACCACACGCCGTGCACTTGCGGCCGCCAAATCTTACTTGCACTTTGCAAGTGTCACCGCTAGCATCAAACCTGCGTGGGAAAATCGAACCGCCGGTCCGCTTGCCCGGTGAGTATCTCGCTCGAGAGGCTGGGGGATCGCTGGTCGCTGCTCGTCGTCCGCGACCTGATGGTTCGCGGATTCCGGACATTCAAGGAGTTTCAGCAGTCGGGCGAAGGGATCGCCACCAACATCCTGGCGAACCGCTTGCGCAGGCTTGAAGCATCCGGAATCATCACCGCGGAGGCTGGGGAGACGGATGCGCGAAGGGTGAATTACCGGCTGACCGAGAAAGGGATCGATCTGGCGCCGGTGCTGCTGGATCTGCTGATTTGGGGGGCGCGGCACGAGGAGACCGCCGCGCCTTGCGTTCTCATCGACAACATGGAAAACCATCGCGAACAGGTGCTGGCGGAAGCGCGGCGCAGGTGGCAAGCGCGGGATACGACTCCGCTGCTGCCAAAATTTCCTCCGGCGGTGTCGATTCCGGGCTCGCCGGATCGTCATACTCATGGACCAAAACTCAGGAGGAGTGAAGGATGAGCAGAGTACGGGTACTGGTTGGCACTCACAAAGGTGCGTTTGCGCTGGAGTCGGATGGCAAGCGTGAAAAGTGGGACATCGCCGGCCCCCATTTTCCAGGCTGGGAAGTCTACCACATGAAAGGATCGCCGGCGGATCCGAATCGGTTGTATGCCTCGCAGACCAGCGGCTGGTTTGGGCAGTTGATCCAGCGTTCGAGCGACGGCGGCAAAACCTGGGAACCGATGGGGAACAAGTTCGCCTACGACGGCACGCCCGGCACGCACAAGTGGTACGACGGCACACCGCACCCCTGGGAGTTCAAACGAGTCTGGCATCTCGAGCCATCGCTCGCCGATCCGGATACGGTGTACGCCGGGGTGGAGGACGCGGCCCTGTTCCGCACCACCGACGGCGGGCAGAACTGGCAGGAACTCCCCGGCTTGCGCAACCATGGCTCGGGCTCCTGCTGGCAACCCGGGGCCGGAGGCCTGGGCTTACATACGATTCTGCTGGACCCGACCAATCCCAAGCGGATTTACATCGCCATCTCGGCGGCGGGCGCGTTTCGCACCGACGACGGCGGCACGAGCTGGAAACCCATCAACCGTGGTCTGTACTCCCAATACATCCCCGACCCTGATGCCGAAGTTGGCCACTGCGTCCACCGCATCGCCATGCACCGCTCGCGCCCGAACGTTCTGTTCATGCAGAAGCACTGGGACGTTCTGCGCACCGACGACAGCGGCGACTCGTGGCGGAACGTGAACGGGAACCTGCCGGGCGAGCAGGTTGCCTATCCGCAGAAAGACGGAACGACTAAGAAGTTTGACCTAAAGGGCTTCGGGTTCGTGATCGATGTTCATGCGCACGAGCCGGAGACGATCTACGTCGTCCCGATCAAGAGCGACTCACAGCACTTTCCTCCCGAGGGAAAGCTGCGGGTGTACCGCAGTCGGACCGGCGGAAACGAGTGGGAGCCGCTCGCCAAAGGGCTGCCGCAGAGCGATTGCTACGTGAACGTGTTGCGGGACGCGATGGCCATTGACTCGCTCGACAAATGCGGCGTGTATTTCGGAACTACGGGCGGGCAGGTCTACGCCTCCCGCGACGCGGGAGACAGTTGGGCGGCGATTGCGCAGCATCTTCCCGCCGTGCTTTCCGTCGAGGTTCAGACGCTGTCATGATTCGCGTGTGGTTGCCGGCGCATCTGCGGACGCTGGCGCGCGTGGGTAGCGAAGTCACCGTGGAAGTCGACGGCCGGGCGACGCTGCGCTCGGTGCTTGACGCGCTCGAGGCCCGCTATCCGGTGCTGCGCGGTACCCTTCGCGATCACATCACACTCGAACGCCGGCCGTACGTACGGTTTTTCGCCTGCGAGCAAGATCTGTCGCTCGACTCACCCGACACCCCGCTCGCCGATGCGGTCGCAAAGGGCGCCGAGCCACTGCTGATCATCGGCGCCATCGCTGGCGGCTAGGCGGGAATTCCCTGGAGGGGAACGAATCATGAAAGAAGTCAACGCGTACTTGAACTTCGATGGCAACTGCCGCCAGGCTATGAAATTCTACGAGAAGTGCCTGGGCGCCGAACTCGAGCTCACGACCTTCGGCGAGATGCCGGGCAATACCCCCAAAGAAGCTCAAGACCGGATCATGCACGCGCGGCTGAGCAACGGAAGCACGCTTCTGATGGCGTCCGACTTGATGCCCGGCATGCCCTACAACCTGGGCAGCAATTTTTCGATCGCCATCCAGTGCGACAGTCTTCTCGAAATTGAGAGAATGTTTACCGCGCTCAGCGAAAACGGCAGCGTCACCATGCCTCTGACGGAAACTCCCTGGGCCGCCCGTTTCGGAATGCTCAGGGATCAGTTCGGCATCCATTGGATGCTCAACCTCTCCAAACCCCCACAAGGTTAGCCTCGGGGCTGGGCGGTAGGTTCGGCGAGGCGGCGCCTAGGCCGATCGCGGCGCTGCGCGATCGAGGGCGGTCGTGTGCGGGCCGACTTTCACCTCGCCGTCGTGTGTGCCGAGAAGCCGCACCTCCGCGAGGTTCCCCGATGGCGGGTCCTGCCGAAGAAGGATTCAGGCGGGCGGTACAATGGCAAGCGATGACTCGCGCTGCGCTCGTCGGGCTTCTCCTGCTAGCCTGGGCGGCTGCTGCGCAACCGCCGGCATCCGACCTCGTGCTTCAGCCGGCGCGGGTCTTCGACGGCGAAACGATGCACGAGGGCTGGTCGGTGCGCGTTCACGCGGCGCGGATTGCCGCCGCCGGGCCGGCCGCCGGCATCGACCGAACCGGTGCCAGCGTGGTCCGCCTGGCAGGCCTGACGCTGCTGCCGGGCTTGGTCGAGGGCCATTCCCATATCCTGCTCCATCCCTACGACGAGACACCGTGGAATGACCAGGTGTCGCGCGAGGGGCTGGCTTTGCGGGCTGCGCGCGCGGTGAATCATCTGCGAGCCACCTTGCTGGCCGGCTTCACCACCACGCGCGACCTGGGCACCGAAGGTGCGGGATACGCCGACGTAGAGTTGAAGCAGGCCGTCAACGAGGGCATTATTCCTGGGCCTCGGGTTCTCGCCGCAACCCGCGCCATCGTTGCCACCGCGAGCTACGCCCCCAAGGGCTTTGCGCTCGAATGGCGCGTGCCGCAGGGCGCCGAAGAGGCCGATGGCGCGGATAGCTTGACGCGCGCGGTGCGTGACCAGATCGGCCACGGCGCCGATTGGGTCAAGCTCTACGGCGACTATCGATGGGGCCCGCTGCCCGGAGCGCACCCCACCTTCTCTCTCGAAGAAATGAAGCTTGCGGTCGAGACCGCCCGCAGCGCCGGTGTTCCGGTGGCCGTGCACGCGACTTCGGCCGAAGGCATGCGGCGCGCGATTCTGGCTGGCGCGGAAACGGTCGAGCACGGCGACGAGGGGACCCCGGAGATCTTCGAGTTGATGGCCAAGCACCACGTCGCCTACTGCCCGACTCTTGCGGCCATTGAGGCCACCAGCCAGTACGCGGGCTGGCGAAAGGGCCAGCAGCCGGAGCCGGAAAGCGTCGTCCGGAAACGGGCCAGCTTCCAGGCCGCGCTACGGGCCGGGGTCACGATTCTTAACGGCAGCGATGTCGGCGTATTCCCGCACGGCGACAACGTGCGCGAACTCGAGCTGATGGTCAGTTATGGAATGTCGGCAAGGAGCGCCCTCGAGGCCGCCACCAGCGTCGCCGGCCGGGTTCTGCACTTGGAGTTGGGAGAAGTCAAGCCGGGACTCTTCGCCGATCTCATTGCCGTCGACGGCGATCCGACCCAGGATCTTTCGGCCCTGCGGCGGGTGAGGTTCGTGATGAAGGCCGGAAGCATTTACAAGCAGTAGCGCTGGCAGTTTTATCGAACGCTCCAGTAGGACGGCAGGTTGGCCTTCGTATCGCGAACGATTTCGAGCATCGCGCGGCGGCCATCGGCCGAAAGGCGGGCGAAGGGCTGGCTCTGGTCTTTGCCAGTCAACACATCGTAGAGACGCTGGTAAATGCGCTCGCGAGCCGTCTGGGGCAAGTGATCGAAGGCAGCGCTATAAATCATGTAAGACAGTGGATACTGGAACAGACGCGTACGCAGATCAAAATCCCGAAGCGAACGCCCTTGCTTGTCCCGCGGGCCTCGCTGAACGAAGGTTTTCGCAAACGTCGAAACGCCCGCGACGGGCGCCCTCAATGGCGCCTCATCCACAAAGAGCATATAGCTCACCAGCTCCTCGATCTCGGAATTCATCAGCTTGCCGCCATCGTGCTCGGCGATGCGCGCGTCCCAGCCGATGCGGGTAATCAGATTCGTCATCCGCGTCTGGTGCTCGAACGTCATCAAGGCCACGATGTCGCTGGTCGGCGCGAGATATCGCGACGCATTGAACCAGCCGCTCAGGTCGGTGACGTTCTGGGTCTCTGGCCCCGCCCGCCCTCCGGGGCTGAGCGGATCGACCAGACCGACGTTGTTGCCGAGATGGAGCTCGGTGCCGTGGATTCCGGTGACGTACCACCCGCCCCAGCGCTCGCTAAAGGGCGTGCGGTGATCGGTCATATACGCGCTGCCGTGTCCGTCTCCGGCACCAGCCGATCGCGGGTGTACTGAACTGATCAGA
>Ga0306921_10005876_pt1 | contig 12790 bp, 5 predicted proteins | sample sta12Cox44000080_FD_203760 | JGI IMG/M metagenome (GOLD analysis project Ga0306921, IMG submission 203760) | Lab enrichment of tropical soil microbial communities from Luquillo Experimental Forest, Puerto Rico - statoxic.12C.oxic.44.000.080 (v2)... | ecosystem: Environmental > Terrestrial > Soil... | reverse complement strand
CCGCATCGGCTTCTACGGCACCGCCACCGGACAGGAGGCCTCGGTGACCGGCGGCGCCTGCGCGTGGCGCGACACCGACTGGGTGTTCCCGGCGCTGCGCGAGATGGGGGTGGCGCTGTGGCGCGGCACCACGATCCAGGAGATCGTGTGCCAGCTGATCGGCAACAGTGGCGACGTGCTGATCGGCCGCCAGATGCCGTGCCACTTCAGCGACCGCCGCGTGCGCACCGTGGCGTGGTCGTCGGTTATCGGCACCCAGCTCCCGCACGCGATGGGCGCGGCGTGGGCCTCGAAGCTGCTCGGCGACGGGGCGATCTGCATCGGCTACCTGGGCGACGGGGCGACATCGGCCGGCGACTTCCACGCCGCCGCCAACTTCGCCGGCGTGTTCAAGCTGCCGCTGGTGTTCTTCTGCCAGAACAACCAGTGGGCGATCTCGGTGCCACTGTCCCGCCAGACCGCCTCGGCCAGCATCGCGATCAAGGCCAGCGCCTACGGCTTTCCGGGCGTGCGCGTCGACGGCAACGACATCCTGGCCGTGATCGCCGCCGCGCGCGCCGCCGCCGAGCGGGCGCGGCGCGGCGAGGGGCCGACGCTGATCGAGTCGGTGACGTTCCGGATCGGCGGGCATTCCTCGAGCGACGATCCCACCCGTTACAGGGATCCGGCGCTGGTCGCCGAGTGGGAGCGGCGCGATCCGCTGGCGCGCTTCCGCACCTGGCTCGGCGCCGCGGGCATGCTTGACGCCGCCGACGAGGAGCGCTGGACCAGGGAGCTCAACGACGAGATCTCGGCCGCCATCACCGCCGCCGAGGCCCTGCCGCCGCCGCCGATCGAGAGCATGTTCACCGACGTCTATAAGGACATGCCGCGCGCGCTCGAGGAGCAGATGCGCTACGCGGTCGCCATGGGCGAGGGCCAGAAGTTCGAGGGCACGTTCCCGTTGTGAGCGGTCGCGCCTAGCGCGCGCCGTGCGGCGACGCCGGCGCCTGCTTCGCCCCCAGCTCGCCGCCCCGCCAGCCGCCCGCGAACGGGCGCAGCACCACGCCGAGCCGCTGCTCGGTCTGGCCCACGACCACGGGCAGGTAGGCGTAGTCGAGCCACACGCCGCGCAGCCCCGCGCCGAGGCCGAAGCTCGGGCCTTCGAGCGGCTCGGTCGCCGGGTCGCCACCCAGCTCGTGCTGATAGCCGGCGCGCAGCGCGACGCGGTCGCGCCAGCGGTACTCGATCCCGGCACGCACGTCGTTGTAGTAGTCGGCCGGCATGTTGGCGTCGACTTCGAGCCTCAGCCCCGCGTGCTCGAGCGACACGCCGGCGCCGTAGGCGACCGGGAAGTCGTAGCGCAGGCCGCCGTATTCCATCGCGCCGCCGAAGTTGCGCGCGCTGGCGCCGAGCCCGAGCGGGCCGGCGCGCAGCGTGATCCCGGCGTCGAACGCCGCCCCCGAGCCCGTGACCGGGCCCAGGTTCTCGCTCACGAACTTGGCGCCGGCGCCGAGGCTCAGGAACGGTCCGAGCGGCTGGGCCAGCGAAGCGCCGGCGGCCATGCTCGAGACCGAGAAGCTGCCGGTCGGCTGGTTCAGGGCGTCGCGGCCTTCGAAGGTTCCCTGACCGGCGTAGATCCCGGACAGCGACCAGCGTGTCGCGAGCGGGCCGTAGGCGCCGCCGATCGCGGCCCACTCGTTGCGGCTGCCATCCGGCAGCTCGGCGTGGGCGAGCGCGATCTCGAGGCCCGTGATCGAGCCGAGCAACGCCGGGTTCAGCGCCGCGGCGCTCAGGTCACCGGACAGCGCCAGGGTCGCACCGGCCATGCCGGGAGCGGCGGCGCCCGGCGGCAGGGCGAGGAACGCGCCCGCCGTGGTGCCGGCGTTCCCGATGTCGGCGTGCGCGGCCCGCGACGGCACGCAGAAGATCGCGAGCGCGCACGCCATCGCGAGGACCCACCGGCCATGCACCGCGTGGAGCGTCCGCGTCACGGCACCCGCACCAAGCGCACCACCTGCGATGGGCCGTGGCCGGCCAGATATACCGAGTACACGCCCGGCGCGCACAGGCGCCCGGCGTCGTTCTTTCCGTCCCACACCACCAGCCTGCTGCCGAGCGGGAGCGTGCTGAGATCGATGCTGCGCACCCCCCGGCCGGCGGCGTCGAGCAGGTAGAGGCGCGCGCCCCGGGGCGGAGCGGCGACCAGCACCGGGACGTACACCGGGCCCCACAGCCGGCTGGGGTTGGGATAGGGGGCCTCGAGCTGGACGTCCGCGGCCGCGAGCGACACCGAGACCGCGCTGCTCCGGGCGCTCAGATTGCCGCTCATGTCGATGGCGGCGACCTCGTACCACGCCACTGAGCCGCCACCCGGTGGCGTCGCGTCATCGTAGAGCGGATTGACCAGCAGCGAGTCATTGATGCGCGTATACGGCCCGGAGGCGCTGGCGGCGCGGAACACGAGATAGCCGCCGACATCCGGCTCACCGCTCGCGTTCCACACCAGGTGGGCGCCGGCGCCGGCGCGCGCGCCGCTCAGCCCGGTCGGAGCCGCGGGGGGCAAGAGGTCGAGCGTCCCGTTCCACACCAGGGGATTCGAGAGGCTGGACCAGTTGCCGGCTTCGTCGGCCAGGCGCAGCGCGAAGTAGTAGGTCGCGCCGGGGGTGAGCCCGCGCACCATCAGGCTCTCGGGCGTGCCGCACGGCCCCGGGACCGGCGCGCCGGGGACGACGGTGGCGGCGTTCCAGCTGGCGAGCGTGATCGGGGCGGTCGCGACCCGCATCTCGGCCTGGGTCGCGGTGCCGGTCATGCCGTTGTCGCCGGTGTCGGTCCAGCCCAGCAGGATGCTGTCGGCGGGCGCCTGGGCGTGGGCCAGCAGCGGGGCGGCCACCGCGAGCACGATGATGACGATGAGCGGGAACCAGCGCCGCCACGGCGGACGCCGGCGCGCGCCGTAGATGATCGGTGGACGGCGCACGCGCCGCTGGCGGGCGGCCGCGTAGGGACGGGCCATCGGTGCCTCCACGCCGCCGGTCCCCGCGGGGAGCCGGCATGAAGCGTTGGTCGATCTGCGCGGCAACGTGGGGGCGCGAGTTGCGACTCGAGGGCTTCGGGGGCCGTTCTGGCACGTCCTCGGGGGGAATCCCGGGCGGCCTCGGATCGTCTCGCGCCGCGCGGCTTTTGAGCACAAAACGTGCCCCATTGGGGTCCCTCCCGCGGCGGCCGTCCGATGATGTGACCCGTCCCTGAACTCCCGGCGGGGCCATGAGTTGAGCCCGCCGGGCCGGACGCGCGCGCACATCCCGAGGCGCGTCCGGATTGAAAACTGCACGGCCCTTCGCGAGGTATGCAACGCGGCTGGGGACCGCGGTTGCCCGCCCCTCGCCCCCCCGGCATACTGCCGCCCCGCCATGCTCGTCAACCCCGAAATTCCGTTTCTTCCCCAGCCGCTGGTCCTTGTCGTGCTCGCCGGGCTCGGCCTGGTCGCCGGCAGCACCATGAGCGCCATCGCGTTCCGGCTGCCGCGCGGGATCTCGTGGACGGCGGGGCGCTCGCGCTGCACCAGTTGCAGCGCCGAGCTGACCTGGCCCGATCTCATCCCGCTTCTCTCCTATATCGCGAGCCGGGGGCGTTGCCGGCACTGCGGGGCGCCGATCGGCTGGCGCTACCCGCTCACCGAGGTCGTGTGCGCGGCCTGGACCGTGCTGCTCTACCTTCACCTCGGCGCCACGCCCGCCTTCCCGCTGCTCGCGCTGTGGGGCTATCTGCTGGTCGCGCTGATGTGGATCGACTTCGACTACCAGATCCTGCCCGACGAGCTCACCCTGCTCGGCACCGTGATCGCGGTCGCGGCGTCGCTCACGCGCCCGGGCGGCGCGCGCGAGGCGCTGCTCGGCGTGGCGTTCGGCAGCGGCGTGCTGTGGCTCCTCGCCGCCGCCTACCTGCGCATCCGCGGGGTCGAGGGCATGGGCGGAGGCGACGTCAAGCTCGCGGCGATGTTCGGCGCCGCGCTGGGCTGGAAGCTCACCGTGGTGACGCTGTTCCTCGCCGCGCTCGCCGGCAGCGTGTGGGGAATCGTCCTGATCGCCCGCCATCGTGGCGGCGGCCAGACTGCGCGTCCCTTCGGGTCGCTACTCGCTCCCGCCGCGATGCTGGTGTGCCTGTGGGGTGAGCGATGGATCTCGGCCTACGCCACCCTGTTCGGGCGGCACTGAGCCGGATGCGTCCGATTCGCGGCTGAGCCCGGCGCTGGAGGGTTTCCCTGCGGGCGGCGGCTCGCGGAGCGGACCAGTATGAAATTTCCTCCTTGCGCCCTCTTAGGGGCCGGGAGGAAAATACTTCTTGCCGTCAAATTCAGTAGTGGTCCCCCAGTGCTCGATGCCTCTTGCCGTAGGCGCATCAATGAGCATGAGCCGCACTGATTTTGGATGGACCCCGCGCAGGATTGCCCCCAGCCTCCTCGATGTAGCGCTGTGTCTCGGCGCGCCCGCGCCGAACCCCCTCGGTCCCACGACACTCGGCTACACGAATCTCACCGTATTCCATATTCCGGTCGCGGAAAGGCTTGCCCATGTCCAGCCCGAGCCGACTTAGCATCCTGTCAGCACCGAGGCTTTCCGCTGCCTTCGCACTGATCGCGGCGTCCTGCCTCTCGCGCCCCGCGCTTGCCCAGTCACCTGAAGATCTGGGTGGCGATCCCGTCGAGCGCATCGTCCTCCCCGGGCTGCACTCGCGCACACCGCGCGCCGCTCGCGCGCGTCCGGCGCGCAGCCTGAACACGCCCGACAGCATCTGGATCGGGCACTCGATTCAGACCCAGAATCCGCTCGATCACACCACGTTCAGCTTCGGCCCGTACCACGTCGGCGTGGGGCTGTTCCGCCCCAAGGGCGCGGGCTCGGCGGCCGAGAACAGCGGCTTCTGGGACTGGGACCACTTCGATCAGGCCGACTCGCTGCAGGGCTGGTGGCCGATGCGGCGGGTCTACGGCATCACCGGCGGCCTGACCTTCGCGGACACGGACCGCCCGTGGTGGGCGGTCGACATCGGCAACCAGGGCAACTACGTCCTCAACAGCAACAACGGGCGCACCCGCGGTGTGCTGAGCTACTGGCACGTCGACGGCGGCAGTGTGGCGACGCAGGTCAGGATCCCCGGCACTAACGCCCTGCCGATGACCTGGGCGCCGCTCGACGGCAACGGCTCGGCGTGGTGCGGACTGCGCGCCCACGGCGACATGACCTACGTCGATCCCATCACCGGCAATCCCTACAACGCGACCGTGATGGAGTTCAACGGTGAGAACGGTGGAGGCGTCGGCTCCGGTGTCGGCACGAGCAAGAGCTTCCCCGGCTACCCTTCGCAGATGGACCAGATGCTCTACCGCGACGTGGAGATGACGGCGCCCAACGCCTCGCTCAACCTCACGTTCCTCTACCAGACCGCAATGTCGACTTCGGCGACCAGCACCGTCTCGACCCGCGCCGGCTGGTTCCAGTTCGATCCCACCGTGGTGGGGCCGGTCGCGGTCGCGGGACCCAACGCCGGCATCCCGAACTTCATCTCGAACACCGGCGTGGGCCAGCCGGCTGACTCCTTCATGGTCTACCTCGGGGTGCCGGTCGACATCGACAACCTCTATCTGGCCGACGGCAGCCATCACGTGCCGGGGGCCACGCCGCACGGGGTCTACGATCTCAAGCGGCGCTGGTTCTCCGAGGTGCTGCGGCTCGACATGCCGATCGTCGAGGTGCTGCACGTGTCGGGCAACGTGAATACGTCGTTCACGCTCTCGGGCCAGGACCTTTCGACGCTCTACGCCGCGCAGGGCGGAGCAACGCACAAGTACCTGCGCCTCGTGTTCCGCTGCAAGACCAACCGCGGCTTCGACGATCTCACCGGGGGCACCACCGGGGCGTTCAATTCGGGCGGCAAGGGCGCGGTGATGATCGACGACGTGGGGATTGGCGGCACGGGGCTCGCCGGTGGGGCCGTCGGCTACAGCCACTTCGAGAGTCCGAGCGAGATCGACAACAGCGACGGGGCGACGCCCGGCCTCGCGACGGGCGCCTGGCGCGCCACCGGCAAGCCACCGGCGATCTTCTGGCACACCCATCCGCTGGCGGGCGGCAACGGCTACATCCCGCTCAACTACCAGAGCATCTGCAGTAACCCGGGGTTCAACTCCTGCAACATGACGGGCGTGGTGGTCTCGGCCGGCGACCACGACAACGGCGAGGCGGCGGGCGGGCTCACGCCCGGCACGCCGGAGCGCGAGCGCATGGACGGCATGATTTCGCCCACCATCCTGCTCGCCTCGAGCGGGGCCGGAGACTACAACGCCTGCGGGGTGGACCGCGCGGCCGCCGCCGCGACCGACGACTACTACATCTGGTACGACGTCTACGCCGGCATCTTCAACCTGAACTTCACCGGCAACGCGTGGTTCTTCGGGGCCCAGAGCTATCCGGCCCAGCAGCTCGACGGCGTCAAGTGCTGGGGCGAGTTGCGCGTCTATCCCGGCCCGATCTCCACCCCCACGATCGCGTGTTTCACGGACTACTGGCCGTTGAGAGCGTACGGGGTGATCCGCACCACGAACCCGGGCTCCGTGCCGGATTCCCTGCGTATCTTCCTCGGCAAGGTTCAGGAGTGCTTCCGCTTCGGGATCAGCGGGAGCGCCTGCTCGTCGACCGCGGGCGCCTACTTCGACAACGTGTCGCTGCTGCTCTCCAACGCGCCCCTGGCATCATTTGGTCCTTCTGTCGCCGTCGAATGGTGGCGCTGGGTCAACGACACCTTCCCGGCGAATGACGGCACCTCCCTGTCCCCCGGCGTCGCGGTGCTGCCGGGGACCGCGGGGTTCGACACCGCGGCGGCGTACCTCAAGTCCGGACTCAACACCGCGCAGACGACGGGCGACGCCAACCGGCTCGACATTCCGGGCGACTCGATGATCGTCATTGGCGACGTCATCGAGAGCACCACCGGCCTCGGTCGCGTCGACATGGTGTTCCGCATCAAGCCGGGCGTCGGCAACTACAAGACGGTCGGCGATCCCAGCAGCGGTCTCCGGCGCATCCCGGCCGACCCGGCCAGCACAGCGCAGTCGGGCGTGTTCGTCTCGGATCCGCTGCATCCGGAGAAGGACTTCTGGTCGGCCTACATGGCGGCCCCGGGTGAGATGTCGAAGGGCGTTCATGGTCCGGGTGACTTCTGGAACCGTAACGTGTGGAACAGCGCTCGGATCGACACCGCGGACGTCAACATCTTCCCGGTGCAGGCGAACATTGGCGTGTTCGACGTCAACCAGAACTTCTTCGCCACCGTCAACTGGATGGCCTGCTATCACGAGGAGGATCCGAAGTACGCCCTCCTGGGCGTCACCCACAACCGCTGCTTCCTGGTGAATCCCGCTCCCAGCGCTCCGGTCAACAGCACGAACATCACCTGCTCCGGGGCTCCAGGCGTCTACGGCGCGGCTGCGGGCTACGACGGCGTGCCCACGACGAAGGAGGGCACGAAGGTCATCCCCGATGGTCTGCTCACCCCCGGGGCGCACGTCCAGTACTTCTTCCGCGGCCAGGACGACGGCGGACTCGGTCCTCCGGGGCTGGCCCGCAACGACGCCCGCTTCTTCATGGTGCCCGAGACCACCTTCGTGAGCCCGCAGTTCACCGAGTCCTCGACCGACGGCCATCGCTGGCAGCAGTTCGGTGTGCTTCCCGACCGCTGGAAGGACGTGCAGTTCGGTGGTCAGGGCATGGCGTGCATGCTCTACGTCGACGCGGCGGACGCGGAGGGGGACGAGCGGGTGTGGGTCTCGACCGCCGACTCCATCGGCTTCACCTCGGCGGCCCAGCGCGGGGCCCACAACGGCTGGCGTGCCCGCGGCGACCAGTCCTACGAAGGCCCCGATAGCAAGCCGATCGACGTCAGCACCGATCCCTCGATCGCACGCTACGACCACGGCGGGCAACCGGGCACGGTGTGGGACATGTACGGCGTCAAGGGTGGCCTGTCGCCGACCACCCCCGCCGGCTCGCTGGGAGGCCGCCTGGCGCCCCAGGCCACCGGGCTCGCCGCCGGCAAGGACTCCAGGCAGGGCCCCACGCCGGCGATGCTGCGCACCTACTACCCGGTGGTCATGATCCACACCGACGAGCTCATCACCGGGCTCCTCGGTCCGTTCGTCAATCGCGGTCAGAACGACGTCGCCCTTTTTGAGGACTACCTGTCGAATCCCGCGCCCGGAACGCCCGCCACGACGAAGCGGTCGTTGATCATCGAAGGCGAGGGGTTCGTGCGGTCCGAGTACACGACCGGATCCGGCGCGTTCCCCGGTCACCTCACGTTCCTCACCGACTATCTCGGCCTCAATATCAAGAAGGACGGTGCCGGCAATCCGCAGTACGCCTACCAGCCCTGGTCGGGCAACTCCAACCAGTACGCCGACCTCACCACCGGTTCGCCGTTCGGGTCGAATCTGTACAGCATTGGCAACTCCTGCCTCTGGCCCAACGCCGTGCTCGACCCGGTCGCGAACGCCCTCAATGCCCAGGCGAGCGCCTACTACGCCAACGTGGGGTCGAACGGCCCCTACGTCGCGAGCGTCTATACCCCCTTCCAGCCCGGCAAGCTCTACGACTCGATGGTGGATGGCTGGGATCCGAAACACCTGTACAGCCCGGGCGGCAACTCGACCTATGGCCGGCTCGGCTTCTACTTCCAGGCCGCGAGCCACCTGCGCGACGCCATCGGCTGCGTGTGGACCGATGGGCCGCTCATTCCGCTCGACGTGCCGGGCGGGAACCTCGCCCCGCTCGTGAACTACGTCCAGCTGCGCAACAACCCCATGATCTCCGGGCGCGCGATCGTGCACATGGGCCTCGCGCGCACCGATCGCGTCACGGCGCGCATCTTCGACGTCGGCGGCCGGCTGGTGCGCACGCTCGCCGATCGCGTCTTCCCGCCCGGCGAACACGATCTGGCCTGGGACGGCTCCGATGACCACGGCCGCGCGATGCCGCGCGGCGTCTACTTCAGCGAAATCCGCTACGCGGCCTCCGGGTTCCGCGCCGCGAAGAAGCTGATCGTGCTGCGATAGGAGGCGTGACGGCAATGGAGGGTCATCGTCGTATCCGCATTCGATCGATTCCCGGGCTCGCCGCTGCCCTTGCGTTGACAGCGGCGACCTGCCACTGGAGCTCCGCGCGGGCCCAGGGGCCTGGAGATGTCGGCAGCGATCCCGTCGAGCGCCGCGTCTCGCCGGCACGGCCCCATGGGCACCGCGGGGGCGCGAGTCGCGCCGGGCTCGCCCGGGCAGCGCTCATCGGCGACAGCATCTGGATCGGGCACTCGATCCAGACTCAGAACCCCCTCGATCACACGACGTTCAGCTACGGGCCGTATCACGTTGGCGTGGGACTCAACCGTCCCAAGGCCGGCGGCTCGGCGGCCGAGAACAGCGGGCTGTGGGACTGGGATCACATGGCGCCTGGCGAGGCCGACTCGCTCCAGGGCTGGTGGCCGATGCGACGGGTCTACAGCATCACCGGCGGCCTGACCCTCGCGGACACGGACCGCCCGTGGTGGGCGGTCGACATCGGCAACCAGGGCAACTACGTCCTCAACAGCAACAACGGGCGCACCCGCGGTGTGCTGAGCTACTGGCACGTCGACGGCGGCAGTGTGGCGACGCAGGTCAGGATTCCCGGCACCAACCCGCTGCCGATGACCTGGGCGCCGCTCGACGGCAACGGCTCGGCCTGGTGCGGACTGCGCGCCCACGGCGACATGACCTACGTCGATCCCGTCACCGGCAATCCCTACAACGCGACGGTGATGGAGTTCAACGGCGAGAACGGCGGCGGCGCCGGTTCCGGTGTCGGCACGAGCAAGAGCTTCCCCGGCTACCCCTCGCAGATGGACCAGATGCTCTACCGTGACGTCGAGATGACCTCGCCGTCAGCGAGCCTCAATCTCACGTTCCTCTACCAGACCGCGATGTCGACCTCGGCGACCAGCACCGCCTCGACCCGCACCGGCTGGTTCCAGTTCGATCCCACCGTGGTGGGGCCGGTGGCAGTCGCGGGCCCCAACGCGGGGATCGCGAACTACGTCCCCAACACCGCCATCGGGCAGCCGGCCGACTCGTTCATGGTCTACCTGGGCGTGCCGGTCGACATCGACGACCTCTACCTCGCCGACGGCAGTCACCACGTGCCCGGTCCGACACCGCACGGGGTCTACGACCTCAAGCGGCGCTGGTTCTCCGAGGTGCTGCGTCTCGACATGCCGATCGTCGAGGTGCTGCACGTGTCGGGCAACGTGAACACGTCGTTCACCCTCACGGCCAGGACCTGTCGGCTCTCTACGCCGCGCAGGGCGGGGCAACGCACAAGTACCTGCGGCTGGTGTTCAGGTGCAAGACCAACCGCAACTTCGACGACCTCACCGGGGGCACCACCGGGCAGTTCAACTCGGGCGGCAAGGGCGCGGTGATGATCGACGATGTCGCGATCGGCGGCAGCGGGCTCGCGGGTGGCGCGGTCGGCACCAGCGCATTCGAGAACGCCACCGACATCGACAATGGCGCCGCCACGGATCAGCTCGCGCTGGGCGCGTGGCGCGCCACCGGGAAACCCCCGGCAGTGTTCTTCCACACCCATCCGCTGACGGGCGGCAACGGCTACGCCCCGCTCACCTACCAGGACATCTGTGGCCCGCCGGGCTCGCCGCAGCGGTTCTGCAACATGGCGGGCGTCGTGATCTCGGCCGGGGACCACGATCACGGCGAGGCGGCGGGCGGGCTCGTGCCCAGCACGCCGGAGCGGGAGCGCATGGACGGCATCCTGTCACCCACCATCCTGCTCGCCTCGAGCGGCGCCGGCGACTACAACGCGTGCGGTGTGGACCTGCCAGGAGCCACTCCCACTGACGGCTACTATGTCGCGTACGACATCTACACCGGCGTGTTCGACCTGTTCTTCACCGGAAACGCCTGGACGTACGGTTTTCAGAGCTATCCGGCGCGGCAGCTGGACGGCACCGTGTGCTGGGGCGAAGTCCGCTTTTTCACCATCCAGATCTACAACCCCGACGTCCAGTGTCTGCAGGACTTCGAACCGGGACTGATCCGCACCACGAACCCGGGCGTCCGTCCCGACTCGTTGCGTATCTACCTGGGCAAGAATCAGGAGTGCTTCCGCTTCGGGATCACGGGGAGCGCCTGCTCGAGCACCGCCGGCGCCTACTTCGACAACGTGTCGCTGCTGATTTCAGACGCCCCCTTCCCCGACTTCGCCGGCGGCATGTTCGCCAACATCTGGGCCTGGTACAACGACACGTTCCCCGCCAACGACAACACCTCGCTGGTGCCGGGCGCCGCGGTCGCGCCGGGGACCGCCGGTTTCGACACCGCGGCCGCCTACATCAAGATGGGGCAGAACATCGCCCAGTCCCCCGGTACCGCCAACCGCTTCGATATTCCGGGGGATTCGGCGCTCGCGGTCGGAGACCTCCTCTTCTCTCAGGGGGACAGGGTCGACATGGTATTCCGCATCAAGCCCGGCGTCGGCAACTATCACACCATCGGCGACCCCACGAGCGGCCTGCGTCCCGTCCCCACCGACCCCGTCAACATCGTGAGCACGGGCGACAACAGCTTCTGGGGCCAGTACATGGCGAGCCCTGGGACGATGTCGAAGGGAATCCATGGCCCGGGCAGCTTCTGGAACCGCAATGTGTGGAACAGCGCCCGCATGGACACCGCCGACATCAACATCTTCCCGGTCCAGTCCAACCTCGGGGTCTTCGACGTCAACCAGAACTTCAACGCCACTCTCACCTGGATGGCGACCTATCACGAGAGCGATCCGAAGTACATCACGCTCGGCATCCCACACAACCGCTGCTTCCTGGTGAACCCGGCTTCCAGCGCGCCCGTCAACAGCACGAACATCACCTGCAACAGCGTCCCCGCGTGGGCAAATGCCAGCGCGGGCTACGACGGTTTGCCCACGACCCGGGAGGGCACAAAGATCATCCCCGACGGCCAACTCACCCCCGGCGCGCACGTCCAGTACTTCTTCCGTGGCCAGGCGGACGGGCCGCGCGATGATGTGGGTTTCTACATGGTGCCCGAGACGACGTACGTCTCGCCGCAGTTCACCGAGTCTCTCACCGACTTCAACGGCTCGACCGATGGTCACCGCTGGCAGCAGTTCGGGGTGCTGCCCGACCGGTGGAAGGATCCCACCTTCAGCGACTCGCCCAGGGGCGCCGGCATGGCCTGCATGCTGTACGTGGACCTCGACGACCGGCTGGGCGACGAGCGGGTGTGGGTGTCGGTGGCCGACTCGCTCGGCGCGACTCCCCTCAGCCGGCGCGGGGCTCACAACGGCTGGGCCGCCAACTGCGACGCCTGCATCACGGATGCGAACGGCGATCCGATCGACGTCAGCACCAACCCGACGGTCGCGCGCTACGATCACGGCGGTCAGCCGGGCGGATTGTGGGACATGTATGGGGTCAAGGCTTCCGAGTTGGTGACCACGAGCTCGGGCCAGCTTGGCTGCCGCATGGGGGTCCGGGCCGACGGGCTCGCCGCCGGCAAGGACGCGCGTTTCGGTCCCACCCCCGCAATGCTGCGGACCTACTACAAGATGCTGCTGATCCTCACGGGAGGCCTGAACGAGGGCATCCTCGGACCGTTCATCAACCGCGGGCAGAACGACATCGCCCTGCTCGAGGACTTCATGAGCGTTGCCGCGCCCGGCAACCAGAACACGACGCGACGCGCTGTGTA
>Ga0306921_10005875_pt1 | contig 12790 bp, 13 predicted proteins | sample sta12Cox44000080_FD_203760 | JGI IMG/M metagenome (GOLD analysis project Ga0306921, IMG submission 203760) | Lab enrichment of tropical soil microbial communities from Luquillo Experimental Forest, Puerto Rico - statoxic.12C.oxic.44.000.080 (v2)... | ecosystem: Environmental > Terrestrial >... | reverse complement strand
CCGAATTTTCCGACGGCCGCCCGCCCGAATTTGAAAATCTGAGGTTTTGCAACAGGCTTTAGCTAAGCTAAGCTAAGTAAATTAGCTAATGTAAAAACGCACACCATTCACGAGGCGAAAACGAACCTTTCCAAGCTGATTCAAAAGGCTCGCGACGGGGAAGAAGTCATCATCGCGAAGGGAAAGGAGCCGGTGGCGAAGATCGTCCCAATTCACGTCGCTGATCGCCCGCACAAACCCGGACGCTTCAAAGGAAAGATTTGGTGGACTGAAGATGTTTTCGATCCGCTTACAGGTGAGGAACTGCGCGACTGGGGTCTGGATTGAACCTCCTGATCGATACGCATGTACTGTTGTGGTGGTGGGCTGAAGAGGAACAACTCTCGGGTCGTGCCAAGCGAGCTATCCTCGATTCGAGAAAACCGCTCTTACGTCTCGGCGGCGGTAGCTTGGGAGTTGGCGATCAAGGTCAATCTGGGCAAGCACGATGCTCGGGATGTCGTCTCCAACCTTAAGCAGTTTGTTGATTGAGGAGGGTTTCCGGCGTTTGGCGATTTCGACGGATCACGCTCTCCGCGCAGGTCTATTGCCCATGCTTCATCAAGACCCTTTCGACCGGATGCTCGTGGCGCAGGCCCAGGCCTTGAACTCTCCCATAGTCAGCGCCGACGCGATCTTTGACCGCTATGGCGCGCAGCGAATCTGGTAGAGCCCTCTAGTTCGCCATGGCCCCCAGTGCCGCCCGAAAGATCGCATCGAAGTTCTCCCGTCCCGCTTGCGCCACGGCACGCTCGACGGCTTTCTCCGCCAGCGCTCGCTGATAGCCCAGGTTGGTCAGTGCCGAGATAACGTCTTCCTCAACAGCCGAGACCGCAACGACCGGCTGCGGCGCGCCGAACCCCTCCAGTTTGTCGCGCAACTCCACGCACATGCGCTCGGCGGTCTTCTTGCCAATCCCGGGAATTCGCGTCAGCCGCGCATGATCGTTGGCGCGAATCGCTCCTACCATTTCTGGGGTCGGCATCCCGCTCAAAATCGTGATCGCCAGCTTTGGCCCGATGCCGCTTACTGTAATCAGCTTCTCGAACAACTGTTTCTCGTCGGCGCGCAGAAAACCGAACAGCGCAATCGCATCCTCGCGCACGTGCGTGTGAATATGCAAGGCAACTTCGCTGCCCACCGCCGGCAAATCCGAAAACGTAGGCACGCTGATCGCCACGTCATAACCCACGCCACTAGCCTCAACAATGGCTTGGTTGGGATGTTTTGCAATCAGCCGTCCGCGTAAATGGGCGATCATCAGGGTGATTGTACGGGTCAGCGGCAAATTGGGGCAGTGCTCATACGGCGTCTTGTCGCCGAAGTCGTGGAGCGGCCAGTGTCGGTATCAGATGCAACATGTACATTGGGATCTGCGAAAAGTGAAGAGCGAAGGGCGAATAGCGATCGGGAGAGCCGCGACGAAGTTATTGCCGCCGGCGGTGGTACACCGCAAACTCATACCCCGGATTCGGCGGGAACAACTCATGGATCTTGCGCAATCTTTCCGCCAGTGCCGCCGGAGCCAGCAGCGGATAGTCGCGCTCCCGCAGCTCTTGGTAATCCACATCGAGGTACAGGGACAGGCAGTACACGGCGATAGCATCGGCGAACGCCGCCATCAGGTACTCATGCTTCGCCTTCTCCGCCTCAGGACCGTTGCTGGTGACGATCTTGCGCAGCTCGTAAGCGTCCATCGAAGTCTCGCCGCGTGCCTTGTCGTTCACCTGTTTCCACACCAGGTCGCTGAACTCCTGGGCCACACCCACGCGCTCAACGAAATTGTGTCCAACGTTGATGAAGAACTCGAACGCGATCGCGAAGCTGTCTTCCATCAGCCGCGTGGAGATGAACACGCACTGGGAATCGCCGAGATTGTGGTTGCGATGGCAAATGGCGCTATCGGCCAGTTGCACGTCGTAGCGGTCGGCGATCATGGTCTCGTCGCCCAGGTTCAGCGTCAACGGCACGAAATAGTAGGCCTTGCGATTCAATGCCGCCGCGACCATCCGCGGCACCGCTCCCACCAGGCGCTCGATGTCGGCTACAGCATTCGTAAAGTCGCCCATTACCGCGTAGCACATGCCGTTGGACGCCTGGGACACAGGTGCCATCCGCACTACCTCGGCGGGCGTTCGGGTAATGGCTTGTGACGCTTGGGACATGAATGGTGATTGTAACGCAGTGGACACATCCGGTACTTGCGCCGCCGGTCGATTTCACCACCTGCAACGTCGATCGTAAACGCAGCAACAACAAACGGCTCAGTGTTCTACAAAGAGTGTGATGTCGCCAGAATGGCGCCGCTGCCGTCATCCGCCTTGGGCAATTTACACGCCCGCGGAACGTGACAATCCTTTTGCATCGCTTTCACTCATTCATGACACCCGCGTGGCGTGGCAGACCTAGCATCACAAAGTCGGCAGGATTCCAGTCATCATAGGGGGCTGCCGAAAGTTCTTACTGAATCGGAGTGTGCAGTATGGCAAAGGAAGATCGTCTTGCAACCCAGATAGCTCCTGAGGCCGCAGGAGACGACATTAACAGCCATCCCAACCAGACAGTGAAGCGCCGCTCATTCCTCAAAGGTATAGGTATCGCAGGAGTGGCGCTTTCCGCAGGATCGCTCCTCCCCGAAGTACTTGACGCCCAGGCCAGCGATGCCCGTATTACCAAGGGCGATGCGGCCATCCTGCGCTTCCTCGCCGCCGCCGAGATCATTGAAACCGACCTCTGGCTGCAGTATCAGGAATTCGGTGGAACGCAGGACGACGAAGTCTCGAAGCTTGCGAGCCAATTCATTCCGGGTTATCCCGCCACTCCAACCGGTGGAAATTCCCTCTATATGCAGGACCTGATTCCGCTCGACAGCGACATGCACCAATACATCCACGACAACACCGAGGATGAGCTAACACACGAGGTCTGGATCAACAATTTCTTGAAGGCCCACGGGGAAGCTCCTGCCAACCTGGATGCATTTCGCACGCTGCCCAGCAGCAAGGCGACTGGCGCGAACCAGATCGGCCGTCTTACCAATCTGATGCAGCTCACGGTGGACACAACCTGGTGGACTCGCTATCGCAGCCGCACCAAGAATCCGGACTTTGGCGACACGTTTGCGCCGGCGGTCGCGACGTTGGCTGTCAACCAGCATCCAGCAATTCCTCGCACCGATGCCGACGCAAATCATGGTGATTTCTTTCAGGCCATCGTCAACACCGCTGGCTTTCACTTCGCCTTCATCGAGCAAGGAGGCACCAGCCTGTACCCGAAGCTGGCCCAGCGCGTGACCAGCGTCGAGGTTTTGCGCATCCTGCTCAGTATTGGTGGCACGGAGATCATGCACTTCCAGACCTGGCACGACAAGGCGGGCAACGCGCCGCAGTTAACGGACGTCGTCGATCCCGTCACCGGCGTAAAGGTAACATTCCCGAATCTTAACGCACCTCCGTTCGGCGGCGAAGACTTCCAGACAAACCTCATCATGCCCGAGCCTACCTTCTTCCTGAACAAAGACTTCGGCCCGGTTTCAATCATCCGACCGACGCAGACCAAAGGTGCTGCAATGGGTGCGCTGCAGGCGCTGACGGCCGATGGGCTCTTCATCGGCCAGTCGAAGGCGTTCTTCGACCACATGACTACGCTTGCGACGGAGGCCGACGAAGCCCGGCGGGAAGGCTGATATGGGGCGGTAGCGAACTTGCTTCCGCGGTCAAAGGCGCTGGTCGCTGGAACCACAGGTCAGCGCCTGATTTTGTATCAGGGCACGGCTTCAGTCGTGCGGTAGGAATTCTCTTTAGGTGGAAGCGCCGGGCTTTAGCCCGGCGAGCCGCCGCAGCGATGATGATTCTCGCGGAATCGAGGAGTAACCAATGTTTGAAGGAATCTTCCAACCCATGCACCTTCTTGTGATCATCGGCCTGGCTCTGCTGATGTTCGGCCCCAAGAAACTGCCGGAACTTGGCAAAGGAATCGGCGAAGGCATCCGCGGGTTCAAGTCCGCCATCAACGGCCACGCCGACGCAGCACAACCAAGCCAACTGGCTGACAAAGACGGCCAAGCGTAGTTCCTATGGCAGGCTTCGGCGGCGAACTCATCCTCTTCTGCGGCTTGGGCTATGTGCTATTAGGCCCCAAGCGCATGCACGCCATCCTCGAACACATCGCCCGCGCGAAGCGTGAGTTCGACAAAACCCGGCAGGCGGTCCAGGCACAGCTGTCCGGTCCTCTGAAGGCGCGATCAGACGATCGGTAACGTCAAGCTGCTTGTGTAAAAACTCGGAGGGTGCGGGTTTTCCACTCCAGGTTGAAGCGCTGGAAGATGGAGTAGATGATCCGGTCCACGCTTTTGACGTTGACAAAGCAGACCATGGGCCGGGTGCGGCGCCGCACTTCGACGAAGCAGCGTTCGATGATATTGGTGGTGCGCAGCTTTTTCCATAGATGCCGAGGAAAGTTGAAAAACGCCAGCAGCTCCGGCAAGTCGCGCTCCAGTTGCCGCACTATCGTCGGATACACCGACTGCCAGCGGCGGCGAGAGTGGCGAAAAGCAGCTTCGGCCTGGCGCCGGCTGTCGGCGCGATAAATCGCCTGGGCATCGGCCTTCACCGCGTCGTGGTCACGGCGACGCACTTTTTCCAGAATATTGCGCATCTTGTGCACCCAGCAGCGCTGATGCAGCGCCCGCGGATAGACGGTCTGGATGGCGGCCGCCAATCCAGGGCACCCGTCGGTGACGATCAGCAGCAGGTTATTGCCTTTTAAGCCGCGGCGATACAGATCCTCGAGCAATCCCTCCCAAGCCGTCTGACTCTCACCCTGGCTGCGCATAAAGCTGAGCAGTTGTCGGGTGCCGTCCTGACGCACTCCGTAGGCCACCAGCATGTGCACCCGCTGCCGGCCGCTGGCACGGCGCATGCGCAGACTGACGCCGTCCAGGAACAGGTAGGCCCATTCGTCCGCCAGCGGCGCCTGATGAAACTGTCGCACCGCTTCGTCGAGCTCTCGCGTCAGCCGCGAGACGGTTTGCGCACTCACCGGCTCGCCCGTGAGGATCGCCACCAACCGTCCCACCTGGCGCGTGCTGATGCCGCGCAGAAACGCTTCTCGGATGAGCAGCGACACCTCTTCGGCCCGGCGCTGAAACTTCTGCAGCACCCCGGGCAAAAAGCCCCGCTTGCGAGTGCGCGCAATGCGCAACCGCAGCGTCCCAAAGCGGGTGACAAAATCGCGCTCGTAGTAGCCGTTGCGGTAGTCCTGGCGCGACTTCTGCCGGCTGTGCCGTGGGCTGACCATGTACAGGTCGCGTTGCCGCTCCGACAGCAGCTCGAACAGCCGCCGCATGCTCTGCTGCACCTGCCCCTGCAGATCGCCCCAAAAACTCTCTTTCAGCTCACTGACGAAATGTTGGAAGTGCTCGGTGATAGGTGTAACCTTCGCCATGGGTGTAAGTCTCCTTTCGAGAATGGCTTTCGCTTGTCAGGCCAAAGCCAACTTACACCCTCTTGCTTTTTACACAATCGAAGTTACGTCACCCAGACGATCCATCTTCTTGATGTACTGTAGATGGTGATGCAAAATGTCTCGCGCCGCAGTCCGTTCTCACGAACATTAGGTTCCACTGCGCGGGTGCTTTTTACGACCCTCCTCTTCACTGCCGGAGGCATGGGCCTCGGCCTGCTCCTCGGGATCATCGGACTTGTAACCTACGGCTTGATCGCTGGAATCCAACCCGACATGCGCAACGCCTACCGGCATGTCGCGATACCCGTAGCCATCATGATCGGCTGCGCCGCCTTCGCCGGCGCACTCGTGCTGGAATCCCGCAACCGACAGCAGTGACTCCCCGTTCCCGCTGTTGAACATAAGCCCCACCACTCGCTGATCGCGGGTGGCGGGGATTGCTCGGGCGTATTGGCAATCGAATCGGGAGAGGGCGCGGTTACAGCCCAGAGTTCGTTGTGGTTTATTTCTTCGGCATGTTCTGTGCGCGGGAATGGAAGGCTTTGTTCAGGTTGGCGATTGCCTGGTTAATGTTCTTGATAGCCTGGTCACGAAACCCTCCCCATTCACTGCCGGGGTGCATGAGGTCGAGTTGGCTGTTGTGAAAATGCCGCCGTGGTTGCCGATGCGAGGCCCACGACGACCGCGCAGAGCGTACATACTTTTTTCATGGGCCCTTCTCCTATTGGTGGTGAAACGGCCCGGAATCATGAAGCGGGGACCAAGCAGTCGAAACGAAGAAGGAGATACTAATTCCGTCTCGCCTCAAAACGCAAAAGCGCAAGTCGTTAGACCCTTGCAGTACGGCTTACTTGGCTTGGATATCGGTCGTGCGCCAGACACTGCAAATTGCCCCGATTTTTTTGCTCCGATAAACTGAAGTTCACTCCGCAGCCCAGCGCTGCCATAGGTAAAGCCATCATGTCCGATACGATTCACGTAAAACTGCCTGACGGCAGCGTCAAAGACGTACCTAAAGGAACCTCCGCCCTCGACATCGCCAAAAGCATCAGTCCACGCCTGGCCGATGCCGCCCTCGTCGCGCAAATCAAGCCTAGCTCCAACGGAACTGAGCCCAAGCTCGTCGACCTCACCCGCCCCATCCACGAAGACGTCGAACTCCGCCTGCTTACCGAGCGCGATCCCGAAGCGCTGGAAGTCTATCGCCACTCGTCGGCGCACCTGCTCGCCGCCGCCGTCCTCGAACTCTTTCCCGAGACCAAGCTCGGCCACGGCCCTGCCACCGAGAACGGATTCTTCTACGACTTCCTGCGCGAACAGCCCTTCACCCCCGAAGACCTCGAAGCCATCGAGAGAAAGATGCAGGAGCTCGCCAAGGCCGACCTGCCCTACGCGCGCGAATTCATTCCTCACGCCGAAGGCCTCGCCCGCTTCAAGTCCGAAGGCGACTTCATGAAGTGTCACTTCATCGAGCAGTTCACCTCGCCCGACGAGCCCATCTCCATCTACAAGACCGGCAAGTTCCTCGACTTCTGTCGCGGCCCGCACATCCCGTCCACCGGCAAGATCAAGGCGTTCAAACTGCTCAACGTTGCCGGAGCCTTCTGGCTGGGTGACGAAAACAACCCGCAGCTCCAGCGCATCTACGGTACGTCGTTTTACTCCAAGAAAGAACTCGACGACTACCTCCACAAGCTCGAAGAAGCCAAGAAGCGCGACCACCGCGTGCTCGGCAAGCAGCTCGACCTCTTCTCCCTCCAGGAGCTCGCCGGTCCCGGTCTTATCTTCTGGCATCCCAAGGGCGGCCTCATTCGCAAGGAGATGGAAGATTGGATGCGCAACGAGTACCTTAAGCGCGGATACTCGCTGGTCTTCACCCCGCATGTCGCGCGCGTCGATCTCTGGAAGACCTCCGGGCACGAAGGCTACTACGCGCAGAACATGTTCACCCCCATGGAACTGGACGACGCCGATTACCGGATGAAGCCGATGAACTGTCCGTTCCACATCCTCATCTACAAGGACTCGCTCAAGTCCTACCGCGACCTGCCCGTGCGTCTGGGCGAGCTCGGCACCGTCTATCGCTACGAGCGCTCCGGCGTCATGCACGGCCTGCTGCGCGTGCGCGGCTTCACCCAGGACGACGCCCACATCTTCTGCACCCCCGAGCAGATTGCAGACGAAGTCGTCGGCTGCATCGACTTCGCGCTCGAAGTGCTGCGCGTTTACGGCTTCGACAAGTTCACCGTCGAGCTTTCCACCTGGGACCCCGCCGACCGCAAGACTTACGCCGGCGGCGACGAGCAATGGGAGCTCGGCCAGCGCTCGCTCGAACAGGCGCTCAAGCGGCGCAGCATCGAGTACAAGACCATCCCCGGCGAAGCTGCATTTTACGGCCCCAAAATCGACATCAAGCTGGTTGACGCCATCGGACGCCCCTGGCAGCTCACCACCGTGCAATTCGACTTCACCCTACCCGAGCGCTTCCAGCTCGAGTACGTCGGCGAAGACGGCAAGCGCCACCAACCGCTCATGGTGCACCGCGCCCTCTACGGCTCCATCGAGCGCTTCTTCGGCACCCTCATCGAGCACTACGCCGGAGCCTTCCCCGTCTGGCTATCACCGGTGCAGGTGGTCGTCATCCCGATCGGCGAGAAGCATCATGCCTACGCACACGAGGTCTGGGAGAAACTCAAGTCCGCCGGAGTGCGCGTCCACGTTGACGACCGCAACGAGAAGATGAACGCCAAAATCCGCGAACACGCCCTAGAAAAGGTGCCGTTTCAGTTGGTCGTCGGCGACAAGGAAGTGGAGTCCGGCCAGGTCAACGTCCGTGTCCGCGGCCAGGAAAAAGCCGAAGGCTCCGTCGCGGCGGACGCGTTCGTGGATCGCGTGAAGAAGCTGATCGAGACGAAGACGGCGACGCTGTAGCGGTCTAGCAAACAGATCCCCTATTGCCGAATCGGAATTCCAAAATGGGGAGGGTTTTCCCTTGAGCAGGGTCTTTCGTCTGGACAAACTGGCGTAAGCTGGAGCACATGCTCACCCACTTTCCCCAGGCAGTTCCGGAGATTCCCGTTAGCAACGTCGAGAAGGTCGCCCGCTACTACGTCAACGCCCTAGGTTTCCCTGTCGACTGGAGTAACGATGAGGACGGCATCGGAGGCATCTCGCAAGGCGACTGTCGCCTGTTTCTTACAAACGCTGGCTTCCACCAAGTTTTGGCAATGCGGGAGCAATCGTGGTCGGGCTGAACCTCGACCGCAAGCAGGAAGTCGACGAACTGTACCATCGCTGGCGAGACGCTCATCGCCGAGGCGGAAGACAAGCCGTGGAACCTGCGCGGGTGCACAGCCACTGATCTGGACGGCAATCGATTGCGGGTATTCTACGACTTCACTTGTGAACTCTGGCAAAAACAAAACGTAGGGAAGATTCGCGCGCAGGTACTGCCTCCTGGCAGTTGGCTACTGCTTTTCGAAAACAAACACCACTTCCCCGTCCTCGTATTTCCAGACGTTGGTGAGGACTTTGCCATCGGTCGACACAGTAGAGGTCATTTCCGTGACGATCTTGTCGCCGTCCTTCTCTACGATCTTCCGTGTCGAGCCCGGTTCTATTTGGCACATCACGGTTGAGGTCTTCGACGGGTCGACGTGCGCTACAGCGTGTTCCTTGGCGTCGCAAATCCGGACCGACTCCTGGTGCCGCTTCTCGCCCGACCTGGTCACGTAATCGAGTGTGCTGGCGTAGGTGTCTGGACCGGTTTGCTTGATGGTGAGCGTTCCCTGCGATATGTCGCGGTTGCCGAGCTTCGATCGCTCAGGATTGAGTCTCCATGTGCCGGTAAAATCGGCGCCCGCCATCGTCCCGACGATTAGCACGATAGGCAGCGCTGTCCTGAGGAGAGGAATCATAAGGCGTCTGTTTGCGACGCAATCGGTGTGGATCGAAGCCGCCGCATGGATGGAGTGGCAGTATAGCGCAGCCGACTTCTCCAGCGCCGGCAACGAGTTGACGGGCCAGCAACAACAGCGGACGCCCTTCAGAGCGCCCGCTGTTGCTGGGTTGACATTCTGCTAGGTTAGGGGAATTGCACGGCCGGAAGCACGCTGGTTCCCTCCGCACGAACTGCGTCCAAGAAGCCCGGAGCGATCCCCAAGGCTTTGAGAATAGTAGGCGCCACCTGAGCCGTACCCACTGCGGCGCTCACCGTCCGCGGTGTGAAGCTCGGATTGGAGAGCAGCAGAACGACATTGGTGTCGTCATGGGCGAACCCGCCGTGCTCGGCCTGTTTCGCATGGCTACCAGAGTACGTAACACCGACATTCGGGGTCACGATGATGTCCGGCGTGCGGGGGTCTACGGTTGGGTCGTTATAGTTAAGGAAGAGCGATGGGCCGTAATAGATCTGCCCGAGCGCGATTCCGGTAGCGGAAGCGTTTGATTCGAGGACTCCGACAGCGGCATCCGTATCGAAGGCGCTTTCCAGCCAGATGAGCGAAACGTCATCTTCCGTCGGCCCGATGCCGGTGGGGTTGTTGGTCGATTCGGAATAGGGGAGGAACCCGTCGTTAGACAGCAACGTGGCGGGTGAGGTGCCGACATTCAACTGGGCTACGTAGCGGCTGGGATCGATGGGCGACTGCCCGTGTTTGGCTGTGATCACGATCAGGGTCGAACTCAGCAGCCCCTTTTTACTCAGCTCGGCGACGAATGCGCCAATTGATTCGTCGACGAACTGGAATTCGTTCAGCAGGGCTGCGCTTGGCGTGCCTGCGGCATCCAAATATCCGCCCTTCGTGTTATTGCTCGCTTCGATCAGCTTCTGGCCCACGCTTACTGACTGAAAGTTCATGCCGAAGACGGTCGGCACCTGTGTTGTCGTATTGCCGAGATGGTTCTTGCCATTGATCTCGTTCAGGATCGCATTTACTTTCAACTGGTCATAGCACTGAATGTTCTCAAAGCTGTTAGTCCACGCCGTCAGGTCCGAATGGGGATCGCGAATTGTGGCGCAGGAGAAGCCTGTGACCGTGGTGACTCCAGGCAGGCCAATAACGGTGGAGTTGATTTCCGGTGCGTAGAAGTCGTCGAGTGCGCTCGGTCCGATGCCCGAAGCGACCGAGGCGTAGGCAGGATGCTTGTCAGACCACGCTGTGTATCCACCTTTGCTGTGGATCACGCTGAAGATGCTGTTGGCTCGAACGAATTCCCATGGGTAGACGGGCGCGCAGCCGGCCTCGGGGTTGCGAACCAGTTTCTTCGGATCGATCGACTTGATACCACCGTCTGTCAACGAAGCGCCGCGCGCGCCGCCGTTCACTTTAGTCTTGTCGATATCGATGCCTTCTTCATATTCCGTTGTGGTGCCCGATGGCGGTCCATACGGTGTGCAGGGGCCGGCCGCAAGGCCGTTGCCGGTAGTCTTCGCGGGCGCGTTGTAATTCCTGGAGTAGGCGACGTCATAGTAAACGCCGGTCAGGGCCGGGCTTCCGCCCGTGACGATGGCGGTCAGGCCGGGAAACGAATCAGAGGGTTTGGAAGTGCTGGCGGCGACGTAGTTGATTCCAGTCTGGGCCAGCTTGGCTATGTTCGGGCAGTACGGTTGGTTGTTGTTGGCGGTGCTAATGCCGTTGGCGCAGTTTAGGAAATCCACTGCGTGCATTCCGTCGACACTGATTAGCAGCACATGCTTAATTTGGGCAACCGCAGCGCCGGTGAAGCAGGCCGCTGCGAGGGCAATCATTGCAAGTGTCTTCTTCATCGTGGACCTCATTCGTTAGGGGATGGAATTGTTTTGCGGTTAAGCGCTGCGCAGGGTTAGCCCTGTGTAGCGCGTTGGGGGTAGGTTATTTCAGCGCTTCTTCAGCCGGCGGGCGAGAATTCCTAAGAATCCCCCACCGAGTAACAACGCCGGTGCTCAGATCGACCGATCCGAATTCGTTGCCCATGTCAACAAACGTCATGTTCGGCGAAAGTCCGGTCGCCGTGATCTTGTAAACGGTGTTGCCTCCGGTGTCGCTCATCAGGAAGTATCCGTGTGTCGCATTACCGTTGAACGCGGAGTCATCTGGTTTCAGCTCGGGCCGAGCAAGTGGATGAACGATTCGGACTGATTGGGTGTTCCGGCGTTGTGAATGAAAACCAACTGATGGTCCGCTTCGCCAGTCAGAACCAAATCGCCTGTTGGGAGCGAGGATGAGAGAGTCGGAGTCGGTGATCGTGTCGCCCATGCTCGTCCCATTCACAAGATTGGTGCCGGTGAACTGCGAGTTCAGGATGCCCGAGACCTGCAGGGGCGAACTTAGTCCGGTCGTAAGCCTTAGGACGATCGCGCTGTTCGATGCCGGATTGGTTTCGCTGAGGAACGTGTTTCCATTGGTGAAAACCACGTCATCGAAACCACGATTGGCCGGGTTGGTGTACGTGTTTCCGTACGTGTACAGGGCGGTGGTGTTGGTGACTGGATTGATCGCCGTCAACGTGGAATTGCCGTCATTGTTTTGCAGGGCCCACACCAGGCCGTTGGGGTCGATCCGCAGCCCGTCCACGTTGCCCTTAATAGACCAGGTTTGCTGCACCACTCCGCTGGGGCTGTATCGAACGACGGTGCTTGACCCAAACGATCCTGTAGAGTCGGAGCCGTTTTGATAGGAGATCCAAACGGAACCAAGCCCGAAATACGTGGAATCGGGTTGGGTTGTTCCCAGGGTCGTCCCAGTGGCGAAGGTGTGCACTGAGTAATTGGGCGCGGCGGGTAAGTTTACGGTGAGTAGAAAGGTGAAAGCTGCTGTAGCCACAATCGCGCCGTATCGGCGAAGGAGACTGGACATCGTACCTCCTCATTCGACCTCGAGTTTCTTGGAGTTGTTTCCGACCAACTCAGCCTTGAAATGGTGCGCCGATAGGCTAATTGCAAAGCGAATCGTTGAGGTGAACGTGCGGTAAATTCAGTGGCCGAGGCATCTACGTGCTAAAAAAGCGGGCGGGAAGTGCCACCGATCCCCAACATTTTCCCCCGAGAGCCTGGTCACCGCGTAGGTTCATTTCTCTCTGTTCCAGACACACGAGACCGCAGTACCATCACCCCGCTTGCAGGTTGTAGTAGAGGAATCTCTGTCGTCTCATCGGAACGGACTATGAAGATCTCGGAGGCTCGCTACCTGAGGCATCTTCTTAGAAAAATATCCGCGCTATACACGCTCGTCTTGGCGATTACGCTTCTGACTTACCCGGTTGTCCTGTTGGCCGACGCCGGCAAAACGCTTACGGTCTCTATCCC
>Ga0306921_10005873_pt1 | contig 12791 bp, 12 predicted proteins | sample sta12Cox44000080_FD_203760 | JGI IMG/M metagenome (GOLD analysis project Ga0306921, IMG submission 203760) | Lab enrichment of tropical soil microbial communities from Luquillo Experimental Forest, Puerto Rico - statoxic.12C.oxic.44.000.080 (v2)... | ecosystem: Environmental > Terrestrial >... | reverse complement strand
GCTTCGCTGCGCGCCAATCAGGGCGCAGCATGGCGAGCGAAGGCCGCCGCACCCCGCCCGCCAGAACCAGATCGGTCACATTGTTCCGCCGCAACAGGGCGAGGCCGTGGGCGGCGGCGCCGAGCCGGCACCAGGCATGGGCCACCCCCTCTACCGCTGCGGGTTCGGCCGCCCCTTCGAGTGCCAGCACAAAAACTTCACGCCCGGCGGCGCGGCAGGAATCGACGAGGCGGCGCGGCAGCCCGCCGCCGCCGGCAACAATGCCTAGCTTCGCCGCCCTGGGGCGATCCGGCGTGAGCCTATCCGCCATTCGCCTCTTCGGGCTGGCAAATGGCCCGGCTCGAATCGGCGCGGATGAAGCGAATGATATCGTCGACCGGCGCGACGCCGGCAAATCGCTCGACGGTCCCATTGACCCGATCGCTCAACGTCCCCGGGGAGTGGAACAGAAACTGATAGGCGTTGCGGAGCCCCTGAATATCCTCGCGGCTGAAGCCGCGGCGCTGCATGCCGATGATATTGAGGCCGGTAAGCCGGGCGCGGTTGCCGATTACCTGGCCATACGGGATGACGTCACGTTCGACCCCCGACATGCCGCCGATCATGGCGTGCTTGCCGATGCGTGCGAACTGATGGACTGCGCACAGACCGCCGAGAAACGCATGCTCGCCGATGACGACATGCCCAGCCAAGGTAGCGTTGTTGGCCATGATCACGTGGTCGGCGATCTGGCAGTCATGCGCGATATGAGCGCCGACCATGAACAGGCAATTGTCGCCGACGCGAGTTACCATACCGCCGCCGGTTGTACCGGGGTTCATCGTGACATGTTCGCGGATCGTGTTGCGGCGGCCAATCACCAGAGATGACGCCTCGCCGCGATATTTGAGATCCTGCGGCTCGAGCCCGACCGAGGCGAATGGGAAGATCCGCGTCCCCTCGCCGATCGTGGTATGCCCGTCGACGATTACATGCGCGCGCAACGTCACGCCGGCGCCGAGGGCCACGTGCTCGCCGACGACGCAAAACGGTCCGATGACCACATCGGGAGCCAGACATGCTTGCCGCGCGACGATGGCCGTTGGGTGTATCTGCGCCATCGCCCGCTCGCTACTCGTCGAGGATCATCGCCGCAAATACGGCCTCGGCCGCGAGATTGTCGCCAACCTTGGCCCGGCCCTCGAATTTCCATACATTCCCGCGATTGCGCTGCTTGACGACCTGCACATCGAGCCGATCGCCGGGAAATACCGGGCGGCGAAAGCGTGCGTTGTCGACGCTCATAAAATAGACGAGTTTGCCCTCTGCTTCGGGTCCCAAGGTGTGCACCACGAGGACGGCGGCGGTCTGGGCCATCGCCTCGATGATCAGCACGCCAGGCATCACCGGCCGCGCCGGGAAATGCCCTTGAAAATAGTTTTCGTTGATCGAGACGTTTTTGATACCGGTCGCCCGCACGTTCGCCACCACGTCGACGACCTTGTCGATCATCAGAAACGGATGACGGTGCGGGATCATTTCCATGATCCGCTGAATGTCTATCTGGGTGGTTTCGCTTTCCGCGCAGGCCGGATCGATCATCCCCCGTCCTTCTTTTTTCCCAGACGCTGCAACGCGACCGTCTGTCTCATAAACTCGACGATCGGCACCGCCGGGATGCCGGACACCGTCGCTCCCGCGGGAACGTCGCGCATCAGCCCAGCTTTGGCGGCCACACGGGCGCCCCGGCCGATGCGCAAATGGCCGGCCAGCCCCCCTTGTCCGCCGACCATGACAAAATCGTCAAGTCTCGTGCTGCCTGAAATGCCGACCTGTCCTGCGAGAATGCAACAACGGCCGAGCACGACGTTGTGGCCGATTTGCACCAGGTTATCGATCATCGAGCCGGCCCCGATCACCGTATCGTGACCCGAGCCGCGATCGATCGTCGTGTTGGCGCCGATATCGACGTCGTCGCCGATCACGACCCGCCCGAGCTGCGGAACCTTGACCGGGCCAGCCGGGCCCGGGGCAAAACCGAAGCCCGCCTGGCCGATGCGCACACCCGGATGCAGCACCACACGCGCGCCGATCAGGGCATGGCTGATGGTGACGTTGGCGCCGATCCGGCAGTCCTCGCCGATCTGCACGCCGGCGCCGATTACCGTGTTGGCGCCGATCCGGCAGCGGTGACCGAGCCGGACACCTGCTTCGACGACGGTGTTCGGGCCGATCGTGCAATCTTCGGGCACAATCGCCGCCGGATCGATCAGAGCCGAGGGGGCGCGCCCCGCCGCGATCGTCGACGCCGGATAAAATGCCTGTGCTGCGAGCCCATAAGCCTTGTAGGGCTCGCCGCTCACCAATAGTGCCATGCCGGCAGGCGCCCGCGCCACCGCCCATTCGTCGACAAAAACGGCGGCGGCGCGAGAGGTGCAGAACGCACCGATATACTTTCGATTTTCGAGGAAGCTTGCTTCATCCGGGCCGGCCGTTTCGAGCGGCGCGACATCGCGGCACAGCCGCTCTTGCGATTCCGAGTGGAGCAATTTGGAGCCGCTCAGCCGCGCCAGCTCGGCGAGTGTGAACGGCCCGGCACGCTCGAAAAAGCGAGAGTCGGCCATTTATTGATCTACCTGCGATTAGTCCTAGCGCCTTTTCGCCTTGGCGGTAGTGGCGGGCGGGGCGGTCCCAGCGGGCTCGGCGCTGGCGGCGGGCGGCACCGGCGCCACAAAATTGACATTGAGCACCGGCAGCTCCTGGTCCAGCTTTTGCAAGACTTCGTCGGTCACGTCGAACGATCGGTCGAAAAGCACGAGATCAGTGCGCTGTAACACCAAGTTTGCCTTTCGCTGTTTGGCAATGTCAGCGATAATTCTTAACATGGCTGCCTGAATTTTCGACAATGCATCACTATTGGATTTCTCGAGGGCTTGTCGCTTGCTTTGGACATCGAGATCGAGGTTATTAACTTTCTGCTGGAATTCCCGGCCTTTTTTGTTTAGAGCTTCAGGAGCAAGCGACGTCTGCTGCCGCTGCAACGCATCGCGTTCGGCGCGCAAGGCTTCCTCTGTGCGGGAGATCTCCTGGGAATATTCGTTGCGCTTCTGCTCGATTTGGCCGCGCACCATCTTGGCGGCCTTCGAATTCTGTAGCAACGACTGAACGTCGACCACCATTACGCTCAGATTCTGCGCAGCCGGCAGGGGCGCGGCTGGCGGCGCCGGCGCGGGCGCCGGTGTTGCCGGCGCCGCCGGAGGCGCCTGGGCAACCGCGAAATCCGCAAACCCACACCATAACGCCAGCAGCAGTGGCAAGCGAAAAAACAATGTCAACATCAAAACCTCGTCCCGAAACTGACCCGGAAGAATTGGGTCTGATCGAATGATTCCTTCCTAATCGGTATCGCGAGATCCAGGCGGATTGGTCCGACCGGGGACTTCCACGACACCCCGATCCCGGTGCTGAGCCGGATCGCCGGAGAATCCTGCACCATCGGCTGGATGCCACCCGTCGTCGCCAACTGCGCGGGCGTCAAATTGAGCTGGGTAGGCTCGAGTTGGTAGAGGGTGCCGAAATCGGTGAAGATCCGGCCGCTCAGGCCGAGTTCCTTGGGCAGGCCCAGCGGTACCCCCAAGGTCACAGAACCCACGTAGTATTTCTGTCCGCCGAGAGCGTCGTCGGTAACCGTGTCACGCGGCCCGACCCCGGCATTCTGAAAGCCGCGCAAATTGTCGCCGCCGACGAAGAACCGGTCCTGAAGCAATACGTTCTGGCCATTCCAGCCGAAAATGTCACCTGCTTCGCCGGTAAAACTCAACACCCAGTCCGGCGCCACAGAATAATAATAGCCGAAACTCACCTTGGAGCGCACAAAGTCCACGCCAAATCCGACCCCGGCAAAATCGTTACCTACCGAAGCGTAATACCCGCTCGTCGGATCGTTCCTATCGTCGCGGCGGTCGTAGAGCAGGACCTGGCCCACCTGGGAGGTGACGTGCTGACCCGCCTGCAGTGCAATAAACAGAGAAGCGTCGCTCTGAATGTTTTCGATGGTATCCGACCGGGCCGTGTATGTTAAGGTCTGCCGTAGATTTTCGGTAATCTGATAGCCAGCGCGCAAAGAACCTCCGTAGGAAAATTGCTGGTAAGGAGGGGTTATACCGGAAAAAAACGATTCAGTTGGGCTAGTCTTTATTTCGAAAATGTCAAAGCCGGCGGCGAGGTTTTTGTCGAGGAAATAAGGTTCGGTGTAGCTCAAATCGATCTGCTGTGAGCGGAACGAAACCGTTGCTCCGACGCGCAGATCCTGACCGCGGCCGAGAAAGTTCCGCTCTCGGATGGTAATGTCGGCGAGCGGGCCGTCGCTGGTAGAGAAGCCGAGCCCCAGAGTCAGCTCGCCGGTCGACTGCTCTTCGACCTCGACGGTAACCACGGTCTTGTCCGGCGCCGAGCCCGGCGCGTTGGTGACCTGGACCTTTTTGAAAAAGCCCAAATTCTTGATGCGCTGCTGAGACCGCGTCATCTTTTCAGTATTAAAGGCGTCGCCCTCAACCAGCTGAAATTCCCGGCGAATCACCTTATCGAGCGTGCGCACGTTGCCGACGACATCGATCCGCTCGACATAGACTCGCGGCCCCTCCTGAACATCGAAAATGATGTCGACTGTATGGTCCTGGCGGTTGCGCGTGATGTTCGGCTTGACCTCGACAAAGCCGTAACCGCGATTGCCCAGGGCGTTGGTCAACACCGTGATGGATTTTTCGACCTCTTCGGCATTGTACCAATCACCCGAACGAACCGTCAGCAACGGCTCGACCGCCGTGGCGGGCAAGTCCTTGAGCTTGATGTTTACCCCCACCTTGCCAAAGCGGTAGCGCTGGCCCTCGTCGAGGGTGAAGGTGATGATAAAGCCGTTGCGCTGCGGGGTGAGTTCAGCCACCGCCGACAGCACGCGAAAATCCGCGTACCCCTCGGTCAGATAGAATTTCCGCAACAGGTCGCGGTCATAGGTCACCCTGTCAGGATCATAGCTGTCGTCGGTCGATAAGAACCGGTACCAGCGGCTCTCCTTGGTCGCAATCACGCTGCGCAACTTGTTTTCGCTAAAATCTTTGTTACCGACGAAGTTTATGCTCCGAATACCGGTATACTCACCTTCATGGATCTCGAAGACCAAATCGACGCGATTTTCGGAGAGCTGGATCACCTTGGGCTCGACTGTCGCTCCGAACCTCCCGTGCCGCCGATAGAGCTCGAGGATGCGTTTGACGTCGTTCTGCACGCGGGTGCGGGTATAGACGACGCGCGGGCGCAACTGGATTTCCGCGTTCAGATCCTTGTCGTCTAGCTTGTGATTTCCCTCGAAGGCGATGCGATTGATGATTGGGTTCTCGACGACTTTGACGACGAGGGTGTTGCCGACCCGACTCAGCCGAACATCGGCAAAAAGGCCGGTCGCGAACAGGGCTTTCAGCGACGCGTTTACCTTCTCATCGTCCCACGGGTCGCCTGGCTGAAGCTCAAGGTACGAACGAACGGTTTCGCTCTCGATCCGCTGCGTGCCGACGATCCGAATATCGCTGACCGTGCCTTGACCCATGGTTGGAGCGACGGGCCCATGCGATGGTCCGGGCGCAGGCGCGCCAAATGGCCGCGCCGTCGCTGACGGTCTGCGCGCCGGCGCTGGCGCGCCAACGGCATGCGCTGCACCTGTCGGGTGCTGCGCGCCGTGCCGGGCCGGCCGTCCAAGGGGGGGTGCGCCGGCGCCGGTCTGGTTGGGCGGCGGCAGACCGGTTTCCAAGTTGGGCGCCGGCGGTGCCGCCGGTTGCACGGGCGCTCCGCCGGTCTGACCCGGCGGCGGCATGCCGGTTTCCAGGTTGGGTGCTGCCGGCGCCGGCGGTTGCGCGGGTGCGGCGCCGGTCTGGCCGGGCGGCGGCATGCCGGTTTCCAGGTTGGGCGCCGCCGGTACCGCTGGCCGCACAAGCGCGGTTCCGCCACCGGCCTGGCCGGGCGGGGTCATGCCACTTTCGAGATTGGGCGCCGTCGGCTCTCCCGCCTGACCACCTGTCTTTTGCGCGATCGCTACCTTGGGCATCGCGCCCACGGTCAGCGCCATGACGCCGACAATCGCCCACCGCACACATTTGCTAAAACGCAAAACACCCCACCCCCGGCTCAGACCCCCAGCCCCGGATTACGCTCGTGTCAGGTCACGAAGGATTTAACGAACTTTAGGAAACCGTTGAGGCGGAGATCGTTCCATGTGGCGAACACCATCAAGGTGAGCACCAAAGCCAACCCGATGCGAAAGCCGTATTCTTGAGCACGCTGGCCTAGCGGCCTGCCGCGGACCGCTTCGGCCGCATAGAACAGCAGGTGCCCGCCGTCAAGTACCGGAACGGGGAACAAGTTGATCAGGCCGAGACTAATAGACAGCAATGCCATGAGTGAAAGCAGCGGGGCAATCCCGCCCCGAGCGACTTCACCCGACATCTGGGCGATGCGCAACGGTCCGCCGAGTTCATCAGTGCTGCGGGTGCCCTTTACCATCTGCCATACGGCCTGGAGGGTGTCAGCTGACATGGTCCAAGTCTCAGCCCCGGCCTGCAGTAATGCAGTCGCCGGATCACGCCTGATATAGTCCACGCCGTTACGAGACACGCCAAGCAGGCCGATTTCATAGTGGTTACCAAACCGGTCCGTCAACTCGCTGCGGCTCGGCGTGACCTGCAGCGCGATTTCCTTATTGTCGCGCTTAACCAATATTGCCATCTGCACGCCTGGGTTCAGCCTCACTTCTTGCTGAACATCCTCGAAGCGTTGGACCCTGTCCCCATTGATCCTGACGATGACGTCGCCCGGCTTGATGCCGGCCTTCTCCGCCGCGCTGCCAGGCAGGACCTGTCCGACTTGAGGCGGGGTAAACGGTTGCCCATAGGTCATGAAGAGGATTGCTAAGACAATGATCGCAAATATAAAATTTGCCGCAGGGCCGGCCACGACAATCGCCGCCCGCTGGCCAAGCCGCTTGTAATGAAATGAAACTTCGCGCTCGGCCGGGGTCATGCGGCCGAGACTCGAGGACGGCAACGCCGAACTCGCGTCGCTGTCGCCGAACATCTTGACGTAACCGCCCAGCGGGATCGCGCTAAATTTCCACCGTGTACCAGCGCGATCGTACCAGCCGAACAGTTCGGGCCCAAAACCGATCGAGAACACCTCGATCCGTACCCGATTGCGGCGGGCGATAAAGTAATGGCCGAACTCGTGGACGAAGACGAGTACGGTCAACACGATCAGAAACCAGAAGGCCGTCCAAAGGAAATTAGAAAGCCCGCTATGTAGAAGTGTTTCGACATTCAGCATCATAGACCCATCGGTACCGCGGCGTAGGCTGTGGCATTACGGCCTGACAGGCGAGCCGCTACCTCCCGCGCCGCTTTGTCGAAATTGTAGACATCTTCGAGCGAATCAAGATTTCCCGCGGGAATCGCCGCGAGCGTCCGCTCGACCGTCTCGGCGATCTCCAGAAATCCGATCCGCCCTTCGAGAAACGCGTGGACCGCGGTCTCGTTGGCCGCGTTCAGGACGGTGGGCGAGCCGCCGCCGTCGATCAGCGCCTCACGGGCGACCCGCAGGGCGGGAAAGCGTCGCTCGTCAGGGGCCTCGAAAGTCAAACGTCCGACAGCCGCCAGATCGAGCGGTTTGGTCGGCGCGTCGATGCGTCCCGGCCACGCGAGCGCATAGGCGATGGGCGTCCGCATATCGGGGGAGCCGAGTTGCGCCAGCACCGAGCCGTCGCGGTAGACCACCGCACCGTGAACAATCGATTGCGCATGCACGACGATATCGACCCGCTCCGGCGGTAACTGGAACAGATGATGTGCCTCGATCAGCTCGAGCCCCTTATTCATCATCGTCGCCGAATCTACCGAGATCTTCGCCCCCATGCTCCAATTCGGGTGGGCGACGGCCTGCTGTGGCGTGACCCAGCGCATCTCCTCTGTCGTGCGTTCGCGGAATGGGCCGCCGCTCGCGGTCAGAATGATCCGGTCAATGGCCTCGGTGCGCTCCCGGTCGAAGCACTGCCAGATCGCATTGTGCTCGCTGTCGACCGGCAAAAGGGTCGCACCGCATCGCGCGACTTCCTGCATGACGAGAGCGCCGGCGCAGACCAGCACTTCCTTGTTGGCGAGGGCGACGATGGCGCCACGCCGTATGGCCGCAAGGGTCGGGGCCAACCCGGCCGCACCAACGATCCCGGCCATCACCCAGTCAGCCGGGCGCAGAGCCGCCTCGACCAGCGACTCCGGTCCGCATGCGGTCTCGATTCCGGTCCCGGCGAGCGCGTCTCTTAGCGCCGGATAATGATCGGGATCGCCGATCGCGGCAAAGCGCACGTCCAAGGCCCGCGCTTGCTCGGCGAGTCGGGCGGGATTACGGTTTGCGGTCAGCGCGTCGACCGCGAACGCATCCGGATTTCGCAGCAAAAGATCGACAGTGCTCTGCCCGACTGAGCCGGTCGATCCGAGTATCGTGACGCGTCGCATCCCGTTACCCCCGTTCGTGGCGCGTAGTCCTGGGCGCCGGCGGGCGGCGCTTCAAGGGCCGAGGACCGGCAATAAAATTCATCGCCATGCCAAGACGGTGCGGCCGCCGATCAAGGTCAACAGCGCGACAGCCGGGATCGCCGCCAGCAGGCTATCGAGTCGGTCAAGTAGTCCGCCGTGCCCCGGGATCAGACCGCTCGAATCTTTCACGCCGAACCTGCGTTTCGCCAGCGACTCGGCAAGATCGCCGAACTGCGCAACAATCGCAAGGCCGGCGCTGACCACCGCCAGCGGCATCGCCGAATGGATCCCGAGCGTCAAGGCGGTCGCCCCGCCGGCGAAAGCCCCGCAGATCGTCCCGCCGACGAACCCGGCCCAAGTCTTGCGCGGACTCCAGCGCGGGGCCAGCTGTGGCCCGCCGAGGCTGCGTCCGATCGCGTAGGCGCCTATGTCAGTCGCCCATACTACCGCGAATAGCCATAATAAGGTGGCGCGACCGGTCCCCTCTTGGCGGGCCAGCCACAATAGCGAGATGCAGGGCAGCGCGACCCACAAAATACCAAGCGCGGACCATCCGGGTTTCATCTCCGGTCCGCGGCGCGCCGCCCAAAAGGCGACACCGGCGCCGGCGACAGCGGCGGCGACCGCGAACCCGGTAGCCCCGAGCGCCGAGATCGCAACGCTGGCAAGAACAATCCCGACGAGGACGACTTCGGCTCGATCGGCACTGGCCGCTGCGGCGTGACCACCACGGCAGAGCCGCCCCCATTCCCACGCCATCACCGCGGCGGCGAGGCCCGTCAGCAATGCGAGCCAGACGCCACCGAACCAGATCGCGGCGATCGGCAACGGGGCCAGCGCCAGTGCCGACGCCACGCGCAGCCACAATCCGCCGGGCTCAGCGCGAGCCAACTCCGGTCCCGTAGCGTCGTTCGCGCCCACAATATTCATCGATCGCCTGATCGAGGTCGCTCCGGCTGAAATCGGGCCAAAGCGTCTTCGTAAAGAAGAGTTCGGAATAGGCGCACTGCCATAACAGGAAATTGCTGATTCGTTGCTCGCCACTAGTGCGGATCAACAAATCCGGATCGGGCAAATCGACCGTGAACAGGTGGCGCGCCAAGCAATCCTCGTCGAGGGCATCGACCGACAGACTGCCGCGCGCGACTTTCGCGGCGATCGCCCGCACTGCGGCGACAATTTCGGCGCGTCCGCCATAGGACAGTGCGATCGTTAAGGTGACGGCCGAGTTGTCGCGCGTCGTCTCCTCGGCCTGCTCTATCAGGCTGACAATGTCCGGCGCCAGGCGACCGATCTGACCAATTACCTTCAGGCGAACGCCATTGCGGCACAACTCGGCGAGCTCGCCCCGCAGATAATGGCGCAACAGCCCCATCAGATCGTGGATCTCGCTCGATGGCCGTTTCCAATTCTCCGACGAGAAGCCGAACAGGGTCAGGTACGGGATGCCGAGTTCGCGTGCACTCGCAACGGCGCGCCGCACTGCCTCGGCGCCGCGGCGGTGACCCGCAATGCGCGGCAGGCCCCGCGCCTGCGCCCAGCGTCCATTGCCGTCCATGATGATCGCGACGTGCCGCGGCGGGGCGCGCGGCATGTCTCCGGCAGCACTCAGCGAATCGGTCATCAGACCTGCAGAATCTCCCTGTCCTTTTGCTCCAAGGTCTCGTCGATGCGCCGAATCGCGTCGTCCGTCAGGTGCTGGATTTCCTGCTGCAGCTTGCGTTGCTGATCCTGGGAGATCACGCTGCCCTTCTCTTGCCGGCGAAGCATCTCGATACCGTCGCGGCGCACGTTGCGCACCGACACGCGGGCCTGCTCGGCGTATTTTGCCGTAACCCTGGTCAGCTCACGCCGACGCTCCTCGTTCAGATCGGGGATCGGCACCCGCATCACTTGGCCCTCGGTCTGCGGATTGAGCCCGAGCCCCGACTCGCGGATCGCCTTATCGACTGCTTTGACCAAAGCGCGGTCCCACACTTGCACTGTGATCATCCGCGGTTCGGGCACACTGACATTGGCCAGTTGATTGATTGGCATTGTGCCGCCGTAGGCGGAGACCATGATCGGCTCAAGCAGGCTGGCCGAGGCCCGCCCGGTGCGCAACCCGCCGAACTCTTTACGCAGCACGTCGAGGGCGCCGTCCATGCGGCGGCCGAGATCCTTCAGCAGCGTGTCTTCGGACATGGCCTCACTCCCCGTCAATTGTTAATCTTCTCCGTCGATCAGGGTGAACCGCCCCTCGCCGCGCACGACTTGCGCGAAGCCGCCGCTCTCGAGGATGGAGAATACGAGGATCGGGATATGGTTCTCCCGTGCCAGTGCAATTGCCGACGCGTCCATCACTTGCAGGTCGCGCGCGAGCACTTCGCGATAATGGAGCCGTTCGAACCGGGTGGCGCCAGGCACCCGATAGGGATCGGCATCGTAGACCCCATCCACTTTGGTCGCCTTGAGCAGAGCGTCGCAGCCCATTTCAGACGCGCGCAAAGCAGCCGCGGTGTCGGTGGTAAAAAAGGGGTTCCCGGTGCCGGCGGCAAAGATCACCACACGCTTCTTTTCGAGGTGTCGCAACGCTCGACGGCGGATATAGGGCTCGCACACAGCCTGCATCGAAATCGCTGACTGGACCCGAGTCGTCACCCCACGCTGTTCGAGCGCGTTTTGGACCGCGAGCGAATTTATCACTGTCGCCAGCATGCCCATGTAGTCTGCCGATGCGCGTTCCATCCCGGCGGACGCCCCCGAGACCCCACGAAAAATGTTGCCGCCGCCGATCACCAGGCAGGTCTCTACGCCGAGTGCGTGCACGGCTTGTATCTCGTCGGCGATGCGAGCAACGACCTCGGAATCGAGACCGCCTTCGCGCGCGCCCATCAGCGCCTCGCCCGAGACTTTCAAGAGAACGCGACGATACCTGAGATCGGCAGCCATCCTGCCCATATTTATATGGTTGCCCGCACCCGTGTAACGGGCGCGAGCATACAACAAACCGTACGCAACGTCGCGAGCGTGTTATCGCGACGGTGCAGCAGAGGTCAGTGCTGAAGCTGCGCCGCCACCTCGGCAGCAAAGTCGGTGCGCGGGCGCTCGATCCCCTCGCCCAGCGCATAGCGGGCGAAGCCGGCTATCGTAATCGGGGAGCCCGCCGCTTTCGCGGCGCCCTCCACCACTTTCGAGATCCGAGTCTCCTGGTCGACGACGAAGATCTGCTCGAGCAGTACGACCTCTTCATAAAATTTTCGCAGCCGCCCGTCGACCATGCGCTCGACGATGCTCTCGGCCTTGCCACTGGTCTGCGCCTGTTCACGCAACACGGCGCGTTCCCGCTCAAGCGCCGATGCGGGTACCGAGGCAATGTCGAGATAGCGCGGATTCGTCGCCGCGACGTGCATCGCCAGCTGCTTGCCCAAATCAGACAGCACCTCGCCGCGAACCGAAGATTCGAGAGCGACGATGACGCCTATCTTTCCGATCCCGGGCCCCAGCGAATTATGCACGTAGGAGAAGATGGCGCCTTGCTCGACCGACAATCGTGTCGAGCGCCGAAGCACCAGATTTTCACCGATTGTCGAGATCAGATAGGTCAGTTCGGCCTCTACCGATCGCCCCGAACCGGGGTATGAGGCGTGCATCAGCGAATCGAGCGCCCCGTCGGCGGTTACGGCGAGTTCGCCGACAGTCCGGACAAAAGCTTGGAAAGCCTGGTTGCGGGCTACGAAATCCGTCTCGGAATTGACTTCCACCAAAGCGCCGGCGGCGCCCCTGACCGCCGCACCGATCAGCCCCTCGGCCGCGACCCGGCCGGCCTTGTTGGCGGCAGCCGACAGACCTTTTTTGCGAAGCCAGTCGACGGCTGCCTCGATATCGCCGCCACTGTCGCCGAGCGCCCTCTTGCAGTCCATCATGCCGGCGCCGGTCTTATCGCGCAGCTCCTTGACCAGCGCTGCGGTTATCTCGGCCATCGTCTCATTCCTTTGTTCTGCGCCTGCCCGCGTCTCAATCCGGCGTCAGCCACCTCAGCGCGGGGCTCGGCCGCCTTTTGGCTTCAACTCAGGAGTGCGCCGCCGCCGGTTCGCCCGCCGCCAGCCCGCCATCCGCCTGTGGCATGACGGCGGCGTCGGCATCGTCAGCCACGCCGAGTTCCTCGGTCCCGTCGTCGGGCAGATCGTCGACGGCAAGCTCGGCGCGCGCGCCGATGTCAACACCCGATGCGGCGAGTTCGGCCTGCAGCCCGTCGAG
>Ga0306921_10005868_pt1 | contig 12794 bp, 15 predicted proteins | sample sta12Cox44000080_FD_203760 | JGI IMG/M metagenome (GOLD analysis project Ga0306921, IMG submission 203760) | Lab enrichment of tropical soil microbial communities from Luquillo Experimental Forest, Puerto Rico - statoxic.12C.oxic.44.000.080 (v2)... | ecosystem: Environmental > Terrestrial >... | reverse complement strand
AGTTTCCGATTACGCGACTAATCGGGACTTTGCTCGGCAGTAGCCTCTTCTCCTAAAATTGTGGGCGCAATTCTCGCAACATCCGACGTGGCAAGGCAGGATATTTGAAAGTCGGAGCCACTCTTTCCATCGGGACCTCGGCAGAGGTTGATACCGCGGCGGCGGCGGATGGGTTAGAAAAAGTTACGGGTACGCTCGGTGCCAGGCTCACATTGCCATTACTATCCGTGAGGCGCACAAATAGGCGATGCGGCCCGTTCGAGTACGCACTGGTGTTCAGAGTGTAAGTGAAGCCGACGTTAACCGGAGAATCTGGATATACCAATTGAACGTCAGGCCTCGGCTGCCCATAACTTGCGGTACCATCGCTCACACTGTCCACGAGAATTTCGACTTTGGCGATCGTAGCCATTTCTGTGAAGGCCCAGCCGCTTACTGTTGTACTGCCGCTGATACTTGCTCCCATAGACGGCTGGTCCGTGGATTCAAACGGCCCAAAAATTACCGGTATCGTCAGTGCTTGGTGCAAGCGATAGATCGTCTGTCGCGCAGCGACGAGGTCGCCGGCAATAACATAAAAGTCGCCTTCAAAAACAAATCCAGGCCCCAACGACAGGTTGCCCAAAGCTGCAAAATAGTTTGTGTAGTCGTCAGTAGGACCGCTTCCAGTGCTCGGCGCGGCAAAACCACTAATGTACGGCGTCACGGACGGCACGTACACGATGAGCCCTTGATTTCGAGAATTCACAAGGGCTCCCCAGCGTTCAGCTATGTAAATCGCGGGGCTGGACGCTGGAAGATTGGGAAAAAGGGTCACTGTGGTCATCGCAGTCGTCCAAGGATTCGACCCTGTGTAAGTGACAAATCTGTTGTAATCGCGATTGGTATAGACAGCGGGGAATTCCTGTCCTGTGAGCGTGTGTAAATCGCTTCCTAGATGGGTGGCCTTGATGTGCACTTTAAAGGTGTGGGGCTCAGTCGTGACCGCCGCAACAGTCTGTTCGACCAGGACATCTCCCAAAACTGGGTGCCCCGAACCTCCTCCGTACACCTCGGAATTCCATTGGAGCGGCTGCGCTTGCACGAAAAGAGAATCTGGCGACACCGTGGATGCAAGCGTCGGGGATCCCTGATCAACATCGTCCCCGCCCAAGGTCGGGTTGTAAGACAGATTGTCTCCGTCACGGTAAGACGGCTGTACCTCGCGGCCTGTATCATGACGATTGACAAAGTTGATTCCATTCAAGCTGACTTCAACAATGCTGCCGCCCCAATTCGTTTCGAGGCCGATGCGAGCGACATCCGTGGCGCTCCCGGATTCTAGATACAATACCGATCCTGTTTGATATGTATGAACCACCGATTCAACCGTCAGTGTCAACAGAGTGCTGTGCGATGATTGACCGCTCATCCCCTGAATCGTAATCGCGGTAGGGCCGAGAGCGGCCGAATCAGACAGCGAAAAATTAATTGCCTGGCTCACACCAGGCGAAGCCGAAAAACTCACGCCCGGCGATACTGTTACACCCGCCGGAACCCCCTGCAAAGTAATCGCGACCGCCCCTGTGAATCCATTCAGAGGCTCAACGGAAAGCAAAACACTTGGTGCGGTGTTGCCAACGGCAGCGTTCGTGGAGACAGGCGAAACGGAAAGTTGGAAGTCTGGGGGTGGCGGAGACTGTTGCATTCCTCCGCCGCATCCAAAGTTGTATGTAGAAAGAACCAAAAAAAACTGCAGAAGGGAAAGGCGGCTCTTTGACTTCATGGCGAACCCGTCCTTTGGAAGCGAACGACGTTATGAGCAAAGACAGTCAAACCCAATGATGAACGGCAGCCTGCCAGTTGAGCCTGATCTTAGCTTTTTGAAGAGAGACTCAGGACCGAGGTGGCCCGTCTGGCATTTGAAACTCAAGCCGGATTATAGAACAGCCACAATGGAAATCGCGATTCATAGTGCCTTGACCTGCCCCCCGTTTTAATCCAGTCATAAGTAAACATTCTGGGGTTCTTGCACATCCTTTGGGGCCCACGCGGGTGTGATCGAGACGACCGGCGTGGGGGGAGGCGCCCAGGCTCGTGAACCAACTCTGGTTCAAGCACTCATCCCGAAACTTCCCGTTGAAGCTCTCGATAAACGCATTTTGCACCGGCTTGCCTGGATCGATGAAGTGCAACGCCACGCCATTCCGGTAGGCCCACTGATCCACGATCTGACTGATGAACTCCGGTCCGTGGTCCACCTGAATCGCTTCCGGCACGCCGCGCTCCTGGGCCACTCTCTCCAGCACCCGCACCACGCGCAGTCCGGGCAAGGAGTTGTCCACTTCGATCCACAATGCTTCTCGCGTGTAGCCATCCATCAGGTTCAGCGTCCGGAATTTTCTTCCGTCCGCCAAACTGTCACGCGTGAAATCCATCGTCCACATCTGGTTCACCCGTGCCGGCAGCTCCAACGGTACCCGTGCTTCGGCGCGAAATCGCTTGCCCTTTCGCCGTTGCATTGCCAAATCCTCCTCCCGGTAGAGTCGGTAGACCCGCTTGTGATTTACCACCCACTTCGCCGTTCCGTTCTCTTTCTCTCTCCGCAGCATCCTGTACAACCGTCGATAACCGAAGCGTGGTCGCTCCCCGGCTAGCTCGCGAAGGCGGTTTCGCAGCCTTGCATCGTTCCGTTCTTTCCGCTGGTACCGCCAACTCCCGCGGTTCCTTCCCATCAGCCCACAGGCGCGGCGCTCGCTCAGTCTTCCTTCTTCGCGAACAACCCGCACGGCCTCTCGTTCGGCCTGCGGGCCTACCACTTTTTTGACAGCACCAACTTGAGCGCATCGATATCCAGCGCTTGCTGCGCTACGATCTTTTTTAGCCGCGCGTTCTCGTCCTCAAGCAAACGCATCCGACGCATTTCGCTGATTTCCATGCCCTCGAATTTCGTCTTCCACTTATAAAACGTCGCTGCGCTGATCCCCGCTCGCCGGCAGAGATCTTTCACCGGTGTTCCACTCTCCGCTTCTCTCAACACCGCAATGATCTGCTCTTCGCTAAATCGACTCCTCTTCATACTCCTTCTCCTCGCACCGTCTTATACCCGGAGAAGTTGACTTTTGTCTGGATCAAATTTCGGGGGAGCAGGTCACCTGATTAACGGCGAAATCGGAAAGGTGGAGGCTAGTACCTATGTTTCCGGTTGCGGGCACGGACTGTTGCCCACCGTCGAACATTAAGGGAAAAGAAGCTGCTTTAGCTTGTTTTCGACCTGCTTCAGATCGCTTTCCACTAGTTCACCGATTTTGGCCTTGCACCGACTCCGATCGATGTAGCGCACTTGTTCGACTAAGGCATATCCCGGTTTCACCCTGGAAAAAGAATCGAACCCATGTCGACGGAATCTGCTTGAACTTCGCTAAGTCAACATTGATGCCGCTTATTAACGGCACGACGATTATGCCGTTAGCCTGGCTGTCGTTGAAATTTTCAGTCGAGAGCACAACACATGGAAGGGAGCCGTGGCGTTCAACTCCGTCCCGGTGATGAACCATTCCGTCCGTTGTCTCGGCTTTGGTAAATCGCAAAGATAAATGTTGCCTCGCTGATACCGATTCGGCTTTCTTGGGATTTGTTTCATGGACATAGATCACAGGGTTTCCGGTAAACAATCGGCTAGAGGCGCAATCCGTCCTCTGTTCACATGCTTTTGCAAAGAGGGCGGCCCTTGCGAGCCGCCCCATGTATTACGCGTTGGGCTATTGGGCGGCGTGCGATGCCATTTTCTTTTCGAGTTCCGCTTTTAGCGCCTCCAGGTTAAAGCTCGCACCCTTTTGCATCGGCGGAAAATCGAGCGCGGTCTGCGCGAGTTTGCCCACCACCTGCTGGACGAACACATAGCGCCAGAACTCGTACATGAACCAGTCTTTATAGAACAGAGATCCTCCGCTAGCGGTGGGTATCCCCGTGCGTTCGAATGGATCCAGTCGTAGGTTCACTAAAATTGGCCAATCCACTTTGACTGTCGCACCAAGCCATCCATTCGGCTGATCGGTAAAGCGATATTTGAAGTCGTTAATACGGACGGCCGCCAGCGTGCTTTCGGTAAAGTAAAAGATCTCGTGGCGCGCCGAAGGACCCTTTCCGGTGATCAAGTCCATTTGGTTGTAGCCGTCGAGATACACCTTGTACTTCGTGTCGCCGACCTGTTTGCCCGCCTTTAGCTCATCATTTATGTTTGGATTGCCAGCGGACGCTACGAAAGTGGGGAACCAGTCGAGTCCGGAGAAAATTCCGTTCTCGACCTTGCCGGCCGGGACGTGTCCGGGCCAGCGGAGGATTGCCGGACTGCGGAAGCCACCTTCAAGCGCTGTGCCCTTGCCACCTGCAAACGGGGTCTGTCCGCCATCCGGCCAGGAGAAATTCTCCGTACCGTTGTCGGTAGTAAATACAACGATGGTGTTGTCGTCAACGCCCCTATCCTTCAGTTTTTGCATCACCGAACCAACGATATCGTCGAGTTGGGCCATTCCAGCTTCTTCGATGGTCCAGCCGTTCTCGGGTGTGCGCAGCGCTTCGTACTTCGGCGACAAATGCGTGACCACGTGCATGCGCGTCGGATTGAGCCAGAGGAAGAACGGCTTGCCGTCACTCTTCGACTTATCGAGAAAGGTCATAGCATTTGACAAGATCTCGTCATCTATCGTTTCCATGCGTTTCGGACAAAGCTCTCCATCATCCTGAATCTTTTGCTTGCCAACCTTGCCCCAGCGTGGCTGCTCCGTTGGATCGTCAACATTGGTTGCCCAGGTGTGGAGCATGTGCCGAGGCCCGACCGTGTCCTTTAGCGTGGGGGGATAATTGGCATGGCAGGGGTCTTCCATAGCGTCCAAGTGGTAGAGGTAGCCGTAGAACTCGTCGAACCCGTGGACCGTGGGAAGGTATTCGTTACGATCGCCCAAGTGGTTCTTCCCGAACTGGCCCGTGGCGTAGCCCATGGATTTGAGCACCGTCGCGATGGTCACGGCCTCTGCGGGTATGCCGATTTTCGCGCCCGCTTGGCCGACGGTGGTCATTCCGGTGCGAATTGGAAGTTCACCGGTGATGAAGTTGGCCCGGCCTGCCGTGCAACTCGCTTCAGCATAATAGTCCGTGAAGCGCATGCCTTCTGACGCGAGCTTGTCAAGGTTTGGCGTCCTGCCCGCCATCAGGCCTTGGTGATACGCGCCGATGTTCCAAATGCCGATGTCGTCGCCCATGATGACAACGATATTTGGTTTCTTTTCCTGCGCCTTCGCAGGAGGAGATGCTGCCAATCCTAGAGCGGTGGAAATAACTGCCAAACCTAAACACATTTTTCCAGGCCACATGATCGATTTCCTCCAGCTATTTTTTTGTCTAATGCAGATACGGGGGAGTTCGGGCGAGAATTCCCAGGTAGGTGTGTTAGTGCGAGAGAGTATCTCACTTTGAACGTACGGAGGTCTCACAAAAAGTACGACAGGTCCTGAGAGACCACCTCGAATCAATGGGTCGACGCAACACTAGTTAATGCGTTGATTCGACAATGCTTCCCTGGAAGAACCCATCTGTTTTAGCTGTACTCGGTCAAAACCTAGCCAGGGTAGTGTTCCAACTGCTCTAACCCTAGTAAGCGATTTTAGCCTTCTTTTTTTTCAGTTGGATACGAGCTAGGTGTTGCGTCCCATTGAGACCACCGTGCAAAAAGGGCACTTTCGCTCTAGCCTATCCCCTATCCCCCTATGACCTTGACCCTGCGAAAAGGTGGCAAGTAGACTCACCGACTCGCAAATCGTCCCGCATGGGCACTCGGGAGGAATGATAAGCGTAGCATGCGGGGTTCGATGTCACTGCCAAGCGCTGGGAGCTGTTGATGAAAGCTGCCGTACACCTTCGACAGCAATGCCGCAAACATCTGCAAGTCGATTATGGCACTGCCTTCCACGCCGCAATCCACTCGGCGCGTCGCGCATAGAAATATGCCGCCATGCAGAAGTCGAACGCTGCACAAAAGACCCCGTAGGCGAGCGGGATCGCAGTCAGCTGGCCTGGCTTGAACGTTGAGTAGGCTCCATGCGCCTGAAGTTCGTGCAGCAGATCCCACAGCCCGTGCAGGGAATAACCGACGATTAGGACGAAGGGCAGGCGCGTGCCCAGGATACCTACTGCGACAAACGCCACGACTACGGCCGTTTCCACCCTCCACGCCATCGTCGCTCCGAAGTAAGCTACGAACGCCAGGTAGAACGAGGCTATCATCATGAGGAACATCGCATAGAACACTTGCTCAGCCTTGGGAGTGAAGATTTTCCGGGCGGTGAAGATCGTTCCCGCCGCCGCCATGCACCCGATCACCGCGTAGAGGATCACGATCACGACAAATCCAACCATGCTGTATTCCTGGTCCATCAGGCTGCCTCCGATTCGTGGAATCCACGTGCGGAGACTACTCTCGGAAGGCACAGCGATCAAGCGGTCCGGCGATGTCTGCCAGTGGCGGCTTCATGCGGAAATGGCAGGAGAATAGCGATACATCCGGACTTGGGGTGATGGCAGCTGACGGGATAATTCGTTGGATATTTAATTCCATTCAGTATACTTAACACTTTTATAAACAAGAGACATGGCTGAAGATGGGACGAGGGAGGCCTTTTTCGGATCGCAGGCGACCCGCAAGAGCGTTGTGACAGAATTTAACTGAAACGTGACAAACGGCAGCTTTTGGAGGACCAATCAGGAGGGCACAAATGACGAACGAACGCTGGAGTACCCTTTTTCCCGAAGATCGGGCCTATCTGGGGCAAACGAACTACAAGCGTTTATTGGCGTATCAACGCCTTGGCATACGGCCGCAGGACGTTGAAATTGTCCCGTTCTTCCGCGCTCAGCTACAGGGACTTGCGCGTTGCATCAGCCGCGAGCGACACAAGGGGAAGGGCACACAGCCGGGCTCGCCCGTCGGCCCGTTCTCCTACCTCGAACACTCAAGCGATCCTGACGCTCACAAAGTCGTGAAGGCCTATCAATCGGTGCCGGCATCGTACAGGCGACTCCTGCCCGCAGAAGCCTTTTGCCAGGCTGCCGGTATTTCCCCAAACCGAGTACTGCTGATGATCGCTACCGTTGTGGTGGAAGAGGGAGGCAGGCTAACCGGCATTCGCGCGGCTGTTGAACAGGTGCGAGTCCTGGACAAGACAGTCGAGCGGGCGCTTCAGAATGATGGCTGGAGGGAGCGCCTGATGATCCACAAAGCCACCGGTGCCGTGCCGACGTGGGGCTGGAAGGAGTTTGACGAGACCGCAAGCGACTAGAGCACTGGCAGTCAGCGTGCCAGCCCCTGCCAGCCGCATCACCACGGCGGGCATATCGTTGCCGAACCCCTGTTATGCCCGACGTCCGGGTCGCCGTATTTACTGCGACCTGGACGAGGGCAGCGCGTCAGGGGGTACGACGTTGCGCTGCCGTACCCATCGATGCGGTGCAATGAACAGAGCCGCCGGGAGCGCCTTCCCCAGCCGGTGCGCGAGACAGGTGTCGTCAACTCGTGACGACGCACCCCTTGCTAACCCGTTCGTTTTGTTGTGTCGTCGCGTCGTCATGTCGTCGGCGGTCAGGCACTAGGCTAAGCGAGGCTCCGAGCAATACCAATCAACGAATTCATCGATTGCGTGACGATACCCGCGCTGCGCGTCCGGCGAAGTGAGGCTGTTCAAAACAACTGTTTTGGCTTGTTCGAGATCGAGTAGGCGCAGCACGGATTTTGTCGTGCGTCGCCTTCTAGAGGTTGGTCGGTGCTTCATGATCGATGGCCTCCACGCCATCGATCAATCGTCAAAGCATTCCTTGGGGGCTAGTTTCAGTACGATCTACCGCGCCCGGAGCGTGCAAACAACCGTCGCGTCGATGGCTGGAGGCTCTGCTACACGCTGCTCGACACCGACGGCGTGGCGGTCCTCGACAATTGCCGGGACGTGATCGATGCGATCCCGAAGCTGATGCGAGACGAGAAGAACGTCGAGGACGCGCAAAAGGAAGGTAGCGATCTTTTCCTCGACGTTTGCGAATCATTCCGCTATGGCGTCATGAGCTACGGGAGCGAGCAGGCCATTCCGCGCGAGGTGCTGATACAGCGCGAGATCCAGAAGATCACCGGCAACACGCAGAAGTACATACGCTACCTCGAGCTCAGCTCGCGGCCGCGATCGGAGGACATCGCGTTCACGATTCCGAGACGCCGGTGGTTTCATCCACATTGACGATAACGTCGTTAACCAGGAGCTGAAGCACTGATTTCAATCCCTGGGCTCTCGACATATTTCTTCAGGCAGTTCAGTGTGCGGTTATTCTCCTTTCGGAATCCATAAAGGAGAAGCGGGAGAGCCAGGCGTGAGATCCCGCGAAGATCGAAAGCCAAAGCAAGTCTGCGATCTACAAAGGTCCCACCATTTTTTGTCTCCAGTGTGTAGCGTATTTGTGAATCGATGTCCGTATTCAATGGGTTTTGTCTTATCTGCACGGTATGACGAAATGAAATCGCTCGCGGACGGTCAAATTCCGTTACCATCCCGGGTTTTAGAATCGGTCCAGCATCGAGATAGGTTGTGCCAAGTCGCACCGGATAGGGCTTGACATCGATAGTCCCTCCAAACGCCGAAGAGTTGGGCAGCCAGCGATGGTAATTCGGCATATCGGCGATCAAATCAAAAATTATCTAGGCGCGGCCGTGAATTTGAGCTGTGAAACTCAGGTTTCCGGTAACCATGCGCGCCGGTCCTCTCGGCCTCGAGACTATCACTCCTCTTTTAGCCCGGGGAACCGGAAGAGTCTGGCTAGTACCGACATGGAAGGTAACCCCGTTTACCAGGAGTTGGGACAATGTTCGTATTCCGATGCCTCCAAGCTAGCGCGGGAATAGGCTCAAGTTGTCAGCTATTGGCCGAGCTGCACGATAGCCGCTCGGAGCGGAGCGCTCGACACTCGGATCAGCCCACTGTAAGGCGCGTACATCTCCAGGATCAAAAAGATTGCACCTGAAACGGAGAGTCCAGCAGCAAAAAATGTGACGATGACTGTACCGTTGGTCGGTGCGAAGAGTCCCCAGCTCACAAATATAATTGTGAGCCAGAACACCATCACGATCACCAACGGCTTTGAAGCCGATGTCGCTTGTTGCTCGTACATCAACCAGCGAGTCTGTCCAAGGCTCAATGTTATACTGAGCGCTTCAGACTTCAGCGACCGCTGAGCCTCGTCCTTCGGTGAGAGTGCGTGAATCTTTTCGTAGAGAGATTCGTTGACGTGCGTCCCTGAAGCTACCTGAGATGTCCCCTGGCGGGTTTGTGACGACATTTTGTCGAGGGCGCGAACCCCCGTGACTTTCAGTGCCTCACGCGCTTCGTTCGTCTCCGGCCCGTAATGCGAAAGGACACGATCGAGCATAAGGATGTTTGCCGACACTTGTGTGAGTTCGGCGCTTTGCGCGTCATAGTTCCCTTTTGCCGAAGCCACCAGCAAGCCTAGAATGAGCGCGGCCATCGTCCCCACCAGTCCCATTCCCAGTTTCACGACGTCCTTGGTCTCCGAATCCAGATGATGTTTAGGCAGGACAGTGCGCAGAAACATCCCCAGTAGCGCACCTCCGAATACGCACACGAGCACAATAATGCCAGTTGAGACGGAACTCATGGTTCACCTCTGTTTGGGACCACAAGTACTTACTATAAACCTAGTTTTTTGACTGGACCCTATGTCGGCAAAGATTACAAGTTGGGCGGCCTGACTGGATACGCAAAAGCTGTCGGATTGAAAGCCTAATTCCACTTGCCTGAGAAGTCGGGAAACCGGAAAGGTTCCGTATAGTACCCACATGGAAGGTCACGAACATGAGCACTGAATGCAATCGCATCGCCCACCAGTTGGCTTCGACGATCAATGGAGATGCGTGGTATGGAGATTCGCTTCAAGAAATGCTTAATGACGTGACCGCAAAACAGGCGCAGGCCCGTGCCACTCCGAGTGCTCATTCGATTTGGGAATTGCTTTGCCACGTAGATGCGTGGGTCAATTTCACACTCGGCGCAGTCCAGGGAGTTCCTATTCCTGCTTGGCCGGGCATGCCCGTCGAACGGGATTGGCCTGCAGTAACCGACACCAGCGAGCGCGCCTGGAAACACGCGGTAGACTCATTTTTCTCGAATCATTTGAGATTGGTTGAAACGATCAAAACCTTCACCGACGATCGGCTGGGGGCCACCGTTCCTGGCAGGACCTACAAGTTCTACCGCCTCTTCCTGGGTGTAACGCAACATGCCATCTATCACGCCGGCCAGATTGCATTGCTGAAGAAAATATTACCGAATCATTGAGACAAGATAAACCACGAAGGCAAACTGGGAGTGATCGAACCTGCCTGATTTGTTCCTCCGTGCCAAAATCTCTCCCCGAGGCTTGGATACTGAGCTATACGCAGAGACCAACGAAAAAGATTCATGGGGACCGCGTTCCCTCTGGCCGACCCGTCGATTTCGGGTCAACTCCCGGGAAGTAGGCTAATCGTACAAGTAGCTCATAGTATCCGCCACTCCTCAGAGCGCGGCGACCAATTCAATCTCGACCAGCGCGCCTTTCGGTAGCCCGGCGACTTGCACGGTCGAACGTGCCGGGGCGGCTACGGGGAAATACTTCGCGTACACTTCGTTCATTGCCGCAAAATCGTTCATGTCTTTCAGGAACACCGTGGTCTTGACAACGTGAGAGAGAGTGAGTCCAGCGTGCGTGAGAATCGCCTTCAAGTTTTCCAACACGCGTTCAGTTTGCCGCGTCGCATCCCCTTGGAGAAATGTATTCGTATTCGGGTCCAACGCAATCTGCGCGGTGAAGAGAAATCCATTCGCCCGTACGGCCTGCGAATACGGACCGATTGGCTTTGGGGCATGGTCCGTTGCGATTATGTCTTTCATGGCGTGGTGCTCCTCGTGAATGGAGCGAAAGAATAGCACGAGGTATCAACACGGGCCGCATACTCATATCATCCGGCGAGCTGCTGACTCCTGGAGGGTCCGCAACCGGAAACATAGGTACTAGCCTGCACCTTTCCGATTTCGCCGTTAACCAGGACCTTGCCCATAACTTCCGAGCAGGGGACAGCCAGGGCTGTAAGTGGTGAAAGGAAACAAACGATTTACGCGTTTGTTTCCTGGAGAGTTGCCGACTACTCGGGAGTTGACGCGATATCGTAAACACAAGCGAGTTTATCAGGACTTACGCTAGGTTCACCTAACAAGAGCGCTGCCTGAAATACCCTAACCAGATGAAGGCCGGCATAATCCAAAAGATTGCGTACTCTGTCACTGGCCCGCCGGCGAGCAAAGAGTGCAAGACGAAGGGAATGGGGATCAGCGTAAAAAAGGTCGCACACACCAATGAGGCCGTGCGCCGGCGCAGCCGCGCGAAATAGAGGAACCAGAGGACCGCCGCCAGGCTCCAGTCAAAGGCCGCGTGCCACAGGCCGTCGCGAAGCATCAGAGAGACGATAGGGCCATGGGTGAAATCGAATGACAGCGGGGTGAGCGTAAAAAACAGGCTCACGCCGAACAACCACGTGCGCCGCCGCAATCCCCAAAGGACGCTCTCCAGGTCGCGTTTCTCTTTTTCCGCGCCGGCCGCGATGGGTGTGGCGGCCCGCAAAGTTTCCAGCGGCGTCGCCGCGCTGCGCGCAATGCGTTCGAAGTCGGGATCCTGACGAAAATAATCCTCGACCAGCACTTTCGTATCCCCGCTGGCCTCGCCCGAAAAATAAATTGGCAACAAATCCGTGACCACTTCCCGTGTGACGTTCATGGTTTTGCTCCTACGGCGGGAACGGCCTCCCGCCATGCCTGCCTGGTTTGCATCAGCTTCAATCTTGCGCGATGAACCGTCACTCTTGCGTTGACCATCGGGATTCCCAGCGTCTCCCCGATTTCCTCGTATGGCATTTCGTCAAGAGTGCGCATCAGCAGCACCGTGCGCTCCATCTCGGGCAGTTGCTGCAACGCCGCAAGCACCGCGCGCACTTCCGCGCTCTGCTCCATTTGCGTCTGCGCGCTGATCCGCGTATCGGGCATATTCTCGTCAAGCTGCGTATGCCGCGCGGCCCTTCGCAATAAATCCGCATACGCGTTTCTTGCAATGGTGAAGAGATAGCCTCGCACTGTCGGCTGGCGAATGCGGTCAGCGGCCATCCACGCGCGCACAAACGTGTCCGAGGCGATCTCATCCGCCATCACCACATCGCCGCACAAATACAGCGCAAATCGGCGGACATCGCCGGCATAGCGCTTGTAGAGGTCTTCGATGTCCGTCATTCTGGATTGCCACACAGGTTACGGGTGAACGCTCGAAATGTTACATCACAGGAATCCCCGGCGGCTCATCCCATAGCGGACGTTTGGGCGGTAGAGGTTTGGACTATCACCCTGCGGCGAGCTCTTACCATCGTTTGTCATCCAGACTGAGCATTGCGTCACGGTTTGGCGCCACTGCCTGGTAAGTCGACTTGTGGAAGGTGATTTCCGGATTGCTCCTGGATCACGGGCAACTCTCCAGGAAACAAACGCGTAAATCGTTTGTTTCCTTTCACCACTTACAGCCCTGGCTGTCCCCTGCTCGGAAGTAGTGCCCGATAAGTCGGGCCAGCTCAGACGGTCGATGCAACACCATCTAATCAGTTGATCCGACCATACTTCCCCTGGAGAACCGATCTGTTTGGCTGTACTCGGTCAAAACCTAGCCAGGATAGCGTTCCGGCTGAT
>Ga0306921_10005867_pt1 | contig 12795 bp, 11 predicted proteins | sample sta12Cox44000080_FD_203760 | JGI IMG/M metagenome (GOLD analysis project Ga0306921, IMG submission 203760) | Lab enrichment of tropical soil microbial communities from Luquillo Experimental Forest, Puerto Rico - statoxic.12C.oxic.44.000.080 (v2)... | ecosystem: Environmental > Terrestrial >... | reverse complement strand
CTGCAATTCGGCTTTGACGACCACGACACCTTGTGGACGAGCGGCGGCGGGCCGGTCATCGGCTGGCTCGACACTAAGGTGTTCGACGAAACCGGCGATGCGGCAAAGGCGCAGGGCTGGACCGCGTTGGTCGTCGACACCGACGGCAACGGCAAGCGCGACGCCTATGTCGAGCCGAACCAGCAGGTCGATCCGCAGAAGGACAAGCGACTCGAAGGCGGTGTCTACGCGATCATGCCGAGCCCGATCGACGGCTCGGTCTGGGGCACGACATTCAGCATGAAAGGCACGATCGTGCGGCTCGATCCCGGTCCGAACCCGCCGGCGACCGCGCTCACCGAGGTCTACAACGTCCCGGCGCCCGGCTTCGCGCCGCGCGGCGCCGACATCGATTCGAAGGGCGTCGTCTGGGTGTCGCTCGGCAGCGGGCATCTCGGCAGCTTTGACCGGAAGAAGTGCAAGGGGTCGTTGAACGGACCGAACGCCACCGGCGATCAGTGCCCGGAGGGCTGGACCTTCTACCAATATCCGGGGCCGGGCTTCGCCGGCATCGGCGACAACAGCGCCGAGGCGAGCTATTACACCTGGGTCGATCAGCACAATACGCTGGGGCTCGGGAACGACGTTCCGGTCTCGACCGGCAACGAGAACGACGCGCTGTTGGCGCTGGTCGAGGGGAAATGGGTGGTGCTGCGCGTCCCCTACCCGCTGAGCTTTTATGCCAAGGGATTGGACGGCCGCATCGACGACCCCAATGCGGGATGGAAAGGGCGCGGGGTGTGGACGACGAGCGGCGACCGGGCGCCGTGGCTGAAGGAAGGCGGCAAGGGTACGGTTCCGATCGCCTTCCATTTCCAGCTGCGCCCCACCCCGCTCGCCGATTGACGGCGCGAGCCGCCGGATCCCTATTTCGGACGGAAAAGACCATGGGAAACAATTCGACCGGGTCCGCGAAGACGAAGGTTATCCACGCCGGCTTTTTGCTCGCCGATCCGGACATACAGCCCAAGTCGGAGCAGAGCATTCTGATCGAAGGCGAGCGGATCAAGGCGGTGTCGGGCGGTTTCATCGATCCGCCTGCGGGCGGCGAGGTCATCGACCTCCGCAAGAAATTCGTCCTTCCCGGCCTCATCGACTGCCATGTGCACCTGACCTCGCAGCTCGACCGAGGATACCGATTGCGCAGGGTCGAAGATTCCGATGCGATGATCGGTTTCAATGCGGCTCACCACGCGGCATTGACGCTGGCTGCCGGTTTCACGACCGTGCGCGACGTCGGCGCCGTCGGCAATCCTGAGGTTATTTTCGCATTGCGGGCCGCCATTGCCGATCGGAAGGTCGCGGGACCGCGCCTTCTTTGCGTCGGCGCTGTGCTCTCGCCCACCGGCGGTCATGGCCAGGCCTATGGCTATCGCCACGACGTTTGCGCTTGCGTGCAATCCACGTCGGGAATTTGCGATGGTGTCGACGAATGTCGCCGCGCGGTGCGCCGTCAGGTCAGTCATGGCGCGGACGCGATCAAGTTCGTGGCAACCGGCGGCGTGCTCTCCAACATCAGGGCCGGTCTCGACCAGCAATTCACCGATGACGAAATCCGCGCGATCGTCGAAACGGCCCATCGCCTGGGCCGGCGCGTCGCCGTCCATGCGCATGGCGCGGCCGGCATCAATGCGGCGCTCGAAGCGGGGGTCGATTCGATCGAGCATGGGAGCTTCCTCGATGCTCGCTCGCTCGAGCTGTTCATCGCCAAAGGTGCTTTCCATGTGCCGACTATCATTGCCGGCGTCACGGTCTTGGAAATGGCGCAGGACGACGGCGTATTGACGACGGCGCAAAGCGAGAAGGCGATGATCGTCGGCGTCAAGATCAAGGAGGCCCTCGCCCGCTCCCACAAGGCCGGCGTGACGATTGCATTCGGCACGGACATGGGTGTCGGGCCGCACGGACAGAACGCACGCGAGTTCACCTTCCTGGTCGAAGCAGGGATGCGTTCGTGCGAAGCAATCAAAGCCGCCACGGTCAATGCCGCCAGGCTGCTCGACCTTGCCGACGAAGTTGGAACGATCGCGCCGGGCAAATCAGCCGATGTGATCGCCGTAGGTGCGAGCCCGCTCGACGACGTGTCCGTGCTCGAGCGCGTGGCTTTCGTCATGGCGCGCGGCGACGTCTGTCGGGGCTCGACCTAGTTTCCGGCATTGCGCCGCGGACGGGGCTTCGGCCTGCCGGCGCCAGCCCTGCTCAATGTCGATGTTGGCCAGCAGGCTCGGCCTCTCGACCGGCTCGCGTAGCAGATATCGTGGGGTATACTGCGCGAGCCCCTCTATCCGGAACCGCGACGGGCGTTGTTGACGAGGGGCCGGTGAGCCCAGCTGATAAGCTCGGCTGCCAAATCCACCCGCGACGGCGCTCGCCGAAATCTACAACGTCCCGCTGCCGGGCTTTGGACCGCGCGGCGCCGACATCGACAGCAAGGGTGTGGTGTGGGTATCGCTCGGCAGCGGGCATCTCGGCAGCTTCGACCGGCGCAAGTGCAAGGGTCCACTGAACAGGCCCAATGCCACCGGCGATCAGTGCCCGGAGGGCTGGACCCTGTACCAGTATCCGGGGCCGGGTTGCGCCGGCATCGGCGACAACAGTGCCGAGGCGAGCTATTACACCTGGGTCGATTAGCACAACACGCTGGGGCTCGGGAACGACGTTCCGATCTCGACCGGCAACGAAGACGACGCGCTCTTGGCGCTGGTCGAGGGGAAGTGGGGGGTGCTGCGCGTCCCCTATCCGCTAAGCTTCTACGCCAAGGGCATGGACGGCCGCATCGACGATCCCAATGCAGGATGGAAAAGGGCGCGGGGCGTGGACGAAGAGCGGCGACCGGGCGCCGTGGCTGAAGGAAGGCGGCAAGGGTACGGTCCCGATCGCCTTCCATTTCCAGCTGCGCCCCACCCCCCTTGCCGATCGACGGCGCGAGCCGCCGAGCCGACCAGGAATAACCAGAACCTCACAAGAAGCGGTCCCTCGTTCGCGGCCACGAAGGACGGGGATCGACCCTTAACGGGGGCTCAGATCGCACCACGGTAGCGGCAGGTTATGCCCCTTAGGAGACGTTGCTAGCAGGTTCGAATCCGGCCGAGTTGGTGGAAAGCCGATATCAGGGCTGCGGGTCACAAACAGCGTCACGGGCCCGTCGATCGTGTCTCTTGTCCGGCCGCCGGCGTAGTCCATTGATGAAGATATCGACCAGGCGCAGTACCTTGGCTTGCCACCCCGGCCTATCGTGCGCGTAGCACATGCCAACAAGGGCACGGAGCAGATCCTCAGGGTCGATGTCGGCACGAATCTCGCCCGCTGCCACGGCATGCTGCAGCAGTTCCCCCACGGCCCGGGTGAGCCGGTCAAGAGAATGGGCCGCAAGGTCCGAGGAACCGTGCGCCGCCATGGCGAGCGCCGCCGCCATGCCCTTTTTCGTCGCGATGCATTCGACGCCGGCCCGCAGCCAGCGGGCGCAGCGCCTCGACCGGGGCGATTTTTGTCTCGACGAGATGCTTTGCCAGTTCGACAAGGTGTTCCACCTCGCGCCGGTAGACCGCCTCGCATAAGGCCTCTCTGGTCGGAAAGTGCCGATACAATGTCCCGATCCCGACGCCAGCGCGCCTGGCCACGGCCTCCAGGCTCGCCCTTCGCTCCCGTCACCTGGCGTGCTCGCGTTGTGTGTTCATCAATGGCCCACCGGAGCGGCGGCGCCGAGCTTGACTTTGCGCAGGGTCAGCGCGAGCGGCACGACCGCGAGCGAGATCAGCATCAGCAGCCAGAACGCGTCCATGTAGCCCAGGAATGATGCCTGCGTCTGCACCTGCTGGCCAATCCATTGGATGGCCTGCTGGTGCGCCTGGGCCAACGAGCTGCCCTGGGCAATGAAATAGTTCGTCACCTGGTGCAGCGTGTCCTGGTACGGGATGCTCGACGGGATCGCCTGGCCGACGAGCATGTTCTGATGAAACTGCTCGCGGCCCCAGAGCACGTTGGAGACGAGAGAGATGCCGATCGAGCCGCCGGTATTGCGCGCGGCGTTGAGCATGGCCGAGGCCTGATCGGTCTTGCCGGGCGGAAGGCCGTCATAGGACGCCGCGGTGATCGGAGTGAAGATCAGCGGCAGTCCGACCCCGAGCCATATGCGCGACTGCGCGAAGAACCAGAAGCCGAGATCGGCATATACATTGGTCAGAACGTACATCGACAGCGCGGCGAAGACCGCACCGATCATAATAAGATATTTGGGCTGGACCTTGGCCGACAAACGCCCGACGACGGCGAACATCACCATCGTAACGAGGCCGCCCGGCGCGAGCACGAGCCCGGCCCATTCGGCGGTGTAGCCGAAATCCAGCTGCACCAACTGAGGTAGGTACTGGGTGGTCGCGTAGAGGACGGCGCCGATCGCCAGCATCACCACAAAGCAGGCGCCGAACTGGCGCGTGGCGATCATGCGGACATCGACCGCCGGGTTGCGCCGGCTCACTTCCCACGGGATCATCAGCACGAAGGCGAGCGCACAGACGACCGCGACCGTGGTAATGAAGGATGATGCGAACCAGTCGTCCTCGAGCCCACGGTCCAGCATGACCTCCAGCGCGCCGAGAAAGGTTGAGACTAGCACGAAGCCAACGAGATCGAACCCGCCCCCCTGCTGCCGCAGCTGCCGGCGCTCGACAACCGCGGCCGCGGTCTCGCGCAGGATCAGCGCGATCAGCGCGAACGCGAGCACGCCGACCGGGCCGTTGATCAGAAAGCTCCAGCGCCACGAGTAATTATCGGCCAGCCAGCCGCCCAATGTCGGCCCGACCACCGGCGCCACCACTACCGATACGCCGAACAGTGCGAAGCCCTGGCCGCGCTTCTCCGGTGGGAAGGAATCCGCGAGGATCGACTGCGCCACCGGCACCATGCCGCCGCCGCCGAGACCCTGCATAATTCGAAACAGCAGCCATTGCGTGGAGATTCCAGGCATAGGCGCACAGCACCGAGCTCGTTGTGAACAGCCCCAGGCAGATAAGAAAGAAAGTCTTGCGGCCGAGTTGCCGGGTCAGAAAGCTGCTCGCGGTCAACGCGACCGCGTTGGCGACCAGATAGGTCGTGACGACTCAGGACGCCTCGTCCTCGCTTACACCAAGGCCACCGGCGATGTAGTTGATCAACACATTGGCGACGGTGGTGTCGAGCACCTCCATAAACGATGCGAGCGCGACCAGCATGGCGATCAGCCATGGACTGGTGCCGGCCCGGGTTGCCGCGGCGCTCATAGCCACCCCCGGAACTGCTGATAGAGCGGCGGGTGTGGATTGATCCGCACGCTGACCTCGGTGGACATTCCCGGGCCGAGCGCGACGTCGGTTGGCGGATTGTCCATGACGACCTTGACCGGCACGCGCTGCACGATCTTGACCCAGTTGCCCGTAGCATTCTGGACCGGCAGCAGAGAGAACGCGGTTCCGGATCCCGGCTGCACGCTGGCGACTTGGCCGCGGATCGTGCGCTCCGGATAGGCGTCGATGTCGATCGTCACCGGCTCGCCGGGCCGCATCTGGTCGAGCTGGGTCTCCTTGAAGTTCGCCCAAATCCAGATGTCATCCGGCACAAACATCGAGAGGTTCGTGCCCGGTTGCGCATATTGGCCGACCGCGGCACTGAGTTGAACGACACGGCCTGGCTGGTCTGCCGTGACGGTCGTATAGCCGAGGTTGATTTGGGCCTGGTCGCGCTGGGCCTTGGCTTGCTTCAGGCTCGCAACGGCGCTGTCGCGTTGCGCCTTCAACGCATCGATCTGCCGCTGCGCCAGTTTGAACGTCGCCTGCGCGCTGTCCAGCGTGGCTTGCTGTTGTTGCAGCTGCGAGGTGTAATTCTGGGCGTCCTGAACGGTGCCCGCGATTGTCTTTGCCAAGTATTGATACCGCGACGCCTGCTGCTGTGCAAACACCAAGGCCGCCTGTGCCTTGTCCACCTGTGCCTGGTCGGCGCTGATCTGGGCCTGCTGCACAGCCAGCTGTGCATTGATGTTCTCAATATTGGCCCGTGCGGCGGCCACTTGCGCCCTGGCCTGGGCGAGGGCGGCGCGGTAGGTGCGATCGTCGATGCGGGCGATCACATCTCCGGCATTGACATGCTCGTTGTCGGTGACCGGGACCGCCGTGATGTAGCCCGATACCTCGGGGGCGATCGCAAACTGGCGCGCCGCGATGTAGGAGTCGTCGGTGTACTCAAAATGACTGGTGTAATCCCAGTAGAGGTAGCCGGCTGGTAGCGCCAGGAGCAAGCACAGTAAACCGAAAGCGACGGTGATCGCGTGCCGACGCAGCCAGTTCTGGCGGTTTTCGCTGCCCGCACTGCGCTGCTGTGGCTCGCGATCCTCTTCCGCTTCGAAGGACTGCTCGCGGCGCGCCGGGGAGCGAAGCCGGTTCGCCTCATCCGCAGCGGGGCCATATGGCTCGGCCCTGCCGCGAACCGTCGCGGATTCGGATCTTGGCGCCTCGAGGAGCGCCTGGTCGTCGGTATCTCGACTATCGCGCTCTAACATGACCAGGTTCCTCAACCTAATCGAAACGGTACTGTTCCGTTCTGATTGACTTAAGCAGGTGGAGCCCTAGATCAAGGGGCATCGATAGCGAGTGGCGGGCCGGCCACGGTTTGGTAAAAGGGACGTCATGCAGACGGCAACAGTCGCGAAAAAGCGTTCCGGGGCAGGCGGGATCGTCCGATCCGGCAGGCCGCCCCGCGCGCTCGCGGGCGAGGTCGAAGAGCGGATCCTGGACGCGGCTCGTAAGGTGTTTCACGAACGCGGGTTCGAGGGTGCCAGCGTAGACGAGATCGCCGACGTCGCGCGTGCCGGAAAACCGACGATCTATGCGCGGTTCCCCGGCAAGGAGGCGTTATTCGGCGCGGTCATGGCGCGCAGAGTGCGCGAAAATATCGGCTCCTTCGAGAGGATTACGCCCACGGGGGCGACGATCGAGGAGCGCCTGACAAGCATCGCCACGGCGATCTTGCGGAAAATCCTGACGGCCGAGACAGTCGGGCTGTGCCGGGCGACCGCTGCCGAAGCACGCCGGTTTCCGGATCTAGCGGCCAGCGTCCACCGGATGGCGCGCGAACGCGCGAGCGAAGCCGTCGCCCAGCTGCTGGAAGAACTCCCGGAAGCCGACCAGCTACCGGGGTTCGCCGCGGACCGCCGCGCCGGCACCGCACGCCAGTTCGTCGAGCTGATCGTGCTGCCGATGCTGATGCGAGCGCTGTTCGGCGAAGATCTTGCGGCGCTGCGTGCCGAGATCCGGCCGCATGTCGCGCGTAATGTGGCGTTCTTTCTTGCCGCCTGCCGGCACGGCGGCGTTGATTGAGGCTCACAGGTTAGCCTTCGAGAGAAAGTGCCGAGTGGACCTCAGGGCTGTGGGTCTTGAGCAACGTCAGAGGCCTGTCGATCGCGTCTTCCATTGGACGGCCGGCGTAGTCCATCGATGAAGACATCGACCAAGCGCAGCACCTTGGCTTGCCAACCCAGTCTGTCGTGGGCGTAGCACATGCCGACCAGGGTTCGAAGCAGGTCCTCGGGGTCGATGTCGACGCGAATCTCTCCCGCCGCCGCGGCGCGCTGCAGCAGTTCCCCCACGGCTCTGGTCAGCCGGTCAAGCGAGTAGGCCACGAGGTCCGGGGAACCTTGTGCGGCCATAGCGAGCGCTGCGGTCATGCCCTTCTTCGTCGCCATGAATTCCACGCCGGCCCGTAGCCAGCGGCGCAGCGCCTCGACCGGGGCTCTCTCTACCTCGAGATGCCTGGCCAGCTCGACAAGCTGATCCACCTCATGCCGGTAGACCGCCTCGTACAGCGCCTCCCTGGTCGGGAAGTGCCGATACAATGTCCCGATCCCGACGCCGGCACGCCTCGCCACCGTCTCCAGGCTCGCCTCCGGGGCGCCCAGGCTGAACACCGCCTTTGCCGCATCCAGCACACGCTCGCGATTGCGAACGGCGTCGGCGCGCAGCTTGCGTTTTGGCATGTCCGGCTGATGCGTCATCGCGTCCGCTCTCGAATTTTGCCCCTTGTAAACGGAGGCACCCTCCATATCATTTCTAAGCGGAGGTATCCTCCATATTTTTGGAGCGCCGCATGAGCCTGTCAATCACTCTTATGATCAACGGTACGCAACGGACAGTCGACCTGGACGACCCGCGGGTCACCCTTCTCGACCTGCTGCGGGAGCGCCTGGACCTGACCGGCACCAAGAAGGGGTGCGACCGGGGCCAGTGCGGTGCATGCACCGTCTTGCTCGACGGACGCCGCATCAATTCCTGCTTGGCGCTGGCGGTCAGCCAGGATGGCGCCGAGGTGCTGACCATCGAGGGGTTGACGCAGGGAGAAGCCCTGCACCCGGTGCAGGCGGCCTTCATCGCCCATGACGCCTTCCAATGCGGCTTCTGCACACCCGGCCAGATCATGAGCGCGGTAGGCCTGATCCAGGAAGGCTGGGCCGCGGACGATCCCGAGCGGGTGCGCGAAGGTATGAGCGGCAATCTATGCCGCTGCGGCGCCTATCGCGGCATCACCGAAGCGGTGGTGGAGGCACAGCGGAGCCTGGCGCAGGCCGAGCGGAAAGAGGCGGCATGAACCGCTTTGACTATGTCCGACCGGCTACGGTGTCGGAGGCCGTCGCGGCTGCCGGGGTCCCCGGCAGTGCCTATCTGGCGGGTGGCACCAACCTGCTCGACCTGATGAAGGGCGGCATCGTCAGCCCGCAGCGGCTGATCGATGTCAGCCGCCTTCCCGGGCTCGACCGAATCGAGCCTCTGCCGGATGGCGGGGTGCGCATCGGCGCGTGCGTGCGCAACGCCGACCTCGCCTATGACCCGACCGTCAGCAAGTGTTTCCCCGCGGTCGCCGAAGCGCTGCTTTCCGGTGCCTCCGCCCAGCTGCGCAATGCCGCGACCGTCGGCGGCAACCTGCTGCAACGCACACGCTGCGCCTATTTCTACGACCCGGCGAGTGCGTGCAACAAGCGGCAGCCCGGGTCGGGCTGCGACGCGCGTGGCGGCGAGAACCGCCTGTACGCCGTGCTGGGCTGGAGCCAGTCCTGCATCGCCACGCACCCATCCGATTTCTGCGTGCCGCTCGCTGCGCTGGACGCCATGGTCGAAATCGAGGGGCAGGCGGGCCGGCGCGAGGTGGCGCTGGAAGATTTCCACCTGCTGCCCGGCGTTACTCCGGAGCGCGAGAGCGTGCTGGCGCCGGGCGAGCTCGTCGTGGCCGTTCGCTTACCCGGCGCAGCGACGCGGTTCGCCACACACGCCCGCTACTTGAAGCTCCGCGAGCGCACCTCCTACGCCTTCGCCGTCGTCTCCGCCGCAGCATGCCTGCACATCGAGGACGAGGTCATCGCGGAGGCGCGGCTGGCATTTGGCGGCGTGGCGGCAAAGCCGTGGCGAGCCCGGGCCGCGGAGGCGGCGCTCGCGGGCGTCCGCCCGAATGTGGAGGGCTTCCGCCGCGCTGCGGAGGCGGCCCTGGCGGAAGCGCGTCCGTCGGGCGACAACGCCCTCAAGATCGAGCTCGCGCGGCGGATCGCGGTACGCGCGCTGGCCCTCGCCGCGGCCGGAACGCCCGATCACGTCCCCGCCCTCCCTGCCTCTCCCTTCGCACCCATTCCCGGAGGCGCCCCTCATGGTTGAGACCCCACAAACAGGAATCGTTCCGCAACGCCGGCACGGCGCCAGCATCGGCCAGCCCCTCACCCGCCGTGACGGCCTCCTGAAGGTCACCGGCCAGGCCCGCTACGCGGCGGACAACCACCCGCCCCGCATGCTGCACGCCGCACTCGCGGTCAGCAGCATTGCCCGCGGCCGCGTGACCTTCCTCGATGTCGCTGCGGCAAAAGCGCATGCCGGTGTGATCGAGGTAATGACCCCGGCGAACCGCCCGCCGCTGGCGCTGGATCCGGATGCGAAGTTGGACCCGTTCATGTTCCGCCTCGACCTGCTGCAGAACGATCGGGTGCGCTACGCCGGTCAGCCGATCGCGGTGGTGATCGCGGAGACATTGGAGGCGGCGACGGAAGCGGCGGCGCTGTTGTCGCCGCGCTATGAGGCGGAACCGCCGCGGATTGGGCTGGACGGCGACGACAGCTTCATCCCGCCTGCAATCGGCCCCGGCTACCCGACCGAGGTACGGCACGGCGATGTCGAGGCCGGGCTGGCAACAGCGGAACACCGCATCGAGGCGATCTACGAGACACCAACCCAATACCACAATGCGATGGAGCCGCACGCCATCGTAGCCACCTGGGACGGTGACCGCCTCTCGGTCGACACGCCGAGCCAGGGTCTGGCCTGGGCGCAGGCGCGGATCGCCGGGCTGTTCGGGATCCCGCCGGAGAACATCCTGATCCGCAGTCCATTTTTGGGCGGTGGGTTCGGTTCCAAGGGGATGATTTCCGGGCCGCAAGTCCTGGGCATCCTGGCTGCCCGCCTCGTCGAGCGGACGGTGAAGCTGGTGCTGCGCCGCGAACAGATGTACGGCCCGGTGGGCCATCGAGGGCCGACACGCCAGACGCTCCGGCTGGGCGCTGACCGACAAGGCGCGCTGACGGCGATCCACCACCATGTACGCACGGCCACGAGCAGCTTCGACGATTTCTTCGAGCCTTCTGTCCAGGTCAGCCATACGCTTTACGCCAGCCCGGCCATTGCCACGACCGCCGAAGCGGTGCGGCTGGACACCGGAACCCCGCTCTTCATGCGTGCACCCGGAGAGGCGAGCGGCAGCATCGCACTGGAAAGCGCGATCGACGAGATGGCGCACAGGGTCGGCATCGACCCGCTGGAATTCCGCCTGAGGAACTATGCCGAGGTCGAGCCGATCTCGGGCAAGCCGTTCTCCTCCAAGGCGCTGCGGGAGTGCTACGCGCAGGGTGCGGCGCGCTTTGGCTGGGAAGGGCGTCCCTTGGCGCCGCGACAGATGCGTGACGAGAACGGGCTGCTGGTCGGCTGGGGTCTCGGCACCGCGACCTTCCCGGCCATCATGTTCCAGGGCCAGGCCAGGGCCGTTGTGCGGCGCGACGGGACCGGCCTCGTCGAGCTTGGTGCACAGGACATGGGCCAAGGCGCCTGGACTGCGCTCGCACAGATCGCCGCGGACAGCCTCGGTCTTGAGCTCGACCAGTTGGAGTTCCGGTCCGGCAGCTCCGACCTGCCGGATGCGGGCATTGCCGGGGGCTCCTCCCACACCGCGACCGCCGGCATGGCGATACACGGCGCCGGAGTCGACGTGATCGCCAAGCTGGCGGAATTGGCCATGGCTGATGAACGCTCGCCTCTGTTTGGTGCCAACAATGCCGGCGTGCTGGCACGGGGCGGCCGGCTGACCCGCCGCGACGACGAGAGCCGCGGCGAGAGCTATGCCGACATCCTGGCCCGCGCCGGCTTCGCCGAGATCGAAGGACGCGGCAGCGCCGGCGGAGATCCGTTCGCGCAGAAGCCCTACGCCATGTACGCGCACGGCGCCGTGTTCGCCGAGGTGAAGGTTGACCCGGAGCTGGGGCAGATCCGGACGACGCGCCTGGTCGGCGCTTTCGCGGCCGGCACCATCATCAACCCGCGGCTCGTGCGCAGCCAGTACTACGGCGGCATGATCTGGGGCGTCTCCTTCGCGCTGCACGAGCGGGCCGTGCTGGATCCGCGGTCGGGCCGGGTCATGAACGCAAACCTCGCCGAGTACCATGTGCCGGTTAACGCCGACGTACCGTCGCTCGAGGCCATCCTGGTCGAGGAGGCCGACCCGTACGTCAATGCGCTGGGCATCAAAGGCGTCGGTGAGATCGGCGTTACTGGCACGGCGGGGGCGATCGCCAGTGCGGTGTGGCACGCGACGGGGGTTCGCATTCGCCGCTTTCCGATCACCGTCGAGCAGCTGATCGGAGCCGGACCGGCCTAGGAAAAGTGCGATCTGCCTTCGGGAATCGACGACGCGGCGAGCGGCCGCTTTGGGTCGAACTTCCCCGTTCGAGCGCGAGACCGGTAAGGTCTGGAATCGGGAAGGGTTTTCGGATGCCGGCCCGGCGGGGGCGAGCGGTCGACCCGGCGTCAGGCCGGCGTCAGAAAGCCTCCGATGAACGAACCCGCGGGAGAGCGGTGAGCGCTCGACCGTCTATGGGGATTTGGCGCGGCAGCGGCTTTGGCGGGAGTAGTTTTCGCAAGATCGCTGAGAGCAGAAAGCCAGTGATGATCGCGGACTGACCGCTGCCCCCGCGCTCGGCGAGCTGATTGAGGCTTGGTGCGTGATGCGCTGCCGGCGCCTGCAAGCGCTGGGATAAACCGGGCGCGGAGCCGGGATCGAGATGTTCCCGCGCACGGATGTTGCCATGGTCGCGCAGCCGCGCCATCAGCTCGTCGAGCGAAAGTTTGTCCGCGTCATGCGGCGCATAGGCGCGTTCTGGGGGACGGCAGGATGGTGGGGCGACGCCAACTTCTGCTCCCACGGTGCCATCGTCTGCACGGCACCCGTCCGCACTTGTCCAACGTCGTCCGGGAGCAGCTTTCCCGTATATTTGCCGTACGCAGTGGCTTTTGTCGACCGACTCAGCTGAGATCTTATTGATTTTGATTGGCGTCCCCTACCGGATTCGAACCGGTGTTGCCGCCGTGAGAGGCTGTTTTCAAGCTGCCAATAATTGTCGGAATGTGCTGAGATCCGCTGACACTCTAGGCTTTTCGGGAAAATATTGATCTGGTCGTATTTTGGCATACATGCCCGTGTTGGGTCGTT
>Ga0306921_10005863_pt1 | contig 12797 bp, 10 predicted proteins | sample sta12Cox44000080_FD_203760 | JGI IMG/M metagenome (GOLD analysis project Ga0306921, IMG submission 203760) | Lab enrichment of tropical soil microbial communities from Luquillo Experimental Forest, Puerto Rico - statoxic.12C.oxic.44.000.080 (v2)... | ecosystem: Environmental > Terrestrial >... | reverse complement strand
CATCGATCATTGCCTGAAAGCGAGAACGTCGCCTCATCTAGCGGAAATCGCGACGGGAAGCAGGTCCTTTGTCTCGGGTACCTTGGCCGATGTCCTAGAGAAGAAACTCAAACCGGACTACGGCAGGCCCCGCATATTCTCACCATTCGGGCTTGGTGTTCTTGATCTCGCGGTCGGCAATTTCGTGCTCGAGGCCGCAATATCATCCGGCGCAGCGATTGCTTTACCCGACTTCTTCAGCAATTCTGCGCGATGGTGAGAGGTTGAAGGAAAATTTGAATGTCAACGGTGTGGAGCTGCAATGAGTGGGATCGGTTGGAGGAGGTCATCGTTGGCAATCCACTCAATGCACGGTTTCCTACGGCTGACTTGAGCGCCCAGCTCGCAGAATTCCCCGACCGGCCAGTAGCCGAAATACCTCGCGGGCCCTTCCCGCAACAGATCATTGAAGAAACCCAGCAGGATTTAGACGGGTTTGTCAAAATTCTCGAAGGCCTCGGCATCGCCGTTAAGCGGCCGCAGACATGGCGCCATGACGCCAAATTTTCGACCATCAATTGGGAGGCTCAGGGATACTATAATTATTGTCCCCGTGACGTCCTGCTGGTGATCGGCGATCACATCATCGAAACGCCCAATGTCATGCGCAGCCGCGCACAGGAAACTTTCAGCTATCGCGCCCTGCTTTTGGACTACATGAAATCGGGCGCAAAGTGGTACAGCGCCCCCAAGCCCATGCTGTTGGACTCGCTTTTCGAGGGTGCTGATCTGAATAAGCCCACACCGCGCAACGATGAGCCGGCATTCGATGCAGCAAACGTGCTTCGTTTTGGCCAGGATTTAATCTACTTGGTCAGCGCCACGGGCAACGAATTGGGCGGACGCTGGCTTCAATCGATTCTGGGCGAGCAATTTCGGCTCCATTTTTTCAAAGACGTCTATTACGGCAGCCATATCGATTCGACCCTTGTGGGCTTGCGTCCCGGCTTGGTCCTCGCCAATCCTGCACGCGTCAATGACGAGACGCTGCCCAAGATCTTGAAACAGTGGAAAGTCATCTACAGCCCGCCGATGGAGAATACGGATCGGTACAACGCTGACTATCTGGCGAAATCAATCGGCAGTGACTGGATCGACATGAACGTATTCAGCATCAATCCGAATCTGGTCGTCGTCGATCAAAACCAACCCTCTCTCATAAGGCTTCTGGAGAAGGAAGGCCTCGATGTCATTCCTCTCAGATTGCGGCATTCGAAAATGCTGGGGGGCGGGCCCCATTGTGTAACTTTGGATGTCCGGCGAGCCGGAACTCTCGAGCGATACTTCGATTAGCCGCTTCGCCCGCTGTCTTTATCTTTCGCCAATCGTGCTTCGCAGGGCCCCGCCGGCTGTTCCTGGAAATTGGCTTCCCGCCAGCCACGGCATCCAGAACATCGAGGCATGTCGGCGCCACTCGATTTTGCTATTATGGCGTCGATCGACCGATTAGAAGATACAGGCACCATCAGCCAATTCCATGCCTATCGGTCCAGTCAGCACCGCACTAAGCATGGTCATGTTGCTGCTCTGCCTCGTTCAGGTGAGCTTTTGCTGTGGTATTCCCAAACGACCACCCTTCACTACTCTTATCGAGGCTGGTCATTGCAGCGGGAATCATTTCTACCTCTCTCGCTCAACCTGATCTCCTGGACTTACCGCTACGTCATTTGCTCAAGGATGAGCTTCGTGTTTCCGAATCGCAGATGGCGATGCTTTTTGGCATCGGCGGGCTTGCTTGGTACCTGAAGCCATTGGCTGGACTTCTTGTCGACAATGTTGCCCTGTTCGGTACGCATCGGCGCCACTACCTGATTATCAGCGCGCTCCTAACGGCTGCAATTTGGCTGCTGCTCGGGATCGTTTCGAGCTCCTATTTCTTGTTATTGGTTGCCGTAGTTGCGATGCAGTCAATGCTCGTAATTGGAAGCACTGTGTTGGGAGGCTTTCTTGTCGAAAGGGGTCAATTACTAAGGGCTGAAGGACGACTTGTCTCCTGCCAGGCATTTGTTGAGAATGCATGTATTCTGATTGCAGGCCCCCTCGCAGGATATCTCGCTGGACTCCAATTTGGCGCGGCAACAATAGTTTGCGCCGCGATTGCCGTTGCCATTGCGCCTATCGCAGCCGTGTGCGTTGCAGAGCCTATTCAAGACAAATCCGCAATTGTTGGAACCGAACACCTTTTACGCGATCTCAGGTTGGCCTTGAATTCACGCACTATGTGGCTGGTTGCAATTTTCTTGCTCGTCTCCAACATTCCGCAATCGTTCGAAACGCCTCTTTATTTTTATCAGAAGAACGCGCTCAGTCTCTCTGATATCGAAATTGGGTATCTCAGGGCCGTTAACGCAGTTGGCGGCTTGTTGGCCTCAGTTCTCTATCAATTCCTGTGCCGAAAATTGCCGATGCAAGGGCTCCTTATTCTGGGAACACTGGGTCCCTCTATTGGAATAGTAAGCTACCTTTTTTATACGTCGGTGCCGGCTGCGCTCACCGTTGAATTTCTAGGTGGCTTTTTATTCGGGATAGGCACAATGGCGTTGATGCATTCTGCGGTTATATCAACGTTAGCTTCTTCTGCCGCATTTGGGTTTGCAGTGTTCATGAGTGCGTCGAACGCGGGCGCCGCCATCGGAGACAACTTGGCCGCATTGTTGGTAGAGCACCCATCGATGACGCTGTTTGACGTCGTCAAACTATTCGCGGTGGGGTCTGCTGCATGTTGTTTGTTGGTCTTTTGCTTGCCTCGCGACCTTTTAGGTCACAGGGAAGGCAAGCTGTGAATGCTCCGACCTTGAATAGTCCAAACAAGTAGTCGGGTGCTAATCGCTTTGCGGCGGCCCACCGTCTGGGTGGGGGCCTGTGGCGCAACCTTCGAACATGGGCGCAATCCATGTTCCGAGGCTCCGCGCGCTCATAAGGTCGGTCCGCGTGCGCAATCAATCATTTCCCATCGCGCCTGCGTTTCTTAGACGTCAACACTTTAATCGCGCGGGTAATCAATGGATCGATACCATTTTCAATATCAGCCTTCTTGTTTAACAGCTTGATATCGACCGGTATACCGTTTCCTTCGTAGCACACCATGTCAGCCGAGAGATATACTTGGTACGACAAACGATACTCCCAGCCATTGGGTAGCTTCTTCTCGAGCTGATACGAGAATATTCCGTTTGTGTGATCGCCTAGAATTGTAACGTGGGGCAGCTGCCTTATCGCCAGAGCAAAGGCCTCTCCACCGCTAAAAACGGAATCACAGGTCAGGAGCACGATCGGCCCGGTAAATTGTACATCACCTTGCGGTTCGAGGTACCAGGTTTTCAGGGACGTAAAGTCATTCTTGCCTGGGCCGATCTTTGTCTTCCTGTGGAAGGCAACGCGCTTATGATCGCAAAAGCGATTGATGATGGCGATCGCAATGCTGTCCTCCCCGCCGGGGTTATCACGAATATCGATGATGATACCTTTCAGGGACCTGAAATCACGAGCAATCCTGTTAAGGGCGACAGTCAGACTTCGCTTTTTAATCCCCTCCAGCTCCAAGATGCGAATGTAGCCAAGTTGCCGGGACCTGCAGTAGTGAAGCATCCAAGCCTTGGTCTCTCTAGGCTTGCCGAACCCTTGGCTGACAAGAGTCTTCTCGGTCGTCTTGAAAAGTTGCTTGATCTCTCGCTTTGTAAATTCTTTGTGGAATCTCGGCTTTTTCTCCGGGTTGAAATATCGTTTCCTCTGATGCTCGCCTCCCTTGACCCTCAGCTCGATATGCCCGTCATTCAACGGATCGAGTATCTGGCAGAAGATATCGAAAAGCTCACCATCGCTTGTCTTCTTTGTGACTTTGGGTCTGTACGTGTCGTACTGCTTTTTCCAGTCGACATTCCTCAGCTCAAAAAATGGGTATCTTTTGTGGAAGGTGTTCCACAAAGATTCGAAATTCCTTTCAGGGTCGCGAATCATGATCGGCGATGTGAATCCCAACGCGCAAGGGCCGCTGAGCCTCGTTTTTGGATGGAAGATCGCAGGGTCGCAGATGATCCACCAAAGCAAGAGCTGATGTACCACCTAACATAAAGATCCGATATAGAAGCGAAGCAAGAGTGCTCCGGTCTCGAGTCAGGGCGAGAGATCGGGCACCAACTTTACAAAAAGTTCAGAGCCGGCAAGCTGGATAGCGTAAATTTCCAGGGTGTGCCGACCGATGAAGCGAAGCGTGCTGGCTATCTTCTCTGGGGGTTGGAAGCGGCTCTCGCCGCGTGTGAATAGACACAGGCTGATGGATAAAACCACGAGGCCAAGGATAACGACCGCCAAATGAACTGCCGGAAACGAGAATTCCTTTTGTTCCTGCCAAACAAAGACGACCGCGGCGACCAAGCAGGCCAAAAGGCGCATCAGACCAGCGGTATCTGTTGCGGTCAGCGTGGGTGCTGGCGACCCTCGTGTTCCGCCGGTGGTGGCCGCGGACATGCCGTCGAGATATCGGCGCTGGCATAGACCGAACAGCGCCCACAGCCACCCCTCCGCGCCGTAGTCGACAATCTTTGCTGCTGCAGGCAGCAACGCGAGAAGGACGGAAACGAGGACGACGAAAGCGAGCCAGCCACGATTTTGCAAGAGCATTTGTACGTGAGGCCGCGCGATGCGGATGAGTACGAAGCTCAAAAGAATGTTTGGTGCCACCCAGGTCCAGTCGGCGTTCCAGCTTTCGAGCAGCGTCAGAATGACGCCGATCCAAATCCAGTGAAGCGGGACAGTTCGGCTCTGTGCGTAGCCCACGAGGAAAAAGAACGGTGGAGCTGCAAACCGTCCGAATACGCTCCACCAGAGTTCGTCTTCCATGAAGAAAAAGCCGAAATGACCGGCCGAGACGAAGATGATTGCGGCGGTTTTCAGCCAATCGGTGTTGTCAACCGCGGGAGGCGCGGGGTCTGAACGCGTGGCGTCGTGCATTCCCTTGCTAACTTGTGACACTTACGGGCTCCACGGGGCTCCCCGCATAGGTAGCTGTCGGCAAATACATCTCCTTGAGAACCAGGGACAACGGCAAGAGCGTTGTGTCACGCTCAATAACCGCGCCGCCCATCACCGTGGCTCCAAAGGAGACGGCGCAGCCGTCCTGAATGCAAGTCCGCTTTACCTTCAGTATCATATTCTCGAAGGTATGAAACTGAAGGACGCCATCCACGACACAGTCGTCGCCAAAGCGCACCGCGTCCCAGTCGGAGCACTGCATTGGCTGCGTCACGATCGTTCGACGTCCTATCTGACATCCCATCCATTGTAATATGGAATTCGATAGGATAGTTCCGGCGCAAAACGCCAGGGATCCCCTGCACCAGACGAAGAAGCAGTCCTGCGCGAAGAAGTAGGCGAAGTGCCGCCAAGACCAGAAGGGCGCGGAGCCATTGGCTCCCCATTCCCTCCCGACGAGGGATTTTTTGATCGCGACGCAAAACAGAACCTGGCTGACCTCTGTCAGCAGCAAAGCAATCAAGCCGCTGGCGACTATGTATCCGCCCAATCGCAACAAGCAGAGGTACAGAATCGTGAATATCAGCCCTTCGGTGATGGGCAGAACACTGATGCTGAAGAAGTCAAACAGGAGGATGCGAGCCAGGAAGATGGGCAATTCCGGCCGTCTGTGGGTTTGACTCTCTGTCTCAAACGACGCGCTCGCAAATTTTACCGGCGGGTTTCCCGCCACCGTAACGGGCTCGCCAAGTCGAGACCGCAACTGTCGTCGGAACTGTATGTCACTGCCTGGTGTGGATACGCCCAAGAGGAAGTTCGACGGGAATTGCCCGTACTCAGCCACGCAGTTGTTGCCGCTGAAGAAATTGTGGGGCATGTCGAGTTGGCGCAGCGTAAAGTATCTGGAGCCATAGTCGAGCATGTTCGTGAAGCAACTATTGGACCAGAATACCTGGGAGTCAGCACTAGCAAGCTCCGGGACGAGGTTGAACATGAGGTCACACTCCGAGGCACCCGCCCGCGGGAAGCGCATGCCGGCGAGCGCCCGCAGGTACTGCCCGGTGACGGTCCAGGTCCACTGTCTCTGGATGCGATTCATCATATGCATTCTGTACATGAGAAGAGCACCGCTGAGCCCGCGCGAAGGGTAGAGCCCCGGCGAAGCGGCCGTGTAGCGGATGAACAGGCAGCCCAGCACGGAGGTCACGACAACGGTCACCCAAGTGGTGATGAAGGCGTAGACGGTGAGCTGCCAAACGACGTCGAACAGCGGCACCCCCCGGAAATATTCATCAGATAGGCTAGCATCTCCAGCGGGTATCAGACTCCTGGCGAACCACAAGATCGCGGCGGTGGGGACCACCACGAGCCAAAAGGATATGAAGATCTGCATGAGGATATTGGCAGTTTCCAGTAACCAGATCGGAGACGCGTACTGGCAGGCGTTCGCCGTGCGCATGAGCTCCGTGCAGCGGCCGCTGAGCCGAGCGGGAGCTCCTTCCCACATCTCTTGGGAACCCACGTTGCTGAGAATGGGAGTGAACGGTGTGATCCAGCTCCCGCGGCCCACCGTCACACCGTTGGCAATGGCGGCCCGCATCCCGATCTTGCACCCGCTCTCGAGGTGAACAGGGCCGACGTGCAAGGACTGCCCCGACCACCTCGTTGTTTGAATGTAGGCTCCAGTCTGGATGGCGACATCATCGTCGATGCAGATCAAATCCAGTGGGCCGGACAGCAAAGTATCGTGCGCGCACTGAAGGTTATCGCCCACTCTAGCGCCGAGCTGCCGCAACACGAATGCCATAAGCGGCGCGCTGCGATACATTGCACGCAGCGTGAGCAGCACAATACTCTCCAGTCGTCCAATGCACCAGATTCGCAGATGCATTTTGCTCCACTTGGGATAAACGCCGGAGCTCACATTGTTCGAGTAGATGCCACCTCCCGTGAAAAACTTTATCATCATGACCCAGAGTAGACACGCGAAGGGCGTGACGAGGCCGAGGAGGTAAAGGAAAAACCCGACAATGATGAACTCTCCGAGGTTGGCAGTCGTGAAGAACGTTCCGATTTCGAGGGAGTTCAAGGCGAAGAGTAAGGCCACTAAGCCCGGCGAATACAAGAGTATCGCGAAGAGAACCTGCAGGGCGGTGAAGGATTCGATCGAGAGCACCACTGCCGCGGCCTGATCGTGCTCGGCGGTGTTCTCGTTGGACTCCACAGGGATTATAGTAGCTTTGGGCGCCTCCCGAGGCGATCGCGGGCAGCTGGCCACTTTTCGTGCAGTGTTGCAGTCACTGAGCAGCGCTCGAACTGGCACCGCCCATCCTGCAGCTTGAAGTTGCTGCGCCAAGCGCGCGACGAGGATCGAGTGAGCACCGGTCTCAACGAACCCGTCGTCCAATTCCAACGGTGTCTCGAACACAGACCTGCAGATGGCCAGCACTTCCTCACACGCAGGGTCCATGGCCGCGCCGGCGTCAGGCGGCTTGATTTCCTTTTCCCCTGCTTCCTGCAGGCTGGCCGGTGCGTACTCCGCGTCCGGTTCGGCGTTTCTGAGCAGATGAGACAGTTTTGGCAAACACTCCCGGTCGATTTTCCCCGAAACTGGTTTCATAACGAATTTTTCGACAAGGAAGATCTTTGTTGGGACCGACGGCGCTGGAAGTTGCTTGGCGAGTGTCGCCGTCACCCGGGCACCCCAGTCCGCCGGCGCTGGAGCAACGAGCGAGGTCTGGCCTTCGCAGATTGAAGGCGCGGAGACAAAGGCGACGAGCGTCTCGTTCTGGTAGTCCAGAACGGCGGCTTCGATCTCACCGAACTGGGTCTGGAGGATGTCCTCGACGGCCTGCACCTCGACGCGATGCCCGCGCACCTTGAGCTGCGTATCGATTCGGCCGAGGAAGTGCACGCGCTGTGTTTGGATATCGATTTTGCATTTGTCCCCGGTGCGGTAGAGGCGGCCGAACTGAGGGTGCGTGATGAACTTTTGGGCGGTTTGCTCCGGAAGGTTTCGGTAGCCGCGCGCAACGTGCACTCCGCCGATGCAGAGCTCTCCAATCTCCCCGTGGGGCAGTGGGCGGAGCTGATCGACCTCGAGGATGACATAGGTGACGTTGGGAAACGGTGAGCCGATGGTGATGGGCTCCCCTGGCCGCAAACTCTGGCGGCTCGTGTCGGTGCTTGCCTCTGTCGGGCCGTAGGTGTTGATAATCTGCCGTCTGGCCCGGGTCCAGGGCTCCACGAGCGCGCTGGGGAAGGCTTCCCCGGCCGGCACAATGTAGCGACAGAGTGGATAAGGGAGATCCATTTCGGGAGTTGGCGTGAGGGTGGCGAGCAGCACGGGCGGACAAAAGAGCACCGTAACCTCAGCCTCGCGGAGGACGGGGACGAGGTCCGGGCCGGACCGAATTTGCTCTTTGGTCAGCATGACCACAGCGCAGCCCGATACCCAAGCGCTGTACATCTCGGAGATGCTGCCGTCATAGCCCAGCGACGAAGTGAGCGAGGTCGCATCCATGCCCGGAACGAGATCGAAGTAATCGGCGTAGCTCAGGGCCAAGTTCACGTAGCCTGCGTGCGGGCACTCTACGCCCTTGGGCATCCCGGTGGTTCCGCTGGTGTAAAAGATGACGGCAAGCCGCTGCGTCGGGTCGTCCAGCCAGGTCGGCGGCTCCGTTCGGGGCATCCTCTCTGGCAACCCCATGACGTCGATCGTCGGCAGGTCGCGGAACCTGTCCCGCCCTCGCGTGAGGACGACCACGGGCTGTGCATCGTTGAGCATGTGGGTGACGAGGGCGTCGGGCAACGTGGTGTCGAGAAACATCACGGTACCGCCAGCCTTTAGGATGCCGAGATGAGAGGCTACGATTTGCCAGTTGTCTTGCGGCATGGCTACGGCAACGACCTGGTCGGGACCGCTGAGAAAGGGAAAAAGGGCAGCGGCCACATTATCCGCTCGCGCGTCGAGCTCAGCGAAGGTCAGGGACTCTCCGGTGTGAGGAATCTGTAAGGCGATCAGATGCGGAAACTTCTCGGCGGAGCGACTGAAGACCTCCGTGAGCCACCGAACTCCTTTCTGATGCGCTATGCCCGCGATGTGGTCGCCGTCAAAGACGTCCGTCAAGCTGTATTTGCAGGTGTCTGTCTGGTCGTGGACCACCTCCGCCGCCCAGACGTACCGCCTCCAAGCCACAACCGCGAGCAAAAAGAAAAGTGCGAAGACGGTTGCTACAACAATCGATGTCAAGACTTGTCCTCACGCGGCGTAAATCTAGATGCCCAAGTTCTCAGACACGATTGGGTCTCGACTTCAAACGTGAAAGTTGTTCGCTCGGGACCATACAGAACGCACCGCGCCTAATCGAAATATCGTTGGCGTTTCGGTTCGGCGGATGTCCAAAGCGATGCAATGGGCTCACCGCCCAACATTTTGGAGTGCCGCAAGGATTACATCAAGCCCCTGTTTTTCCAAGAGCTGTATGAGACTCGCCTGATTGCGATCAACCACGACCGGATTCGGATTGATGCTAAATGCATTCATGTCGATGCAGTCCGCTACCAATGCTTTTGGATAGATAGTCGGCGATTATGTGATCGCCGATCACCGCAAAAAAGTCGCGGGGGCAGTAATTGTAGTAGTCCTGAGCTTCGCGCGGCCTCCGTGCTCTTTACGCGCTCTCGTGACCAGCCGGGATGAAGGCCAAAGCCGCCAAATGCGTGGAAACACACAACCGCAACTGGACAACTCGCCCGTTGCACACCGTTGCTATCCGGTTCGCGAAGTCGATTTCTACATCGTGATGATCGAGAAACATCCGATCGAGAGGATATACCGCCTTGTAGACTGCTTCTTTTGCGACGAACAGCATCCGTCCTCCAAACCCGTCGGCATCCAAGTGCGCGCGCTCTCTTGGTGTCGCGACCAAATCCACCAGTTCAGGGGGCAGAAGCTCGGCAGGTTCGACATCTATTCCCAGTGCCCTGAAATCCTGCGCGCGACAGATCGCCGCGACGGCATAGTCAGAATCGTGAGCCAGCGAACCTCTGATACCCTCGGGCCAAGTCGGCGCTCTAGCGCTGCCGCGCTTGATGGGGCACTCAGGATAGCCAAGACGCTTCAACAAGTTTCGTGCAACCAAACGCGCCGCTCCACTCGCTCGCCGCGCTGCTACGACGCTCCCTTCGAAAGCGGGAGCCTCCTCCGGCAGAAGAGCGGCCTCATCTCCTGGCACAATGAGGCGTTGTCCGACCAATACGCCGGAGACGGCCAGCTCATCGATCGCTGTCGAAAATGACGAAGATCCGACGACGGTCATGCGTTCTGACATGAACGTCCCCTCGGAGGGACCAGTCGCGAGAAGTAACACCGGAATTTCTTCATGAGCACCACTCTGTTTGGGCTGGTTCGGCTATTCGGAAAGTGGGCCATCCCTGTCTCAGTGCGCTGCCGGCATGGCGCTGCGGCAGTCGTCGGAGAGGAGACCGTTCAGTATGTTGGTAATATCTACAAATACTACGTCGTCTATTCGACCATGCTAACCAAAGGATAGGTAACTGACTTCCGCTATGATCGATTTTGTTGAAAAGCGGCCTTATAAATCTGCCAACCGTTTTAGGCCGCCTTCAGATCCGGGGTGTAGGTCCTCGTAATCGCAATCGCGCTGTATGTCAGGCCGTCCGAACGCGTGAGCATCGAGGGCGGCCGAGATTTTGGCCGCTAAGTTAGGAAAACAGGTCAACATTGTTGAACAGTCTAGAACTTGCCCAGCGCAAGACACGCGGCTTCGACCGGCGCATGCCACCGGCCGCTGCGCGAACGGCCATTGCGCGCGTCGGCGCTGCCCGCGTCTCACATCCACACTAGCCCCGAACTAAGGGCAAAAGCGACAAATCAAACCGCGCGGCGACTTGTCAGCAAATTGTAGAGCAGGAGCACCACCACTGAACCGGCAACCGCAACAAGCATGCTGTAAAGGTTCAGCCCTGTAACACCTTCTTTTCCGAAGAAGCTAAACAGAAATCCCCCGACAATCGCGCCTACAATTCCAAGCGCGATATCGAGCCAGAACCCTTGGCCGCTTCTGTTGACGATCTTGCTTCCGATGAAGCCTGCTATCAGGCCGAGAATGATCCAGCTAAAAATGCCCATCTGCGCACCTCCTTGTGTGGCAGCCGCCAATTTACTGATGGCATCGTTCCCGGGACGCTTGATCCAGATCAACGTCAAGGTGTTTAAGCGGCTGATGTTTGGGTTGCGGGCAGGACCATCTCAAGGGACAACGGCGTCTACGCCAACCGCAGCTACGTGACCGGACGGCCGACGCTGATTCCGCGCCGCTACGCCTGGTGAAACGAGTTGCGTTCAGCAGAACACGCCCTCTCGGCACAGGTGGCGCTTCGACACACCTGTGCCGACTGAAACAATTCTACTGGCACATGTACAAAATGCCGTCCCCGCCTTTGATCACGGTGCCCGGATCGCAAACAATGCCGTTGCGCTGCGCATAATCAGCCCAGCCGCTGTAGCAGGTCCAGTTATCACCCCAGACCCCACCTGCCGTGCCGACCCGTGGAGATAGGGCCTGACCACAACCCGCGTATACGCTTGGGCCTTGTCGACCGACAGCGATACGCCGCCCTGCGGGGACTAGCCGAAGGATAGCAGTGCTGCGCATGCGAAGGTCGAGGTCGCAATTGTCAACGTCTTTAAACTCACACTCATACGCATACCCATAGTTTGCCTCCTATTGGAAGGCGAGAATCCTTGCATGAGGCGCACACTGCGCCTTATTGTCTGCGGAATTCGGCCACTCTCTCCGGGCAGGAATGTTCGACGCGTTTGTGGGGAATGCGCTTTCCGGAAGTCATGATCAAACCGATACAGGTTGGGGTCTTTTTAATCGCGGCAATCCTATCGGGCGGGCTCCTGTGGGGCGCGCTTGATTCGGCCGCCGCGGGTGATGCTGGTGCGGACGCACCAACGAAACTGCGCGCCTATCTGTTTCGCGGCTTTGCCGGCATGATCTTCTCGCGCGGGACGGACGATCTGGCCGACCGAATCGAACATGCCGGCTTCAAGGCGACGGTCAACGAGGCCGTGATGTGTCCGCAGATCGCCAAGGACGCGATCGCCGACTACCGCAGCGACCCCGCGCTGATCGTTTTGATCGGCCATTCGATGGGCGGCACTTGCGCCATCAGTTTTGCGGAAATGCTCGAGGCCGAGCACATCCCGGTCAGCCTGCTCGTCACGACTGAACCAAATCGCATTTCGCATAAGGTACCGCGGAACGTCGAGCGCTACATCAACATCTTCCAAGCGAACAGCCCATTGGGCGGCTTCAACACGGAAACCGTGCCAGACTTTCGAGGCCACGTCGCAACGTTCGATCTCGCCAACCACAGCGAAGTTTCGCACATGAACATGGAGAAGGACGGGGCGATCCAAGAGCAAGTAATGAACAAGATCCTCGAGCTTGCGGAGACACCGGCCATGGCCGAGAGCCAATCAGTGCCGATCCACTATGTGGTTCCGGCGGACGCGGCAATCGAGCTTTGGGACAGCGGCAGGCCGGTTACTGCGCGCTCCGGCGACTCGTTGGAAACGCTCGCGGCCGCCTATCACGTCCCGCTCTGGTCTCTGACCCAGGCTAATCATTTGCCGGATGGAACGCCACTCGCGGTCGGCACACATATTGTCGTGCCGCGTCACCTCGGTCCGCTCGCCGTGCAGACGAGCTTCAAAACCTCAGGGCAAAAACGCGCCACCGGCGCAGCTAGCC
>Ga0306921_10005860_pt1 | contig 12800 bp, 18 predicted proteins | sample sta12Cox44000080_FD_203760 | JGI IMG/M metagenome (GOLD analysis project Ga0306921, IMG submission 203760) | Lab enrichment of tropical soil microbial communities from Luquillo Experimental Forest, Puerto Rico - statoxic.12C.oxic.44.000.080 (v2)... | ecosystem: Environmental > Terrestrial >... | reverse complement strand
TCGCGATCGAATACGATCCTGCGCCTCCGTTTTCCGGCGGCACACCCTTCACTTCGCCGCCGCAAATCGTCACGGCAGTCCTTGATGGATCGCGCGAACGGCGCGTCGAGCGGGAAAGAATCGTCAGCGCTTGCGTGCGCCGCCGGCTCGCATTGCCGTCGGGGTCACCCGCATGAGCGCGGGTTGGATTGCAACGGCTGTGCCGACCATTAGGGCGTGCTTGAGGGCGCAACGCAGCAAGTAGGTCCGGGCGAGTGAGCGACCCAGGGGAAGATTGGCTGCAGCCCCCGGATCCCACTTCGCTCCGTCGGATTCCGAGCTCTAGATACCGTGCTGCAGCAGCCTTTGCTTGAGTGCCGCGGTGGGTTTGAGGAAGAACACGAGCATCGTACAGCCCTTGGGCGCCGTCGGTGCGTGACGGCTCCCCTTGGCGCGGATGACGAAATTGCCGGCGGTACATTCGCCCTCGTCATCGAGCAGTGAGCCTTCGAGAACGAAGGTCTGCTCGAGGTCTTCGTGCACGTGTTGCGGAATGCCGGCGCCCGGCTCAAGCTTTGCCAGAATCGTCAACATGCCGGTGGCGGGATCGTGATAAATGACTTTCATCTTGTTGCCCGGCGCGGTTTCGACCCAGGGCAGCGATTCGGTTTCGATGAAGCGCGAGGCAAGCGCGGCGAGTGAAGCTGCTTCAGGCATGGTTTCGTCCTCCGGTAAATGCCTTGCAGCCTACGCGCGCGCTACGCGAGGGTCACGGAATTTGTGATGCTTCGACGCAATTGCCGAGAGCCGCAACCGGGGCCTGCGGCGAAAGCGACGACTGGGCCCTCGATCGCCGTTGTTCTGCAATAGCCGCGATCATGTTATCCAAACGGGCGTCCGACTTTTTGGCACAGTTTGCCTGGCTCAGTGGTTCGCACGAGATCAATATGCAGAAATTTCTCACCCTTACGATTGGCGCTCTCGCACTGGTGGGCCTGACCGTTGTGGCGCCCGACCCGTCGTGGTCGCAGTCCGGACGGACGATTCACGTCATCATCGGCGTTCCGCCCGGCGGAAGCATCGACGTTATGGTCCGTATCCTGGCGGATTACGTTGCCAACGCGAAAGGCCAGTCGATCATCGTCGAGAGCAGACCGGGCGCGGGCGGCATCATCGCGGCCGAAGCGGTGGCGCGGGCTGCACCGGACGGCAACACGTTGCTGGTCAACAACAACGGAACCTTCATCAACGCGATCCTGCGCAAGGTAACTTACGATCCGCAGGCGGGCTTCGAGCCGATCTGCAACCTGGTCACGACTCCGCAGATCATCGTCGTGAACAGCGCCTCGCCCTATCGCACGCTTGCCGAGCTTTTCGATGCGGCCCGCGCCAGGCCGGGCGAACTATCGATCGCGAGCGTCGGCCCCAATACGACCCAGCACATCGCCATCGAGCGGCTCAAGCGGCTGGCCCGCGCGGATTTGACCTACGTGCCATATCCGGGCGGTGCGCCGACCGTGAATGCGCTCCTGGGCGCGCACGTGACCTCCGCGGTGCTGAACTGGTCGGAAATCGGCGAGCAACTGGCGGCAGGCAAAGCGCGCGCGCTGGCGACCATGGCATCGCGGCGCATCGAGCCGCTGCCGAATTTGCCGACGGTTGCCGAATCCGGCTACCCGGATTTCGAGACCGATGTCTGGTTCGGGCTGGTCGCGCCTGCGAAGACTCCGAAGGACACGATATCGCAGCTGATCGATTGGTTCGAGGCAGCCCTGCTTGCCCCGGAGATCAAAGCGAAGCTCACTGGGCAGGCGCTCTATCCCGATCCCAAATGCGGCAGCGCATTCGCCGTGCACCTCCAGCGCCAGTCCGATCTCTACGCGCGATTGATCCGCGAGCTCCAGATCAAGGCTGAATAGTGCGCAGCCCGGTTGGAACTGTGCGAAGCGCGGGGCGAAATGCGGGGCAGCCTTGCGCCACGGAAGACCCCCGGATTTCGCTGCGCTCATCCGGATTACCTATATCCGAATTTTAGGATGCCGCTGCAACGCTGAGCAGCTTCCGAATCTTGGCGAGGAGACGCTCGAAATCGACTGGCTTGGTATCGAAATCATCACAGCCCGCGGCAAGGGCTTTCTCGCGATCGCTCGCCATGGCGTGCGCGCTCAGCGCGATGATCGGGATCCGCGCGGTTTTTGCATCCGCTTTCAGGCGCCGAGTCGCTTCCCAGCCATTGATGACCGGCACGTTCAAATCCATCAGGATAATATCGGGTGAATCGGCTTGAACCGATGCGATCGCCTCTGCGCCATCCTTTGCGACCGCGATTTCAAACCCCTCGATCAGCTCAAGACGCATCTTGAGCATGTAAACGTTGTCCTCGTTGTCCTCCACGTACAGAATCCGGCTCATGAGGACATCTCCCCGGCGGTAACCTCAGGAGACGCGGGATTTTTTACACTCGCCGCTGATCGTGGCCGCCGCCCGCGCATTCCGACCTCACGATCCCGACTTCGATACGATAGCGTCCGAATATGACGCCGTGTGTGAGGTACGTCACTCAACGTACGCCATCCATCCAGCCGCGCTTTGCGACCGATCGTCGCTAGTGTCCCGATTCCGAAGTTCGCACATGCTTGCGGCAGGCTCGAATGCGAACTTCGGAATCAAAGGGGCACTAGCAACCCCATGTTTTCATGCCGCTTTGAACCCGAAGTTCGCATTCGGACTTGCGGTGCGATTTGTGCGAACTTCGGGTTCGCGGCACTAGCGCGCTTGCTTGAAATAGCTCAGGTCGGGCGGTGCCTGGTTTTTCTTTGACGGCATCAGCTTACCGTCGGCGCTGAGATAGTAAGGCTCCTCGCCGATGCGGATATGCGAATTGTGCTCCGAGCAGACGTCCGAAAGCCAGACCGGACGCGGATCGGCATTGCGGGTGGCCTTTTGTTTCTTCGAATAGGGCCGGGTCAGCGCGTTATCGATCACGGTCATCTCGTCATAGAGCGTGTTGGGATCGGCCTTGTCGAGATAGATGCGCTCCTTGATGACCGCCTGACCGTCGCTGTGGAACGGGATACCCGAGGTGTCATAGCTGCGCGGCAGCTTGAGGTGACGCGTCTCCACATCGAGCACGTCGTATTTGCCGTCGCCGTCCTGATCGATCCACTTGCCGATCGAGTATCCGGCAAAGGTGGGAATAGGCTCCGCCGGCCAGTCGCGGCCGTCGGTATAAATGCGCCGATACGAATCGTCGTTATGGCTGATCAGGACGTAGGTGGTCTCCGGCGTCACGATGATCTCCCCCGGATCGTAGAAGCTCATCATCGCCGGCATGCCGGCCGGGATGCAGAACGTCGAGGGCCAGTTGCCCGGTCCACCGCCCTTCATGTCGGCTTTAATGTCCGCCCAGATCTTCTGATATTCGGGCGTGAGTGGGGGCGGCCCGCCAAGCTGGATCCAATTGTTCGGACTGCCGGAGGGGCGAAGCCATTGACCCTTGAGATTGGGATATTTGCCGGAATCGACCATCTGGGCGGCACACGGTGCCGCCAGCAGCGCTGCTGCCAGTGCGATCATAGCGAGCGAGTTTTGGTAACGCATAGAAATCCTCCCTGAGATTCCTCGATGAGCGCGTCCGACACCGCTCACCGGTCGCTGCGTTGCTCCAGCGGTCTGACTTTTTCGCAGTGCCCTCGGGTTTGTACTGAGGCACTGCAGAAAGCTTGCTCCTTGGGTGTCGCGCGCATCTTTAGTCCTACCCCCAAGGTCACACGTTGACTGCTGCAATTTTTGCCCAAAAACGGTTGCCATGCAAAGAGTTTCGCTAGGAAGCGCCGGCTATCCGCATCTCGCGCGGTGTCTTTCCGGTCCAGCGCTTGAATGCATGCGTGAACGCGCTCACCTCATTGAAGCCGAGCAGCCACGCAATCTTGGACACGTGTAGCTTGCGGTCACGCAGGTAACGAACCGCCAGATCGCGCCGCAGCTGCTGAAGGATTTCAGTGAAGTTCAGCCGTTCCTCCGAAAGCTTTCGCGCGAGCGTCCTTCTGCTCATTCCCAGACTGCGAGCAATGTCCTCCACGGGGACCCTTCCATGCGGAAGCAACGGCGAGATCGTGTTCTCAACTCTCGTGCGCAGTTCGCTCACATCGCGTTTCCTATCGGCTAAGGCGGCTTCGCAATCCTTCTGAAGAAGCTTATTGAGGTATGGATCAGCGTGAGTCAGCGGCAACTCACGCGACTCGATATCCAGAGCAATCTCGTCTGTATCGGCGCCGAACTCCACTTTCGTTCCGACAAATCGCGCCATTTCCGACGTGCTTTCCGATCGATAGTGAGAAATCGAGAACTGTTGCGGTACGAGATTGTGTCCCGTCAGCACGCGGCAAGCCCGTAGTACGGCAAACATGCAAAATTCAATTTGATGCCTGTCGGAGTGCCTTGGAACACCGGAGTAACTCAAGTTGATCGTGAGCCTGTTTCCCTCACCATATCCAAACACGAGGGCCTCGTTGGTAGCCCTGCTGTAGCGAGCAAGCCGCTTCAGGGCATCGCCCAACGTCCGCGAAGACGCCATCACGTAATAAAGCAGGCCGATTTCGCGCAAATCGAAATCGCGAGCCAGCGTGAAGCCGAGGCAATCGTCCTTCAGAGCGGTCGCAGCCGCGTTCAAAAGCGCGATTTGACTTGGGACACTGAGGCGCTCTTCCGGATCGGCCATCACCTCCGGCGTCAGTCCCGCACGCCTAAGAAGAGGCTCCACCGGTACGCCGCTACTTTCAAGGCGCGCGATGGCCAGACGGGCGAGGCCCCCTTGCGCCATCGGGATGGAAGCCAAGTCCGGTTCAGAATTCAGGGCCGAAGCGGTCTCGTTGCTCATCTTTGAGCCCCCGGCAAACCACCATGGCTCGGACGAACAAATGTTTAGCCCAGCGTAACAAGTCCCATTGGGGGAGCAAAGCTACTAGTCCCTCAGAGGCGCTTTCGAGCCACTTCCAAAACAGCGGAGAGTTTTATGAGCAAGCTTGAGAAACACTGCGCAAATTGTGGGGGAAAGTTCGGGCTCATCCAACACCAGCATTGGGGCTTCCGCTTTTGCCGCAAGGCGTGCAAAGCCAATTTCCTTGCCAGAACGGCGAGGGATCATGCCTGGATGAGAAAGTGGTTTGGACTGGTGGTAAACCCGCCGACCTGCCGTGTGACTGCCGGCGAGCGAGCGTCGTGAGCTAAAGATACAATGGCGAAATCTAAGAGTTCGGTGGACCTCGCGCTTGATGCGGACTGGCCGCCGTTCGAGACGACGACCATCACGGACCTAATCGCCGAAGCCCGCGGCGTCGATTGGGATTTTAGTAATTGGTGTCACGCAAGCGGGTATGACGCCAGCGACCCGTATGCTCGCCGCATGTTCGAATGCTTGCTGGCTTACGCCATGCGCGAGGGCCGTGCCGGCTTGCATTGATGGGTTGCCGCCATCAGAGGCGGGGGCATCACCGGAAAATTGGGGATGGGCCCGTTTCAAACGATTCAGTGTAATTGCCACCGTTGCCGACGCCCGGCTTCGCGTTCGGCGGCGCGCAGTTCTTCTTCGAGCCGCACTGGAATGACGTACCGCTCATTGCAGTCGTCACAACACGAGCCGTCGCTCACCGGCTCCGCGTCGTTGCCATCTCCGCTCAAGAGCCCACCGCAGATCGAACACGCGTGAGCGTTTTCGCTGGTCATGCTGCGGTCCTGCGGGCGTTCGCTATCCGAGATCATGACTCTTCGGATCCCGCGCCATGATAATCCGTGCCGCCAAGCCGCCGATCGCCGCTGTGACGAGGATCACGGCGATCCCGATCGCGATGACTATTTCGTAGAGCAGCATCCGTTCAACTCCGCGTTGGACGTGCCGGGCTCGCCGGCGGTCACCCCGCTAAGTCGCACTTGCCGCCGTACCCGGCTTGTTGGATTGGGCCAGACTTTTGTGCACCGGGGCCGCCGCGCTGGTTGTCCTTGTCATAATTAAACCGCCGACGTTCGCAGCACTTTTAGGAGAATACCGCATAAGGCATGGATCGCTTTGCGAACGGTGCCATGGGACTCCGCTCTCGTTGTCGTGAATAACTCCTGGCAAATCTGCTGAACGGCATCAGAGCCAAAAGATCGCCGCTATTTGTTGTAGAAACCACATAAGCAGGAAAATTAGAGCACTTTCAGAAGGAGAGAGCGATGGCGAGGCCGTATGAAGGTGCTGCACTGATGTTGCGGGGGTGGCACCATGACGGGAGGCTCGTCCGAACGAGTTTAGGCCAAATAGTCTTCATGCATCCGTACCCCTGATCGAGAGAGCAAGCCAATCGTTCACTCATATCGCTCCGGGACCATGTCGAGCCCGCACCGATTTCCCTACGGACAAATACTCACTGTACCTAGGGACAATATTGCAGAGCGCCGTCCTGCAGCACGATTGATACGAAATCGAATACGGTATTGACATCACGACTTCTAGGAGAACATGCCGGTGAATACCGACCCACTCGCGAACGCGCAGTACTCCGGATTCGTGCGGGGTTGCGCTTGCGGCATGGTCTACGGTAGGCGACTGGCGTTGAGAGAAACAGTCCGAAGCGCGGCGCTTGGACTCTCGGCGATGGGAATTTCTTACGTTTTACAAGGGTTATACCGGTAACAAGGTATGACCGACTGGAGCCAGCGAGATCGCAATGTACGGCTGCTCGAGAATAAAACGGTTGTGGTCGGTTTGGCTGAGCGGAGCATTACTCCTCCTCACCATGCTCGAAGCGACCGCCGCTGAGCCCAAGCGCGTTCTGCTGCTACATTCCTTCGGCCGCGATTTTGCGCCGTTCAGCGATTTTGCTGTGCGTTTCCGAGACGAGCTCTTCAAGCAGTCGCCAGATCCAATCGATTTGTATGAAAGCTCGCTTATGAGCGCCCGCTTTCGAGAGCCCACCGAGGAAGGCCCGTTCGTTGAATATTTGCGCACGCTTTTTGCCGAACGCAAAGTTGATCTGATTGTGGCCTTTGCCGCCCCGGCAGCGCAGTTCATTCAGCGCTACCGCCCGCAACTCTTCCCCACGACGCCGATGCTGATCACGGCGGTCGATGAACGCCGATTCCCCAATAATGACGGGCTTACCGCCAATGACACGATTGTGGCATTAAAGGTGGAAAACAGCAGATACTTCGACAACATCCGGCGCCTGCTGCCGGAGACGACGACGATTGCCGTGGTGATCGGCGACAGTCCGCTCGAGAGATATTGGGTCGGCGAAATGCGGCGCGAGTTTCAGCAGTTTACCGGACTGCATTTCGAATGGCTCAATACGTTATCGTTTAACGCGATCCTCAAGCGCGTTGCCGCGCTGCCGCCGCACTCGGCCATCTTCTATCCATTGCTCGCCATCGACGCAGCGGGCGTTCCGCATGAGCAGGAGCGCGCGCTCGCAAGTGTGTATGCCGCTGCCAATGCGCCGATGTTCAGCATCATCGACAACAATTTCGGCCGCGGCGTAGTCGGCGGCCCCATGATCTCCACGCAAGAGCTGGGCCGTCGCGGGGCCGAGGTTGCCGTCCGGATTCTTGGCGGCGTGCCAGCCGCGAGCATCAAGACGCCACCCTTGGGACTCGGCACTCCTCTCTACGACGGGCGGGAGCTGCGGCGATGGAATATCAGCGAAGCGCGCCTTCCGCCCGGTAGCATCGTGCAATTTCGTGAGCCAAGCGTGTGGCAAGAGTATCGTTGGGAGATTGCTGCGGCCGCTGCCACATTGTTGATGCTGGTCGCGATCGTCGCCTTGCTGCTTGTCGAACGTCACCGCCGCCGTAAAGCGGAGCTGCAATCCCGCAGCCGGCTCTTGGAAGTTATGCATCTCAATCGGACCGCCGCCGCCGGCGCCCTTTCAGCATCTATCTCTCACGAGCTCAATCAGTCGTTGGGAGCGATTATGAGCAACGCAGAGGCCGCAGAACTCCTGCTTTCGGCGACTCATCCAGACCTCGGCCAAGTGCAAGAAATTCTTGCTGACATTCGACACGCCGATCAGCATGCGGCCGATGTCATCCAAAACTTGCGCAAATTGTTGAAGCGACAAAGCGTAATCGAGGCGCACGAGTTCGACCTCAACGATGTGATCGCAGGCTCATTACCAATTCTTCTCCCTGAAGCCCAGAATCGTGGGGTCGCATTGAGGACGGACTGCAGCCGCCGAGCCCTACCGGTGCTGGCGGATCGAACCCACCTCCAGCAGGTAATATTAAATTTGGCCATGAATGGCATGGATGCGATGATGGGCTCCGCTTCCCAAGTTCGTACGGTGACGATCCAGACGGCATTAAACGAGGGACACGAGGTGGAAGTGGCGGTCGCCGATTCTGGCACAGGCATACCGGCTGAGATAATGAAGAATATATTCGAGACGTTTTACACGACGAAGCCACAAGGCACCGGTCTGGGATTATCAATCGCGCGCACGATCGTAGAGATTTACGGAGGGAAGATCTGGGCGGAAAACCGGGCCGAAGGCGGTGCGGTTTTTCGTTTCACGATGCCGCTGGCGACGGCGCAGGTCATATGACCGCGGCGCCGCTCATCCACGTAGTCGACGACGACGCGTCGTTCCGCACCGCCATTGCCCGATTGTTGCGCGCCGCCGGCTACCAAGTCGTACTGTACGAATCCGGCGATGCATTCCTCAGCCAACCCGTGAGCGCCGAGGACGGCTGTATATTGCTCGATGTACGTATGCCCGGGTTCACCGGGCTCGATTTGCAGAATCACCTCAACGACCTGGACTGCATATTGCCGGTGGTATTCCTGACCGGGCATGGGGACATTCCAACCAACGTCAGGGCCGTCAAAGCTGGTGCTGAGGATTTTCTATCGAAACCAGTCGCGAAGGAGAAATTGCTCGAAGCGGTGGAAAGGGCGCTGGCCCGATGCATAGAGCGACGAGAGGAGCGCGACCAGATCAATCGCCTGCGTGACTTGGTTTCCAAGCTGACGCCACGGGAGCACGAAGTCTTCTCACTCGTCGTCCGCGGCAAGTTGAACAAGCAGATCGCCGCCGAGCTTGGCACGTCCGAGCGGACTGTCAAAGCGCACCGTCGGGCCGTGATGGATAAGCTCGAGGTCGACTCGTTGGCGGAAAGCGTCTCGATTGCCGAACGGCTGGGAATGTTGAGCAACTCGGCCGAAAAGAACTAGCGCATTGCTGCTTTCGTTGCTGTCTTGCCAAGCCGACGATCGCTTCGGCGTAATCTCCGCATAGCCGCATCCTATTTCCCAAAAGGACAATACCGCTGGCCGCGCTGGCGGCGCATTTTATTAGTCGATTGTTTTTCGCCCTTCGATTTCGGCTGGGTTCGGCGCCAAGGTGCTGTTTGGACAAGAAAAACAAGACTGTCGCCATTGTGGATGACGATCCCGGCATGCTGCGGGGCATCGCGCGTTTGTTGGGCGCGCATGGCTTCGGCACGCGGGTGTTCGCCTCCGCCGAAGCATTTTTGGACGACGCGAAGGCGAAAACAGCCGTGTGCCTGGTCCTGGACATAGACCTGGGTGGGATTTCAGGAATCGAACTGCGCCGAAAGCTGACCGCGTCTGGTTCCCGCCTGCCAGTGATATTCATCACGGCCTTGGACGATGCGACGACGCAGCAGGAGGCGATTGCGGCTGGCTGTGTGGCGTTCCTGAGTAAGCCATTCGGAGCAAAGCAACTGGTCTGCGCGATCACGAGCGCGACGGGTTAGGTTGCTCGATCGCCAAACCCGACTGCGCGCATAAGAAATGATAAGATGGAGAAATGAGGCCAATGAAAACAAACGAAACGAAACAGAGCCTATTAAGGAGGTGGATGATCCGCCTGGTGCTCCGCTCGCTCCGCGATGAATTCGTACTCTTTCGCAATCCTAAGCAGCGCTTCTTTCGAAGGCTCGTCGTCAAACTTTGGAGCAAGGTGACGAGCCACGGCGGCGCGCTGGCGCCAATGATTCGGATCGTTCAGGAACGAAGTCGACATTCGATCACGGTCGCCGTGCCCAGTGTCTGTGCTGCGGAAATCCGGACTTCGCCGGTGGGTAACCGCCCCCCGATAGCGGAATGGAGCCCGCCACGGTGTTTGGCCGGTATCCTGACACGCAGTGTCGGCCTCGGCATTGTCCTTTAGGACAATCCGATGGACGCTGCTCTGACGCTGGGGCTAGGAGTTCCCACGGGCGGGAAGCGGTTTATTGCCCGTTGGGGTACTGAATCGGCTGGGGGGTGAACGTATGTCTCCGTTTGAAAATCAACTGATCGCGTTGGCGATCGCTTTCGTATTGCTGGCGCTGGTTGCCATTATCGCTTGGCTGCTAATTGATCGTCAGCGCCGGCGTAGCGCGGAGCACCAATCCTATTGGCGGGTGCTGGACATCATTGATTTGAATCGGGTCGCGGCGGCCGGCGCGCTCTCGGCGTGCATGGCACATGAGCTCAATGACCGGTTCAGTGATTATGGGTGGCGCCGAAGCCACGGAGCTTCTGCTTGCGGCCGAGTCACCAGACCTTGACCAAGTGAAGGAAATTCTTGCCGAGATTCGTCAGGCGAATCAGCATGCAGCTGATATCATTCAGCGTTCGTACAATTCGCTGAGACAGCAAGGTAACATCGAGCTGCAAGAGTTCGATCTCAACGGTATGATTGCGGACACGCTACAGATTCTCGCTGCGGAGGCGCACAAGCGGGGCGTTACCTTGAGCGCCAACGGCAGCCGTCGGCGTTTGCCGGTCCTGGCCAATGAGCTTCGGGTGCAACAGGTGATACTGAATCTGGCCATGAACGGAATGGATGCCATGGCCCCTTCCGCTCGCCGCGCCCGCAAGTTGACCTTCGAAACCTCAACGAGGGCGCCGTCGCTGGTGCAGGTATCGGTCGCCGATTCCGGGACCGGCATCCCAGGCGAGAAACTCGGCCGCGTGTTCGACATGTTTTACACCACCAAGCCTCAGGGCGCCGGGCTGGGGTTGCCCATCGCCCGCACCATCATCGAGAGCTATGGCGGGAAGATTTGGGCGGAAAACCAAAACGACGGCGGCGCGGTTTTTCGTTTTATTCTGCCGCTCGCCGAGCCAGCATGACCAAGCTTCCGCCTGTCATTCACGTAGTCGACGACGATGCCGCATTTCGCACGATGATCGCGCGCTTGCTGCGGGCCTCGGGATATCAAATTGCACTCTATGAGTCCGCGCATCGGCTGCTGGAAGCACCGTTAAGAGCGAATCCGGGCTGCATATTGCTCGACGTGCGAATGCCTGAGATGAGCGGTCCCGAGCTTCAGGCGCGTCTCGCCGAACGAGGAAATCGATTGCCCATCGTCTTCTTAACCGGACACGGGGATGTTGCCATGGGCGTGCAAGCTATTAAGGCAGGTGCGGAGGACTTTCTGCAGAAACCCGCAACCAAGAACACGCTGCTGGAGGCCATCGAGCGCGCGCTCGCACGCTACGATGCCGAGCGCGAACAGGGCGACCGGCTAGATAAGCTCCGTGCCCTGGTATCGACGCTCACGCGGCGCGAAGGCGAAGTCTTTGCTTTAATCGTTCGCGGCAAAATCAACAAACAGATCGCCTACGAATTGGGTACGACAGAGCGAACCATCAAGGCACATCGTCGTGCCGTGATGGAAAAGCTTGAGGTGGAGTCACTGGCTGAAGCCGTGTCGATTGCCGAGAGACTGGGAATGCTGGCAAGCTAGTCCGCAGCGCTGGTAAAAGGACGTGCGCGCTGCTGCTTACTCCACCGCCAGTTTTATAAAAGATCGCCCGGATTGACGCGCTCATCGGCAGCGAGCCCATTGAGCAGGCGAAAGCGCTTGAGCGGATGATCGCCGATCGCCATCTGGCGCGGCCCGCAACAGCAAATCAATGGCAGAAAATAACAAAACAACTTTATTGCAGCGACTTACTGGAATTGTCTGAACCACTGCGCGGGCGGCGCCGGGCGGGAGATAATGTTGTTCATTGTGCTTGCCGCTCGATTTCGGCTGGCCGGCTCGACATGGGAGTTTTTTTGCAAAAGGCGAAGACGACCATCGCGGTTGTGGATGACGACCCCGGCATGCTGCGGGGAATTGTGCGCTTGTTGAGCGCGCATGGCTTCGACACGCGGGCGTTTTTATCGGCTGAAGCATTTCTTGAGGACGCGAGCGCGAAAAAAGCCGCGTGCTTGGTCTTGGACATTGCCTTGGGTGGCATTTCAGGAATCGCACTGCGTCGACAGCTGACCGCCTCCGGGTCCCACCTCCCGGTCATATTCATTACCGCGCTGAACGATGGGCCCACTCTAAAGGAGGCAGTGGCGGCAGGCTGCGTCGCGTACCTCAAGAAACCCTTTGCGGCAAATCAATTGGTGGGCGCGATCGCCAGCGCGACCGGTTGAGATCGAGCCAGTCTCAACCTTTCGTCGCGGCAGCTGAACCGTTTTTAATTACGTTCAGGCTGAAACGTCGGTCGCGACAACGGTTCATTCTACGACGATCTTCACAAGCTCACCGGGATTGACGCGGCCATTGGCGGCAAGCCCATTGAGCACGCGAAACCGCTCGAGCGGATGAGCGCCCACCGCCATCTGGCGCGCCAGACGTTCGACCGTTTCGCCGGGCTCGACCGTCACGATCTTGATGTGCAGCGGTTTCGCCGCGCGGCTTTCCGCCAGACTCATGCGGCGGAACGTGTTGACGGATTCGCGGAACGTGCGATCGATCTCGGCACCGGCGTGCTTGGATGCGAAGATGAAACGATAGACATCGCTGCCAAAGCGCGCGGCATAGAGGCGAAACAC
>Ga0306921_10005857_pt1 | contig 12802 bp, 11 predicted proteins | sample sta12Cox44000080_FD_203760 | JGI IMG/M metagenome (GOLD analysis project Ga0306921, IMG submission 203760) | Lab enrichment of tropical soil microbial communities from Luquillo Experimental Forest, Puerto Rico - statoxic.12C.oxic.44.000.080 (v2)... | ecosystem: Environmental > Terrestrial >... | reverse complement strand
CCGGTAGTGTGCTGATCTCCTCGACCTTGGCCAGCTTTTGCCGGTAAATGGCTTCGAACAATTGCCGCCCACGATATTCGGGCTGGCCAGCCTGCACGACGAGTTCGTCCAACTCGACCTGATCGCAACCCAAAAGGCGGACTTTGGTAGCTTCTGGCATGTCGACCTTGATTCCAAAATCCTGTTCACCGATTCTATCGCCGACTGGTGCGACTCCGGCGGCACCTCCCGCACAACTTTACCGATCCCAAGGATAAATCTATGATTCAACGATTGATATCAGACTCGACCCGCTCCCCCGCAGCTTGTGTAAGAATAAAGGCACTGCACTAAGTGCATCTGGCCGGTCATCGAACCAGGGAGAAGGGTCATGGTAGAGGAACTGCGTAACATTCATCGCCAGGTGTTGCCCAACGGGCTGACCATCCTCTCCGAGGAGATGAACCACCTCCGCTCGGTATCGATCGGCATCTGGGTGAAAACCGGTTCGCGCGACGAAGACCTTCAATGGAATGGTATCTCCCACTTCATCGAGCACATGGTCTTCAAAGGCACAGAGAACCGTTCTGCGGAAGATATTGCGCGCCAGGTGGATTCGATCGGCGGCAATCTCGACGCTTTCACTGCCAAAGAATGCATCTGCTTCAACATGAAAGTGCTCGACGAACATCTACCCATCGCGTTCGACATTCTCTCTGACCTTGTGCTGAATCCCGTCTTCAAAGTCGAAGACATCGTGCGCGAACGGCGCGTGATTATGGAAGAGATCAAGATGGACGAAGACAACCCTGACTATCTCGTCCACGAAATCTTCACGCAGAACTTCTGGAAAGATCACCCGCTCGGCAAGCCGATCCTCGGCACCAAGGACACGGTACGCCAATTTGAGCAGCCGCTCGTCCGTGACTTTTACGGCAACCGCTTTGCTCCTGGCAACTTCATCATCTCGGCAGCTGGCAATCTGCGCCACACACGGTTCGTCGATCTGGTACACAAGCATTTCGCTAAAATGAAACCGGTGAAAAACGGATTCCACACCGATCCACCCAAGGTCGCTCCGCGTATTACCCTGCGAAACAAGAAGGCGCTCGAACAGGTTCAGATCTGCGTTGGCGTTCCTTGTCACCCCATCGCTGACGAAAGGCGATTCGCTTCCTACATTCTCAACACTCTATTGGGCGGTGGCATGAGTTCGCGGCTCTTCCAGAATATCCGTGAGCGCCAGGGACTTGCTTACGCGATCTATTCCGATCTCAGCCCTTATCGCGACACTGGATGCATGTCCGTGTACGCCGGAACATCCCGCGAATCCGCGGTACGGGTCGTCGAATCCATCGTCGCCGAATTCCGCAATCTGAAGAGTCACCAAGTCCCTGCCGAAGAATTGCAGCGCGCCAAGGATCAGCTCAAGGGCAGCCTGATGCTCTCTCTCGAGTCTTCCAGTTCTCGCATGTCGAACCTGGCTCGTCAGGAGATGTATTTTGACCGGTTCTTCACGATGGACGAACTGATCAAGCGGATCGAAGAGGTAACGGCAGAAGATCTTCAGACGCTCGCCAATGACTTCTTCCAACCGGAATCGATCGCAGTCACGGTGCTGGGGAATCTGCAGGGCATGAAGCTCACGCGTTCTCAACTAGCCTGCTGAGTCCATTTAGCGAAGTGGATCCCCAGATATTTCTTCAAATCCGTCACTTCTCGCGGCTTCCCGCATCCCATGTTTGCCCTGCTAAGGGAAAATCTCGCAACACCCATAAAGGAGTTCCGATGCGTACTCGAATTGCCACTCTGATGGCTGTGTGTTTCCTCGCCTTGTCTCTCAGTGGTTTCGCTCAGTCCACTTCGTCCGGCGATACTATGAAGCATGACGACAACATGAAGCATGATTCCATGAGCCAGGACCCGATGAAGAAGGATTCCAAGAAGGCGAAGAAGGCCAAGAAGACCAAAGACGATCAGATGAAGAAGGACGAGATGAAGGACGACAATATGAAACACGACACCATGAAAGACGATACCAAGAAGTAGTGCCTGGCTCGGATCGAACTCCGGGTGGCCAGACTACAGCCCAGGCTGCCCGGAGCTCACCCAAATTTGGTTTTCGAGGCCCTCTCCCGCTTGTGTTCTCCAGATCTTCGACTGCAACAGATACCGGCGAAGACAGCGAACGCAGGGCGTGTAACCAGCGCGGATCGCTTCTTCGGCTGTCATCGAGCGTGGATTCTCATGAGGCTTCACATGCAGGTAATCGCACCCGGGCACGTGATAGAGCTTGCCATCGCTGTCCACCTGTACCAGCAATCCACCCGGAACACCCACCCCGGGCTGCGCGTGCTCCGACAACAATGGCTCCACCGGGCTCGCCGCCCGAGCCAAAGCGTAGCTACCCACGAATAGAGCTCCGGCTGCCACTGCCAGCATCCAAACCATCCCGGACCGCGGTTTTCCCGCTGCCACTTCTTGCGCCAAACGCCGCTTCAGTCGCTGGTCGAATCCTGCCGGCAGTTCGAATTCCATAGCGCGGTCATCTCCGTAAAGCGTCAGCACATTGCGTGTCCCGTCGAGCACCGCCTGGCAATGTTTGCAGTCCTTAAAGTGAGCTTCCATTGCCGCGCGCATTTCTGGACTTACCTCGCCCTCCAGGTAATCGGAGATTTCCCGCCACACGTGTTCGCAAGTGACTACCATGGTTTGCTCCCCTTCTCGAACGGAAGGCGCGCGAAGAACCCACCGCCCAATCCTGGCGCTAGTAGGTCGCGCAGCATGAGCCGCGCTCGTAGAAGCCGCGTCTTGACCGAGGCCCGCGAGATACCCAACGCCTCTGCCGTCTCTTCAATGCTGAAATGCTGCACGTCCCGCAGCACAAACACCTCGCGATACTGTTGCTTGAGCGACGCCAGCGCCTTCGCCAGATTCTGGCGAACTTCCTTCCGTTCCAGTGACTCCGATGGAATCTCACGCCAGTCCGCAAAATCGCGCGGGGTATAGCTACCGTCTTCCTCCTGCCGCTCGCCAATCGGTTCCATGACGTTTCCGTGCTGCTTGCGCCGCCGCATCAACGCCTCATTCACGACGATCTGCGTCAGCCACGTGCTGAATCGAGCCTCAGCCCGAAACTGCTTGATGTGCTGCAGCGCCTTGAGAATCGCCTCCTGCGCAGCGTCCTCAGCATCCGCTTCGTTTCGCAAGATCGCGAACGCGGCCGCATACACCCGCCGCTCATACGGCCTTACGAGTTCGTAAAAGCGCTCGCGTTCGCCAGATTGCACCCGGCGTATGAGCTCTTCTTCCGAACGATCTCCAGCGTCCGCCGGCTTTGTAACTGTCCACTTCCCGGGCATGCCGCCCATCGACTCCGCCCCTTCCGTGCGCTCTGAAGACCGCTACCGCGAAATGTAGTCGGGATCCTGTTTCCACCCGGTCCACATGGACATGAAGTTATTCCAGCCGTGCAGAACCACCATTGCAAGATGTCCAAAAAGAAAGAAAAGAATTCCCCACATCACTAAGAAATGCCACAGCCGAGCCAGGTGAAAGCCGCCCATCAACCACGTCAACCACGAAAACTGTACGGGTTTCCACACTGCGATCCCGGTTAGCACCGACAAAACTCCTAAACCGATCGCCGACGTGTAGGCCATTTTCTGGAGTGGGTTGTAGGCTTCAGTCGCTACCGGCTTCGGTCCGAACAAGAAATAATGCCGCGTCATCGGCCACACGCCCTTGATGTCGCTTGGCACGAACAAAACCTGCCGGTAGTTTCCAGAGAAAATCTCGTACGCCAAATAAAACAAGCCACTCGCGACGTAGATCCACAAAAAGCTAAGGTGCCATTGCAGACCTCCCCCGAGCCAGCCACCGATCGCATACGCCTTCGGCCAGTTCAGCAAATTTTTCTGTGGAATCTTCGCGCCAAAACTTGGGAACGCCCGAAAAATCTGCAGTCCGCTACCCACCATCACGAACAGGGAGACCGCGTTCACCCAGTGCGTGAACCGCACCACCCAAGGGTGTTCCCGAGCTGCCCGCCTCGCGTCTCCGCCTTTGGCAGATTCGATTTCAATCACTTCTTCGCCCATCTCGTTCCTCAGCTCTCTACAGCCCGTAGAAGTACGAATACCCCTGGTCTTCCCAATACCCGAAGCGCTCCACAACGTTCGTGACTCTCAAGTCTGTCAGATACTTCGCCTGCTTGTAGCCAACTTTGGTTGGGACATTGAGACGCAGCGGCGCCCCATGCTCGCGCGTGAGTGGCAGGTCGTACATTTCGTAGCACAACAGTGTCTGCGGATGCAGCGCCGTCGCCATGTCGAGCGTCTCGTAATAATCATCGGCACACTCGACGTACACAAACTTCGCGGTCGTGTCTGCGCCAATCATGTTCAGAAAATCGGAGAAGCGCGCCCCGCCAAAGCGCCCGATCACGTCCCAGCCTTCGACGCATACATGGCGCGTATTCTGTCGCTGGCGGGGTAACGCTTGAATCTGCTCGAGCTTGTAGTCGCCAGGCTTTTTGACCGCTCCACTCACGGTCAGCGACCACTTTTCAAAATCCACTCCCGGATCTTCAACGTCGTATCCGTTGATGGGGAACTTGTCGAAGGGAGTGAGTTCCGAGTCGCCAAATGTAGGAGCTAGATGCTTCTGCCGAAAAAGCTCTGAAGATGCCCAGTCGCTGAAAGCCAACCCGTTCTTCAGCAAAGACTCCTGAAACTTCGGAATGGCAAAGGCTCCCAACGCCAGCACGGGCGCGAGTTTCAGCAGTTCACGCCGTTTGAGCTTCTTGAATTCACGATCCTTCATTCCAACCTCGGGGCGGGCACACCGCTACGCTGCTGGCGATGCGATTCGCAGAATATGGGAAAGTTACAACATTTCACGAGGGAATGCCGACGAAATGGCCTCGACCGCCCAGGGCAAAGAGAGGCCCGGCGCGGTGCACCGCCGGGTGGGACTCGACCTCTTGAACTATTTCACTTCTTGGGGAAGAGCCGTCGGCTTGAGGGCCACTGTCTTCGTGCGCGGCTCGTAAACACAGAACGGCTCCTCGGCCATGAAATCTCCAGTCTTCGCGAAGGCGCGTGCCCGGCAACCCATGCAGACATTCCGGAACTCGCAGCAACCGCACTTCCCTTTCAGTGCGCCCGTGTCCCGCAGTTGCTCGAAGACAACTGAATGGTCCCAGATCTCAGCAAACGACTGCTTCCGCAGATCGCCGGCGATCACGGGCAAGTACCCGCACGGGTAAACCTCTCCTTCGTGGGAGATAAAGCACACTCCCGTACCCGCAAGGCATCCCTTCGTCATCGCACTCATGTCAGAAGGGTGACCCGACGGATGGCCGGTGTGATGACCCGGGGGCCGCACGAGACCAGCGGGCTTGATTTCAATTCCCGTCCCGCCTGGCATCATCATGTCGGTTGGACCAATCGCGGCCACGCCCTGTCCGTTTCCACTCTGCGGTGCACGTGCTTGCGCGGCCGCCTGCGCAGAGCGTCCTTCCGCCGCACGCCGCTGACGAACCACTCGAAAATAATGCGGCGCGCAGGTAGCCTTCAGTTCAATTTCGCCTCCGAGAGACTGGTCGTAGAACCAGTTCAACATGCGCTCGTACTCGTCAGTCGGCACCATCTGCTCTTCTGCAATATCCACTCCGCAGCCTACCGGCACGAGCAGGAATGTATGCAGCGCATCGGCGCCGAGATTCCGCGCCAGTTGCAGAACTTCAGGAAGCTGGTGCGCATTGTGGCGCGCGATCGTCATATTGATCTGCACCGACATGCCGAGCGCTTTCAGATTGCGCCACCCGTGCACCGCCGCGTCGAACGCGCCGGGGATGCCGCGAAACGAGTCGTGCGTAGCCGCGTCCGCTCCGTCCAGGCTGATCGACACTCGCTTCACGCCCGAATCCACGATCCTGCGCGCGACGTCCTTCGTCACGAGCGTCCCGTTCGTCGCCAGTGCAACTCGCAAATGCTTGTCGGTCGCATATCGAGCCAACTGAAAAATGTCCGACCGGTAAAGTGGCTCGCCACCGCTGAGCACGAGGATCGGATTCGAGGCTGCTGCGATCTGGTCGATGATTCCAAGCGCAACCCGGGTCGGTAGATCGGTAGGGGAACTCAGCTCAGTGGCCGTCGCGCGGCAATGTATGCAACGCAGGTTGCAGCCCTTGGTGACTTCCCAGAAAACCAGACGCGCCTTGTGATCGTTGTGGGTTTGAATGTTTCGGGCTTCCCCGGCTGCCGGAACCATGCTGCCTCCTACCCTCGCGGCCGGATTCCCGGCCATCAAGGCGAAAGCATAGATAAGCATGAACATAGTGACCGTGACTGGAGTCACGGGCGGCTGTGACTCCCATCACAGGGCTAAGTACATGACCCCAAACAGCTTATTGCGTCCCGGAGTGGCAATCGCTGCAGTTCACCTGGGTCAGATCCCCGAGATCGATGGGGTGCTGGAAGGTCGTTCCCCGAATCGAACTCATGGTGGTCGCTCCATCAATCTGGCTCAGCAAGGTGTGGCAGGCCTGGCAGTCCTTGCTGATCACCTTCCCGTCGGCACTCACGTGCTGCCCGTCATGGCAGCGGAAGCAGCCGTTGTAGTAAAAGTGCCCAATATTGTTGGGATGTGTCTGCCAGTTGACCTTCATTTCGGGAAAGGTCGTATTGCGATAGATGCGCTGGAGTTCATCGATCGCCGTCCGGATCTCGAGTTGCTTGGTCTTCATCAGATCGGGGTACTTGGACTCGTAGAAGTCGTCGATTGTCTTCGCGATCCCCTGAAGGGCTGCGTCGGTTGTCGCGTAATTCGCAGTCAGGGACGCCAGACCTTCCTGTTTGATAAAGGGCAAGGCTGCGTCCATGCGTTTCGCCAGCAGGGCTTGATCGATCGAAAGGTCGGGCGGCACGTAAATGTGGGTCGGGCGGTTGTGGCAGTCAATGCAATCCATCCGCCGGTGCGCCGCTTTTTCAATTTGTTCCTTGCTCATGCTCGAGTCTTTCGCAAAATAATCGGTCACTCGCCCCTGCATATCCTTCACATGCACGTAAGGAATTACCTGCCGCCGGTCGTCCGACGAAACGTAAGTGATTTCGTTGGCGATATTCATGTGCCAGTGAATACCTTCGGGCGCGCCCGACGCGGGATCGCCTCCCCCGGTCTTGATAAGCATTCGAACCTGACGCGGAGTGTTCTTCTCGTCTGTCCCGTAGTGCGTGAACACCTTGAGCTGAGCTCCGTAGAACTTCTTAGGCCAGTGGCACTGTTCGCAGGTATCCGCCGCCGGACGCAGGTCATGCACGGGTGTTGGGATCGGACGCGGATATGTGTGGAATGTAACGGCCAGCACCTGCCGTGCGCCTGACAGTTTCGATTTCACGTACCAGGTCGCGCCTGCGCCCACATGGCAATCCACACAACCCACGCGCGCGTGCGGCGACTGCTGGTAAGCCACATATTCCGGATTCATCACGGTGTGGCAAAGCTGGCCACAAAACTGCACCGAGTCGGTGAACTCGTACGCTTTGTAGCTGCCCACCACACTCAGTCCGATGAATGCAATCATGAAGCTCGCCAGAAAGGCGATCGCTCCGCGCTGTGTGGGATCGCCGAAGTTGATCGTGAGATACCTGCCCTCGCCGCCGTGTCCCTCCCGCTTTTTGCGCCGGTCGTACCAGATGCCGAATGGAATCAACGCCAATCCCAACACCAGAAATGCCGGTACCACCATATAGGCGAGGATTCCGACATAGGGACTTGACCGCTGTGACGTCAGGTCAATGAAAAACAAAAAAATGAAATTACCGAACGCCACCAATGCCGTAGCCAAACCAATGATCGAAATCGGGTTCCGCATCATCTCGCGCAAGCGCGACAGAACTGCTCCGTTTCCCTCGGACTGCGGGCGATCGGCACTCATCGCTATCTCCTAGCCCCTGTTCAAACGCAACCGCATTTTCGACGCTCGAAAATGGACCTCGTTATCCATATTTCACGCCGAACTCGACCGTCTAACTGGCGATCCCCCAGCCCCCCCGTGTTTCATCTATTTCCGCGCAACGACTTCTGAATGTTCAGTGTCTTCCACATCTGCCGGAGATGCTGCTGTCGTATTCTCGGGGTAAGCCGGCTCCCCAACCTCGGCAGCCGTCTCTTCCTGCTGACGGACCGACAGAAGTGTCGCCACGTCAAGCCCGTGCTCTTCCTCATAATGCTCGAGCGGCATTTTCCCGTCCCACCAAGCCCAATTCATCGGATAGACATCCGGATCGAGAAAGACCTGGTAGAAATGCCATACGATGATCGCCAGGGTCGCCAGCACTGCCTCGTAGAAGTGGATCGCTGTTGCCACGTCCATCCACCACCGCGGCAGCCAGGAACTCGCCAGCACCTTGAACCAGAGCAGCAACCCGGTGGCCGCCATCACCATCAGGCCCCAAACCAATGCCCAGTACTCGGCCTTCTCCGCATAGTTGAATCGTGCGTAAGTAGGTCTTCCTTTTTGCAGGCCAAGATAGTACAACATCGTTCCCCGCAGGTCGCGAATATCTTGTGGGCGAGGCAGAAAGGCGAATACCAGTTTGCGTCCGTCGCGCGTGAGTGCGGCATACACCACGTGATAGACCCCGATTCCGATCAGCACCACACCGGCGATCCTATGCACGAGACCTCGGACTTTCTCGCTCATTCCCAGAATCCCGGTGAACCAAGTGTCTGGATACTTCAAGGCAAAGCCGGTCAGCACCAGGAGGATAAAGCTCGTGAATAGCACAATGTGCTGCCAGCGCTGGTGCTCGCTCATGCGCACGACCACGCGATGCTGCAGATTCCGCTTCAAAATCGCTTTGCGCCGCCAGATGATCAGGTTGTGCAGGATCATCCCCCCGATCACGGCAAAAATCATGCCCACATATAGCGTCCGGATCCAACGCACCGCCATACTGCCAGTGTCGGCCGAAAGCGGCGCGTCCACATGGACCTTGCCCAGCGTGAACTTTTCGCTCACGCCCGGATGGCAGTGTCCACAGGTTGCGACCAGATTTGCGCGGTTCACCATGGAGCGCGCATCGCTCGAAGGCAGGATGTTGTGGACTCCGTGGCAGCTCGCACAATTTGCAACCACCGACGATCCGCGTTGCGCTGCCAGCCCGTGATAGCTCTCGAGGTACGTACTTGCCCTCCGGGCGGCGACACCGAATTCCTGCGAAAGTCTCACGCCCTCGTGACAGCGCGCACAGGTTACACGTGATAGGTTCGCCGCTGATACCGACGAGTTTGGATCCAGGTGCGCCTTGATCGAGTGGATGCCGTGGCAATCGGTGCAAACCGGAGCCTGCCAGTTCCCCCGTCCAATTGCTTGTCCGTGAATGCTGGCCCGAAACTCCTTTTCGACGTCACTGTGACACTTCGCGCAGGTGGCTGGCACGTTGAACTTGAAAATCGAAGACTTCGCATCGTTGGCGGAGAGAATCTCATGTACGCCGTGGCAGTCCGTACAAACCGCCGCCTTCTCCGATCCCGATGCCACCGCGCGCCCGTGCACGCTCTCTTCGTACGACAAGAAGGGTTGGGCGCTGTGCCCGCTTGCTGCCATCACGAACTTCTGCCCGTGACAACTCCCACAGGTTGCCGGAATGTTGACGTGGGCGACCCGTGATTTCGGATCACTCGCCGGGAGAAGTTCATGCGGGCTACCGTGGCATCGAACGCAGGTCGCGGCCTGTCCATCGCCAGCTTTCACGGCCTTTGCGTGAAAGCTCCGGTCGTATGCGGCTTGCTCTTCCGCGTGGCATTGGGCGCAAGTGATCTTTGCTGGAGTGGTTTCGTGCGGCGAAGTCTTCACGTCCGCGTGGCAATCGACGCAGGCGAACATGCTTCCGTGAATCGAGCTCTTGAAAGAGTCCGCATTTACGAAAAGGCTCAGCGGTTTGCCATTCCGTTCCGTGCTCAGGGTGTGATCGCTGTGGCAAGCCAGGCATTCGTCATTGGTTGGCTTTGCCGGCACCGGCTTCTTCTCCGCAGCAAAAACTGGAAGCGCCGCCAGCAACAGGAGTGCGAGTCCTGTCGAGACTTTCAAGGGCCTGCTCCAAGCCGTTTGTCTCTTCACTTGCATCGATGTGCTCCCAGCTCACCGAGCCTATTACCGCACTCCATTGTTGAGGTTACGTGAGCATGTCAGCAGTGAGTGGTCTCACGGGCGAACGTGACCCGGGTCACAGGGGTTCCGTACAAAGCAGACCTGTTCTTGGAGGGAATTTGCTCGAATCCAGCTGGGGCCAGGATCAATACAGGGTTTGACAGAACGCTGTGGGCAGATCTGGCTCAGGATTCGCCGCGGTCGCGAGCCAGCCACGATCCGAGGGGAGTGGAAACCGACAGGGGCTCAAGATCTAAATCGCAACTCGTGCCTTTCGCACCCGTCCCAACCCCACCGAACGCACCCGATCATAGGCGACATGCAGGTCTTCGCTTAGCAGATTCACCACCTGCAGACAGGCCTCACGGTGCTCGCGTAAGACCGTGACCAAGTCTTTGCGGCGGACCATTGCAATCTGGCAGGATTCGATCGCTTGGCCGGTGATCTCGTACGGGGCTCCGGAGAGCACCGCGCTCAGCCCGAGCACTTCGCCAGCCCCGGCTACGCGCAGGAGCAGTCGTTTCCCATCATCCGAGCAGACCGTTAAGCGCACCCGGCCCTGGCAAACCACGAACACCCCCCGCGCCACCTGGCCCTCGCGAAACAGGACCGTATCACGCGGTACGGCGACGGTTTTTTTCACGGAGTCAAACGCTTCGAGCGCGTCGGCGGGCAGATCGCAGAAGAGCCGCTCCGTCCGCAGCGCGCATTCGCGACAGCTCTGGTAATTAGCGTGTTCCATGTGCTTGTGATATCCCGTCCGCGATCGAAATACAGTGACTGCAGTCACGGGAAAGGGTGACCCTTGGCACACGAATCCCGATTCCAATCTAATTCCCGCTTAGCCGTTGGTGGCCAGGGCGCGAAGTGCCACCTTGTTGCGGATCACGAGCGTCGACCCCTTCGCCTGGACGATCTGCCGTTTCTTCAGATCGGCGAACAGGCGAGTGACGGTCTCCCGCGAGGTTCCGATCATTTGCGCAATTTCTTCGTGAGTGAGCGCCAATTTGAGCCGCGGCTCCTGTTTCGCGGCTTCGCCATTCTTGGAGCTCCACTCCATCAGTAACCGCGCCAGCTTTTCTCCAGCGGAGTGTGAAAGCCCCAACGCGCGCACTTCGCGACATGCATTGTTGTACTTCTCACTCAACTGCTCAGCCACGTTGAAGCAAGCGTCGGAGTGGTCCTTCAGGAAGCGCAAAAAATCTTCCCGCTTCACAAAATTTACCTGGCAGGGATCGATCGTTTCTGCAGTCAGTTCATAAGGCTTTCCGGAGACTGTGGCGCTCAGCCCCAGAACTTCCCCCGGCTCCGCAATTTTCAGAATCAAAGTCTTGCCATCGGTGGCGCAGATGGATAGCTTCACGCGCCCTTTGCATAGGACGAAGATACCTCGCGGGGCCTGCCCCTCAACGAACAGCACCGCACCCTTCGGATACGCCGTTGCGTATTTAATGGATTCAAAGGATTGCAACGCGGAGGTCGGAAGATCGCAGAAGATCCGATCTGCCCGCATCTTGCAGGTCAGGCAGCTCTCGATGATATCCAGCCCATATGGCGACAACATAAACCACCTCCGGATGATGCGGCTCTCAGGCGATTCCCTGTCTTGCGGCGGGAGCCCATGAAATCCGGCGCCGCTCGGACAGGACGGTTGTGACCTGCATCACCGATCCAGTGTCTGCCCGTGATAGAACACCGCGCTGTGACTCCACACACATGCGATTGTGACCTGCCTCACAACGACACCCTCCGACAGTCGTCCGCTAGCTTTCCGCCGCCATTCCCGTCATACTAAAAACGCGCAGGCCGAAATTGTGCTTTTGAGGGCCACCTCGGATGCCGGATTACTCCCCGAAATCCACCATGGACCAATCAGCGCTCACCCCGAATTCCCCGGAGCGGAGGCAGCGGAACCGTATGCTGCTCGCGGTGTTCCTGCTCCTGGTCGCGGTGGGTGTGATTTTGTTCAAAGACAAGAACTCGCCCCTCTCCGATGAACGAACCTTGCCAGCGGCAACCGCTCCAGTTCCTCAGTACAGCACATCCGCTCGCAACGGCTCCGCAACTCAAGACCAGAGCGGCATCGCGGATTCAGTCCCGCAAGCGTCTTCGCAAGCTGAAACGATCGGCCCCCCGAGTTCCCAAGTTGCTGTCGGTCCCGCCACCACCAACCTCGCAACGAAACGCCGTGCGACCCGAGCAACAACCTTGGGCACTCACCGCTCCTCCGATGCACTGAACAGCGGGCTGCCGGCGGCTGCTCCCGCGTTTACTGCGACACGCACCGTTCTTCCTCCGTTACGTATAGAGGTCGTGGCCGGCGACCGTCCGACCCCAGTAAAACCAGGCAATCCCTCGCTGAAGGTCGATATGCTACCCGGCTCCCCGGCGCGCTCCGCCACTGATCCAGCCTCCGCAAGCTCAGAGACTGCCACGGCCGATACCGCTCCCCTCACCAGCGCATCGGAGCGGGTGCAACTGTCTACCGATACGAATCAAGTTTTGACGCACAATGTGCGACCGGAGTATCCGCTACTAGCCCGCCAGATGAAGGTGCAGGGATCGGTGGTGCTTGACGCATTGATCGGCAGGGACGGCGGAATTCAGGACTTGCAGGTCGTACAGGGACCCACGATTCTGGCGGAGGCAGCTCGCGAAGCAGTC
>Ga0306921_10005854_pt1 | contig 12804 bp, 9 predicted proteins | sample sta12Cox44000080_FD_203760 | JGI IMG/M metagenome (GOLD analysis project Ga0306921, IMG submission 203760) | Lab enrichment of tropical soil microbial communities from Luquillo Experimental Forest, Puerto Rico - statoxic.12C.oxic.44.000.080 (v2)... | ecosystem: Environmental > Terrestrial > Soil... | reverse complement strand
GCGATGACGCGCGCCAGCATGTCGAGGTCGTTGCGCATGTCGAACGCGTAGCCGAAGCGCGTCACGACCAGCCGCTGCGAGGGGATGATCACGACATACTGTCCATACGAGCCGCGGGCCATGAACGCGTCAGCCGGGATGCCGGCCTTGATGCGATAGCGCGCGCCGGCGGAGGCGCCGCGGTTGGTCCAGAAGCCCGCGGCATAACCATATTCCTCGCTGTGCGGCGTCGGCCGGGCTGAATAGTCGACCCAGCCCGGCGGCAGAAGGCGCTCGCCACCCACCACGCCGTCGTTGAGATAGAGCAGGCCGAATTTCGCCCAGTCGCGCGGCGTGGCGAGCATGTGGCTGGAGCCGATCGGCGTGCCCGTGGCATCGAATTCGAGCGTCACCTGCTTCATGCCGAGCTTGTCGAACAGCTCGCGATGGGCGAAGTCGATCACCGACTGCGCCGTGCCGCCGGTCTTGTCGCGGATGATGCGCGACAGCACCAGCGTGTTGCCGTTGGTGTAGTTCCAGTCGCTGCCGGGCGCGAACTTCAGCGGAAAGGTCTCGGCGTAGCCCGCCATGTCGCGCTCGACGAACACCATCTGCGCCGAGGGATCGAAGGCGTCGCGCGCGCTGGCGGTCAACGATTGGCCGACGTCGAGGCCGCTATTCATGCGCAACAGGTTGTCGGGCGTGATGGCGTGGCGTGGATCGCCGGGCTCGGCCCAGGCAGCGACCGGCGCCGGCGCGTTCATGTCGAGCTTGCCCTGGCGCACCAGGATGCCGAGCAGGGCATTGGTCACCGACTTGGTGGCCGACCAGCCGATCAGGGCTGAGTCGACGCCGTAGCCCGGGGCGTAGCGCTCGGCGATCACCCGGCCTTCATGCACGATCACGATCGCCTTGGTGCCGCGATGTGGCGCGCCGGGCGTCTCCGTGAAGGCGCGATCGAGCGACGCCTTGAGAACAGGATCGGTGGCTTCGACCGGCTCGGGCCCGGCGATCTCGGGCAGCAGGCTTTTGGCGGCGGAGCGCGACGGCGCGACGGGCTCGGCCGGCGGCGCGCCCTGCACGACGAGGCAGCCCTCGGCGCCGCGATAGACGGCGCGGCTTTCCGCCAGGCCGGCAAAGCGCGAGGTCACCTCGCCGCGTTCCTTGTCGACCTTGTGGCTGATCAGGAAGGCAACCGGGCCGCCGGTCGGCCGGACCGCCTCGTTGTAGAACGCCTCCGGATCGAGCTTCGAGACGAAGGTCGCCGAGCAGAGCTGATGGCTGGCAAAGCCGGTCGCCGTGCTGGCGGCGCGGCTGATCGAATCGCAGCCCGACAGGGCTGCAGGCAGGGTGCAAAGGAGGGCGAAGGGAACGGCGCGGTACATGGTCGGTCTCCCGGTTGATCCGGGACCGACCCTAGTGAGCGGCCAGATTTCCTCTCGCCGGGTTTGAAATCCGGCTGGCCGATTCCTCGATCGGCTGGCCGATTCCCGAATTCAGCCGGCGATATTCGCTGGGAGTCGTGCCGGTTTCGGCCTTGAAGGCCCGGTTGAACGGGCCGAGCGAGCTGAAGCCGGCATCGAGCGCGATGGTCAGCACCGGTACCGCGGCCTGGCCCGGGTCGGCGAGCGCCGTCTTGGCCTCGGCGATGCGGTAGCTGTTCACGAAACTGTTGAAATTGCGATGGCCCAGCCCCTGGTTGATCAGCCGCCGCAGCCGGTATTCCGGCAGGCCGAGCTGGCTGGCCAAGGTGCCGATGGTGAGGCCGTCCTGCCGATAGGCGCGCTCCGACGTCATCAGCTTTTCCAGGGTCGCCAGCAGGCCGCGGTCAGGATCCTGCGGCAGCGGCTCCGCCGGCACGGCGGGCTGCGGCGTCTCGGCCAGCATCGGGAACAACGTGTCGTGGCCGACCCGCACCAGGGAGAGCGCGACCACCGCCGAGATCAGGAGCAGCCCGATCGCGCCCAGAAGGCTGCCTTCGGCCGGGGCGCGGTGCTGTACGCCCGCGAGCTGGGCCAGCGCCGTCACGCCGATATAGAGCGACGAGGCGACCACGACGAAACCCCGGAGCCGCCGCCGCCGCTCGACCAGATCGATGCGCCAGGAGGTGAGCGCCGGGATCATGGCGAGCACGCCAAACACCAGTGAGCTCAGCGTCAGCGCAAGGCCCAGCAGCGGCGTCGGTGCAAGGCACATCGCAAAGCCGGCCCCGACCAGCAGCAGCCACAAGGCCGCGTGCCACCAGCGCAAGCGAAAACCATCGTCGAACAGGGCGGTGCTGAAGGCCCAGAACACGACGTTGTTGCCGGCCGACAGGGCGAGCAGCGGCATGCTCCACGCTCCGGCGATCGCGGGATATCCCGCCGCCGAGGTCAGCGCATAAGCGGTGGTGCCGAGCGCAAAGGCCGCGCCCAGCCGCGCCGATGTCTCCCGGCCATAGTCGCGCACCAGCACGGCCGCCAGCAGAAGCAGCAGGGCGCAGGTGCCGCCGCGCAGCGCCCAATCGAGGGTGGCGAGGTGCATGCGGGGCTTAGATCACGCCGCCAGAGCGCGGTCCATCAGCGGCTGCTCGGCCGAGCCGAGATCGGCGGTGCCGAATTGCGCGAAGTGTGTGTTGTTGAGCCGCGCGTCGCCATAGAGCATGGCGAACGGCGAGTTGGCCTCGGCGAGTGCCGCCAGCGCGGCGATGCGGGCCAGGCCCTCGCACAAGAAGCGCGCGCGGCGCTCGGCGTCGGCCGACTTCAGGGTCTTCTCCAGCGCCGCTGCGAGCGGCCGCACGTCGAACGCCTTGGCGGCGGTGCGGGCGAGCGCGCCGACCGTCTCCATGGCCGCCTCGGGCTGGCGGCCGGCGGCGCGCAGTACGTCGAGCGCCATGACGTTGCCCGAGCCTTCCCAGATGGCGTTGAGCGGCGCCTCGCGATAGAGCCGCGCCATCGGCAAGTCCTCGGTGTAGCCGTTGCCGCCGAGGCACTCGAGCGATTCATAGACCACCGCCGGCGTCGACTTGCAGATCAGGAATTTCACCGCGGGCGTCAGCAGCCGGGCATAGGCGGTCTCACCCTTGTCGACGGCGTGCGCCAAGCGGAACACCAGCGCCACCTGCGCCTCGAGCTCGAGCGCGAGGTCGGCGACGACGGCGCGCATCGCCGGCTGGTCGGCGAGCCGCTTCTGGAACACCGAGCGGTTGCGGATGTGGCTCAGCGCCTGGCTGAGGCCAAAGCGCATCTGGCCGGCCGAGGCGATGGCGCAGTCGAGGCGTGTCAGGTTCACCATCTCGATGATGGTGCGCACGCCCGCACCTTCCGCGCCGACGCGCTCGGCCCAGGCGCCGTGGAATTCGACCTCCGACGAGGCGTTCGACTTGTTGCCGAGCTTGTCCTTCAGGCGCTGGAAGCGCAGCGCGTTGTGGCTGCCGTCAGGGCGGAAGCGCGGCATCAGATAACAAGTCAGGCCATCGGGCGCCTGCGCCAGCACCAAGAAGGCATCGCACATCGGCGCCGACATGAACCATTTGTGGCCGCTGATTTCGACGTGATCGCCCCCATTTTTCGAAGAGACGGGCGCCGCTTGCGTGATGTTGGCGCGCACGTCGGTGCCGCCCTGGCGCTCGGTCATGCCCATGCCCAGCGTGACGCCGGTCTTCTCCCACCACGGCATCGGCCGCGGGTCGTACGTGCGGCTCGTGATCTTGGCCTGCCACTTCTTCAGCAGCTCGGGCTCGGACTTCAGCGCACCGATGCAGGCATGGGTCATGGTGATCGGGCAGAGATGGCCGCTCTCGGCCTGGGTCGCGAGATAGAGCCGCACGGCGCGGCTCGCCATCGGCCCGGCCGGCTCGCTGCCGTCGTGCGCCGAGGCATGGATGCCCCAGCCGGTGCTCTTGGCCATCAGCGCGTGATAGGCGGGATGGAACTCGACATAGTCGACGCGGTTGCCGCGGCCGTCGACCAGCCTGAGCTTGGGCGGGTTCTCGTTGGCCACGCGGCCGAGATCGAGGGTCGCGGCCGAGCCGTAGTCCTTGCCGCAGTCCGACAGGGCCTTGAGGTCGAGCCCGTACCGTGCAGCGGCATCGCTCAGCGGCTTGTCGGCGCTGAACAGGTCGATGCCACCAAAGGGGGGCGACTGGTTGAACGAGGCGTCTTCGAGAAAGCCGGTGGTCATGCCCCGATCTTAGTCCAGGTCTAGTCGCCTTCGTACTTGAACGAGAGCTTCACCTTGGTGCGGTAAGCCGCGACCTTGCCCTTCTCGATGACGATGTCCTGCTCGACGACCTCGGCGACGCGCAGGTCACGCAGCGACTTGGCGGCACGCTCGACCGCGGCTTTTGCCGCTCTCTCCCACGACTCTGTGCTGGTGCCAACCACTTCGACTACTTTGTAGACGCTCTCGGCCATGTGCGCCTCCCTGGTGGCGCGGGAAGCCTATCACGCTGTGGCGAACTTGCCGAACTCCCAATTGCGGCCGGGCGCGGCGGCGAACAGCGCCTTGGTGTAGTCGTCGCGCGGCGAGCCGAAGACCTGCTCGGCTGAGCCGTATTCGACGACGCGACCCTTGCTCATCACCGCGACGTAATCGCAGATCTGGGCCGCCACGCGCAGGTCGTGGGTGATGAACAGCACGGCGAGATTGAGCCGCTGGCGGATCTCGTCCAGGAGCTCCAGGACCTGCTTCTGCACCGACACGTCGAGGGCGGAGACCGCCTCGTCGGCGATCAGCAGTTCGGGCTCCATGGCGAGCGCGCGGGCGATGCAGATGCGCTGGCGCTGACCGCCGGAGAACTGGTGCGGGTAACGATCCAGCGAATTGGGATCGAGCCGCACGGTCTCCATCAGCTTTTTTGCCCGCGCCAGGGCCTCGTCGCGCTTCAGGCCGAAATTCATCGGGCCCTCGATGATCGACTCGCCGATGGTGATGCGCGGATTCATCGAGCGGTAGGGGTCCTGGAAGACGATCTGCACCCGCCGCCGGTGTGGCCGGAGCTTGCCGGCCGACATGGTGGCGATCTCGGTGTCGCCCAGGAACACTTTGCCCTCGCTGGGGTCGATCAGGCGGGCGATGCAGCGCGCTACCGTCGATTTGCCCGAACCCGATTCGCCGACGATGCCGAGCGTCTCGCCCTTGCGGATGTCGAGATCGACGTCGACCGCGGCCTTCACGACACGCGACTTCTGGAAGAACGACTTGGCCGAATAGGTCTTGCCGAGCTTCTCGGTGCGCAGCACGGTATCCGCCGCGAGCCGCACGCCACGGTGGACGGGACGGATCGACGGCACCGAGGAGATCAGCATCTTGGTGTAGCTGTGCGTCGGCCGCGACAGGATCTGCTCGGTCGGCCCCATCTCGGCCAGCTCGCCCCAGCGCAGCACGGCGACGCGGTGGGCGATCTCGGCGACCACGCCGAAATCGTGGGTGATGAACAGCACGCCGGTGCCCTCGGTCTCCTGCAGCTCGGCGATCAGCTTCAGGATCTCGGCCTGGGTGGTGACGTCGAGCGCCGTGGTCGGCTCGTCGGCGATCAGCAGGACGGGATCGAGCACCAGGGCCATGGCGATCATGATGCGCTGGCGCTGGCCGCCCGACAGCTGGTGCGGATAGGAGGCGTAGATGCGTTCGGGCTCGGGCAGCTTCACGCGGGTCAGGATCCCCAGGATCTTGGCGCGGCGCGCGCCGCCATCGAGCTGGGTGTGGGTGCGCAGCACCTCGTCGATCTGCTCGCCGCAGGTCATGACCGGATTGAGCGCGGTCATCGGCTCCTGGAAGATCATCGACATGCGCGTGCAGCGCAGTTCGCGCAGCCGCGTTTCGTCGGCCGCCAGGACGTTCTCGCCTTCGAGCAGGATCTCACCGGACACTGGCTTCAACGCCTTGGCCAGCAGGCCCATGACGGTGAAGGCGATCACCGACTTGCCGGAGCCGGATTCGCCCACCAGACAGACGATCTCGCCGGGATTGACGGTAAAGCTCACCTTTTCGACGGCATGGGCGCGGTCGGCGCCCTTGGGCAACGCAACGCTGAGATTGCGAACTTCGAGAACGGGCTTCTTGTCCGCCATCAGACTTTCTTGCTCATCTTCGGATCGAGCGTGTCGCGCAGCCCGTCGCCCATGATGTTGATCGCCAGCACCGTGAAGGCAAGGAAGATGCCAGGATAGAAGATGTTATGGGGGAACACGCGGAACAGCGTGCGGCCTTCGGCCATGATGTTGCCCCAGCTCGGAATCTCCGGCGGAATGCCGATGCCCAGGAAGCTGAGCGCCGCTTCGGTGAGGATCGCGGCGGCGGCGATGAAGGTGCCCTGCACGATCAGCGGTGCGATGGTGTTGGGCAGGATGTGGCGGATCATCAGCACCCAGGTCGGTGTGCCGACCGAGACGGCGCCCTCGACATAAGGCTCCTCGCGTACCGTGAGCACGATCGAGCGCACCAGGCGCACGACGCGCGGCACGTCGGGCACGACGATGGCGAAGATCACGGTGATGAGCCCGGCGCGCCAGATCGAGACCAGCGCGATGGCGAGCAATATGCCGGGAATCGCCATCAAGCCGTCCATAAACCGCATGATGATGCCATCGAGCCAGCGGATGTATCCCGATATCAAGCCAATCATCGTGCCGATGGCGACGGCGATCAGCGATACGGCGATGCCGACCGCCAGCGACACGCGCGTGCCGTAGATGACGCGGCTGTAGACGTCGCGGCCGAGACTATCGGTACCGAAGATCGCCACGCGCTTGGCGGTAGTGCCGTCATCGAGGCGGAAGGTGATCTCGGTGTCCGGCTTCTTGTTGCGCGCCGCAGGATCGATGCGCGTGGGGCTGACGGTGCCGAGGTAGGGCGCCAGGATGGCGATCGCCAGCATGATCAGCAGGATGGTGCCGCCCACGATCACGCTGGGATTGCGCAGCGCCAGCAGCCACAGGCTCTTGCGCTTGGTCGAAGCCGCCGCGATCGAGGCGGAGTCGACGACGTCTTCGGGAGTGACCGCGCTCAATACCGGATCCTCGGGTCGAACAGGGTGTAACTGATGTCGATCAGCAGGTTCACCATGACGTAGATCACGGAGAACAGCAGGATGACGGTCTGGATGGTCGGGAAGTCGCGGCTCAGCACGGCTTCGACGGTGAGGCGGCCGAGGCCGGGCAGGCCGAAGACGCTCTCCGTCACCACCGCGCCGCCCATCAGCAGGGCAATGCCGATGCCGATCACGGTCAGGATCGGCACCGCCGCGTTGCGCAGCGCGTGGCGCATCAGCACGACGCGGTTGGAAAGTCCCTTGGCGCGCGCGGTGCGGATATAATCCTCGTTCAGCACCTCGAGCACCGAGGCGCGGGTGATGCGGGCGATCAGGGCGATGAAGCCGACGGATAAAGTGAGCGAGGGCAGGACCATGCGCTCGAGGAACTGCCAGAAATTGACGCCGATCCGGACGTAGCCCTGGACCGGCAGCCAGCCGAGCTCGATGGCGAAGAGGTAGATCAGGCAGTAGCCGATGACGAAGCCCGGCACCGAGAAGCCCATCACCGAGAAGGCCATGACGGAGCGGTCGAACAGCGAGCCCTGGCGGTAGGCGGCGAGCACGCCGACCGGCACGGCGACGCTGATCGCGAAGATCAGCGTGCAGGTGGCGAGCGCCAGGGTCGGTTCGATGCGCTGGGCGATCAGCTCGGCCACCGTCTTCTTGAAGAAGTAGCTCTCGCCAAAATTGCCGCGCAGGATGTCGCCGATCCAGATGCCGAACTGCTGCCAGATCGGCAGCTCGAGGCCGAGCTTCTCGCGGATCGCTGCGATCTGGTCCGAGGTGGCATTGTCGCCCGCGATCACCGCCGCCGGATCGCCCGGCGTCAACCGCAGCATCATGAAGATCAGCACCGCCACGACTGTGAGGACCGGGACGATGGCGATGAGGCGGCGGGCGATGAAGTCGAGCATTGTCGGGATCAGGCCTTGTCCACGTTCCACATCACGGCGACCGGCGCCTTGAGCCAGCCCGCGACGTTGGCGCGGCTGGCGCCCGGCCCGTACCACTGGCCGAGCCAGCCGAACTGGGCGGTCTCGACGGCGCGCGCCTGAACCGCGGCGGCGAGCGCCTTGCTCTTGGCCGGGTCGGTCTCCTTGGCGTAAGCGTCGCGCAGCTTCTCCATCTCCGGGTCGTTCGGCCAGCCGAACCAGGCCTTGTCGCCGTTGGCCAGGAAATAGTTGTTGGAGATCGGATTGAGCGCGTCGGCCGACACCGAGTAGGTGTGGAAGCAGTTCCAGCCGCCCTTGTCCGGCGGGTCCTTCTTGGTGCGGCGCTGGACCAGCGTCTGCCAGTCCATCGACTGCATGTCGACCTTGAAGCCGCCCTGCTCGAGCAGGGCCTTGGTGACCGGCGCCATGTTGGTGAGGACCGGGAGCGTGGTCGACTGCATCAGCACGACGGGCGTGCCGTCGTAGCCCGCCTCCTTCAGAAGCGCCTTCGACTTCTCAAAGTCGGGCTTGACCAGCAGCCCGTCGGGCACGTCCACGGCATTCGGCGTGCCGCAGATGAAGGCGGCGGTACAGACCTTGTAGTACTTCGGCTCGCCCACCGTGGCCTTGAGATAGTCCTCCTGGCGCATGCACAGCAGCGCGGCCTTGCGGATCTTGGGGTTGTTGAACGGCGGCTGTAGGTGGTTGAAGCGGATGACGAACTGCTGGCCGAGCGGATTCCAGTCGACCAGCTTGACGTTCTTGTCCTTGTTCAGGATCGGCAGCAGATCGTGCGGCAGCTGCTCGATGACGTCGATCTCGCCGGCGATCAGCGCGTTCACTTGCTGCTGAGGATCCGGCATCTCAATGCATTCGATGCGGTCGACCTTGGCGATCTTGCCGCCGGCCAGGCCCGAGGCGGGCTCCGCCCGCGGCTTGTACTTCGGGTTCTTGACGTAGATGTGCTTCTCGCCCGGCTTGGATTCGGCGTTGACGTAGATGAACGGGCCCGAGCCGACCTGGCTGTCGATCTGCTTGAACGGGTCGGTCTCGGCGACCGCCTTGGGCATCATGAACGGCGTGTTCGAGCTCGGCTTGCCGAGCGAATCGAGGACCAGGCCGTACGGTTCCTTGAGCTTCAGCGTGAAGGTCTTGTCGTTGACCACGGCGAGCTCGGCGACGAAATCCTTGAGCTTCTGGCCCATCGGATCGCGGCCCATCCAGCGGTTCACCGAGGGCACGCAGTCCGCCGCCGTGACCGGCTTGCCGTCGTGCCATTCGAGCCCGTCGCGCAAGGTGAAGGTCCACAGCAGCTTGTCGGGCGAGACTTCGTACTTGTCGACCATCTGCGGCTTGACGACGTTGTTCTCGTCGATAGCGAACAGGGTGTCGTAGATCATGTAGCCGTGGTCGCGCGTGACGTACGCCGTCGTCCAGATCGGGTCGAGGATGGTCAGGTTGCCGTTCCGGACGTAGCGCAGGACCTTCGCTTGGGCCGACGCCGGGCGCATGGCCGCCGCCAGCGTCGCACCGGCTGCCAGAGCGCCGAGTTCACGGCGTTTGATCGTCTTGGTCTTCATTGAAGCTCGCTCCTACCTTTGCAACGCTATTTCTTCGACATGTTCCAAAACACCGGCACCGGCGCCACCATCATGCCGTCGATATTGGTGCGCTGGGCGGCGGGCTGAACCCACTGGCCGAGATGGACGTGGGTCGGGTGATCGACCCAGTACTTCTGCAGGTCGACGACGATCTGCTTCTGCTTGGCCGGATCCGACTCCTTGGCGAACATGTCGCGGAATTTTTCGATCTTCTCGTCGCACGGCCAGCCGAACATCGCCTTGTCGCAGGAGGCATTGAAGAAGCCGGTCATCACCGGGTTGAGAATGTCGGCCGCCACCCATGCCGTCAGGAAGGCGTTCCAGCCGCCCTTGTCCGGCGGATCCTTCTTGGCGCGTCGCCCGACCAGCGTCTGCCAGTCCATCGACTGCATGTCGACCTTGAAGCCCGCGGCCTCGAGCTGCGCCTTGGCGACCACCGCCAGGTTGGTCAGCACCGGCAAGTCGGTCGACTGCATCAGCACGACCGGCGTGCCGTCATAGCCGGCGTCCTGGAGGAGCTGCTTCGCCTTGGCGGCATTGGTGTTCAGCACCTCGGCCATGCCTTCGTCGCTCGCCAGCGGCGTCCCGCAGACGAAGGGCGCCTTGCAGACCTTGTACCATTTCGGATCGCCGATCGTCGCCTTGAGGAACTCTTCCTGGCCGAATGCCACCATCACAGCGTGACGAATCTTGGGATTGTCGAATGGCTTGAACAGCGTGTTGTAGCGGAAGGTGTATTGCAGGCCGGCCGGATTGTAATTGACGAGCTTGATGTTCTTGTCCTTCGACAGGAGCGGCAGCAGATCGTGGCTCGGCGCTTCGATCATGTCGATCTCGCCGTTCTGGATCGCCGCCACCTGGGTCTGCGCGTCGGGCATGGCAATCCACTCGACGCGATCGACCTTGACCACCTTGCCGCCCGCCAGGCCGGACGCCGGCTCCGCGCGCGGCTTGTAGTTGGGATTCTTGATGTAGACGACCTTCTCGCCCGGCTTCCATTCGTCGGCCTTGAAGATGAACGGGCCCGAGCCGATCACGTCCTCGACCTTGATCTGCGTGAAGGGATCGGTTTCGGCCGTCTTCTTCGGCATCATGAAGGGCACGTTCGACGACGGCTTGCCGAGCGACAGCAGCACCAGGCCGTATGGTTCCTTCATCTTCATCTTGAAGGTCTTGGCGTCGACCGCTTCGAAACCGGCGACCGAGCCCATCATCTTCTGGCCCATCGAATCGCGCGCACCCCAGCGCTTGATCGAGGCGATGCAATCGTCGGAGGTGACCGGGGTGCCGTTGCTCCACTGCAGGCCATCGCGCAACGTGAAGGTCCAGGTGAGCTTGTCGTCCGATACGCTCCACTTGTCGACCATCTGGGGCTTCACCTCGAACTTCTCGTCCATGGCGAACAGCGTGTCCCAGACCATGTAGCCGAGGTTTCGCTGGATGTAGGCGGTGGTCCAGATCGGATCGAGAAGCTTCACGTCCGAATGCATCACGGCCTTGATGGTCGTTTGCGCCTCGGCGGGGACGGCACCGAGCCATCCGACCATGCCCGCCGCAGCCATCAAGGCGATGGCCGGCCTCCTCAAATCGAGCATTTCACACCCCTCCCGAGATCGCGGTCTGTCGTTGCAAGAATCGCGCCGCGTGCCGGACAGTAGCAGCCCGGAACCCCCCTCTGACAAGCCGATTCCGGGACGTTTCGGAGATGTGGGACGCTCTAGCGCGGCGGCCGGTTGCGGGTCTTTTCGAGCAGCTCCAGGATGCCTTCGACGGCGGCGGTCGCGACGATGTCGCCGAAGCCGACCCACGAGCCCTTGGTGGCCGAGATCGGCACCGGATTCGACTGGTCGACCTTGCCGACCACCTGGCCGGCCGCATCGGTGAGCAGCCAGCTGATCTCGAGCTGGGTCATGCGATCGTCGATTGGGCTGAGATTCACCTTGGCGCTGACGGTGAAGGTGTCGGGTCCGGCCTTGTCGATCACGACGATGCGGCTCGAGCCCAACGCGCGGCGCATGCCCGAGAAGAGCTGGCGATTGCCGTCCGACGGAGCGCCTTCCACCGGCGCCACCATCACCTTGATAGTCGGCACTTGCGGCCGGGTCGGCGCGGCCGCGGCGGTCTGGGCCGGGTTTGCCGGATCGTCGGGCACATCAGGAATGTTGACGCCTGCCGCGACCTGGCCGGGCGCGCGCGCCTCGACGGTCGGCGGCTTGCCCATCAGGGTGGCGATGCGCGGCGCGGCCTGTTGGGCGATGCGCGAGACGAGACGATCGTTGCCTTCGGCGATGTCCTCGGGGCGCGCCACCGTTTTGCTCACCGCCGGACCCTGGATGTTGCCGCCGCCCAGCAGATACCATTCGATCTGGATCTCGATGCCGAGGCCGAAGCCTGCGTCGCGCGTTGAGGTGGCGCCGGCGACCTTGAGCGGCGCCTGCGCCGGCTGGACAGCGGCGACGATGTCGTAGGATTGCAGCTCGAGCGCCAGCGCCGTCGCCAGCTTGTCGGCGAGCTTGCCCGGCATGTTGGCCGGCGTGGTGACGATCACGTCGTTCTTGTCGCGCTTGGGATGGAAGGCGACGTCGTCGGCCGGCTCGTGCTCGAACGGCTTGGGTGTCGGGCCGCAAGACGCCAACATCAGCACCGCCAACGCCAGAGCGGCCAGCCGCATCACATCAGGGCGCATGTCGCGATCACCCCGAGCAGGCAGCAGATCACCAGGATCACGAAATAGGGCACGTCAGTCCTCGAGCGCGATCGCCGACAGGCCCCGTCCGTAGTCGCGCACGCCCTTGAGCGTGTTGCGGCGATAGCTGAAGAAGTCGGCGTCGCCGGTCAGCGTGTCATGCCCCGTCGCCTCGACGGCAACGCCCGCCTTGGCGATGCGCCGCGCCAGGTAGCCCGCGAGATCGAACAGGAAATGGCCGGTGCGCGGCGCGGCGCGAAAGAACGCGGCGTCGGCCTCGTCGCGCTTGAGGAACGGTGCGGGGAACTCCGGTCCGACCTCGTAGGAGTCGCGGCCGATGCAGGGGCCGATGGCGGCGCTGAGGCGTTCGCGGCGGGCGCCGAGCTTCTCCATGGCGTTGATCGTGGCTTCGACGACGCCGGTGAGCGCGCCCTTCCAGCCGGCATGGGCGGCGCCGATCACTCGCGCCTGCGGGTCGGCCAGCAGCACCGGCGCGCAATCGGCAGCCAGCACGCCCAGCACTACGCCCGGCCGGTCGGTCACCAGGGCATCGGCCCTGGGCGCGCCTGGCGAGGACCAGCGCTGGTCGGC
>Ga0306921_10005851_pt1 | contig 12805 bp, 8 predicted proteins | sample sta12Cox44000080_FD_203760 | JGI IMG/M metagenome (GOLD analysis project Ga0306921, IMG submission 203760) | Lab enrichment of tropical soil microbial communities from Luquillo Experimental Forest, Puerto Rico - statoxic.12C.oxic.44.000.080 (v2)... | ecosystem: Environmental > Terrestrial > Soil... | reverse complement strand
CGATTAACCACTCAGAAGTTTGTCGGAGCAATGGTTGTGCGTTATCGGACGTTGACTAAGGCGACAGAGGCAGGCCGAGAGGGGTTTGCCTCCGAAGCCGGGTAGTATTCTACGATACCAACTGTTCTTCGCCCGCCAACTGTTCCAGTAGCGCCTTCAGACGAGTGAGGATCACCTCGGGCTGTTTCTCCTTGAGCGAGAACTTCAGGATGCCGGCGGGAGTGAACTGGCTGCCGGGTTCGCCATGAACGAAGCGGGCAAGCCGCTCGGGATCGACTGTGGCGTTCTCGGCGAAGCGGATGCTAACCGCGTCGCGGCGCCGCTCGATCTGTGATACCCCAAGCCGCTGCGAGAACAGCTTCAGCGCGGCATAGTCCAGCAGGTTCCGAACCGGTGGCGGAGGCGTACCGTAGCGGTCGCCCAGCTCGCCGGCAACGTCGAAGAGTTGCGCTTCCGTTTCCACCCCGGCGACGCGCTTGTACATGCGCAGCCGCTGGTTCTCTTCCTTGATGTACTCGGCGGGAATGCGGATGTTGAGTCCCAGGTTGAGTTGCGTCTCGGGCGTCTCGGGCTCGACCTCGCCCTTGAGCTCGCGCACCGTGCGTTCGAGCATAGTGGTGTAAAGCTCGAAGCCCACGGCCTCGATGTGTCCGCTCTGCTCGCCGCCTAGAAGGTTCCCGGCACCGCGCAACTCCAGATCGAGGGCCGCGATCTTGAAGCCCGCACCCAGGTCGCTGAACTCCTTCAGCGCTGCGAGCCTTCGCCGTGCCAGGTCGGTGAGATCGCGGTCGGGCGGGACGAGTAGATATGCATAGGCGCGGCGGTCGGAGCGGCCCACGCGTCCGCGCAACTGGTAGAGCTCCGAGAGGCCGTGGCGATCGGCGCGATTAATAATAATGGTGTTGCAAAGCGGAATATCGAGCCCGTTTTCGATGATGGTGGTGGCGATGAGAATGTCGGCCTCATGCCGCATAAAGGCCAGCATCACCCGCTCCAGTTCGGCCTCGCCCATCTGCCCGTGGCCGACCAGGATGCGCGCCTTGGGAACCATCTCGCGGATCTTCTCGGAGATCTCGTAGATGCTCTCCACCCGGTTGTGGACGAAGTAGACCTGCCCGCCGCGCTCCAGTTCCTTCTCGATTGAGGAGCGAATCAGCTTCTCGTCCCACGCCGCTACCACAGTCTGGATCGCCATGCGGTCCTTCGGCGGCGTCTCGATCACGCTCATGTCGCGCAGGCCAAGCAGCGACATGTGCAGCGTGCGGGGAATCGGCGTCGCCGACATGGTAAGCACGTCTACTTCCTTGCGAAGCTGCTTGAGCCGCTCTTTGTGGCGCACGCCGAAACGCTGCTCCTCATCCACGATCACCAGGCCGAGGTTGTTGAACTTCACGTCTTTCGACAGCAGCCGATGCGTCCCAATGACGATGTCGAGTTCGCCGGTCCCGATTTTCGCCAGCGTTTCCTTCTGCTGCTTCGGAGTGCGGAAGCGGCTGAGCATGTCGATCTTGATGGGGAACACCGCCAGCCGCTGCTTGAAGGTATTGAAGTGCTGGAAGGCCAGCACCGTGGTGGGCGCGAGCACCGCGACCTGGCGGCTGTCGCTCACCGCCTTGAACGCCGCGCGCATGGCCACTTCGGTTTTGCCATAGCCCACGTCGCCGCACAGCAGGCGGTCCATCGGCGTGACCGCTTCCATGTCGCGCTTCACGTCAACGATGGCGTTCATCTGGTCTTCGGTCTCGCTGAACTCGAAGGCATCTTCAAACTCCCGCTGCCACTCAGTGTCGGCGGCGAATCCATGCCCTTGCGCAGTCTTGCGCGCGGCGTAGAGCTTGAGTAGCTCTTCCGCCATGTCTTTCATGGCCTTCTTCACGCGCGCCTTGGTCTTGTGCCATTGCTGCGTGCCCAGTCGGTTGAGTACTGGCTTAACGCCCTCCGATGAGCGATACTTCTGCACCAGGTCGAGGCGCGTGAGCGGCACGTACAAGCGCGCGCCTTCGGCGTACTCCAGCACCATGAATTCGGTGGCGCCGTCTTCCTGGGGAACCTCTTTCAGCCCCTGGTACTGCCCGATGCCGTGTTCGACGTGGACCACGTAGTCGCCAACTGCGAGATCGCGAAAGTCGGAGAGAAATGCCGACACTTTCGACTTCTGCCGCTGCGGACGGCCGAGCGAGACTTCGGACTCATCGAAGAGGTCACGTGATCCGAACAGGATCAGGTTTGCCTCGGGGAGCGCTACTCCCTCGGGCACGTAGGCCCTCACGATCGTGGTGGCGGCAACATCGTCGGTAAAGTAAGTGGACTCATCCACGTAGACTTCCTGGCTGGGCTTGGGCGTGCGACTTCCGATCCGAAACGACAGGTTGTATTCGTTGAAGACGTCAGCCAAACGCTCGACTTCGCCGGTGCTCGAGACGGCGAACAGCACGCGCCTGCCTTCCCGAGTAAGCTGGCCAACCTCTTCCGTCATCGCGGCCACGGAGCCGTGGAAACGAGTCGTCGGCTGGGTCTGCAGGATGACGTGCCCACCGTCCTCGGAGCTTTCGATGCCCAGTTGCTCCACAGCAATGGTCGCAGAGTACTGCAGCACGTCCGACCACTGTTCGGGACTCAGGTACAAATCCTGGGGCCGTACCAGGTTACCGATGAGGCTACGCTCGTGTGCCTCAGTGAGCTTCGCCCACCAGGTCTCGTGCGCTTCGTTGAGCGTGTCGGGTTCATCGAGCACGACCGTGGCACCGGGCAGCAGATCAAAGAAGTTGTGCTCGGCGCCGGCGACAGGCGCATAGAGTTCCCAACCTGGAAACACGCTGACCCCGGTATAGCGGACGGCGGTCTCGAGCGTCTCTTCGTCGCCTGCGAGACGGTTGCCGGTCAGGCGCGCGTTGATGGCCGCGAGTGTGTCCTCATCCACCGGCGTCTCGGTCAGCGGGAGTAGCGCCGCTTCTTCCGTGGCCGCCGCCGAGCGCTGGGTCGCAGGATCGAACTTGCGAATCGATTCGACCTCATCCCCAAACAGCTCGATTCGCACGGGGCGATCCAGCTCCGGGGGATAAACGTCGAGCAGTCCGCCGCGATGGGCGAACTCGCCCGGCATTTCGACCACATCGACCTGGTTGTAACCAACCAGTCGCAGGTGCTCGACCACACGCTCGAGCTCGATCATTTCGCCGCGGCGGACCACGCGCGCCAGATCCCCGTAAAACGAAGCCGTGCGCAGGCGCATACTGGCTGCAGAAAATGGCGTGATCACGACACTTGCGGCGCCGGTCGCAATCTTCCAAAGTGTGGTGGCTCGAGCTTCCTGGATCTCAGGGTGCGGCGACTGGTTTTCGAAGGGCAGCACATCGTGGGCAGGTAAGCCGATGACCGACTGGGGTGGGACAGCGCCCGTCAAGTCGGCCAGGGAGCAAACGACAGGCAGAAGCTCGTCCACCGCCCGGTTGTCACTTACAACGATGACCAAAGGGCGAGACGTTGCACGATGCAGCAAGGAATAGAAGAGCGCTTTACCGGTAGGAGTAAGTCCAGAAACACGCGTACGCCCCGCGCCGTTCATTACCTGGGCTACGGCACGCAGAAATGTGGGAGACTTTTCCACGTCCGCAAAAATGTCGCGGACGAACGGGAGGATCACCTATCGATTCTAACAGTGGCGGGTGCCATCGTCTGAAGCCGGCTCCACCTCACTAAGGGGCAACTACTGATCAAGGTCGGCCGCTCGCAGGAGGCGGTGCGGTGCCAGCAAGCCATCCCGTTAAATCCGCAGAGTGGCAAACTTCATACCCAGCTCGGTCGCGCTTACTTTCAACCTCAAGCGGGTTCCTGAGGCGCAGACAGAAATGGAAGAAGCGGTGCGCCTCGATCCCAAAGAGGGCCCAGTCATTACGCACTGGGACGCCTCTACACCAGCCCAGGCAAGCAGGAATTGGTTGTAGCCCAATTCGAGGCCGCCAAGGCGCAATTCGACGCAGAAAAAGCCATGAGCAACACCAGGGGCATGGGCCGCGAGACGGAACTCACTCCGGAATGGCTGCATCCTGCCCACAGGGAAAGCGCCTTCCGGGGAAGGCGCTTTCGGTTGCTATCAGCCCTCACAAGTTGAATGCTTCAATCACCTCCGTTCGGACCGTTGTGGCAGTCATAACAGGTCACGATGTCACCAGTCTTGTAGTTCTTCTGGCCGTAGTCGCCGGCGTTGAACGATCGCGCCATCGAGGTTTTGGAGAGGATGCTGCCGCGGAAGTTAGCTCCATGACAGTAAGTACAAGCTGCCTTCCCTACCCTCTCAACCAAGCCCGGGTGACCGCTGACCCATTGCTGGCCGATAGTGTGCATGTTGTGCGGACCGCCATTGGCAGTGGTGGGAACCTTGGTGTGGCAGACCGAGCACTCTGCGATTTTGCCGGTGTGTCCCTGCAGCGACTGACTATAGACGTTGTCGTTGGCCCGGAGCGTGGGAAACTCGGCGTGCGGCGAGCCGTGGCATGCGGAACAATAAACCGTCCCGTGCCCGGCGCTGTATCGGTAAAGCTGGGTGCCGGCAACCGGACGGTTGGGGTTGGTGGCGAAAGTGGTATCGGTAGTCGTTCGCCAGTGATTCGGAGCGTTAAAGGTGGTGGTGTAGCGCTGACTGCTGTTATGGCACATCTGGCAGGCCGGCTCAACCAGCCAGCCGGTTCGCTGGGACCCGCCTAGCGTGGACGCGGCTACCGTGGTCAAATTGCCGTGACAGGCCGAGCAAAGTTGGGTGCTCATGGCGCCCCGCTTGCAGAGCGTCTTCGGCCCGGGGTGGCAGAGATAGCAGGAGTTCAGATCACTCGTGCTGCTGTTGACATCCAACGACTTCCCGGTCGATAGCAGAACCTGGGGGCCATGCAGCTTATGCATGTCGTTAGTCAAAGGTTTGATGCCGTTGATCCCCGCTAGGCTGAGGGCATTGTCGGCGTGGCAGGCGGCACAGAGAATCGGGGTCCCGGAGATTGCCGTGTCGTACAGCTTCGACTGATATACATACCCGTTACTCCGTAACTGGGTCAGGTACTGTGCAATCGGCCAACGGTCGTCATGCTTGCGCAAGATGTTCAGCTTGCCGTCCTTGGCGGGATTGGGGTTGTTGACCCAACCGGCAGCAGGTTTCGCATTGACATCGCTGTTGGAAGCATGGCAGGTGTTACAGCTCATCTCGTCGCTCACCGAGAGTACGATTTTGGCAGTCGCCAGGATGTTACCCTTGCTGTCGCGGGCCACAATTTTTGCCATACCGTAGGCATGGCGGTTGCCCTGGTCGTCGTACGGCATGGTGGGGATGCCGTCGGCCGTCCAGTAGGCGTTCTTGCTGTCGTACTTCAGTAGGTGAGGCGTGAGGTTCTGGGTGTGATTGCCCGTTAGCCCAACGTCCGGCGGATTGTTGTTGCGGAAGAGGACGTAGATGTAGCTCCAGAAGTTGGTCTTGGTGGAGCTGATGGTATTGATGGAGCCGGTCGCATCAGCCGTTGCTTCGTAAGCGATGGTTACTCCCGTGGTGATAGGCAGCGGCGGCTCGCCCATCTTGATAAGTTGTGCATGTACCACATTGTAGGGGGGAAGGACTGCGAAGACGGAATAGTCTTTGCCGTCCATACAATGCATGCCGAGCTCACTCCACGCCAGCAGCTTATATGTCGCTGTCTGGGCAGGAGCTTTCTGACTGTTCGATTGACCGGTCGCTTGCGCCTTGGTGGACGCTCCCGTGTCTGGTGGATTGCCTGAAGCACGTCCAAAGGTGACGATGGCAAGGGCAGCCACTAGCACCAATCGGACCATTCGTTTTCGCATAGAAACCTCCGTTCGCCCCAAGGGGCGTGAATCAACAGATTTCGGCGCAACCGTAATGGGCAGTCATTGGCGCTAAAACTGCGAAGTGGAATTGCACAAGTGCAGCAGTACTTGAGAGAAGCAGCAGGTTAGAGAAGACTCTACCGATGCAGAACCACACATGCTGTGATAGCAGTCACATGTTGACGTGATAGCGGCGACCGAGTCTGTGCGACTTCCAAGTCGTCAAGAGCCAAGGCAGACCTTGCGAGCCGATCCGTAATATACGTAACCGATGCTCCAGCAATAGCATGGAGCGAGGACCATTGGATGGGACAGATTCGGAGAAAGGCGCCAGTCCTCGAGTCAACATGACCAATTTGTAATCTCGCTGTAAGCAGCTCGCTTCCGAAAACGTAGCCATCCGCTCAGGGCTGTGTCTTACTTTGTGGTACTAGCTAGGGCTATTGAGAAGCGCGTTTTAGCGCATAAGATAATTGGTGTTTCTTTGCCGCAGCGGCTGAAGCCAGGCTCGAAAATGAGTGATGAAATGTGCCGCCAATAGCGGGCGCTCCACCCATACGCTAGGACTAAAATTGCCCGGGCTTGGAAGCTTCGGGTTCGTTACACAGCCAGGGTGCGGATGCCCAGTGTTGTCCGATCTTCGGTCGCAATGGCGGGAGCTGCAGCATGACGTACGATCACGTTTAGGGGCTCTGGGTTGCGATTTCCGCGTGCATCCGTCGCGTTCTGGTTGAATCGAGGCCAGCCGTTCAAGGCCCTTACCCTGCGCGTACTTCTTTCGATTCTGTGCAGCCGGCAGTCTTATTCGCAGACTCCACAAGCTGACGATCACGCCAGCGACAGCATCAGCGGCACGGTGCTTAACGGCGTGACCCACGAGCCAATCGGCCGCGCGCTGGTATTCTCTCCCGATAATCGCTTCGCCATCTTCACCGACGATCACGGACATTTCGAACTCAGCTTCCTCACGGCAACGCCGGAGAATTCGGGCGCCCTTGGTACGGGTGTTTCATCTCGTCCCGCACCCGCGCAATCGAACCGCCCGAATCTGCTGTGGGTGAAGAAACCGGGGTTTCTGGAGGAACCAGGCTCGCAAAGGGGCGCGTATATCGTCCCCACGCAGAAGGAAGTAACACTTTCGCTGGTTCCGGAAGGGCTGATCGTGGGACGAGTGAAGTTCGCCCCACTCTGAGACGGCGGATCGCGTCCAACTACCGCTCTACACTCGCCAGGTCCGGGAACGGATTTGGGCAATGGCTGCCGGTGAAGCAGGCGAGCACGCGCTCGACTGGCGAGTTCCGATTTGCCGACCTTCCTGCAGGCTCGTACAAATTGTTCAGCCTGGAGTCGCTGGAACAGGCCCACGGATCGCTATTCCCAATGGCCCACTCTATGCTTTTCCACCGGTGTATTTCCCTACCGCTCGCGACTTCGCCACGGGAGACACCATTCAACTAACTGCCGGTCAGGAGGTCGTCGCCGACCTGGCTTTGGTGAGGGGGAGGTATTACGAGGTCAAGATACCCGTGGTCAACGCCCAGCCCGGCCCGGTGCAGGGTCTGAGGGTCGCGGTCCACACACAAGGACACCGTGGCCCGGCATTCCAGTTGGGTTTCGATCCGTCGAACCAGGCGATCACGGGCTCGCTGCCCAATGGCAACTACACCGTCGAAGGGTCGGAAGACATTCCCGGCCCGGTGCCGGGGTCCTCAAGTGGGCTAGCGAATGTCACGGTATACGACCGTCCAGTCAACGCTTGGCCCATGACCTTGACGCCCAACACGTCGATCGAAATCAATCTCCAGCAGGATTCGACGAGTGGGGAGAAGACACCCGCGACCCGGCGGCGCGAGGCAGCCTGTAGCGTAATATCACCTTGCAGTCCGCTGATGAGTTCTCCGACGACAGTGGCTCGGCGATGACGTACCAGTCACAGGGCAGTCCGCCGGCGCTGGTGGGCGTCCATCCCGGACGCTATTGGGTGCAAGTAAGGTATTTCGGCGGGTACGCCGCATCGCTCACCTCCGGGAGCACGAAGTTGCTGCGCGAGCCACGGCTCGTGCCATTCGCTGCGAGCGTGCCTCCCATCGAAATCACGCTGCGCGACGACGGCGCAGAAATCGAAGCAACGGTTGCAGGCGGACCGGATGGGGACGCAGCACCTGCTACGCTAACCAACAGCGCCAGCTACGTGGGCGCAGCCATTGGTTCGTTCCCACTGCGGCGATGGTATGTCGTCTGTGTCCCCGTCGCGAACGAAACCGCTGAAATGAAGCAGTTCTCCATGAGGCCTGACGGAACTTATGTGTTAGAGCAGTTTCCTCCCGGCGACTATCGAATTCTCGCTCTCGCAGTTGGAATATCGCAACCCCGAAGCCATGCCGGCCTACGACTCGAAAGCGCAGGTCATCCACGTCGCGCCCGGAGAAAAGGTGCACATCAAGCTACAACTGAGTGAGAGTGAGTGAGCCTGTGGATGCGACGTTGCAAAACCGATGAATTCAGGCCGCTGCCACACTTGTGTGTTTCTGCGTCTTGCTGAGCATGCAAGGGTTGGCCCAGGCGGCCGCGACCGCGGGAGGCTATCGAATCGCCGGAGAAGTAGTTAGCTCGACTACGGGTGCACCGGTGTCGCAGGCTCGGGTGACGATCGTCAGTGTGGCGAACCGCGACACGAACACACTAATCACGGGCGATGACGGAAACATTCGCGCTTCATCAACTCCGCACCGGCAAGTACTCGCTGGAAGGCTCCAGGCGGGAGTTCATCACCTCTTACTTCGATCAGCATGACACTTACTCGACGGCCATTGTCACGGGAGCCGAGGTTGACTCCGAACATCTGGTGTTTCGCCTCACGCCAGGTCTGAGCAGGATTCAGAAGACCGCCGAGGGCCAGACCGACGATCGAAGGACCTATGAGTTTGCCGACTTGCCTGCGGGAAACTGCTTTGTTTCTGTCAGTGCAAAACCGTGGTACGCGCAGCGCCAATCTTCTGTCGGTGGCGAAGACGGGAGGACGCAATCGGCGGTAGCCCACTCCCTGGATGTCGTCTACCCGACAACTTTTTATGCCGATGTGACCGACTCCGACGAGGCCACGCCGATTCCACTGCGTGGCGGGGAATATCTGCCTGCTGACCTACACCTGTCGCCTGTGCCAGCGCTTTGTATTGTGGTTCGTACCTCCCCGAATGGCCGGCCCGGTTTCAGCGTTCCTGCGATTCTCAGGAAAGTGCTCGATTCAACCGAGGACATGACGCCGACGCTGTTGAATTTAGAGTCTGGTTCGTCAGGGGAATTCCCTACGCGAAACTCTGCAGTGCTCTCGGACGGCGCGATTGAACTTAACGGAGTACCAGCGGGTAAGTACACCGTGATGATGCCCGACAATGCGGCCGGACCCAGGGCCGGAACCGTCGCCGAACTTGATCCCAGCCGGAATGGTCAGGAGCTCGATCCATCCGCCGGCGAGCCGATGAGTACCGCAAAACTCGCCGTGCAGATTCTGGAGGAAGATCGTCTTCCACAACAGCGGATGGTGGCCCTTGCAAAATGGAGAACACAAAGTGGTTGCCGCACCCCCGGCGGATGAGAAAGGTGAGGTTCAGCTTCTCGGCATCCCGCCGGGCAAGTACGTTGTTTTGGCGGACACGCCGATGAGGGATTACTCCGTGGTCCGAATGAGTGCGAACGGAACACAGAGCTCCGGCCACAGCTTGGACCTTGCGGCGGGAGCAACGACCGAAGGCACGGTTTCTCTGGTGGGCGGTACCGGCAGCGTGGAGGGATTTGCCAAGCGCGCAGGAAAAGGAGTCGCGGGCGTGATGGTGGTGCTGGTCCCCAAAGACCCTGAGGCCAATGGCGAGTTGTTTCGCCGCGACCAGAGCGATCGATGGAAGCTTCAGCCTCGCCAGCGTGGTTCCCGGCGACGATACGATCCTGGCGATAGAGCACCGATGGGACTTGGATGGGTCGCAGCCCGGCATCAGCGCTCACTACCTCGATCACAGGCGCAAGATCTCAGTGAATGCGGGGGCCCAAGGGCAGTCCGCTTGTTCCAAGCGGTGGTAGTGCAAATGCGGTAAGCGGGAACTCGTAACCCTCCCGGAGAAATTCTCGGGGCTGTACGGCGGATCGGCGGGGAATTGCAGGCACTACTCAAAAATCGAGATAGTAGAGGAGTGACGTGGGTGAGAAACGTGGTCCCGCCTGCCACCGTTCGACTTCGGCTAAACCCAAGACAGAGGAAACGGTAAAAACCTGTGCCGTCCTCACCCCACGATGGCAGATAGCTTAGACCCTTTTGCGGTCGCGGTTCAAGAGCCTTCGCATGTCACACCGGAATATCACCAGGGCAGTTTCACGGGAGTTCCTCGGGGACGGTACCCCCGGAACAACTTCGAACGAAAATCTTAGGTTGCTCGAAGCGCTCATCCCATACTCCTCAACTGATACAGCAATGCTGAAACTCCCCAAGTCTGACAAGAAGCGCGATCCGACTTCCGTCCCGGACCGTGATGCCGCGGCTCCCTTTGCGATTTGGCCTTGCGGGGTATCGGCTAATCTGATCGGATGTCCCCCACGCTGGAACAGGCGCTGCACTTGATTCGCGAGGACCGCCCGGAGGCGGTCGACCAGGCGCTGGCGCTGTTGCAAAACACCGTCTATTCCTTCGGCATGAAGGTGTTCGGGCATCCCGAGGACGCTGAAGACACCATGCAGGATGTGCTGGTGAGGCTGCTGCCCTATCTGCCGAAGTTTGAGAGCCCGCAGGCGCTTTCAGTCGGGCTGTACAAAGTGGCGCGCAACCGCTGCCTGATGAACCGGCGCGGGCAGAAGAATTCGCGCGGCAAAACATGTTTCGCTCGACGAGTTGATGCCCAGCCGTACGAGTTGCGGGAACTGATTGAGAGCAAGGAGCCGAATCCCGAAAAACGTGTTGCGAAGCGAGCGGGACCAGGGGGTGCGCGAGGCGGTGCTGAAAATCGCTCCGCAGTACCGAATGGTTCTGGTGTTGCACGACAGGGAGGGACTAAACACCGCCGAGTTTGCACGCGTCACCGGCCTGCGGGAAGCAACGGTACGGGTGCGGCTGCATCGGGCGCGGCTCATGCTGCGCCAGCACCTGGCGCGCAGGGGCAAAGCCAAAGGCGTAGCGCAAATCCACGCAGCAGCCGAGGCGCTGCCCAAGCGCTCGCGCCACTGCCGCCAGATGTTTGCGTCGCTGTCGGATTACATGGACGGCCTGGTGAAGGACGTCCGGTACCGTGACATGGAGAAGCATCTACACGAGTGCCAGCCGTGCGTCGCCTTTCTCGATAGCCTGATGTCGGCGGTGGAACAGTGCCGCACCTACCAGCCAAGCTGCGACATCGAGAGCGCGACGAAGCCTCGGAAAGTGCTGGTGGAAAAGTACCAAGCGGCGGTGGCGGCGCTGCCGAAAGCGAGGGCATAGGTTGTTGCTTGGCCGCGACGCGGCCTGAGGATTAGTTGTGACAAGGCTGGTTACCACCATCACGCCCAAGTGGCGGCCCGTGCCGAACTGTCAAGTTTTTCGTGTCCGGCAAAACGCAATGCACTCGCAGGCAATGCAGCAAGCGGAAACCACGTGAAGATAGCAGTTAGGGAGCCCGGGTACAAATGGTACTCGACAGTTCAGGACCCCTGCCGACGACGGGCCTGCATCTCTGCCAGCATCGCGGCGCGGGGGCTCTCGGGCAGGACCTCGCGGATGGCGGGGAAGATGACCTCCTCTTCAAGCTGCAGGTGAACGCGGAAGATTTCGTCCAGCGCCCTTGTGAGCGCGCACATCTCGCCTCCCACGTCGGAGAGCGTGTCAGGATTTCCTTCCACTAGTGCCATCAAGGGCAGCAAGCGCTCGATGAGATCGTCGATGGCCTGGTGCTGGTCGGCCATGGCGAGCAGCGCATGACGCAGGCGCTCATCGGCTAGCGCTTCGAGCCGGGGACGCAGCGTGTCTTCTTCGTCGGCCTCATGCAGCGGCAGCGAAACCGAATAGTAACGCTGAACTCCGGCAGCAGCCTGCCGAATTTCGTCCGCCGTTGCGCCCTGGGCGTGCGCCAGTTTGACCGCGACTGCGGTGAAGTGGCGGATGCGCTGATGGCATCCGATCAAAAGATCGACCGCATCTTCGGGTGGTTCATTGGCAGGACGGACAGGCGTGATCTGGTTCAACATCGTGCTTCATTATCGCGCAAAAGAGAAGGCAGCCATAGATCAATCATGGTTACACCGGGCTTTCACTACAGAAATGGGGAGCCCTGCTTCGAGCTTATTTTTTGAAGTAGTAGGTCAAACTCAAGCCGACATGCGATTTCAGCGGGACCCCGACTACACGTTCGACAGGCGTGGTCTCGTTGAAGAGCGCGAGTGTCTGCGTAGTCTGGCCGGTGTAGCCGTGGGCGATCAGGAAGTTGACCGCGACGGACACGCGATCTTCGAGGAATGGCCGCAACACGGTTCCGCGAATCTCGGTGACAGCCAAACCGGTGAATCCGTCGCCCAGCGGCTTGGCCTTCACATATTCGAACTCGCCGCGCACCCGTAAATGGAAAGGCAAGCGGTTGGCCGCGGCCACCGCATCCCAGATCATGCGTGGCGCTTCGGGAATCGGCTCTCCGGTTATGCGGTCACGTGCATCCGCCTGCGCCCACGAAACATACAAACTGCCGTGGGAAAAATTCCTCTGCATCGAGACTGAGATCATTTTGTTGAGTGAGGGGCCGACGACTTGCTGCAGACCGGTATCGGGATCAATCTTGGCCAATTCCAGCGAGTTCGAAACGCGCCGCAATGTCACGTAAAACTGCGTTTGCCTGATGATCTTGGAGACGACAAGCTGATAGGCGCGCGATGGGGCAATCAAAGTCGGGAGGTCTGTCCCATTTCCGATGCGCGGGTCGTTGGTGTGAAACGCCTCGCCGTAGCTGAATGACGCGATGGGAAGATACCAGCG
>Ga0306921_10005850_pt1 | contig 12805 bp, 14 predicted proteins | sample sta12Cox44000080_FD_203760 | JGI IMG/M metagenome (GOLD analysis project Ga0306921, IMG submission 203760) | Lab enrichment of tropical soil microbial communities from Luquillo Experimental Forest, Puerto Rico - statoxic.12C.oxic.44.000.080 (v2)... | ecosystem: Environmental > Terrestrial >... | reverse complement strand
TTTAAATGAGGCTGCCATGGACGCGCCCGTCACCGCCCATCTGCCGGTCGAGGAGGAGAGCCTCGCGCCGAGTGCACGCGTTGCCGGCGAGGCGGATGCGCCGTTCCTCGAGGGGGGCTTCCGGGAGGGGAACCCTGAGCCGGGTGTGCGGCTCCCCGGGGAAGCCGAAGAGCCGCTTCCCGGTGAGGGTTTCGCGGAATTTTCGGGGGCCGTAGCGCCCAACGCGGGCGAGCGGCTGCCGGCGGCGGCACCGTGGTGGAAGCGCCGGCAGATGCTGCTTCTCGGCGCCGCCGTCATCGCGCTTAGTGCAGCGGGCGCGAGCGCGTTTCTCGTTTCGCCCTACAACCGCGTCTACTCGGTTCCGCAAATGGCATCCACGGTGCGGCATTGGGCGGCCGAAATGGGAATCCGGCGGACCGAGCCGCTGGCACCGGCCGCGTCGCTCGCGGGCGTGCTGACTGAGCCGGCCGAGCCGGTGACCCGCGAGAAATACCAGCCAAAGCGTAAGGACGAGCAACTGCAGGAGGTCCTCGCGCTGCGCGGCGGAGCTCTAGAGAGGTCGCGAGGCGACGGGCAATCGGCCAAGGTGCCGCCGGCAGCGGTAACGCCCGCTCCAGGTCAAAACGCTGGTGCAAGCGATCGTGATGCACCGCCGCCAGGCTACGTCCCGAGCGAGCCCGGCGCTAACCCGGCATCGATTCCTGCCAAGCCGGTCGCCCCGCCGCTCGTCGCAGCTGCCGACGCTGCACCTCCCTTGCCGGCGGTGGCTTCGCGTGCGCTCCCCGCCGGTGAGCCGCCGCACGACGCTACCGCAGGGGTTCTGGCGGCTTTGGAACCGGCTTCCAAGCCGGCAGGATCCTCCCTGCCCTCCTCTGCCCCACCGGCGCCGGCGAACGCTCCGCCTCCTCCAGCGTTGGCGGTGGAGCCGCGTGATCCGGTCGAGACGGCCGGCGAGCTGCATCCGGCGCCGCTGGCCCCCGCGGACCAGGTCCAGGTGCTCGAGCTGGTCACACAGATGGCGGCTATGGTGCGGGATCTCCGCGCGCAGCACGCGCAGCTGCGCGCCGACTTCGGCAAGGCCGCGACCGACAATGCGGCGCGTCTGGCGGATTTCGAGCGCCGGTTGGCGCTCGCCGAAGCCCGTCATGCCCTCTCGGCGGCGCAGATTGCCGGCGAGCCGCTCGCTTCGGTGCTGGCCTCAGCCCCCGCGCCAGCAGGCGAAGCACCTGCGCCCTCCGGATCAAGCGCGGGGCGGGCAGGCTCGGCGACAGCGGTGACCGCAGCCGTCGTGGTGACACCCGCGGCAGCGGCCTTGCCTGGCTCCGATAAAGGCGCAGCCAAGCGCTACCGGGTCCAGGCAGCCTCCCCTGGTCTTGCATTGCTCGCCGAAATCGATCGCGGCGGCGGTGACGGCGCTCAACTCGAGGTCCTGGTCGGCGATACGATCCCCGGCTACGGCAAGATCACCTCGATCGGGCAGCACGGGACCGCCTGGGTGGTCACGACGGAACACGGCAACATCCAATGACCGGCGGTTTCCGGCAACCCTATCAGGAGAGCCCGGGCCGCGCTTTCTGAGCTCGCCTCGAAACCCGCCTTCCGGCAATCGCGGTCATGCAGGGTCTGGTCAACTTCGCGACGGCGATCGGCGACGGGATTGCCGTCCTTCTGCCCGCGTTCTGCTACCTCGCAGCTTGCGGCTGCTTCTTCTTTTTCGCCTGGACCCTGTGGACGTGGTCGCAGCCGCACCGCCACCATCACCACCACTGGCATCGGCCGTGGGTGCCATGGGTATCGCTGATCCTGTCGGGCGTCTTCGCGAGCTTCCCGCAGTTTCTGACGATGGCCGATGTGAGTGCCGGGACCAACCTCGCCGTCTCGCTCACGAGCTACACGCCGACGACACCGCCGAACGCGTCCAATGTGCTCGGCAATGCGCCGACGGCCACGGTGGTCAACGTCGTCACGCTGTTTCAGCATTTCTTCCCGGCCTTCGGCGCGGCCTGTGTGTTCTGGGCGATCATGACCTGGCGCGCGATCGTCAACGGCCGGATCAACGGATCGCCGACGGCATGCGGCGTGCAGTTCGTTTTCGGGGTGCTGTGCATCAACATCGTCACCGTCGCCAACGGCGTCGTGTCCTTCTTCCAAACAGGCGGTTGACGCTTCCCTGCCTCATTTTTTTGCGCGCCGTTCGCAGACTGCTCGGCGAGCCTGAGGCACGAGGGGCGGTTCCCTCTGTAGCCAGGAGTGAGAAGCGTGAAACTCTCGACCGTCAACGCGCGGGTCGCCGTGAACAAGCCGCACTTCGCGTCTCTCCGGGGGAAGGTCCTCGCGGCGATCGCCGGTGGCTTCGCCCTCGCTTTTGCCTATGTGGGTCATGCGCTGGCACAGGCGAGCTCTCCGTCGGGCGGCATTGGCGCACAGCTCAACACGATATCGGGCGAAGCGATCAACTCGGGCGGCACGGCCTTCGGCATGGCCTGCTACCTTGCCGCGGCGGTGTGCTTCGGCCTCGGCGTCTGGGCCTTGTGGCAGAGCCGCCAGCCGCAGAACCGCGAGACCGGCCATGTCGGCCGGGGTCTCGCCGGCCTTGTGTTGTGCGGGCTGTTTGCGACGGCCGGCGTGTGGATCAACAAGGCGTCGATCACCGCGTCGGGTGGCAACGCCACGATCAACACCACACCGCAGATGGTGCAATTCGGCACTGGCGGCTGAGACTCCACGGGGGAGAGAGGGGGGCTGCGGCCGGGCTGCGGGCAACAGCTCGCACGCCCGGCGGCAGATCCAGTTCGTTTTATACGCGCACTGGCGGCAATGGCGATCCTTCCGCATCCCTTGTCCGGGGTGAGGCTTTGGAGGCCTTCATATGCTCGGCGGGTACGGACCTGATCATCATCGGGATGCTTTGGCTTGGTGCGCCAAACCCGTTCAGTGCTCGCCTGCGGCGAGACGTGGTTGGCATTGCGACCCTCGCCGCTGTGTGGCGTGCGCCTCTGATGGCGGCGTTGGGATCATGAGAGTCCGGCTGCAGCCTCTCGTTCTGTCGGCAAATTTCGGCGACGAGGCAACTGCTCCCCCCGGCGCCGCCGGCGAGTCGCTAAACAATTCTGATGAAGCCCGTTGCGTGTTCTGCGGCATGCGTTCGGGTTGCTGGCAGAGGTTCGTCGTGCTCGCACACCGTAGTCACGATTGCGCCGCGGCCTGCGTGCTCTGTTACCTCTGTCGCCACCTCGAGGGGCCGTGCATCGACGTGGAAGCCGCTCTGGTCTGGCTGCCGGAGATGAGCCAGCCGGCGCTCAACGTCACGATGCGCGAAATCCATCTGCAGCTCCGTGCGCTCGGCGAGGACCTCCACGATGCGGGACGACTGCGGCTCGATACTCCCGAGCGATGTCGGCTGTATCACGCGCGCTCGGCGCTCAGCGCGCGTGCCGCAGCCGCCGCGAGCCGGCTTGGTACGGATAAGCCGAGCGAGCTTGCCGGCGCGCTCTGTCGTCTCTCGCCCGGCGCCTATGCCAATCGCGCCAAGCTCCTCGACGGTGTGCGGCTTCTGCCGCTCGGCCGCTTCTTTGCCGGCAACAACGACGTCTACCCGGAGATCGTCGATAGCTGGCGCGGGATCTCCAAGCCGCCTCCCGGTTTGGCTCCGGTGCCCCCTACCCCGCCCTTCGGCGCATGAGCATGTTCTCGTTCCTCGCCCGCGGCTTTGCGAGCCTGTCGCTCGCCCTCAAGCAGCCGCTGACCGCATTCTGCGAGCTCGAGACGGCGCACGATGACGCGTTGATTACCAAGACCGGTCACTATCTCTCCTGGATTCGCATCGACGGCATGCAGCGTATGGCCGAGCGCAAGGACTTCGTCGAAATGACGGAGGCGATGCGGCTCGATCTTTCCGGTGCCCTGGAGACCCGCGGGCATGCCATCGTCGGCTGGTATATTTCCGACCCCGACGCGGCCCTGGTCGAGATCGAGCGGCTCAACCTCGGCTCCTGCCGCGCCGTGGCGCGCGAAGTTGGTCTCGACCTCAACGATATTCTCGAGGAACGGGCGCGGCTCTGGCCGCAGCTGATGCGCTGGGAGGCGGCCTACCTCATCACCTGGACGCTGACGACTGTGCTGACCAAGGAGGAGAAGAAGCAGCTCAAGGCGGAATACGCGGCCAATGCCCGCGAGGCCGGGGCGATCGGGGAGACACAGCGGTTTTATCTGCGCAGCGAGGTCATGGCCGCACGCCATGCCGCCTTTACCTCGCGGGTCGTGTCGGCGTTGCGGGCGCATGACGTTGCGGCCGCGGTCATCGAGCCGCACGAGGCGCTGCGGATCAGCCGCGCAGCGATGTATCGCGAGATGTCGGGCTCGGAGTGGCGGCCGAGCCTGCCGGGCGACAAGGTAATGGCGCGCTGCCCGGAGGACGACGTGACGAGGCCAAAGGCCGACTGCCTGCTATGGCCGCCGCTCTGCGACCAGCTGTTCTATAGCGACGCGGTAACGCGCGGCGGCCAGCGGGTCGATTTCGGGGACAACGCCTACTGCTGCGTCGACATGTACCTCGGCCCCGAGGACGTCAGGCCCTTTGTCGAGCTGTCCGCGACACTGGGTCTCGACCGCATTCCATGGCGGGCTGCAATTGTCGTCGAGGGCTGCGGACAATCGGCGATGCAATTGAAGGACATCGGTGCCAGCTTTCTCACGATGTTCCCCGGCAACGCCGATCTCCGCCGCGCCTTCAAGTTCCTGAGGGAGGCACGCGAGCAAGAGAACCACATCAGCGTGCGCCTGCGGGCGAGCTTTGCCACCTGGGCGCCGGTCGAAGAGGCCGCCAAGCTCCGCCGCCGCATATCGACATTGGCGCAGCGCATCGAAGGCTGGGGCAACGCCAAGGCAACCACCGTCGTGGGCGACCCGCTCGAAGGGGTGATGAGCACCGCCCCCGGGCTGGCGCTGGCCTCGACCGCCAACCCTGCGCTCGCTCTGCTCGGCGACGCACTGGCGATGCTGCCGTGGAACCGCACCGCCTCGCCCTGGGAGAGCGGCAGCGTGCTGTTCCGCCGGCCGGACGGCGGCATCTGGCCCTACGACCCGGCTGGCGGCCGCAAGCGTCCCTTGGTCGTGGACATCTTCGTCGCGCCGCCGGGCGCCGGGAAATCCGTGCTCGCCAATACCATCAACATTGGGCTGTGCCTGTCATCGGCGGTGCTCGGGACCCACGGCGCGAAACTGCCGCTGATCGGCAAGGCCGATATCGGCAAGAGTGCCGAGGGTTTTGTGCGACTGATCCAGGAGGCGCTCGGGCCGCGACGCCGGCACGAGGCGATCTTCACCTCATTGCAGTTCGCCCCCGGTCACGAGTTCAACATCTTCGACCTGCAGGCCGGCTGCGAGTATCCGCTGCCCTTGGAGCGCGCCTTTCTGCAGAACTTTCTCGCACTCGCCACCTTGCCGCCCGACCAGTCGACGCCGTTCGAGGGGATGGCGCAGCTGATCTCGCTCGTCATCGACGAAGCCTATCGCCTGTGCACCGAGGCGGGCGGCAGCGCCAAGCACTACCGCGCCGGAGCCGAACCGGAGGTCGATCGCGCGATCGATAGCTACGGCATCAAACTCCACCACGAGCTGCCCTACTGGCGCGACGCGGTGAACGCGCTGTGCGATGTCGGGGAGTATCGCCTGGCCGAGCGCGCACAGCGCCACTGCCGTGCCGATCCTCGAAGACCTGATCGGCGCGGTGCGCACCGACCAGGTCCGCGACATGTTCGACAGCCTCAAGCTCGCCGAGACCAGCGAGAAGGCCTCGCAGATCTTCGAACGCTACATCGCCGACCTGATCCGCCGTTTTCCGACCCTCAACGCTCCGACCCGGCTCGACTTTGGGCCGGCGCGGATCATCGTTCTCGACCTGCAGTACGTGTCGCCGACCGGGTCGGCCGCAGCCAACCGGCAGAGCGAGATGATGTATCTCTTGGCGCGGCACATCGTCGCGCGCAACTTCTTCCTGCACCCTGAATACCTCGCCTTCGTGCCCGATCGCGTAGCGGGCTATCACCGCAAGCGGTTCACCGAGGTCTACGAGACCGTCAAGCGCGTCGATTACGACGAATGGCACCGCACGCAAGGCAGCCCGCTGGTGCGCGCGCAGGCCGAGCTCGACGTCCGCGAGGGCCGCAAGCACAACGTCCAGCTCGGGTTTGCCAGCCAGCGCCTCTCCGATATGGGCGACGGCATCATTGCGCAGTCGACCGGGCGCTTCGTGCTCGGCGCCGATGACCGGCGCGAGTACCATGAGATCATCGAGCGCTTCGGGCTGACCGAAGCAAGCGCCAAGATCGTGCGGCACCGCCTGACCGGACCGCGCCGCGACGGCGCTCCGTTTCTCGCAATCTTCCGTGCCGAGCAGGCGCATTACGAGCAGTTCCTCGTCAACTCGCTCGGCCCCGTCGAGCTCTGGGCATTGTCCACCACACCAGGGGACACGAGCCTCAGGAACCGCCTCTACGAGAAGGTCGGTTTCAGCGAGAGTCTGCGCCGGCTGTCCAAGGTTTTTCCGAACGGCTCTGCAATGGACGAGATCGAGCGGCGCACCAAGGCGCGGCTCAGGACGGGCGACGCCGTCGACCGGGTCGAGGCGGGCGTGGTCGATGAGCTCGCTCGCGAATTGATCGAAGGGCATGGCCTCGGGCTGGTGCTGCGCCCCTATGAAAGCACCCCCCGACGACGATTGGGCGTCGGCCGCCGAGTAGCGCCGGCGCCGAGGAACGCGAAATTACGCCAGCAACAGGTTCACGACGAGATTCTAGCGTGTTCTCAGCGAGCCGCGCTCGGCGAGCGAGATGCGCGGCTCATCGACCACCCTGGATTAAACCTTCTCCCGACAGGGGGCCGGGGGGCGACTGACGACCGGGCATTTTGGCAACAATGTTGCCGCTGCGCCTCGTCAAACGGTTTCTGCGCGCATGCAGATGCACGGCGTGAGTCTCTCGTCTGGGGACCGGCGGCCGATGGCAGCACCGAAAACTGCATGGCGCCCTAGACGCGAGCCCGGCCCGCCTTGGAACTCGAACAATCCATGGACCGAAATCCATGAAAACCCGAGGGAGCTTTGGCTTTCGGTGCGATGAGCAGCGGCTAGCGGGTCGCCTTACGCACGCTGCGCGCCGTTCGCAAGAGCCGCGGATAGCCTGCCTCCACGATTGAGGGGGATGGCGATGGCACGTCTCAGCTTGCAGCTCGGCGCGGCGTTGGTGGTACCGTTCGCTGCGCGGCGCCGCCCGCCGCGCGGCGGCCCGAATTGGCGCATTCGCGCTTTGCACGCGGCCGCAGGTGGGAGCGACGCCTGGGGCTGGCCGGCTCGCGACCGGCGCCAGGCGCTGGTCCGTCTCGCCGTTCCGGCGCGGCGGCGGGCACCGGCCAGGGCCGCCGGAGGCTGATGGCCATGCGCCTCCCGGTTTCTCCGACCCTGATCTCCGCATTGCTCGCAGCCGGATGTGCGGGCGTCAACCCGGTGCCGACGACCGTGGCCATCCCCGGCATGCCCAACCCGGAAGAGGCATTGCGGCAGAGCATGCAGCATGTCGACGCCGAGATGGCCGAGCTCGGCCGCCTGTCGCCGACGGTTGCGCGGGAAGTGCAGCCGGTCATGCCCCCGGACCTGCAGCGCGTCGTATCGTTCGAGTGGAACGGGCCGTTGGACCAGGCCGTGGCCAAGCTCTCGGCCAGCATCGGCTACTCGTTCTACACGACCGCGCCGGCAAACGCCCAGCCGCTCGAGGTCTCGATCCGAATGTCCTCGGTGCCCGCCTATCAGGTCTTTCAGTCCCTCGGCGCGGAGGCGGGAACCCGCGCGACCGTTCAGGTCGATCCGCTGCACCATCAGGTTCAGGTGATCCACCATGTCTAGGTTCCGCGTGTTGCTCACGGCAGCAGCCCTAGTTGCCGGTTTTGCCTGCGTGCCGATAAGCGTTAGGGCCGGTGGCAGCCTTACTTCGCCGCGCGTGCCGCCCGATCCGACACCGGAGCAGATCGAGCAGAACCTGCCGGCGCTCGGCAATCCGCTGAACAAGCCCGTCACCGGGGCCTCCGAGGATCCGCTTGTGGTCGGCACCGCGCCGCCGCCCTCGCTCGAGGCGCTGCAGGCGACCCGCCCCGGCGACGAGAACGGCGACGGGCTCGAACCGGGCCGGGCCGAGATGGTCCGCACCGCCGGTCTCACCTACGGCGCACAAGGCGGGCTCGCGGCACGCAGCTTCGCGCTCAACGAGATGCTGCGGCGCTACCAGGCACAGCTCGACAGCGCGTATGACTTTCACACGCTCGTGCTTCCGGTCGGCCGTGGCCAGACCCTGATGCGCCCGCCGATCGTCTCGGCCGCCCAGATGGCCTTCGCCCTCGGCGAGGGCGGCCAGGTCGCGCGTGAGACCTCGTGCATCTACCAGGTCACGCGTCAGGCGCAGCTCGCCTCGACGCCGCCCGACTGGCGGGCCTATTTGGTCCGAACCTGGGCGGCGCCGCGGCGCCCGACCGACGGCGTCCTGCCGCGCACCAGGCAAGAAGTTGCCTACTGGAACAAGTGGGTCGCCGAAGGGTGGGCGCAGGGCGAGAAGCAAGCCATCGAGATCTTCCTCTCCGATCTTGGCCGCCTCGAACGCGACATCGTCGGCATGGCGCGGTACCGGGTGCTGTTACGCGCCAAGCTGGTCGAGCAGCCCAAGCTCGCCTTCCTGAGGCGCGCTGTCGAGGGCGGCCGCGACAAGCTGCATGTGGGCGACCAGACCATCCGCATCACCGATCAGCCGGGCCTACAGGGCAACCCGCGCCGGTGGAGGCCAAGCGCGGGGTGCCCGCAGTGAACAGGTGTTCCACCCGAAATTGGTCGGAGCGGTCAGGCCGCGCTGCTGCCAATGTTTGATTGCCCCCCATCTCCTCCGGAAGCCTCTTGCGAGCCGGGGCATGCCTGGCCCGACGACGGTTTGCGGTGGGTGACGGAACCGCGCCGCTGCGCGCCGGGGCTGGATTCGCTGCTCACCTGGGCATTCCAGGAGAAAGCCTCTCGCATCGCGTTCCAAACCGGGCATCCGGTCTGGGTCAGCATTCACGGCCGCAACTACTGCGTCACGCGCGGCGCGGTCGACGAGTACGAATTGAGTCAGATCGTCAATCATCTCTACGGCGCCGACGGGATGGCGCGGCTGCAGGGCGGCAACGACTTCGACACGGCTTACGCAATCCCGATCGACCGCTCGACGCGCCTTCGCTTCCGGCTCAACGCCACGCCCACGCGCACCTCGCGGCGGGACGGCGGAAACATCGTGCTGCGGCCGATTTCGGATTTGCCGCCCTCGCTCGACGAGCAGCTCGTCGAAGAAGGCATCCTTGATGCGTATAGGCCGCGTCAGGGCATGGTGATCGTGTCGGGCGCGACGGGGTCCGGCAAATCGACATTGATCGCCGGCATGACCGTCGCGAAGCTCAGGGATCCGGAGGGACATTTCAACATTGTCGAGGGCGCCGCACCGGTGGAGTTCCTGCTCGAGCGCGTGCGCGGGCTGTCGTCGACCATGAACCAGACCGAGATCCCGCGTGACCTCCGAACCTTTGCCGCTTTCGTCCGTGGAGCAATGCGCCGCGAACCGACCGACATCATCGTTGGCGAGTGCCGCGACAGCGAGACGATGGACGCGGCGATCCAGGCGGCAATCTCGGGCCATGTGCTGACGACGACAATTCACGCGAACGACGTGGCGCTGACGATGCAGCGCATAGCCAGCCTTTGCCCGCCGGGTGAGCGCGACAACCTGATCTCCGCGGTCGCGCAGTCGCTGCGGCTCGTCATCAATCAGCGGCTCGCGCGTTCGGCGGACGGCAAGCGCACTGCACTGCGCGAATATCTCGTGTTCGATGCGGCATTGCGCGGCAAGTTTCTTCGCACCGATCCGGGTGAATGGCCGGCGCTCACGCGGCGAGCCGTAGAAGAGCAAGGCCAACCCTATTCTGCGGCGATCGAGCGTGCTCTGCACGACGGCAGGATCTGCGATCAGACCGCGGCCTATGAGCTGCGGCAGGTGGGCTGAGCGATGTGGCGCAACACCGGCCAACCGGTGCGCTTGCTGATGCTCGACGCCCGGGCCTGCCTGCCGATCCTGTGCGTGATGGTCTATTGGAGCTGGCCCACCCTCTACATTGCGATATCAGGCGTCGCGTTCTTTTCGACGATCTCTTTCTTTGGGCTGACCTTGCCGGCCATGTTGCGGCTGACCCGGCGGGTCTTGGTCGGCAGGGTCCGAACCGCCGTTCCGGTGTGGAACCGGCGGAGGCTCGCGTGAGCGCCGTCAGCGTCGAGACGGTCTCACGCACCATGGCGGTGCTTCTCGCGCGTGAAGGGCGACGCATCGTCTATCGTGACAGGGCGACCGGGCAGGACCTCGTTGTAAGCCCGCCGAGTGCGGCCTCCCCGGCCGGCTTGCTGCCGGCCTTCGTCGTCGCCGGCGAAGCCGTCTGGCGCGAGGCGACCGGCAAAGGCTTCTCCCTTGATATCGTGCGCAATCCACAGGCCCTGCTAGGCTATCGGCTTCGAGGGATCGGTGCGGGTCATTTCGCGACGGTGATGCTCGCGACCATGGAGGCCACCGCCCAGGTCGCCGAGCCGTCGGCGATCGTCGTCAACGAGCTCAATACGCTGTGGTCGGCCGCGACTGATCGGATCGAGCGCCAGACGCGGCTTTCCCCGCAGGCCGGCGCAGGAGCCGCCCCATGAGGGGTGTGGTGCTTGCCGCAGCGGTACTCGCCGTCGTCTCAGCCGGAACGGCCAAAGCGGGCGCTGCTCCGAGCGACCAGGCAACGATCCGGGGCTGCATTACGGCTGCAGCCAAGGTTTATCGGCTACCGCCGGCCGTGCTGGTGATCCTGCTCAATGTCGAAGGCGGCTCGCTTGGCCGTGTCAGCCCAAACACGAACGGGACAGTGGACATCGGCCCGATCCAGGTCAACGAGATCTGGCTGCCCGACGTCGCCGCGCATTGGAACGCGACGATCGCTGATGCCTACAAAGCCCTGCGCGACAATTTCTGCGCCAATGTCGAGGCCGGAGCGTGGATTTTGCGCCGCGGTCTCGACGAGGCGCATGGCGACTTCTGGGAAGGCGTGGGCTACTACCACTCGCACACGCCCGAGCATAAGACCCGGTATCTCCGCGACGTGCTGCGGCAGGTCCTCCGCCTGCGCGCGCTCGCCGAGCACCCAGATACGTCTGCCCAGCCAAACGTGGCGCAAGTGACCGCACCGCCCCTCGCACCCTAACGTTGACCTACTGACGATGCGATCCCAACCCCATCCGCGCGCGACTTGGCCCTCGAGCGATGACAACACCGGCTTCAACCTGATCGTCATCTTCCTCGGATGCTGCGTTGGCGGCTACTTCCTGTGGACGTGCTACCATAGCGAGATCAGCGCTAGTGTGATGGCGCTGCGGCACCACGAGATCGCCTTCATCCAACATTTCACGGACCGCTACGACCTAGCGGATCAACAGATGGCCGCGGCTGATCTGAACGGTGTCACGCTCAGAGACCTTTACAGGATCAGCTACGCGGTCGGGATATTCTTCCGCATTCCGGCAACGGTTTTCATGCTGCTGTTCGCCGCGATCTGCACCGTACGTGCCGCGCCGGCGCGCTACAAGCGCGCCTTCGATCTCGACGGTCTGATCCGCGAGCAGGCCGCGTCCTTTCGCACGAGCGCCGCTTTTGTCCGCCGCCATCTGCGCCTCGTGCCCCCGGCTGGAGCCTGTCCCCGGATCGGATCCGGGGCGGGCTCTCGCGCCGGCCAGAGGCCAGGCTCGGGGGCGGGGGCAGGCTCGGCGGTGTCGGTTGAGCCGCGGCCGGCCGATTATGCGTTGACGCCCGAGGAATGGATTGCCCGCTTTGCGACCGCCCTCGACGGAGACTTTGATGAGGCGGCCGCGCGGTGCGCCCTCGCACGCCAGCTCGGATCCCGCTGGCGGGGCCTGCAAGAAGCCGGCCCGCAGTTTCGCTGCCTGTTTGCCGCTTTTGCGTTGCACCTCGCGGAGCGACGGCGCGAGGCGCTGCGCCTGCTCGGTGACCTATCGGCCAGTTTGGCCAACTCGGATCAGGACACGCCAGAGGGCCCTGACACCCCGCTCGCTCTGCCTGAATCCGTCGTCGCCGAGGCGGATACCCTCCTCGGCGACGGGGAGCTGGTGATGCCGGCCCTCGCGATCGCGAACCGTCACGCGTACACGCACACCGCGCTGATGCAGCTGCTCAATGCCGCGCGGCTGCGGGGCGGCGTGCTTGCACCCAGCCAGTTCGCATGGCTGAAGCTCGTGGACCGGCCGCTCTGGTATGCCCTGCATTCCCTCGGTTTCGAGACCGAGGGTGTCGGCCGCTACCTGCACCCGAACCCGCGGGTCGAGGCCGTCGGCGCGCGCGACCATTGGGCCGTCGAGCGGCTTGCCGGCGAGCCGGTGATCGAGCCGCGCCTCGACCGCGCGATCGAGGCGCTGCGCAAAGTGGCGGCCGCGACGCGCGCGGCAGGCGAGCGGAGCTGAAGTCGAGCGCACGCCAACGCAAAGAGCTTGTGGGGCCTTCCGGCCCGCACCGGATATTCGGGACCATGAGTGCAAGGTCAGAGACGCGCCAAGGGGTCGTTGGCGGCTCGCGCGACTGCCTACGGTTTAGACTCGGCTGTACTCAAAGGAATTGTGGGTAGCTCAGAGCAGCTAACCCGGATTAGCTTTTTCTTCGCCGATCTCCCGTGCGTTGATTGGTTCAGGGGCCGCGCTAGTAGGAGA
>Ga0306921_10005849_pt1 | contig 12809 bp, 19 predicted proteins | sample sta12Cox44000080_FD_203760 | JGI IMG/M metagenome (GOLD analysis project Ga0306921, IMG submission 203760) | Lab enrichment of tropical soil microbial communities from Luquillo Experimental Forest, Puerto Rico - statoxic.12C.oxic.44.000.080 (v2)... | ecosystem: Environmental > Terrestrial >... | reverse complement strand
GTTAGGATGTCGGCAAAAGTCGAGGCGGACCGGCCGGGTCTGGTACGGTTGGCGGAGTAGCTCAGTTGGTTAGAGCAGCGGAATCATAATCCGTGTGTCGGCGGTTCGAATCCGTCCTCCGCTACCATCCAAAACCCCTTATTCCATAGGCATTTCTTGCATTTTTGCCGGACCGTAACCGGCCGTTTCTTTGTCGCGTTTTGTCGCATAATTTCGTGAATGATTTCAAGGTGTGGTGTTGTGCTAAATTTTCTGGGTGCAACAACGACGCGACAAAATCGGCCCTCGAGACGGCCTTCCCGAGCCACGTTGCAACGTGGACGATGTCGATTGCTATCTCAGAATCCATCTTGGCTTGCCGCCTGTTGATGCCCTTATCGCGCAGCAGCAGATGTTCGAGCGTGGGCTGCTGGTTCTGCATTGGCGCGAGATCGACGGCCCTAATGCCGGACAAGAAGGCGATATTTCCCGCGGCGTGTGGGGCCGGGAGTTGCGCCTGGCCCGCGATTCCGAGATACGCGGGGGAGTCGATTATGCCACGCAGCAAATCCGAGTCCCCTGCGGTGAGGTTTTCGTCCAAGAGCTAGCGCCGTCGATTCCGCGCAGCCGTTTGGAGCTGACCATGGCGGCTCGCGACGTTCGCATGCAGCGATGGCCGGCACCTCAAGCGGGGCAGAAAACAGTGGCGCGAGAAGAAGAGGTGCAGGGCGAAGACACACCCCTTGTCATCGCCATTAAGAAACGTATCGACGCTGGCCACGACCCCGGGGTCAGCGAACGCTGGGAGCGATTCTGCGACAAAGTCCGCGAAAGCATCGGCGTCAAAGAGAGTGACTGGGGCTACGGCGACAAATCTATCGAGCGCACCGTCAACGAGCTGCGTGAATCCGACAAATCCGACAAATCCGACATGTCGGACATGTCCTGATCCGCTTTTTCTCAAACAGGTTTATCCGTGACGCAACACTCTACAAAGGAGGTGTTGTGTCATGTCGAACGACGCTGTCGAGCAGCAAGACACCACCAGCGATGATGTGCTGTGGGGCGCAAAAGCGATCGCCGAATACGTCGGTCTATCTCTTTCGGAAGTACAGTATCTGATCAGGACGAAGAAGCTGCCGATCGGCAAGCTTGGCCCGAAAACGCTGTTTGCTTCTAAGCGCCAGCTGCGACAGCACCTGACTCCGAAGACACCAACCACAAAAGAATCTGCTGCTTGAGGAAGGCGGCCGGCCCGGGAGGGCCCGGCTTTTAATTTTGTCTGTCAGCAAAACCGCGTTGGAAGCGCGGAACACGAGCAAGAAAGGAAGGCAGTCGTGCTGGAAAGATCAGATAGAGGATCACCGACTGGCCTGCAAGTCGGGTTCGTGGATGATCCGACCGAGGCCGAGAATCTCCGGGTTTACTGCCGCAACCCGCAATGCCGCGCGAAATTGGCAGCGCCGGTCGGCAACGATCGCGAGGCGTTTTGTGGCCCCGGCTGTCATTCGAGTTTCTTCCGTACTCGGTGTCGAGTCTGCGAAGAGCCGATCGAGCAGCCGACGCGCGGTGGGGTGCGTTTCACCTGTAATAAAGCCAAGTGTAAGCGCGCATGGCGGGCCGGATTCGGCCTTGGCCGCTACCAGACCCCCAACCATGCAAACGCGATTCAAGAAAGGCCCGTAAATAAAGGGCCGAAAGTGGGTGTCGACGACGACCGAGCTCGGGCTTGGAGGGTCGCCGCGGCCGACGTGCCGCTTTCCGCCTCTCAATATCACTGCGCCATCGTCGGAGCCGCTGATGCGGTCGCTGCGGCTGATCGAACTAATGCGGCGCATTGGCGGTGCTTCCAGACCGGAGGCGCCCGATGAGCAAGACGATCGTCAAAACTGCCGTTCTTCCGGCGCCGAGCCTTGTTCTTGACGGGAATGCTGCCGAGATCCGCCAGCGCAGCAAGCGCGTCGTGGCCGATGTCATCGAAATCGGGCGGCTGCTCGTCCAGTCAAAAGAGCTCCTCGAAAAGCTTGGCGGTCTTACCTGGTCAGCCTGGCTAGAAAAGGAGTTCGACTGGTCTGACCAGACCGCTTATCGCTTCGTCCATCTTTACCGGCTTAGCTTGGACGCCAGACTCCACACGTGTGTGGAGTCGGACCTGCCACTTCGCGTCCTTTATCAATTGGCCGCACCGAAGGCCAAGGCCGCACGCGAAGAGGTCGCCGAGCGCATTGAAGTTGGCGGTACACCGTCTCGCACTGTGGTGAATGACGCGATCGCGAAGGCGAAGGGTAAGATTGCGTCAAGCAAGACAGAGTCCGAGGCTGCTGACGTCAGCGATCAGGACGAAGACCCGGCGATAGCGCAGCACCGCGCGGCGATGGCCGCGCTGGCTGCCCAGTCCGAATCGGAATCCCCGACCGACACGCCTGCCCTAACCAACGTGCCTGAGTCGATCGACACCAAGCCACGGGCGAAGAAGTCGGCTACCGCTTCCGAAAGCGAGACACTGATTGTCCATTGGCGACGTGAGACTCGCGAATCGCGCATGGCTTTTCTCGATGACGCCGGCGCCGCCGAGATTCTCGCGGCCGTGTCGCCCGAGTTCAGCAAACAGCTCCAAGCTCGCTTCTCAGCAAGTACCAAGAGACGGAAAAACATCGCGCTTGCCGCTAATGCCGTGGACGGAATGCGCGGCACCAATTCCCGGCATTGAAACCGGGGAGGCGGGGACCTCGCTGACACGAGGCCCCGCAATCACACGCCCAGTTCTGAAAGGAGACCACTCAATGGGCACACATCAGTACAACTTGCCGCTTCCGGATTACACCGTCAAACCGACGGCAATCTCCGGAAATTTTCTGGCGCGTAACCGCTACGATGCGGTCGCACACGCCTTCTTCGCGTGTGACCTCTACACCGGGGCGAAAGAGCTTACCAAGCCGACAATGTTGCAGTCGGCGTATTTGGCACGCGTCAACGTCACTTACGCTTGGTGGGCTTTTAAGCGCCAAGTCGAACGCGCCGCCATCGAAGCGGGCTCGATTCCGCTCGTACCGTCCCCGCTCGTTAAGGCGAATGGCACGGCGCTCACCGTGGCGCCGGCGCCGGCGTCCGTCATCAACGACATGGACCTGATCCACATCGCGAAGCATGTCGGCACCGACCGCATGTTGGCGGCGGCGATGGCGGCGGAAGTCAATCACTAGAAACTTGGCGCCGTCGGCCGGTCGGTTCTCCGATCGGCCGGCGCCGCCGCTCTAACAAGCGCGAGCATACAAGGAGAAATCCAATGTCGACTTACGACGAAAATCAGATCGACGAAATGTGCGATGCAATCACCGACCTGATCGATGATCTGCACGGCAACCACGAGTACGACAAGAACTTCTTCCTGGAAAACAATTGCGATCCTCGCCACGGTTATCGGCACGTCGTTACGTTGCTGAAACTTCTGCGGCAGCACCCTGACTACAGCGAATGGGCTGATGCGCATCTCGAAGCGCATGCCAAGGCGGTACGCGATTTTCAGGCAGCGTGAATAAAAACGGGCCACCGGGCGCGAATGCCCGGCGGCGCCATCGCTCAAGAAACAGGAGACAACCAAATGGTCACCGACAACGAAATGATCGATGCGTTGCTTAACAAGGCAATCCGACGCGAGCAGCGCACCCGCAAGGTGCCCGACGCAGACTCGGCCTTTATGGCGGCACTTATCCACGTCATGGACACTGATGAAGACCGCAACATCCCATCGACTTTGTGGGCCTATCGCCGCGCCGACGAGGCCAAACGCGCAGCCATCGACGATTGGATGATTCAGCTCGTCGGCTACTCCGTACCAGCACTCCTGCTGATGGCAAACCAGATTGCCGCTGGCGAAGACCCAATGGACGCCGAAGCGGCGTGGAGCGACGAAAGCGGCCCCACTTATAAAGCCCACATGCGCATTTTTCACGCTCGACTCGAAGCTCGTGACAAAGCTGCGGTCGCAAACTGCCGAAGCTTGTTCGGAAACTTTCCGGGATCGCGGCCGCGGCGGCCGAGCTGGCTGCCAAGACCGTGAATACCGTGCAGTGACTGACCGCAGCCGTTTGGCGCCGACATGTTCGGCGCCTTTCGGGTGCGATCGTTCAAACAGTCGGAAGAGATTTCAAGTGACCGATCAGACCATCGCCAGCATCGCCCGCTCGCTCGCTGCCGCCCTCGCCCAGGTTGGCTACACCCGCAATTCTGACGACAAGCGGGAAGTCATGCGCTTGCAAGCGGAGTTATGCGCGGCGGTACGCGATGAGGAGCGGGCTGCGAAAGAGGCATCTAAAGATCACGAAACGAGCAAGCAACAGGAGAGCAAACCATGACCAACACGACTGAACATCCGACTCCAAAAGTACCGTGGAGCGAGATTCTGGAGGATGAGAACTGGGTTTGGGACGAGGTGATCAAGCAGCATGCCGGCAAGCCGTCGATCGAGCGTCGCTATGCGCTGCGCCGGTACTTCGGCCTATGGGACGAGTACGACCCGGTCGCGAATGCGATCCTCGATCTGGTCGAGGCGCAGAACGAGCTCGCGCAAGCGTTTTCGGCAGAGCAATACGCCGACGTCGATGGCGCGCCTGAAGTCGGCCCGGCGTTGGCGAAGCGTTCCGCCGCCGCCAAAAGACTCATGGCCGCGATCAACGAGCACGAGACAACCGAAGAGATCTTCGCCGAGCTGGAACGCCGCGGTTTGCTCGTCGACAGCGGCTCCAAACGGTTTAACGAACGCCGGCTTGAGACCGTGTGGATCATCGCCGATTGCGCTTCAAAGTGGCTGAGACCGGCGAAGCGAACCGGCAAATAAACGCGGGAGGCAAGGTCATGAACGCGCTGGGAGATCCCCGCCTACAGCGGTTTCGCGAGGCGTATTTCAAAATGGCCGAGATTGCGCGTTACCGGCCACAAGCGCCTGAGGACGGCTTCGGCAACATTCAATTGACCTTGGCCGAGCTCGCCGACGCGGAGCGGCTTGCCCGCGAAGCGACCGATTACGCAATCCGTTTTCTTCTCGAAGAAAACACCTGCGAGTTCCACCTCGGCTGTAGCGACTTTTCAACCAACAAAGCTTTTTGTTGGACAATCGAAGCCGCACGCCAGCTTGCTGTTGGGTCCACCGGAAATCAAACCGCACTGACGTTGCTCAGGATGGCGGCGGCGGAAGTGGTGCGCGTGCGGAAAACCAGGACGAAGTAAATGCTTAGCCATGCGGCACAAAGCGGCCGGCATTCGAACGCGGATCGCGGTGTCGACCTTTACGAAACGCCGATCGTTGCGGTCGAGGCGTTGCTACGCGTCGAGTCGCTTCCGCACTGGCTGTGGGAGCCAGCAGCCGGCCGCGGCGCCATTGTCCGTGTGCTGCGCGATGCTGGGCACGCTGTCATTGCTTCCGACATCGTCGATTACGGCGAGCCGCTGCACTTCGTCGCTGACTTTCTGAAGCAAACGAAAGCGCCCGCGAACTGCGAGACGGTCATAACAAATCCGCCCTACCAGATCGCCGGCGAGTTCGCCCGTCATGCGCTCGATCTGGCGCCGCGAGTTTATCTGCTGCTGCGCTTGGCGTTTTTGGAATCCGCACGCCGCACCGACATTCTTGAATGCTGCGGGCTCCGTGCTGTGCATGTGTTCCGCAAAAGACTCCCCATGATGCATCGAGACGGATGGCGCGGGCCGCGTGCTTCCAGCGCGATTGCATTCGGCTGGTTTTGTTGGTCACGCGATCACCGCGGACCGACTGTCATTGATCGGATCTGAGGGGGTAACAATGAACAAACGGAGCAGGGGCTATCGCTGGAAGCCACTTCGGCGCGCGCAGCTTCATGAGCCCGACAGAACCTACATCGCGGCGGTGATGCGGCAAAATAATTGCGACGCAGAGCGTGCTCGCCAAATTGCCGACGAAGAATGTCACGGCTGCGAATATTGGTGCAATGACCTTTATCAGGTCGAGGTCCGTCGTTTTCGTGATGGCTTGGTCCACCTCAACGTCCGGCGGATCGACGGCGCGGCCGTTTTCAAAGACTGGCGACACTTTCAGCAAATCAAGAACGAGCTGATCGGGCCGGAGTGCGAGGCGATCGAGCTTTATCCGGCGGAGAGCCGCAAGGTCGATACTTCGAACAAGTATCACCTCTACGGTTATGCCGACCCGACGTTCCGTTTTCCGGTCGGCTTTGAAAAGCGCAACGTCGATTACCAGGACGTGCCGGAAGTGCCCGGCATGCGCCAGCGCGGGCAAACAACAGACTTTTGCCAACCGGCAACATTGAGGGCTCCATGAACTACACGCCAGAAAAATTGCGAACTCAGGCGCGCCGGCTCGACCGCGTGAACGGCTCGGTTGCACGCGTCCTCAATAAGATACAGCGCGGCCAGTCCTTGCATTTCGAGCACACACGGCGCGGTGCACGGTGGTGGACGACTGACGGCGACGAGGTGCCGGAGCGCGTCGCCGAGCTCGTCATCATCAACCCGAGCATCGTCTCCGTCGACACCGCGTTATGGCGCGACCTGCATCCGCAAACCTGGCGCTTTGTCGGTTTCAAATAAATTTTCTCACGCAATCCCCATGGCCAAACAAAAAGGAGGCTCAGATGGCCAAAACCAAACCCGACCGCAAACCGCAAGAAGAAGAGCCGCCGGAAATTAGTGTCGATCAGGCACCGCAGCCGGCGGCGATCGAGCCCGAAGTCGAAGAACAGCTCGACGCGGAGGAGGAAGAGTTCCGCGCACTTCGCACCGACCTTCCCGGCGTTAAAGGCGCGAGCTCGATCGGCATCGTAGCGATCGGCGTAAGCAAGGTGCCGGGGAAGAACGAGTTCTTCCGCACGCACGACGACTTCATGCCGACCGTGCCGATCGTCGACCTGGAGGTCGGCATGGAAAAGCAGTTCTTCGCGGTGACACCAGAAATGGTCGAGAACTTAGCTGCCATTGGCATTACCGTGACCGATCACCGGCTCTACCTCACCGTCGCGTCACGTGGCGGAGTGCGCATAGTGCCGGTGCGGCAGGCAAACTCCGACGGCGAGCAAAATGAGTACGCTCGCACCAAGGAGATCGGCCTGATGCAGGGCATCAAGGAATGGGTGCGGCTGTACACCGATCAGGAAAACCACTGTTACAAGGTTTTCCCGGCGCCGGCCGGCCGTTTTGCCGATCCGCAATGGCCGGAGCTCAAGGCAGCGCGAATTTTCAAGCTCGCCTTTCGCGATAAAGGCAGGCTCGTCGATTCGGTTCAGCATCCGCTGTTTCTGAAGTGGGCTGCCCGTGACACTGACGCCGAATGACCTGCTGCAACGATTTGAAGAAGCCTGGCTGCACGACTTTGAGTTTTGCGAACAGCCGGACAAGCGCCCTGATGTGGTCTGCCTCGCCGCCTACGAACTGCGGTCGGGGCAGACCCTTCGGTTGTGGCGCGATCAATTAATGAACGGTGTAGCACCGTATCGCACCGACGATCGCGTGCTGTTCGTCAACTTTGTCGGCAATGCCGAGCTCGCTTGTCATCTAGCAATGAACTGGCCGGTGCCGCGTAATGTCCTCGATCTCAGTCCGGCTTTCCGCAACATTGTGAATGGGCGCTACACGCCGGAAGGCCGCGGCTTGCTCGGCGCATTGGCCTATTACGGCTTCAACAACATCAATCCGAAGCATAAGGACGCGATGCGCAAGCGCGTCATGAAAGGCTGGCCGTTCACCGCCGAGGAGCGCCCACAGATTCAAGACTACTGCCACGGCGACGTCGAAGACTTGCTCAAGTTATTGCGGAAAATATTAGCCGATCCGGACTTTGACCTCGACATTGCGCTCTACCACGGCGAATCCGTCGCGGCACTGGCGTCGATGCAGCATCACGGCGTGCCGATCGATATGCCGGTATTCACTGCACTCGCTGACAAGGCGGCGTGGCGCGATATTCGCGACGCGATGGTGCCTGTCATCGACGCGCGTTACGGCGTGTACATCCGCAAACCCGACGGTGACTGGTCGTTCAACATGGAGCGGTTTGGCGCTTACCTCAAGCGTGAAGGGATACTGGACGGCTGGCCGCGCACCGAGACCGGCATGCTCAACACCAGGCGCAAAGTCTTCGAGGACATGAGCAAGGGCTGGCCGCAGCTCGAGGAGCTCCGGCAGCTGCGCCATGCCAGGAATAAGATGCGCAAGATCAAGCTTAAAGTCGGCGCCGACGGCCGCAACCGCACCGTGCTGTGGCCGTTCCAATCCAAGACTTCGCGCACGCAGCCGAAGGCTTCGCAGTGGATTTTCTCGCCGGCGGTGTGGCTGCGTTCGCTGATCAAACCGGAGCCGGGAATGGCGGTCGCCTACATCGCGAGACGCCAAGACGCCCGGCCAATGTTTCGGCTTGCATGGCGTACTGCACGGCCAGCAACATGACTTTGTAGCGGTCGCGGACGTCGGCATAGTGCTGCAGCTGCGCTAGCGTCAGGTTGCGAGTGGCATGCTGTTCCGGTTTTTTGATCATTGCGGTGGTGATGCCATCCGGTATTGCGCCGACCCGCACGGCAAACGCTTAGCGTGCCTGCCTGGCCCGTGAGCTGCGGCGCCTGGCGGCGCGGCGGGTAGCGCACACTTAAGATGATCGCTTAGCGTCACCCTCACATTACGCTAAGGAGGCGACGATGAAGATGGGTTACACGATTGCAGTTTCTAGTTTGGCCGGCCTAGCTATCGGCGCGGCCGCCGTTCAGGTCTTACATGCTCAAGCCAAGCCGCCAGTATATGCAATCGCTCTTAATCAGCTTACGGACCCAGAAGGTTACGCCAAGGATTATCTACCGAAAGGCAGGGCAGCTATCCTCGCACATGGAGGTGTCTACGTTGCCGCAGGCAAAGACACTGTTATTACGGGCGACGTTCCCCATGACCGTGTCACCGTCCTGAAATTCGAGAGCCTGGACGCAGTGAAGGCTTGGTTCAATTCGGCAGACTATCAAGCGGCGAACGAGATTGGACAGAAATACGCTCGCTACAACATCGTCGCTGTCGATGGCGTGCCGCCAACGCAATAAGGCTGCCCGAACTATTAAGCCGCCGTCAGACGTGGCGACGGAGATGATTCAAAATATGATGACAAACATTTAACGGGCGATTCGCGACGGCATGGCAGCTATGCCCCCGCAATACTTGTGACAGCGGTCACAGTGCCCGGCCGATTCGCCATGCTACGCCCCCGCGCCGAATCTCGATCGAGGGAGACAAAAGGGTGGCTAGCAAATTGTTGTCCAAGATCGTTGTGTTTAGTGCCGTGCTCGCCCTCTTGGCAGCCGGCGCCATCACGCTGTCGTCCAAGCTTCCCAAGCCAGCGGCAGCACTCGAGTCCATCAATCGAGCTATCGTCGCTACGCACCTTAAGCAGGTCGCCCCTGACCTCGCCCTGCCCTAATTCGCAGCCGGCGTTCGCTTTACGCCACAATATCGCTAATCATTCCCGCTGCGCTCCGAGCGCCGCTCGGCCTTCTGGCACGCCTCGAGCGGCGACGGATGCCAGCGCGAAACTCCAACCTTCCGCATGCGCTTTAGGAGCGCCCAGGCCTGCTCGTCGCGGCCGCTGCCGTTGTCCAAATCCCCGAGGCACGGCGGCATTTCCCAAGGGTGCAGCCTGAGCGCTTCTATCTGCCGGTGAAAACTGCAGAACTGCGAAACCTCGAGCCGCGTGCGACCTTCCAGCATGCTACGCACTTGCTCAACACGGCCTTGGTCTTTTTCGGCTAAGGTTTGTTGGAGCGCCAGCTCGAGTGCGTCGCGATCAATTTTCCGCATCGCGCAAGGCCTCCATTTGGTAGGCTGACAAACGCGGTGGCGGCCGCGTCGGGTTGTTTGCTTGCCTTGCTTGCGGCGACACGCGCAGCCGCATGCTCAAGCCCAGCATCGCCCTGTTAGCCTTCTCGAAAACCGCCAGCCAGGCGCTCGGCTTGCCGTCGACAATGGGCGAAGTACGCAGCTCGGCCATGGCGCGCTCGCTCAAAACCGCAGCGGCGCAGTATTGGACCAGCAACGGCAGATCGCTGTCGCGGAAATGCGTCGGCGGGTTGGCGGCGACCACGGCGACAAAGAGATCGCGCTCGGGTTGCGGCAGGTCAGGAGGCGGACGCAGCCGGTTCTGACGGTTATCGATGGCGATCAGGTTGGATGCAGCAGCAGGCTTCCTAGGCATTTCGACCCGTAGCTCCGACTCGGTTCAACCTGGCATTAACATTTTTCGACCGTTAGCAAAAATGGTCCTGCGGACCGCTCGCACTTTGGGGGCGCCAACAATTTATTTAGTCCCCCCCCGGGGGTTATTTAGGGGTGCGCCTAATTTTGTTTGACAAAGCTTAGTGACAATGTCCGCTTTACCCCCGAAAGCGGACATTGCGGAGCGGCATCGCGATGTCCGCTTTGTGCCAAAAGCAGACTCATGCAGTGCAGCAAAAAGGTCTTACTCGATCACATCATCGGCAAGTTGCTGGAGCTGCCATGGCACTTGCAGGCCGAGCGCCTTCGCGGTCTTGAAGTTGATCACAAGCTCGAACTTTGCTGGCCGCTCAATGGGAAGCTCGCCCGGATTTGCCCCGGAGAGAATTCGATCGACGTAACTTGCAGCCCGCTTAAATATTGAAGGAAAATTCGGGCCATACGCCATTAACCCGCCGACCTTCGGATAAAGATTGAACCCATTAATCGTCGGCAGGCGCGCCTTCAGCGCGAGATCGGCAATCTGCGAGCGCTGATTAAAAATTAGTGGCGAAGTGAGAACCATCATCCCATCGATGTGCTTCTGTGCGGCGTGGTTCACAGCATCATTAATCTCCTCCGCAGTCTGGATTGGGAATGACTCCAGCGCGACTCCCGAGGAACGCGCTGCCATCTCGGTCGCGTGGAATTGAAGCGTGCCGATTGCCGAATCCCAGAGAACAGCCAGACGCGTAAGGGTCGGCACAACGTTCTTGAGGAGCTCAATTTGTTTGCCTGCCAATTCGGGAATATCAAGAAAAAGTCCGGTAAGGTTGCCCCCCGGGCGTGCGAGGCTCTCAACCCATCCGTTCGCCACGGGGTCGCTCTCCAGGTCGATACCGACGGTTGGGATTGTATTGGTTTCTTTCAATACGGCCCGGATTGCGTATGGAGATCCGGCGACGATGACACTGCATTTGAGGGCAACAAACTCACGGGCGAATTCGTCAAATCGTTCGAGCGAGCCGTGGTGATACCGCGTATCCAAAATAATGTTCTGACCGTCTACATACCCAGCCTCGCGTAACCCCTGGCTCAACGCTTCGACCAGTTCGGATGGCTCATTTTGGATGCTGCCAATCCTCGGCAGTTTACCCGCTTGCTGCTGCGCGAGCGCCGCAAGGGGCCAGCCGGCTGCAATCCCGGCAAATAATTTGAAGAACTCGCGCCGCCTCATTCGATCACCTCATCGGCGGTGGAGAGCAGCGACGACGGCACGGTAAGCCCGAGCGCCTTCGCGGTTTTGAGGTTGATCACTAGCTGAAATTTAGTGGCCTCCTGAACCGGCAGGTCACTAGGCTTCTCGCCCCTGAAGATGCGATCGACGTACGAAGCTGCACGCCTATAGAGCTCGTGATTATCCACGCCGTAGGACGCAAGGCCTCCGTCCTCAACGGAGTAACGGTATGCAAAAATCGTGGGCAGTCGGCCTTTGTTAGTAAGAGAAATGATCAACTCACGCTTCATTGCAATCAGGTTAGTCGGTAGCGAAATCAGACCTCCATTTGGCGCTGCCGTCAGTGCTTTGATAGCGCTTTCGATCTCACTTGTGTCGTGCACGCTATGGACAAATACATCGACGCCTAAACGACGACCTGCGGCCTCGATCATCGGCAAAAAGCCTGAAGCACTCGGCGTTGCAGGATCGTAGATAACAGCAATACGGCTGACAGAAGGAGCAATCTGTTTAAGGAGCTCCAGCCACTTGGCGCCGACCGCAAATTCGTAGAGCGCAAAGCCAGTGATGTTGCCTCCCGGATGGGCAAGGCTGTCAACAAATCCGGCGCCGACCGGGTCGGATACCTGCGCGAATACGATGGGTATAGCGCGGGTGACCCGCTGTACTTCAGCTAAGGCGCTACTCGGCGCAGCGAAAATCACGTCCGGCTTCAGAGTTGCCAGTTCTGCCGCATAGCCCCGGATTTGGCTGGGGTTAGCGCCGCCCCAGCGGTAATCAATCTCGAGGTTGCGGCCTTCAACCCATCCGTGCTCCAACAATCCCAGCCGAAGAGCTGTAACCCGCGCCTGGCCTTCCGCATCAGCTTCGGCGATGCCAGAGATCAATACTCCGAGCCGTCGCACTCGCTCCGGCTGCTGCGCACTCGCAGCGAGCGGCCACGGGATAGCCGAACCGGCAACGACTTTGATGAAATCGCGGCGTTGCATCGCCGCCCCCAAGGCTCAGAGCCTGTGCGGACTATGCTTTAGAGCGACAATTACAGCAGGGATTTCCGCTTAGCGGAATGGGGTCGGATCGTCATTTTGCGTGGCAACAATCCTCAGGACCGAATGTCCGCTTTGGGTCAAAAGCGGACATTCGATGCGTCCGCGCCATGTCCGCTTTGCCCCCAAAAGCGGACATCGGAACTCAGTCGTGGAATGTCCGCTTTGTGCCAAAAGCGGACTCATGCACTGCAGCAATTTTCTCGTTATTCGATCACCTCGTCGGCGAGCGCGAGCAGCTTCGCCGGAATTGCGAGGCCAAGCGCCTTTGCCGTCTTGAGATTAATCAAAAGCTCAAATTTGGTGGACTGTACGACTGGCAGGTCGGTAGGCCT
>Ga0306921_10005847_pt1 | contig 12811 bp, 11 predicted proteins | sample sta12Cox44000080_FD_203760 | JGI IMG/M metagenome (GOLD analysis project Ga0306921, IMG submission 203760) | Lab enrichment of tropical soil microbial communities from Luquillo Experimental Forest, Puerto Rico - statoxic.12C.oxic.44.000.080 (v2)... | ecosystem: Environmental > Terrestrial >... | reverse complement strand
TAAAAGAGGAGGCGGTGGCGTTCATGCGCTGGCTGATGGATCCCAAGCAGCTGGGCGGCTGGTACGCCATTGCCGACAGCTATTACCAGCCGCTCCTGCACGGCTACGACAACGCCCCGATGTGGCAGGTCGAGCCCCGCAACATTCCGTACCGCGACGCGATGACGACCGCACATCTGCCTGGCTGGCCGGCGCCGGCGAGCCGGCAGATGGCCGAAAGCGTCGCCAAATACGTCGTCGTCGACATGTTTGCCAAGGCATGCACCGGTGCCTCGACTAAAGACGTGATCAAGAATGCCGAAGCCCAGCTCAAGGAGATTTATCGCTCAGCCTGACCCCACGCCGCAAGCGGTTGTGCAATAATGATCTGTAGTAGTCGCGACGGCACCGTGCCCTTTACCCCGGCCCTCTCCTCGCCTGCGGGGAGAGGAAGGGACCCGCGTCGGCGGGAGGGTGAGGGGCGTCCCGCCGATCGGTCCTGAAGATGACCCTGCGGTCAGAGCCGGTTTTCGCCTTTGCCCGGCCGCGCGGAAGGGTGTCGATCGGCAGCTGGCTCGACCGTCAGAGCGTGTTCAGCTGGCTGATGATGGCGCCGCCACTGCTGTTTTTGGCGGCTTTGGTCGGCTACCCGTTCTGCTACGGCATTTTGTTGAGCTTACAGTACCGGCCGGTCGCACACCCCGGAACCTTTGTGGGGCTGAAGAATTTCGCTACCAATTTCCATGACCCGATCTTCTGGCGGGTGGCGCTCAATACGTTCGTCTATACGGCTGTCGCCACGTTGCTGAAGATGGTCGGCGGCCTTGCGCTGGCGCTGGCGATGAACCAGCAGTTTCCGCTGAAGAACCTGGTGCGGGCATTGCTGCTGCTGCCGTTCATCGTGCCGACGGTGTTGAGCACGGTAGCGTGGATGTGGATCCTCGACCCGGCTTTCAGCGTCTTGAACTGGTTGCTCGTTCTGGTCGGAGTGCCGAAGCCGGGCCCGTCCTGGCTCGGCAACCCGCTTTTGGCGATGGTTTCGATCATCGCCATCAATACCTGGCGAGGGCTGCCTTTCTACGGCATCACTTTGCTTGCCGGTCTGCAGACCGTGCCGCCCGAGCTCTACGAGGCGGCGACGATCGACGGCGCCAGCGGCTGGCAGCGGTTTCGCTATGTCACCTTGCCATTATTGCAGCCGATTATCCTGATCGTCACGTTGTTCTCGGTCATTTTCACCTTTGCCGACTTCCAGCTCGTCTATGTGCTGACCCATGGCGGCCCGCAGAACGCGACCCAGCTCTTTGCAACCTACGCTTTCGACATTGCGATGGGTGCCGGCCAGCTCGGTCTCGGCGCCTCGGTGGCGCTGGCGATGCTGCCGGCATTGGCATTGCTGATCGTCGCGCTGACGATCTACCTGCGGAGAGGGTGATGGTCACCGGCCATGGCCCGGTCGAGCGCGTGGTGCGGCTGTGGCTGCCGGTCGGCTTTTTTCTGGTGCTGGCATTGTTTCCGTTCTATTGGATGGCGATCACCTCGTTAAAGCCGAATTCCGAACTCTACAATAGACGGGTGATGCCGCTGATCCTGCATCACCCGACACTCAAGCACTACATCGATCTGTTGACCCAGACCAGCTTCTTGACCTGGACCTGGAACACGATGCTGGTCGCGGTGGTGTCGACCGCAATCTCGCTGGTTCTCGGTGTCATGCTCGCCTACCCGCTGGCCCGCATGCGGTTTGCCGGTGCTGGTCTGATCGCGATGACCGTCGCGGCGATCTATCTCGTACCGCAGCCATTACTGTTCATCCCGCTCGCCGATGTGATCAACCGGCTCGGCCTCGGCAACACCTTGACCGCGGTGATCCTGACCTATCCGACAATGCTGGTGCCGTTCTGTGCCTGGCTGCTGTTGGGCTACTTCAAGACCGTGCCGATGGAGCTCGAGGAGGCTGCGCGCATCGATGGCGCCAGCCGCCTGCAGACGATGCGGCGGATCTTTCTGCCGTTGTGCACACCGGGGTTCATTTCCGCCGGCATCTTTGCCTTTACCCTGTCGCAGAACGAGTTTCTCTACGCTCTGATCTTTCTGACCAAGAGCTCTGTGCGCACCGTGCCAGTCGGTGTCATCGCCGAACTGATCCGCGGCGACGTGTTCTATTGGGGCCAATTGATGGCCGGCGCTTTGCTGGGCTCGATCCCGGTCGCGTTGATATACTCGTTCTTTGTCGAGCACTACGTCGCCGGACTAACTTCGGGTTCGGTCAAGGGGTAGGCGGAGCGGCCGAGCGCCGATTATTGCTTGGAGTATTTGCGCGGCCCCTTGCCGACATTCTCGGCGCCAAAGACATTGCCTGCGGCATCGGCCGCGACACCCTCGCCCCCTCACTTGTCGTCCTTGGGGTTGGGGCGCGGGATGAAATATTTGACGGTGCATTCCTTGGCGCTGCCGATCCGGATGCCGCGGCGGCAGCCGGGGGTGCAGCCTTTCGTGTCCTCGGTCTGCGAGTCGGCGACATAGATCACATCGTTCTTGTCGATGAATACGGCACTCGGACGGGCGAACTGCTTCCACTCGGCGAGAGAGTTGCCGTCCGGGCCAAAGATCTGAATGCGGCTGTTGGACCGATCGGCAACGAATACCCGGCCCGTGGAGTCGAGCGCAATTCCGTCCCGCCGCCAAAGCTCCTGATCAGCTTGCCGCTGGGATCGAATTCGAGCACCGCCGGCAAGTCCGAGTTCAGACAACTGCCGCCGCCGCAGCGCTCAAAGGCCCAAATGCTTTTGCCGTCGCGATCCGGGGTGACGGCGATCACCCCACCCCATTGGTGCCCTTCGGGCAGCTGGCCGAACCTGACCCCGACCGCGTAGGGGTTCGGCAGGTCGATCGACGGCATGCCCGGGTTCTCGGCTGCTACCGGCGCGGCAAGCAGCATCATCGTCGCGGCAAACCCGCCGGCTCGCGTTAGTCCTGCGCGACACGCTCGCGTGTTCATCGCCCGTTCCATTCAAATCTGTCGGCCGACGCTTCGTAAGGATCAATGCTAAGCTGCGGAGGTGAGTGCGGTAAAGCAGGCTACAGGCCGGGGAGGACGCCCATGCAATTTTCCATCGCCGTTGCCACCGACTCCGATTCCTGGCGGGTCGTCAGACGCGCCGAGGAGCTCGGGTTTGCCCGCGCCTGGTTCTACGACACGCAGATGCTGAGCGCCGACCCGTTTGTCGCGATGGCCGCGGCGGCAATCAAGACGACAAAGATCAGGCTCGGCACCGGTGTACTGATCCCATCGAACCGGATCGCCCCGGTGGCGGCAAACGCGTTCGCCTCGCTTAACAAATTGGCGCCGGGGCGGATCGATTTCGGGGTCGGCACCGGCTTCACTGGCAGACGGGCGATGGGGCTCGGCGCCGTCAAGCTCACCGATATGGAGGAGTATATCCGCGTCGTCATGGCATTGTTGCGGGGGGAAACCGTCGAGGCGGAGATTGAGCGGAAAAAGCGACTGATCCGGCTGCTCAACCCCGAGCTCGGTCTGATCAACACCCGCGACCCGATCCCGCTCTGGGTCGCCGCTTCGGGCCCGCGGGCGCGTGCATTGACCGCAAAGCTCGGTGCCGGCTGGATCGCCACGGCCGGCGATGTCGAGGGTGCGGTCGCCGCGATGGCCGACATGCAGGAACGCCGGCGAGCCGCCGGACGCGGAACCGAAACGCTCGAAAGCGTGGTGCTGACCGGCGGCGCCATCTTGCCGGATGGCGAGCCCGCGGACTCGCCGCGCGCCATGGCTCAGGCCGGACCGCGCGCCGCGATGCTACTACACCGGGCGGCCGACGCCGCGTTGGCGGGGTTGCCGATGATGGCGCCGATGCCGCCCTCGGTCGCCGAGACCGTGGCCGGCTATGTCGAGCTCGCCCGCAAATTCACCCCGCAAGCCGCCCATTATCTCGAAAACCACCGCGGACATCTGATGTTCGTCAAGCCCGAGGAGCGCCGGTTCATCACCGCCGACTTGATCCGCCGGACGACCTACACGGCGACCGAGAAGGAGATCAAAGACCGTTTCGCCGCGCTGGCCGAGGCGGGCTACAGCGAAATCGCCGTGCAGATCGTCCCCGGTCAGGAGCACGCCATCGAAGACTGGGGCCGGATCCGTCGCGCTTTCGCCTGAGGCTATGGTCAGCCGGTGAAGGCAGCGATCCCGGTCTGGGCACGGCCGAGGATCAGGGCGTGGATGTCGTGAGTGCCTTCATAGGTGTTGACGGCCTCGAGGTTCATCACGTGGCGGATCACATGGTACTCGTCGGCGATGCCATTGCCGCCGTGCATGTCGCGCGCAGCGCGGGCGATGTCGAGCGCTTTGCCGCAATTGTTGCGCTTGAGGATCGAGACCATTTCCGGCGTGTCGCGCCCCAAATCCTTGAGTCGGCCGAGGCGTAGGCAGGCGTGCAGCCCGAGGGTGATCTCGGTCTGCATGTCGACGAGCTTTTTCTGGATCAGCTGGTTGGCGGCGAGCGGGCGGCCGAACTGCCGGCGTTCCAGCGTATAGTTGCGTGCCGCGTGCCAGCAGAATTCGGCGGCGCCGAGCGTCCCCCAGGCAATCCCATAGCGCGCGCTGTTGAGGCAGGAGAACGGGCCGCGCAGCCCCTTAACACCTGGCAATAGGTTCTCTTCGGGGACGAACACGTCGTCCATGACGATCTCGCCGGTGACCGATGCGCGCAGGCTGAACTTGCCTTCGATCTTTGGCGCGCTTAGCCCCTTCATGCCCTTTTCGAGAATGAAGCCGCGGATCACATCACCCTCAGTCTTGGCCCACACGACGAGCACGTCGGCGATCGGCGCATTGGTGATCCACATCTTGGCGCCGTTGAGCCGCCAGCCGCCGGCCACCGGACTGGCCCGCGTTGTCATGCCGGCCGGGTCCGAGCCGTGATCGGGCTCGGTCAGGCCAAAGCAGCCCACCCATTCCCCCGTGGCCAGCTTGGGCAGGTATTTCTGTCGTTGCGCCTCGCTGCCAAAGGCGTGGATCGGGTGCATGACCAGGCTCGACTGCACGCTCATCGCCGAACGATAGCTGCTGTCGACCCGCTCGACTTCGCGCGCGATCAGCCCGTAACAGACGTAATTGACACCGGCGCAGCCATAGCCGTCGATCGTGGCGCCGAGAAACCCGAGCGCTCCCATCTCGTTCATGATCTCGCGGTCGAAGCGCTCGTGCCGGTTGGCTTCGAGCACGCGCGGCAGCAGCTTTTCCTGGCAGTAGGCGCGCGCGCTGTCGCGCACCAAGCGCTCTTCTTCGGTCAGCGCCTGATCGAGAAGCAGAGGGTCAGCCCAGTCAAACTCCGGCGCGTCCGCGGCAACCGGCTGGGCGAAGCTTTTGGTCATCGGGGCTCCCGAGCAATGACGTGTTCCGTCACGCCTTTATGCGCTTGGCCCTGTTAATGAATCAATTCAGCCGGGCGCACCGGGCGGGATACCGCGAGATTGCTTCGGCATGGAGCCTGTCCTCGGGCGGCGCACGGCGCCGGCCCGGGGCGCCTCGGGAATGACGCAGGGTTTACCGCGCGCTGATGGTACCCCGCCGACAATAAAGCCGTTGCGAGCCTCAGCCCTTGACGCCGCCCATCGTCAGGCCGGAGGACATCCGGTTACGGAACGCGTAATAGGTCGCGATCGGCGGCAGGGCGTAGATGATCGCGGTCGCCATCATGTAGTTCCACGGCGCCACGTCGCTGTTGAGAAACTGCGCCAGCGCCACCGGTACCGTCATGCTGCGCTTATTCGATAGCAACAAGAACTGGTAGAGATATTCGTTCCACGCCGCCAATAGCGCAAACGTCCCGACCGCGACCAATGCCGGCACCATCAACGGCAGGTAAATGCGGAAATAGATCTGGATCGGCGAGGCGCCGTCGATCCGCGCCGACTCGTCAAGCTCGAGCGGAATGCTCCTGCCATATTCCTGAAAGATGAAAATCGCGTAGGGCGTGGCAAAGGTAACTATCGCCGCGATCACCGACCACGGGTTGTTGTGCAGCCCGTAATGCTGCATGATCAAATAGAATGGGATTGCCAGGAACGACGCCGGGATCACATAGGTGAGAAGCGCCGCGTTGGTGATCACCCAGCCGTTGCGGATGCGCATCCGCATGACCGAGAAGGTGGTCAGCGAGCCGATCGTCAGCACCAACAGCGTAACCATCGATGCGATGAAGACGCTATTGCCGAATTGGTGCCAGAAATACTCCAGATACCAGTAGCCCTGGGTCAGAACGATCCAGAAACTGTTTCCGGACGCATTCGGCGGCCACAAATGATCGCTGAACACGTCCCCTTCGGCCGTGAATGCCACCATCACCATGTTGTAGAGCGGCGTCAACGTCCACACTACAAGGACGACGCTGAGGATTGCGGCCCCGACATTGCTCGCGTAGCGCCACCGCCGTGCGGCGCGCTGCATCCGCTCCGCGGGTCGGGTCGCCGACCGTGCTGGTCCTGTATCGGCGGTTATCGTGCTCACAGCTGCACCTCTGTGTTTTTGACCCTGCGCATCAGGATGATCACCAGCGGGATCAGCAAAGGCAATGCCGACATGACTACCGCCACGCCGAGCCGCGGGTTGGCGAGATCAAAGGCATCGCGGATGCCAAGCGTTGCCAAGAGGTGTGTCGAGTTGGCCGGCCCGCCGCCAGTGATGAAAAACACCGTGTTGAAGTTGCCGAGCAAAAAGATCGTCGCGAGCAGGGTCAACACCAGATAGAGGTTGGCGAGCAGCGGGAAACTTACATGAGCAAACCTGCGCAGCCCGGTGGCACCATCGACTTTGGCCGCGTCATAGATTTCCGTTGGGATCGACATCCTGCCGGCGAGCAGGATTACTGTCCAGAACGGCAACCACCTCCAGATATGTGAGCAGACGGCCGACCCTAGAGCGAGCCAGCGGGAGTTGAGCCAGGACGGCCCGTCGATGCCAAAGAAATGGAAAAGCGCGTTGTTAAGCAGGCCCCATTCTCCGTTCAACATCCAGTGGATCGAGATAAAGCCGGGTAGCTCCGGCACCGCCCATGGGAGCACGAAGATCATCAGCAGCCCTTTGACCCACCAGCCAGGCCGCATGAAAAAACCAGACAGCAACAGCGCGAAGAACAGCTTGAGATTGACCCCGAAGGCAACAAAGAGCACGGTGTTGACCAAGGTTTGCTGATAGATCGGGTCGGAGAATACCTCGGTATACAAACTCGGCTTGCTGCCCATCCACAACCCGTAAAAGACCGGATAGGCCACGAAGGCCACGAACACCCCGATATAGGGTACGAGAAAGGCGACCGCCCAGGTAAATTCCGAACCTCGTAAACCACCCCGCCAATAGCGCCACAACGATTGCCGCCGGACTGCCGGGCCGCCGAACTCGATAGCCGATGCGGTGGTCATAATTCGCCTCTCAGCTCGATACGATTGGATATTTTGCGAAGATTTCCTCGATCCGCTTGAACGCCTTGTCGATTTCCGGCTCCGCCGCAGCCCCGCTGTTCATGACTGCGAAGGCGGCGTTCATAATGACATGCTCACTGCCGACCTGCGCAATTGCCGGGTTGTACGCCTCATAGATCGGAACGGTCGGGCCGAGAACGGACTGTGTGGTGTAGGCAGTGCGATGCACGTCCTCTTTGAGCCAGAACGGGTCGCTCTGAACGATTTCGGGGATTGGCAATGCCCACCGGCCGAGCCCGGCCTTCAGATACTGATTCAATACCTTCGGCTCGATCATGTATTTGGCGAATTCCTTGGCCACCGCGACATTTTTCGCCCCCTTGGGGATGACGGGGCCAAAGATCGCGATCTGGCTCGGCAACTCCTTACCCTCGTTGCTGAGCGGCAGGCCGTGGGTCAGGATATCGTCGTATTCTTCTTTCTTGTGATAGAGCGCGACCTCTGTCGAGATCGTCCCGTCGAAATCCATCACCATCAGTTTCGAATGGAACGCGTTGTTGTCGTCGGCGTCGTTCCAATTGACGCAACTCGGCGGGACATACCCTTCCTTGAATGCCGAGGTCAGGCTCTTGAGCGCCTGGGCCGCCGCATCCTTCACCTGCGGATCGTCGGTATGCAGCTTGCCGTCAGGCGTGACCAGATCCTTGCCGCCATAAGCGATCATCCAGGCGTTGAAGGTGTTGATCGGGTCGACCCCGTTGGCGGTCAGCTGGTAGCCGAGCCCATAGACATTGCGTATCCCGGCTGCCCGCAGCCCCTTCTGCACCGGCTTGAAGAAGTCCATGAAGGCGTCCCACGTCGTCGGCAAATCGGAAATCTTGGAGCCGCCCTTTTCGACCAATGACTTCCAGATGTGGAACGGGATCGCGGCGATCTTCATCGGCACGACGTAGTAGGCGCGCTGTTTAGTGACGTTGTTGTAGTAATAACAGCAAGGCAGCGCGGTCGGAATAAATTGTCCTTTTACTGGCTCAACGATGTCGCTTACATCGACCAGCTTATCATCCCACGATTGTAACGGCGCGAGGGCAAAGTCGGCGACCTCCATCATATCGGGGACCACGCCGCTCGTGATCGCCGATACCGCCTTCTGGCGCAGCGCGGCATAGGGAATGGTGCTCTGGTCGATCTTGTTACCGCTCGCCTTCTCGTAATCGGCGACCATTGCGAGGAAGGCGGAGTCTTCCTCGGGAACAAAGCCCTGGGCAAACCATACTTCCGCGGTCGTGGCGGCGGCGTTTGTGATATGGGGCCGGGCCAAAGCTCCGACTGCGCCGAACGCAAGGGAGCTGCGAAGCACCGAACGCCGCGTCAGAACCGTCATGCGCCCTCCTTCCCCGTTCACGTCCGCGGCGCGGACGCGCTCTGGTTGTGTCTCATGCGGGTAATATAGAGCAGCCATGCGCCGCGCTCAAACGTTATCGCCGCGAGCCGAAGTGGGCCGCACTCACGCCTGCGTGATCGGGTATTTCGCGAAGATCTCTTCGGCCCGCTTGAACGCCTTGTCGATCGCCGCTTCCGGGGTCATGCCGTTGTTCATGACATCGAGCATGGCGATGCTAAAGACATGCTCGGCGTTGACCTCCGCCATGGCCGGGTTAAACGCCTCGTAAAGCGGAAGTGTCGGATGGATCAGCGTCTCTTCGGCGTAGGCTGTCCGGTGCGGATCTTCCTCGAACCAGAACGGGTCGCTCTTGGCGATTTCCGGCAGCGGCAGCGCCCACCGTCCAAGCCCGCCCTTCAGATACTCGTTCAGCACGTTCGGTTGGACCGCGTATTTCAGAAACTCCTTGGCAACGGTTACGTTTTTTGCCCCCTTCGGGATCAGCGCGCCAAAGATCGGCATCGGGCTCGGCACTTCCTTGCCGTCGTTGCCGAGGGGCAGGCGATGGGTCACGATGTCGTCGTATTCTTCCTTCTTTTTGTAAAGCGCGACCTCGGTCGACAGCGAACCGTCGAAATCCATCACAATCAGCTTGGCGTGGAACGCGTTGTTGTCGTCGGCGTCGTTCCAATTGACGACCCCCGGCGGCACATAGCCTTTCTTAAACGGTGTGGTCAGTTTGGCGATCGTCTTGACCGCCGCCTCCTTCACTTGCGGGTCGTCGGTATGTAGCTTGCCGTCCGGCGTCACCAGGTTCTTGCCGCCATAGGCCATCAAAAAGCCCTGGAAAGTAATGGCAGGGTCGACGCCGTTCGCGGTCAGCTGATAGCCATACGCATAGATGTTGCGCATCCCTTGGGCGCGCAATTTATCTTGCACCGGCATGAAGAAATCGAGAAAGTCATCCCACGTATTGGGAATATCGGAGACTTTAAATCCTGCCTTCTCGACCAGAGAGTTCCAGATATGAAATGGAATCCCGGCCCCTTTCATCGGTACCGCGTAATAGGCGCGCTTTTTTGTGACATTGTTATAGCTGTAAGTGGCGCGCAGCGCGGTATCGATGTATTGCGATCTCAGGGGTTCGACGATGTCGCTGACATCGACGAGCTTGTCAGCCCAGGCGTTGAGCGGGAGAAAGGAGAAATCGGCATATTCCATGACATCCGGGACAACGCCGCTGGTAATTGCCGAGACCATCTTCTGGCGCAGCGGCGCGAACGGAATGATGCTGTCCTCGATCTTGTTGCCGCTCGCCTTCTCATAATCGGCGACCAGCTTTTTGAAGGCGACATCCTCCTCCTGAGCAAAGCCCTGGGTCCACCACAGCTCGGCGGTTGTCGCCGCAGCGTTGGCGACATGCGGCCGCGCCAGCATCCCCGCGCCGGCGAGCCCGAGCGAACCGCGAAGCACCGAACGCCGCGTTACAATGGTCATCTCAGTCTCCTTGTCGATAGCCGCCAACCCAGCGCTGACTACACCGGCTATCTTGCCAGGCTGATTGTAAAGTGGCCGCGCGGCCGGCTCAAACGCTTAACCCTCGGCGGCCCCGAGAATGGTTCTCAGGCCTGCGCGATCGGGTATTTCGCGAAGATCTCTTCGGCCGGCTTGAAGGCCTTGTCGGCCGCCTGCTGCGGGCTCATCCCATTGTTCATGACATCGAGCATGGCAGCGCTGAAGACATGCTCGGCGTCGATCTGCGCCATCGCCGGGTTGAATGCCTGATAAAGCGGCGCTGTCGGATGGGTCAGCGTCTCCTCGGCAAAAGCGATGCGGTGTGGGTCCTCTTTGAACCAGAACGGGTCGCTTTTAGCGATCTCAGGCAGCGGTACGGCCCACCGGCCGAGCCCGGCCTTCAGATACTCGTTCAGCACGCTCGGCTGGATCGCGTATTTCAGAAAATCCTTAGCAACCGTGACGTTTTTCGCTCCCTTCGGGATCAAGGCGCCAAAGATCCCGATTGGGCTCGGCAATTCCTCGCCGTCGTTGCCTAAGGGCATGCCGCGGGTCACGATGTCATCGTATAGCGCTTTGTTCTTATAGACGGCGACCTCGGTCGAAAACCCGTCGAAATCCATCACGACGAGCTTGGAGTGGAAGGCGTTATTGTCGTCGGCGTCGTTCCAATTGACGACTCCCGGCGGCACATAGCCTTTTTTATAGGGGGTGGTCAGTTTCTCGATCGCCTTGATCGCCGCCTCGCGAATATGCGGGTCCTCGGTGTGCAATTTGCCGTCGGGCGTGACCAGGCCCTTGCCGCCATAGGCCATCAGGAACGCTTGAAAGAGGACGCCGGGGTCGACCCCGTTGGCGGTCAGCTGGTAGCCGTAGGCGTAGATGTTGCGCATGCCCGTCGCCCGCAACTTGTGCTGCACCGGCATGAAAAAGTCGAGAAAGGCATCCCAGGTATTCGGAATGTCCTCAAGCTTGTACCCTGCCTTCTCGATCAGCGACCGCCAGATATTAAATGGAACTGCGCTGCACTTCATCGGGACCGCATAATACGCGCGCTTTTTTGTGACGTTGTTGTAAGTAAAAGTCGCGCCAAGTGCGGCGTTGATGTATTGGGATTTTACGGGCTCGACGATGTCGCTGACATCGATGAGCTTGTCGTCCCAAGCATTCAGCGGCAGAAACGAGAAATCGGCCAGCTCCATGATGTCCGGGACGACCCCGGCGGTGATCGCCGAAACTTCCTTCTGACGCAACGGCGCGAATGGAATGATGCTGTCCTCGATCTTGTTGCCGCTCGCCTTTTCGTAGTCGGCGATCAGTTTTTTGAAGGCGACATCCTCCTCCTGGGCGAAGCCCTGCGCCCACCACACCTCAGCGGTCATCGACGCGGCGTTCGCGACATGAGGCCGCGCCAAGGCTCCGGCCGCAGCAAGCCCGAGCGAGCTGCGAAGCACCGAACGCCGCGTCAATTCAGACATTCCGTTTCCTTCCCTCTCAGCTCTGCGCGATCGGATATTTCGCGAAGATCTCGTCGGCTCGCTTGAACGCCTTGTCGATCGCCGCCTCGGCCGCCATCCCGTTGAGCATCACATCGGCCTCGGCGATGCTGAAGACGTGCTCGGCGTTGACTCGGGCGGTCGCCGGATTGTAGGCCTCGTAGATCGGCAAGGTCGGACCGAGCAACGTCTGCTCGGTGTGCGCGGTGCGATGCGGGTCCTCGGCGAGCCAGAACGGGTCGCTCTTGGCAATGTCGGGCATCGGGATCGCAAAACGGCCGAGCCCGCCTTTCAGATATTCGTTCAGGACCTTTGGCTCGAGCATGTAGCTGATGAACTCTTTGGCCGCCGCCACGTTCTTTGCCCCCTTCGGGATCGTCGGACCAAAACCGACGACCTGAGCCGGCAGCGTCTCCCCGGCATTGCCGAGCGGCAGCCGGTGGGTCAGGGTCGCATCGTAGTCCTCTTTCTTGTCGTGGATCGCGAGTTCGGTCGAGATCGAGCCGTCGAAATCCAGCACCATCAGCTTGGAATGAAAGGCGTTGTTGTCGTCGGCATCGTTCCAGCTGACAACCCCAGGCGGCACGTAGCCTTCCTTGAACGGCGTGGTCAGCTTGGCCAGCGCCTTGACCGCCGCCTCGCGGACTTTGGGATCGTCGGTGTGGAGCTTGCCGTCCGGGGTGACAAAGTCCTGGCCGCCATAGGCGATCATAAAATGGCTGAACGTCATAACCGGATCGAACCCGTTGCCGGTCAGCTGATAGCCATAGGCGTAGACGTTGCGCATCCCCTGCGCTCGCAACTTGTCCTGCACCGGTTTGAAGAAATCGAGAAATGCGTCCCAAGTGTTCGGGATGTCGGAGATCTTATAGCCTGCCTTCTCGACCAAGGATCGCCAGATATGAAACGGCCAGGACGCCAGTTTCATCGGCACCATATAATAGCCACGCTGTTTTGTCGCATTATTGTAGTGATAGCAGCAGCTGAGCGCAGTCGGACT
>Ga0306921_10005846_pt1 | contig 12811 bp, 12 predicted proteins | sample sta12Cox44000080_FD_203760 | JGI IMG/M metagenome (GOLD analysis project Ga0306921, IMG submission 203760) | Lab enrichment of tropical soil microbial communities from Luquillo Experimental Forest, Puerto Rico - statoxic.12C.oxic.44.000.080 (v2)... | ecosystem: Environmental > Terrestrial >... | reverse complement strand
TAGCCACCCGAGGGGCCGGCCGAGTTCGGCTCGCCGGCGGAGCTGGTGCTGAACCAGACGTCGTAGGTGGCGTTGTAGCTGTTGTTGGTGGCGTCGGCGAGCGTGCCGTTGTCGTTCCAGTTCCAGGTGGTGGGGACCGTCGTCAGCGCGCTCACCGCCTTGGGGAGGTTGCTCCCCATCGTCATGTGCTTCGAGTTGGCGCCGATGAAGATCGACGGGAAGCCGGTGGGGCTGCCGTTGGTGGCGGTGCTCGCCATCTGCGTCGTCATCTTGAAGAAGAAGTCGCCGCCGTAGGCCACCGTCTGCGTCGCCGACGAGTTCCACTCGTTGACCTGCATGAAGTAGTTCTGCCCGGCCGAAAACGCGAGCGTTCCGTAACGGCCCATGAGCGTCCCCGTCATGCTCAGCTGCCCCGGCGTGCAGCCGGCCATCGGCGTCGTACCGCCGGTCCCGGTCGTGCCGGCGGCCGCGCTCCCCGCGCTGCCCGTCGCGCCGCCGCGCCCGGCCGCTCCCGTCGTGCCCGCGCTCCCGCTCGTGCCCGCGCTCCCGCTCGTGGCCGCGGCGCCGCTCGTCCCGGCGGCGCCGGTCGTCCCGCCGCGCCCGGCGGCTCCAGTCGTGCCGGCGGTCCCGCTCGCGCCTGCGCCGCCGCTCGTGCCCGCGCTCCCGCTCGTCCCCCCGCGCCCGGCCGTCCCGGTCGTGCCGGAGCTGCCCGTCGTGCCGGAGCTGCCCGTCGTGCCCGCACCTCCGGATGTTCCGGCGCCGCCCGAGGGGCCCCCGCCGCCACCGTCTCCCGCGGACGAGCAAGCGATCAATGACAGACCGATCAAGCTGCACGCGCACGCGTGCCGAAGCCAAGCAACGTACATAGGGAACCTCCGGTTTGGGGGCTGGTCGCCGGAAAGAACGGCCCGATTCTACACGCCGACGGGGGTGGCGGCGCGTGCTAACCTCGCCCCCCTGCACGTCGTCACCGGCAATATCACCGGCTTAAAGCCGAGCCAAAAGCACGCCCTCGAGCGCGTCTACCGGCGCCGGCTTTCGCCCGCCGAGGTCGCGTCCGGAGAGCTGGCCGCGTTTCTCTGCGGAATCTCGCGGGAAATCGAGCGGCAGGTCGGCATCCTCGTCGGCCGGCGCGGCGAGATCGAGCACGTCTTCGTCGGCGACGCGTCGCGCATCAACCTGCCGGAGATCGGCCGCATCCGGGCCGGGCGCGGGCGCTTCCGGGGCCTGCGCCTCGTGCACACGCACCTCCGGAACGAGCCGCTGACCCGCGACGACCTGGTCGACCTCGCGCTCCTCCGCCTCGATCTGGTGGCCGCCATCGGCATGTGGCCCGACGGGCGGCCGGCCGACCTGCACGTCGCCCACCTGCTCCCCGCGAGCGAGGGGAAGGCCGCCCCGTGGCGGGTGCTGCCGAGCGAGCCGTTCCATCGCAGCACGCTCGACCCCGCGGCGCTCATCGCGGCGCTCGAGGAGGAGTTCGATCGCGTCGCCCCGTCGGCGGTCGCGACCGACGCCCGTGACCGTGCGCTGCTGGTGGTCGTGGACATCCGACGTCCGCGCGGCGGAAGCGGCAACGGCGCGCGGGGGGCGGGCGGCGACAGCGCGGGACGGGTGGCCGAATTGCGCGAGCTGTGCCGCACGGCGCAGGTCGGGGTCATGGGCGTGCTCGAGCAGCGCCGCCCCGATCCGGACCCGAAGTACCTGGTCGGGCGTGGCAAGCTCGAGGACATCCTCATCCGCGCCATGCAGCTCGACGCGAACGTGCTGATCTTCGACCCCGATTTGACGCCGGTGCAGGCGCACGCCATCGCCGACTTCACCGACCTCAAGGTCGTCGACCGGACGATGCTGATCCTCGACATCTTCGCCCAGCGGGCCAAGAGCCGCGACGGCAAGCTGCAGGTCGAGCTGGCGCAGCTCCGCTACCGGCTGCCGCGCCTGCACGAGAAGAACACCATGATGAGCCGCCTCACCGGCGGCATCGGCGGGCGCGGCCCCGGCGAGACCAAGCTCGAGGAGAACCGCCGCCGCGCCCGCGAGCGGATCCACCGGCTCGAGAGCCAGATCGAGAAGTTCGGCGCCGAGCGGGCCGGGCGGCGGGCCGAGCGGGTCCGGCGCAGGCTGCCGGTGGTGGCCATCGTCGGCTACACCAACGCCGGGAAATCGACGCTGCTCAACACGCTCACCGACAGCGAGGTGCTCGCCGAGGACAAGCTGTTCGCGACGCTCGACCCGACCGCGCGCCGCCTGCGGATGCCGCGACCGAGCTGGGTCGAGGCGGCCGGGGACGAGGGCGCCGGGCACTGGCAGGCGCCGCGCGAGATCATCATCGCCGACACCGTCGGCTTCATCCGGGACCTTCCGACGGACCTGGCGCGCGCCTTCCGGGCCACCCTGGAAGAGCTCGACGAGGCGGACCTCCTCCTCCACGTGGTCGACGCCGCCGACCCGGCCCACGAGCAGCAGATCGCCGCCGTGGAGGCCATCCTCGGCGACTTGGGCCTGGCGGAGACGCCGCGCATCCTGGTCATGAACAAGATCGACCTCCTCCCCGACGAGGAGCGGGCGCGCCTCGGCCGCGGCGCCGCGCCGGACCTGCCGGTGGTCCCGATCTCCGCGGCCGACGGCGGCACCACACCGCCGCTCCTCGCCGCCGTCGAGTCGGCGCTCTGGCGCGGGGGCCGCATCGATCGGCCGGCGGCGGAGGCGCCCGGGCCGTGAGCCTGCTCGCCTGGTTCGCCGCCGTCGCCGTGCTGCTCGGGGTCCTCATCCTCGTGCACGAGCTCGGGCACTTCGTGTTCGCGCGGATCTTCGACGTCAAGGTGCTCCGCTTCTCGCTCGGCTTCGGTCCGCGTCTCATCGGCTTCTCGCGCGGGGACACCGAGTACCAGCTGTCGCTCGTGCCGCTCGGCGGCTACGTCCGCCTGCTCGGCGAGGACCCCGGCGAGCCCATCCCCCCGATCGATCGCCCCCGCGCGCTGGCGGCCAAGCCGCTCTGGCAGCGCTACACGGTCGTCATCGCGGGGCCGGTGTTCAACCTGATCCTGCCGCTCTTCATCTACTTCGTGCACTACGCCGGGCAGCGCACGCTCCTCCCCCCGACGATCGGCACGGTGCTCCCCGATCAACCGGCCGCGACCGCTGGCCTCTTGCCCGGGGATCGGGTGGAGACGGTCGACGGGCGCCAGGTCCGCTACTGGGAGGAGCTCGAGCGCACGATCTCCGCGTCGGCCGGCAAGACGCTCCGCTTCGGCATCCGGCGCGGCCCCGACGCCGAGGAGCGGGACGTGACGCCGATCGAGATCGAGCGGGCGGGCCCGATGCGGGTCAAGGAGCGGGTCGGCTGGATCGGCGTCTCGCCCCGTTTCCACCTCCCGGAGATCGGCGTGCTCGATCCCGCCTCGCCGGCCGCGCAGGCCGGGCTCAAGACCTTCGACTTCATCACCGCCGTCAACGGCGTGCCGGTCGGGACCTGGACCGAGTTCGCGCGCGCCGTCGAGCGGGCCGGCGCCTCGCCGCTCCGGCTCAACTACCTGCGCGGTGGCTACTCGGCCGTCGCCTTCTCGCACATCGAGATCGAGGAGCCCGGCTCGGCGGTCGTCATCCCCGTCGCCGTCTTCGACGCCGCCGGCCGGCGCCGCTACGAGACCGGCATCCTCTCGGCGGAGCTGTTCGTGTTCTCCGTCGAGCCGGGGAGCCCGGCCGATCGCATCTCTCTGCGCCGCGGCGACCAGATCGAGTCGCTCGACGGCGCCCCCATCCCGCACTGGGACCTCCTGCGCGAGCGCCTGGCCGCCGAGCCGGACAAGACCTTCCGCATCGGCTGGATCTCGACGGGCGGCCTCCACCGCGAGGCCAGCTTCCGCCAGGAGGTCCACTCCGAGCTCGACGCCTACCGGCAGGAGGAGCAGCACCTCGTGTTCGGCGCCCTGAACCGGCTGGCCTGGAAGACCGACCCGCCGGTGCCGATCACCAACCGGTTCGGCTATGCCCTGAGCCACGGCTTCGAGCGGACCGGCCAGATCATCGCGGCGATGACCCACGGGTTCGGCCAGATCGTGCGCGGCCACGTTCCCCTGACCACGCTCGGCGGCCCGATCATGATCGGCTACGCGGCGGGCGTCGCCGCCGAGCAGGGGTTCGACCAGTACCTCTGGCTCATGGCCCTCATCAGCATCAACCTCGGCCTCTTGAACTTCCTGCCGGTCCCCATCCTCGACGGGGGCCTCTTGGTGTTCTTCACGCTCGAGCTGTTCAAGCGCCGGCCGCCGTCGCGGCGCGCGCGAGAGATCGCCACCTACGTCGGCCTGGTCGTCGTCGTCACGCTGATGCTGTTCGCGCTGCGGAACGACGTCGTCCGCTACCTCCTGCCGCGCTGATCCCCGGCTTGCCACGATGACAGACCGCGACCTCATCCTCTGCCTCGACAGCGCCACCCCAACCGCGCGCGTCGCCGTGCTCGACGGCGGCGGCGCCGTTCGCATCGCCGCCGAGGCGACGGCCGACCGGGCCTCGGGGCACGTGCTCCCGCTCGTCGCCGGCGCGCTCGCCGCGGTCGGCGCGACGCCGGCGACGCTGGCCGGCGTCGCCTGCGGCGGCGGCCCGGGGAGCTTCACCGGCCTGCGCGTCGGCCTGGCGGCGGCCAAGGGGCTCGCCCTCCCCTTCGGCCTGCCGTTCTACCTGGTCTCCTCGCTCGAGGCGCTGGCCCTCGACGTCCTCGGGGCCCGCGGGCCCGAGATCACCGCCGTCCCCTGCCTCGACGCCGGCAAGGGGGAGGTCTACGTCGGCGCCTACGCGCCCGGCGGCGAGCGGCTCGTCCGTGAGGTCAAGCCGTTCTGCCGCCTCGTCCCCGCGCTCCTCGACGGTTGGCTGGCTGACCTGGCCCGGCCGGTCGTCGCCGGCCTGGGGCTCGACCGATACCCCGGCGCCGTGGACCCCGACCGCGCCGCGGCAGTCGCCGGCCCGACCGCGATCTCGGTGGGCCGCCTCGCGCTCGAGCGCCGCGCGCGCGGCGAGACGACCGATCTCGAGCACGCTGTCCCCTATTACGGCCGGCCGCCCGACATCACGATGAAGCGTCCCCGCTAGCATGGGCTCCCACGAGGGCTCGTGGCCCGCCCACAAGCTTTCGTGGGCGCCGGCTGTGAAACCGAGCCACGGGCCCGTAAACGCCGCGTGCGGCGGCGCGGTCTCCGGGCACGACGCTTGCTATTCTTTGACCACATGATGATGGGCGTGAAGGTTTTCACGGCAACGAAGGCCAAGGACCGGGAAGCTCTGGGCGACGTCGTAACCCGGTGGCTGCAAGAGAACCCGAACATCAAGATCCTCGAGCGCACGGTGACGCAGAGCTCGGACTCCCAGTTCCACTGCCTGACGATCACCCTGCTCTACGAGACCGCGGGGAGCTGAGCAGCGGGCACGCGGGCGCGGCGTCGACAGGCACCGCGTCGCTGCTAACCTCTGCCGTCCCTTGTCCGACCGAGCCGCCTTCGACCGAGCCGCCCCGCTGAGCGCGCTCTTGGGCATCACCTTCCTGGGGTCGGTGAGCGGCGGCGCGTTCTGGTCGGGCCTGTTCTTCGTCACGGCCGAGCACTACCGGTTCTCGGCCGTCCGCAACCTGGTGCTGGCCTCGGTCATGGGCGCCATCTACGCGCTCGCGGCGCGCGCCTCGGGCGGCCTCGCCCGGCGCAGCTCGGCACCGCGCGCCGTGCTGACGCGGGCGCTCGCGCTGTGGGCGGTGGCGGCGATCCTCCCCGTGCTGGCACCGAGCTTCGAGCCCGCGCTCTGGGCGGCGGCGCTGCTCGGCTCGATCGCCTCGGCTGTCCTGTGGCCGGTCGTTGAGAGCTACGTCGCGGGCGGCCGGCACGGCCCCGAGATGCGCAGGGCGATCGGCTGGTTCAACGTCACCTGGACGCCGGCCACCGCCGTCTCGCTCGTGATCATGCCGCTCGTCGCCCGCGTCGGCCTGGTCTGGAGCGTCGGGCTGTCCGCGATCGTCAACGCCGCCGCCCTGGCCATCGTCGCCACGCTCCCCGCGCGGCCGGGGGCGCACGAGGCCGATGCGGCGACGGCCGCCGTCGGCCCGGAATACCCCTGGCTCGCCCGCTCGGCGTCGTGGCTCCTGCCGCTCAGCTACGTCATCTCGGCGACGCTGGCCCCCGTCCTCCCGCACCGCCTGGCCGCGGTCGGGATCACCGGCAGCTCGCCGAGCGTCGTCGCGGCGCTGTGGATGGCGGCCCGCTTCGCGACCCTGTTCCTCATGTGGCGGGCCGGCTTCTGGCACGGGCGCTGGGGGACGCTCGCCGCCGCGGCGGCCGCGCTCGCGGCGGGCCTGGCCGGCGTGCTCCTGGCGACCACGCCCGCCGTGCTCGTGACTGGCCTCCTGCTCTACGGCGCTGGGATGGGCCTCACCTACTACGCCGCGCTGTACTACTCGATGACCGTCGGGCACGCCGCTGTCGAGGCCGGCGGCAACTTCGAGGCCCTCATCGGCCTCGGCTACCTCGTGGGGCCCATGCTGGGCCTCCTGGGCCACGCCGCCAAGGGTCCCGGCGGCGCCGGTTCCGTCACCGTGACGCTGACCTGGCTCGTGGCGGCGCTCGCGTCGCCGGGCGTGCTGAGGCCGTACCTGGCGGCGCGCAAACAGCGGCTCGGCGCCGGCCGTCAGCGGTCGTAGAGCGCCCAGAACAGCGTCGCGCCGGCGATGGCGGCGAGCACGACGGCCCCGACGTGCCCGAAGACGACATGCGCGCTCACCGACAGCGGGCAGACGAAGTGGAGCGCGAATCCGCCCGCTGCGCCCCCGGCCGCGCCGATGGCCACCCCCAGACGCCGCCCGCCGGTCGGGAGGACGCGCCGGAGCACGAGCGCCCCCGTCGCGAGCGTGACGGCCGCGCCGAGGAACACGTAGAGCCCGCACTTGAGGCTCGACGCGAGCAACGTCACGTGCGCTTGCGCGAGCCCCAGGCTCTCGGGCACCGAAGCCGTCCCGAGCAGAGCGAAGAGCAGCAGCGCGAGCATCGACGCCAGCGCGATCCGCGCCGCCCGCGGGCCGGAAGGGAGCACGTCGCCCCGCGCCGGGACGAGCGCGAACGCCAGCGCCGCCAGCGCCGAGAGCCCCCAGACCAGCGCGCCGCCGAAGAGCCACGAGCGCGGCAGCGCGCCGAGATCGGGGCGCATCGGCGACTGCGTCAGGATCACGATGGGCCAGACGAGACCGGCCAGCCCCGCCACGACGAACCCGCCGAGCCGCGAGCGCGTCCGCACCGCCCTCCGCTCGCCGACCTTGCGGAGCAGCTCGGGCGACGGCGGCGGCGCGGGGAGCTCGCCCGCGGTCCGCAAGAGCTCGTCGACGCCGCGCCCTTCGGAGTCCTGGGTGCTCATCGCCGCTCCTTTCCCGCTGCCACCACGTCGGGGCCCGCCGGCGCCTCGTCTCGCTGACGCTTGCGCCCGAGCTTCTGCCGGAGCGTGAGGTAGGCGCGGTGCGCGCGCTGCTTGATGGCGCCCGGCGTCGTCCCCGTGATCATGGCGGCCTCCGCCACCGACCGGCCGTGGACCTTGGTCAAGAGCAGCGCCTGGCGCTGGTTCTCGGGGAGCTCGTCGAGCGCGCCCAGGGCCCGCGCGGCGACCGCCGGGTCCGGCCGATCCTCGCGGTCCTGCTGCGCCTCGGCGGACACGCCCGTGAGGTGGGCGGCGGGCTCGGTGCCGAGGGTCCCCTCCTTGGTGAGCCGCACCCGGCTCCGCTTGCGCTTCCGGAGCTCGTCCAGCGAGGTGCGGTGCGCGATGGTGTAGACCCACGGGATGGGGTTGGCGCCGAGCACGAAGCTGCCGCGCGCCTCGTGCACCTTGAGGAACGTCAGCTGCAACGCGTCCTCGGCCGCCGCCTGGTCGCCGAGCAGGCCGCGCAGGTAGGCGAGGATCCGCGGCGCGAGCAGGGCGTAGAGCCGCTCGAAGGCCGCGGCGTCGCCGCGGCAGTACCGCGCCATGACCTCGCTCGCCTCGAGCGCCTCGGGATCCATGAGCCCAGCCAGGCTCTCTAATAGACCGGTCTCCGCGCCGCCACAAGGCGGCGAAAGCGGGTCCAGAGCCGCGACGAGCATGGTCCTCCACCCCTCCTACGTCCCGCCCCAGGACCGGTTACGCCCGCCCGGCCTCCTCGCCGAGCCCGCTCAGGAACCGGGCGACGGGCCGCGTGCGCTTGAGCGTGGGGCGGCAGGCGAGCCGCACGTCGATGGGGGGGACGTCGGCCGGCTCGACGGCCAGGCGGCCGCGGTCGTCGGCGCCGAGGGCGAGGCCGGGCACGAGGCCCACGCCGAGCCCCTGCCGGACGTAGGAGAGAAGCAGCGAGACGCTGCGGACATCGATCGTCGACTGCGGGCGGAGGGCGAGGCGCCCCACGATCTCGTCGAGGATCCGACGCCCTTGGCTCCCCGGCCCGAGGCGGAGCAGCGGCTCGCGGCCGAGGCGGGCGCGCAGCGGTTGCGCGCGGCCCCGCGGGAGCCTGGGGGCGACCCAGAAGAAGCGCTGCTGGCAGAGCGTCACCTCGTCGCGGCCGAGGGCCCGATCGGTGCTCACGATGGCGACGTCGGCCTGGCCGTCGGCGACCAGGCGCGCGGCCTCGATGGAGTTGGTGGCGGTGATCTCGAAGCGCAGCGCCGCCCCCTCGGCGAACATCCGCCGCAGCACCGGGAGGATCAGCCGCTCGCCGAGGTAGTCGCTGGCGGCCACGCGCAGGGTGGCGACCTTGGCCCCGGCGAGCTCCTCGAGCTGAGCCTCGAGCGACGCCGCCTCGTCGAACAGGCGGGTGAGGCGGCCGAGCACCTCGAGGCCCGGGGCGCTCGGGCGCAAGCCGCGGCCCGCCTTCTCGAACAGCGGAACGCCGAAGCGGGCCTCGATGCGGCGCAGCTGTTGCGACACGGCCGAGGAGGTCTTGTGCAGGCGCCGCGCGGCCTCGCGCACCGAGCCGGTCTGGGCCACCACCAGCGCGTCGTGGAGGGCCGGGATCAGGGCGGCGTCCATCGTTAAGTAAAACTTAATCGAGAGCGCGCCCGTTGTCACTGGACGGCGCGGGGCCCCGAGGTCCAAAGTGACCGCATGAGCCAGGCCGAAAAACCCAGGACGATGTTCGAGAAGATCTGGGACGCGCACCTCGTGCGCGCCGCCACCGCCGACACGCCGGCGATCCTGTACGTCGATCTCCACCTCGTCCACGAGGTGACCTCGCCCCAGGCGTTCACCTGGCTGCGCGAGCGCGGGCTCAAGGTCCGCCGCCCCGAGCGCACGGTGGCGACCATGGACCACTCGACGCCGACGACGCCCCGCGGGCGCGACGGCAAGATCCCGATCCTCGACAGCGCGGCGGCGACGCAGATCGCCGCGCTGGAGAAGAACTGCGCCGACTTCGGCGTCGAGCTCCACGCGCTCGGGAGCGACCGGCAGGGGATCGTCCACGTCATCGGGCCGGAGCTGGGGCTCACCCAGCCGGGGATGGTGATCGTCTGCGGCGACAGCCACACCAGCACGCACGGCGCGTTCGGCGCGCTGGCCTTCGGCATCGGCACCAGCGAGGTCTCGCACGTGCTGGCCACGCAGAGCCTGCTGCAGAACCCGCCCAAGACGCTGGCCGTGACCGTGGAGGGGAAGCTCCGGCCGGGCGTGACGGCCAAGGACGTGGTGCTGGCCGTCATCGCGCGCCTCGGCATCGGCGGCGGCACGGGCCACGTCATCGAGTACCGCGGCTCCGCGATCCGCGGGCTCTCGATGGAAGAACGGATGACCGTCTGCAACATGTCGATCGAAGCCGGCGCGCGCGCCGGCATGATCGCGCCCGACGAGACGACGTTCGCCTACCTGAAGGGGCGGGCGCGCGCGCCCCAGGGTGCGGCGTTCGATGCGGCGGTCGCGGCCTGGAAGGCGCTCCCCAGCGATGCGGGCGCCGTGTTCGATCGAGAAGAAACGTTCGACGCGGCGGCGCTCGAGCCGATGATCACCTACGGCACCAACCCCGGGATGGGGATCCCGATCGGCGGCAAGATCCCGGCGCCGGCCAACGCCACCGCCGCCAAGGCGCTCGCCTACATGGGGCTCGACGCGGACAAGCCGCTCCTCGGCCACAAGGTCGACGTCGTCTTCATCGGCAGCTGCACGAACTCGCGCCTCTCCGACCTGCGCGCGGCGGCTTCCATTTTCAAAGACCGCAAGGTGGCCCCCGGCGTGCGCGTGCTCGTCGTCCCCGGCTCGCAGGCGATCAAGAAGGCGGCGGAGGCCGAAGGGCTCGATCGCGTGTTTCGTGAGGCCGGCGCCGACTGGCGCGAGGCCGGCTGCTCGATGTGCATCGCCATGAACGGCGATCAGCTCAAGCCTGGGCAGTACGCCGTCAGCACCAGCAACCGCAACTTCGAAGGGCGGCAAGGGGCCGGGGGACGGACGTTCCTCGCCAGCCCGCAAACGGCCGCGGCGGCCGCCGTCACCGGCCGGATCACCGACGCAAGGGAGCTCGCGTAATTATGGAAAAGGTCACCACCATCACCTCGCGCACCGTCGTCCTGCCGGTGGAGAACGTCGACACCGATCAGATCATCCCCGCCCGCTTCCTCAAGGCGACGAGCAAGGTAGGCCTCGGCGCCAACCTGTTCGCGGACTGGCGCTTCGACGCCGACGGTCAGCCAAAGGCTGATTTCGTGCTCAATCGTCCGGAGGCGCAGGCCGCGCCGCGGCCGACGATCCTCGTCGCGGGCGACAACTTCGGCTGCGGATCGTCGCGCGAGCACGCGCCCTGGGCGCTGTACGACTACGGCATCCGGGCCGTCGTCTCCACGTCGATCGCGGACATCTTCCGGAACAACGCGCTCAAGAACGGCATCGTCCCCGTGGTGGTGGCACCGGCGGTGCATGCCAAGCTGCTCGCTGACGCGGGCGGCGAGGCGACGATCTCGGTCGCCGATCAGACGCTGACGCTGCGCGATGGCACGAAGGCCACGTTTCCGATCGATCCGTTCGCACGCTACTGCTTGCTCAACGGTGTGGATGAGCTCGAGTTCCTGCTGTCGCAGGGCGACGCCATCGCGGCGTTCGAGGCGCGGCGCGCCAGCTGATCGGAAACTTGTTCGAAACGTGCCGCGCCGCGGGCGCGATCGAACGCGCCGCGTCTCCTCTTTCCGGCTATGATGAGTGGTGGAGGGGTCGCGCATGCAGAAGATCCGCGTGGACTTGGGTTCTGACTCGGTTCGCCTGGTGAGATTGCAAGAACGACACGTGGAGCTGGAGCGGCGGCTCGCGGAGCTCGAGAGGCACCTTTCGCTGACCCCCGATGAGCAGATAGAGCGCAGCCAGCTGAAGAAGGAGAAGCTGCGCACGAAGGACGAGCTCCAGCGCCTCGGCGCCGTGCGCGCCCCGTAGCGGGCCATGCCCCCGACGGGCCCGGCGCCGGACGCCGCGTTCATCGAGAAGCTCCGGCAGTCCGGGATCCGCGTGGATCGCGAAGGGCGCTTCATGCACGAGGGGGCAGAGGTCACGCACGAGGGGCTCCGGCGCGCGCTCTTCCGCTGGCTCGATCGCAACGGCGACGGGCGGTACGTGCTCCGACTGGACGAGCGGCGCTTCGCCTACCTCGACGTCGATGACACGCCGCTCGTCGCCCGGGCCGCGCGCGTCGACGCCAACGGCCGCATCTTCCTCGCGCTCTCCGACGGCGCCGAGGAGCCGCTCGATCCCACGACCCTGACGCTCGACGAAGCGGGCACGTTACGGGCCTGGGTGCGCGGCGGCCGCCTCGAGGCGCGGCTGGCGAGCTCGGCGGCGGCGGCGCTCGGCGATCTCATCGTCGACGAGGGCGCCGGGCCGAGCCTGCGCGTGGGGGCGACGATCGTCAGGCTTCGGCCGCGCTCATCCTGACCGGCGCGCCGATCCCTCAGGCGGGACAGGACCAGGTCGCGCCGTCGCAGACGCAGAGGGTCGGCCCGCCGTTCAGCGGATAGGCGCACGTGAGCGGCGTGTCGCAGGCCGACCCGGCCGTCGGCGCGATGGCCGGGCAGGCTCCGCTACAGTTCCAGTGTCCTTGCGAGCAGAGGCAGCTCTGTCCGCCGTAGCTGCAGCTCGGGGTGCCGACGCAGTTGGCCCCATCGGTCGGCTGGGCCGTGGGGCAGAGGCAGGTCATGAACCCGCCTGCACAGGTGCACACCTGCTGCTCGTTCGGATACACGCAGGTGTAGCTCAGGCTGCCCGACGACCCCGGGCAGTTCTCGCGCCCTTGCGAAGGTCCGGGCGCCGTCGGATGAGCGGGGCACGTCAGCGTCTGACACGACCACCCTTGGTCCCCCGTGCAGCCGCACACGTCGTTGCCGTAGGTGCAGGCGAAGCTGACGTTCCCGCAGGCGGTCCCCTCGGCTGGCCGCGCCGCCGGACAGACCCCGCAGGCCCACCCGTTCGTCCCGCTGCACGAGCACGTCACGTCGCCGTAGCTGCACGCCTCGTTGATGCAGAGGGGCGCGCTCGTTCCGGGAGGGATCGGGCTGACGTTGGGCCGAAAGTCTGGACAGGCCGTGCAGGTCCACGCGCCGTTGCTGCACCGGCAGCTCGCCGTGGCGTACAGGCAACTCTGGCTCTCGATCGGGCACACGCCGGCGGGAACGTCCGTCGGGCACACCGCGAACGTGGCTTCCCCGCCGCCGATTCCTCCCGCGCCGACGCCCGCTCCCTGGCCACCAGCCCCGGTCGTGTTGCCCCGACCTCCCGTCGCGCTCCCGCCCGTGCCGGCCCCGCTCGCTCGTCCCCCCGTCGCGCGCCCGCCCGTGCCAGTCCCGCGGGC
>Ga0306921_10005843_pt1 | contig 12813 bp, 13 predicted proteins | sample sta12Cox44000080_FD_203760 | JGI IMG/M metagenome (GOLD analysis project Ga0306921, IMG submission 203760) | Lab enrichment of tropical soil microbial communities from Luquillo Experimental Forest, Puerto Rico - statoxic.12C.oxic.44.000.080 (v2)... | ecosystem: Environmental > Terrestrial >... | reverse complement strand
CAACGGCATTGAGACCGTAATACGTGCCGCTGCCCAAGTGAAGGATCACTGTGTCACCGTCCAAGGCACAGGAAACCTGGTCCCTTACAGCCGCTACAGTCCTAGTCTTGGCGGGCAGGTTACTCATATTGGGACCCATTGTGTCGAGAGAGCTGAATCAGGGTAAACCTAAGGTGAGTAATCTTAGCACGGCAACAAGCGCTCTCGGGCCTCGATGCGGGAGGCACCGACAAGTCGCGGAGTCAAAATTTCCAAACGTTCGACGAGCAGGCGCCATGGGATCCGGTTCGTCGTTGTCGCTGTGCCCGGAGGGTGCACAAACTCGCTTGTACAACAGGATTGCACAAAATGGACCGTCAGGGTCCTACTCCCCAAAGCGCTCCATCGACAAGGATGGTGACTGCGTTCTTGAAAGCTTGGGCAGCACCGAGACTGAGCACAAGTGCATATGAAGCATGTTGGCGCACGAAGTCATTATAGGCGAATATAAGGCGAATATCAATAAGGTTCTTTAGCGCCTCTCAATAGTCCCTTCATCCTCCAGAGGCAGAACCGAATCCGACATTGGGTTCACCATTTCTTCGGTGTACGATTGCGCCATGAAGAAAGGAGCTGCACCCAAGTCTCGCCGTCGATCACGAGAACCTTTAGGTCGGAAAACCTTCGTTTATTTGACGGAAGAAGAGCGGACGCTCGTTGACCATGCAGCAGCTTCAGAACGTCGAAGCGTCAGTAGCTTTATCGCGAATGCAGCAGTAGAAGCAGCAGAACGAATTCTCATCCGGCACCAGAAAAAGGTTTAATTTTTTTGTGCGTATAAAGGTACCGTTATGCTACTATTACACTACCATCTAAAGAGGTACTCTCGCAATGAAAAGTGGCATCTCCACCCGTCAGAAACTCGTCACAGTGAATCGCAGGCTCGCAAAAAATCGGTGGGGATGCTTGATCAGCAAGAAGCATCTTTTCACTCTTGCCGAACTGTCGAAGCAATTTGAATTTTCGCTAGCAATGGGCGATGTCCTGTTAATCGAGAACGGTTGGTATGTTACTCATACTGGCCTCGTACGTTTAGCACAGCGCAACCGCTGTGCGGGAATCCATGTTCGCCCAGTGCCGGAGTTCTCTGATTCTGCGGCACTGCGCTGGGCGTTTGAAGCTATTGTCTACAAGTCCCGAGCCTGCCGAGGCTTTGTAGGCTATGGCGACGCTGACCCTTCAAACGTGTCCTCTGTAGTCCGTGGGGCCGAGATGCGGGTAGCCGAAACGAGGGCCGTGAACCGTGCCCTACGCAAGGCGTACGGCGTCGGTATCTGTTCGGTCGAAGAGATCGGTTCTTTTCCCGCGAGCCAGCCTTCGGAGGAGACCAAGAAACGTCCGCCACAACACGCCAACGGAAACTACGGTGGTCCGAAGGTCCGCGACCAACTCTGCCAGATCATTCGCAAGCACCAGCTCGATGCCACTCTGGTGAAGTCCTACGCCACTGATTTCTGCGGCGTAAAGAGCCTGCGTGAAGCAAAACGCGAGCAGGTCGAGAACTTTGTCCGAGAACTGGCCGAGTGGGCCGAGAAGGACCGCAATGCCCTGCTCTGCCAGCTCAACAGCTACTTGCCCAGCAAGGAGAAAGAGGGTGTCGCTTGAAACGCCGCATCCAGGGTCTCAGCGAAACAGGCTCATCGGGCAGCGATCAGCTTCCCGACGGTGTATACCTTGTCCGAGTCGACAAGGCTCAGTACCGTTGGAACGCCCACAAGCCGTTCTACTTCTTTCGTCTCTCTGTCTTGGAACCCAACGAGTTCGCCGGCCGGGCCATCTCCGGCCGTGTCTACTGCACCGCCAAAGCTCTGTGGAAGCTGGGGTGGTTCCTGCACGATTTCCTCTACGATCCCGATCTCCTCCAACGCGAGGAAGTCGATGAGAAAGCTCTGTCTGGTCTCCGCGGGATCGTGAAGGTCAGCCATACCACGGCCAACGGCACTTCCCTGCTGAATCTCGATGGCTTCGCACCAGCCAGTCAGTGGGAGGAACTCTCGTCGGGATCATCGAAGAGTGCCAGCTCCGAGGTCGCATTGTGACTTATTCCTACTCGCAGATCAGCCAGTACCTCGCCTGCCCGCGTCGCTACCGACATCGCTACCTGGAGGGGTGGAGGGAAAGAGACACAAGGGCAAGCATGCTCTTCGGGCGCGCTTTCGAGAAGGCCCTATCCGCCTACTTCCGGAGAGAAGACCCTGCAGCCGTGTTGTTCCGTGAATGGGCCCCGCACCAAAACACCCCCCTCGAATACTCCAAAGGGACGACCTGGGACCGAATGTTGCAAGAGGGTATCCAGTTGCTTGAACGTTTCGCCCAGGACGACCGCGTCCGCATCCGGCAGCCTCGGAAGAACCTTCAGATCAAGTTCACACGAGCACTCCCCCAAGAAAACGACTTCGTCGCTTACATCGACGCCATCGGATACCTGGACGGCACTCGTTGCCTGCTTGAGTGGAAGACCGCTTCTAGCCGCTATGCCGAGGAACCAGCCGGGCTGGTAATGCTCGACCCGCAACTGATCTGTTATTCATGGGTCACCGGTATCTCTGAGGTTGCCCAAGTCGTGTTCGTCCGGAAGCGACTCGTTGAAATCCAGTACTTTCGAACCACCATCACTGAAGAACAACGCCATGAGTTTGGCCAACTGGTGGAAGAGACGGTCCGCCGGATTGAGGCAGCCCAATTCCTGCCGCACAGCGGGATCCGTTTTCCTCAGAATCCCTGCACCAGCTGCGCCTATGTCGGCCTCTGTCTGGGTCGCCAAGAACTGGTCGACGCTCGTCTCGTCCGACGTCCAGGAGAAGACCTTGGTTGGCTTAACGAGCTTGATGTCTAAACATCCGCCTATGCTGCCGAAGCTGAACAAGAAGCGGGCACAGTTCGTCCTGACCAAGATCGACGAGATCCTGGCCTGGGAGCAGCGCCATGACACGGAGCGGGACACCAGGTTCGTGGAACTAGGGAGGTATCTATGCGAGGTACGGGCGGGACAGTACTGGCGGGTAGAGAACCTGAAGTCGTTCGATGAGTTCCTGGAACGGCGGTTCCCGGAATCAAGAAGGAAAGCCTATTACCTGATGTCGATCCACGAGCACCTGCCTCCAGAGGCAAGGAAGAATTTGAAAGAAGTGGGCTGGACGAAGGGGTTAGAACTTGCGAAAGTGGCACGCGCGGAGGGTCAGCACTTCAATTGTGCAATCTGGTTGCTCAAGGCCCGAGAGATGCCGACGGAGCAATTCCAGCGAGAGGTAGAAAAAGAACTGACGGGGCGGGAGACAGAGCCGCACGAGATCATCTACTTCAAGATCTACAAAAGCCAGATCCCGGTCATCGAGCAGGCGCTGGAGACAGCGGCGCTAATGCTGGGCACAGACAAGTCCCGGGGCTATTGCCTGGAGATGATCTGTGCGGATTTTCTGGCCGGAGCGAATCTGGAGAAAGGGAATTCCGAAGTCCTGCTGCAGTCCGTTGTCAGATTTTTCAAGTTCTTGCCTGGCCAGGAGAGGCAAGCCTTCCTCGAGCAAGCGGCCGCACAGCGTCATCAATAAGATCAATCGGAGAAGCCCACGAGTAAAGCTCGCTGGTGACGCCTACGAACGGCTCCGCCAGCGCATCCTAAAGAGGGACAACTGGCGATGTCAGAACTGCGGCAGCCACAAGAATCTCGAGGTGCACCACAAAAAGTTGCGTAGCCGAGGCGGAGACGATTCCGAATATAACTTGATCACACTGTGCAATTCCTGCCATTCGCAAGAACACGGTTGAAGGGTCAAAACGACGTCGCCAAAACAATTCAAATGCGAGTCGCAGAAGACCGCCTGAGCTCACCCATTATGCGACAGTGTACCGGCGGCAACTCCCGAATCCTGGTTGTTTTCACTTGACAGCTCTGCCGTCCTCGCGGTGTACCATTCCATGTGCGTTGCTAGCGATCGATAGCACCAGCAAGAGAATGCTGAGGTCCACAAAGCTGTGGGGAATAATGCGAGGTGCGACGCCAAACAGGCGTGCCCCCAATCCACCAAACCAGAACATTCGGTAAATGATTGCTATCGCCGCACTGAGGCAGCCGAGGTAATACGACCATTCGGCAATTGTCGATTGAAGCATCATTACCCTCCTTGAGCCCACCTTAGCAGTCTTGGTCGAGTCCGTTCATCCTTCGGCGCGCCAAGAGTATACCCGGTGCACTGAGAGGTTCAAGAGATTGTCGCTGGAAGCTGCGCCGCAGAGCAGCCCTCATCGGCGAGGATCTGCGAGGGCCGAAGCTCTCAAACCACGCAGATTCGAGTTGTGCATTGGTGCTCCACGGCTTAGAATTTCTCTAATCCATGCCGAGCATGTGGAGTTCCATCTCTCAGTGGTCATTCCTGGTTGTCCTGCTCATGGCAGCTGTCCTGCCCCACAGCAGTGCGGCACAAAACACTTCCCCCACGCCAAACGTAGTGAATCAGGACAGTGCCCCCAAGGAACCGAAAGGGGTTGTCAGCGCCCCAGCGGACAATTCCTCGGAACAGAAGAAACCTCAGCAGAGTGATTCTGCTGCACTCGTCCTCGGCCCGGGAGACGAGGTAGAGATCGCGGTGTATGGTGCCCCGGACCTTTCCGGACGCACGCGCGTCAGCGGTGAGGGGAACATCTCGATGCCCTTGATAGGGTACATTCGAGTCGCCGGGCTCACGAGTAGCGAAGCAGAAGGAGCGATCGAGGGGCAGCTCCGCCAGAACAACATTCTTAACGATCCGCACGTTTCGCTATTCGTAAAGGAATACACCAGTAGCGGTGTCTCTGTCGTTGGCGAGGTGGCTAAGCCCGGTTCATATTCAACCCTTGGACCACACCGCCTTTTCGATATCATCCAGTCAGCTGGCGGGCTCACCGAAAAAGCTGCCAATCGAGCGGTTATCTCACACAGGGGTAATGAAGAGCCGATCACCATTGAACTTCCGAGGGACCCAGCCAAACTGGCGTTGAGTAATGTTGACCTGCAACCAGGGGATACTGTGGTGGTGCCCACCGCGCCTATTGTCTATGTGTTAGGGGAAGTGAATAAACCAGGCGGTTATGTTCTAAATTCCACGAATGGCGTAACCTTGTTGCGTGTCGTCGCTGCGGCGGGAGGACCAACGCACGACGCCTCTGTTGGCGGCACAAAAATGTTGCGGAACACACCGAGCGGATTAGAGCTACTGAAGGTTCCCCTGAAGAACATTCTGCAAGCAAAAAGACCAGACATGCCAGTTCAGGCGGAAGACATAATCTACGTACCACGAAGCCGCGTAAAAGCTGCTCTTAGCCCCGGTATGCTGCTTAACACTGCGGCATCCGTCGCCATATACCGCGCTCCGTTCTAATTCTTCGTCACAAAGTGGCTCGTCGTGCCGCCCTGCGGCAACATTTCTCGTCAGCGTGACTGTAACTCCACGATCCGGCTTCAATTGGCCGCCTTGTTAGAACTTCAGAGCAACAGTGTACGTCATACGCGTTGACAGCCTGAAAACACAGCTCTCGGGCACGACAACATGAGTTTCGGCCATCGCAGCCTTGTCGAGGGCGAAGTGACCAGGAGCACCACCTTTGCAATCCGCGCCGTATTCCGGCGCGTCCACGGCCCATTTTGCTTGCGCTTCCGAGACGGCAGGCCATATAACGAAACCTGAAATCAGCGATGTAATAGGCAGCTAACGAAAAAAGTACCCGCATAGGCGCCCTATATCCAGCATTTTGCTCTCCTCAAAAGGCCGTATCGCTGTGGCCAGCGATCGCTTACCTCCTCACTCCTGAGCTCCACATTCCTTACAACTTAGTTCGCGCTCAGCCTCTCTCAGTTTGTGCGGTCTCGCGAAATGAGCAGTTCCTACGCGGAAACGCTTTCCGAAGCGTGCGCGAGGTACCACTCGTAGGTCGAAGCGATCCCTTGCCCGAGAGGGATCCGGGCACGCCATCCGAGGGCGCTGAGGCGGGAAACGTCGAGCAGTTTGCGCGGTGTCCCATCGGGACGGGAGGAGTCGAACATGATGCGCCCGCTATAACCAACCACGCGAGCCACCAGCGCGGCAAGTTCACAGATGGTCAGGTCATCGCCTACCCCAACATTTAACGGGTCAGCTGATTTGTAAGTCTCCATCAAGAAGCACGCGGCGTCGGCAAGATCATCCACATAGAGAAACTCACGCCGCGGCGTACCAGTTCCCCAAAGAGTGACTGAAGGAGAGCTACAAATCTTGGCTTCGTGGAACCGACGAATCAAGGCTGGAAGGACGTGTGAGGTTTCGAGGTCGAAGTTGTCTCCCGGACCGTAGAGGTTCGTCGGCATGAGGCTGATCGTGGAGAAGCCATACTGGGCATGATACGCGGCCGCAAGCTTGAGGCCGGCAATCTTTGCAATCGCGTAAGCCTCGTTCGTGGCTTCCAAAGGGCCGGTCAGCAAGTACTCTTCTTTAATTGGCTGTGGGGCCAAGCGGGGATAGATGCAGGACGAACCGAGAAACAGCAGTTTCCTGGCGCCGTGAGTCCACGCCGCGTGAATGACGTTGGTTTGGATGGCAAGATTGTCGAGCAAGAAGTCGGCAGGCCAGGTTGAATTTGCTAGGATTCCGCCGACTCTCGCTGCTGCCAAAAATACGACCTCGGGTTTCTCCTCCCGGAAAAAACGATCGACGTCTTGTTGGTTACGAAGGTCAAGCTCAGACCGAGCACGGACCAGCAAATTTCGGCAACCGAGTGCCTCCAGGTGACGGACGATGGCGGAACCCACAAGGCCACGGTGGCCCGCTACAAAGACGCGTGACAACTGAGAAAGCTGGAAGTCCCTAGCCATGCACTCTGCCGCGGGGATTCACCTGATGGCCAGCTTCCAACAAAGTCCGCTCCTGGCGTGCCAGTTCGAGGTCGCTTTCAACCATCGCCCGCACCATTTCTTCGAAGCTGATCTCGGCACGCCATCCTAGTATCTGACGCGCTTTGCTAGAGTCCCCTTGAAGGAAGTCGACTTCGGTCGGGCGAAAATAGCGGGGGTCGATGTCGACGCAACTCCTCCAGTTCACTCCCGCGACGCTGGCTGCAAGATCCAGAAACTCGCGGACCGAGTGGCTTTCGCCTGTGGCAATCACATAATCGTCGGGAGAGTCCTGCTGCAACATCAGCCACATGGCGCGGACGTAGTCGGCAGCGTGCCCCCAATCGCGCCTGGCATCGAGGTTGCCGAGGTAGAGTTTGTCCTGCAAACCAAATTTTATACGCCCAAGGGCGCGGGTAATCTTGCGAGTGACGAAGGTTTCTCCGCGCCGGGGGGATTCGTGATTAAACAGGATTCCATTGCATATGAAGAGATTGTGCGCTTCGCGCTGGTTAACGGCGTACCAATGAGCGGCAGCTTTGCTCACTGCGTACGGGCTGCGCGGGTAAAACGGCGTCGTCTCATTTTGTGGCGGTCGCGAGGCTCCGAACATTTCAGAAGAGCCGGCTTGATAAAACCTGGGCTGTCGGCCGGTTTCGCGAACGTGGTCGCGAAAAACCTCCAACAGGCGCAAGGCCCCGGTGGCGACGATATCGGCGGTGTATTCCGCCTGATCGAAGCTGACCCGTACATGGGACTGCGCGCCGAGATTGTAGATCTCATCAGGCTGGATCTGGTTGATGAGACGCCCGAGACTGGAAGCATTGGCCAGATCTCCGTAGTGCAGTTGCAGAGCGGTCTCTGGCTCATGTGGATCGGAATAGATGTGGTCGAGACGGTCGGTGTTGAACGTGGAGGCCCGGCGGATGATGCCGTGGACCTCGTAGCCTTTGGCCAGAAGGAACTCGGCGAGGTAGGAACCATCCTGGCCGGTGATGCCAGAAATGAAGGCCTTCGGAGGCGCCGTTTTCGAGGTTGGGATCAAGCGTTTTCCACCCGATGCGTGTTGAGGTTTGTTGAGCACAACTCCCGCTTCGTCGTTATACAGTTGACGCCTCGGCGCAGGAAGCAGAAATTGGGCAGGCATTTACTGCGAGGCCCAGAATCGACAAGATCCGCGCTACCCCGATTGGCCGGGCATAATATTTCTCGAAGGCGCAGCGCGCCCGTGCGCCGGCGTCCCGCAACACCCCTCGATCTTGGTCTAAGCGCTTGAGAAGTTGAACCATGCCCTCGACATCGCCCGGTTCGACCCTCCATCCGCACTCATGTCTTAGAAGGAGCTGCGAAGGCGTGGCATCCTGCGGGCCCACATAGAGTATCGGCCGACCTGCGGCCATGATTCCATAAGTCTTGCTGGGCACGATTGCTCCCGTCGTCTGCGGAAGCTGGGTGACCAGCCCTAAGTGCCCTTCTGCCAAACTCTTGCCCAGTTCGTTGCGGCCCGCGTAAGGGCGGAACTCGGCGTTCGTTAGCCGCTCTGTTCGGCAGAACTCCTCCAAAGTTGCGCGCCGGGCTCCGCCACCGACAAACACGAAACGAAAACGATCGTCACCGCGCAGCGCCCGCATGGTGTGCTTGATTGTGTGGTGTTCGTGGGCTAGGCCGAATGTCCCGGAGTAGTGCACGACCAGCGGGCCCTCGGGAAAGGAACCGGGCACAATCTCGTCCCCGTCGGCCCAGTTCTCAGCAACCACGATCTTGTGCTCAGGAACTCCGCGGGCCATCAGCCGGGCCTTCATATCCTCGCCCAGGGCGATGATCCCGTCGGCCCTTCTCCGTGAACCGTTCGCCAAAGCTTCAAGGAATCGGGTCACAAGCGATTGGGGTTTCATAACGTTCAGATCGGCGGCAATGTCGGGATAGAGGTCCATTTCCCAGATAAAGTGACGTGAACCACGGAATGTCTTGAGGAAAGTCCCTACCAGCGAAATAAGCGGCGGCGTGGTCAATGTGACCACGAGCGCAGGCCTGGTTTCGCGCATGCCCTGGATGGCCGCACCCGCGAAGAACGATGCATAAGAGACAATACGCCCAATCTTCCCTCGGGAGAAAGCAGCCCGGCCGCACTGCACGATCTTCACCGGAGGCGCTGAGGCCGAATCGACTTCGCCATAGACCGAACTCCCGCAGAGCACAGTCATGGGGTGCAAATCCGGATCGATCTCGCGCGTGACGTCGGTCAACAGCTGCGCGGTAGCAGCGGTGTCAGGCCAAAAGAACTGATTGATCAGGAGAACTTGCATGCAAGACGTGTGGCTATCGCACAGACCAAATTGAATCCTCAGCCGTTTTGCAACTCCGCGAACGCCGCCCGATTCTCGCTAAGATGAGCGTTTTCCTCTTTGAGCAAGAAGAACTCCCCGATGGAGAGTACATCCATCTGGGTCCGCAGAAAGCAGTCGATTGCTTGCGCCGGAGTTTGTACGATGGGTTCGTTCTCATTGAACGAAGTGTTGAGGACGACAGGCACGCCGGTGGCGTCTTCGAACTTGTGAATCAGCTTCCAGTAACGCTCATTCACATCGCGTTCCACGGTTTGAAGCCGTCCTGTACCGTCGCCATGCGTCACGGCGGGAATGCGTTCCCGTTGCTCCGGCTTGATCTTGTAGGCCATTACCATAAATGGCGAGGGGTGGTCGGTTTCGAAATAATCGCCGACCTTCTCTGCAAGAATTGATGGACAAAAAGGCCGAAAGGGCTCGCGATACTTGATTCGACTATTGAGGATGTCTTTCATGTCCTTGCGGCGCGGATCGGCAAGGATACTCCGGTTCCCTAGAGCGCGTGGCCCAAACTCCATGCGTCCCTGAAACCACCCAACGATCTTGCCCTGGGCGATCGCTTCCGCGGTGCGCGCGATGAGGTCCTCTTCCGGAAGCTTGCGAAACCTGCACTGTGCACCCTCCAGATCATGGAGGATCTCGCTGTCGGAATACTCAGGCCCGTAGTACACGTGCTGCATATGGAAGCTGCGGGGCTGCTTCAGTTCCTGATGCTGAACATAGAGGGCCGCGCCCACCGAAGTTCCCGCGTCGTGTGCTGCCGGTTGCACGTAGACGTCCCTGAAGTCCGACCGTTCAAAGATCTTGCCGTTAGCTACGCAATTCAGCGCGACGCCGCCAGCCAAGCAAACTGCCCTCGCGCGCGTTTGCTTCTGGACAAAATTCAACAGGGCGAAGTAATTCTCCTCGAGTACCAACTGCACAGAAGCCGCCAGGTCCCTGTCCTTTTGCTGGATCTCTGAACGCGGCACGCGGGATTCGCCGAACTCCCGTATCATCTTGTTCGAAAAGATCGAGCTCAGAGTTGGTTCGCCGCCGTACCAAGTCATTTCTACACCCATACTGTGATGAGTAAAGTAGTCGAGATCAAGCCGGCACTGATCGTCTACTGTGCATAACAACCCCCGCACCTTTTTTGCGAACCGGGGCTCTCCGTAGGCTGAGAGGCCCATCATTTTGTACTCGTCACCATACTTCGGGAAGCCTAGAAACTGGGTAAATGCGGTGTAATAAATCCCCATTGAATGTGGGAAAGAGACGGAACCAAGCACATCGATCTGGTTGTCCCTTCCTATTCCCCACATCACACTGCTGAAGTCGCCAAACCCATCGATGGAGATGACTGCGGCATGCTCAAAAGGCGATGTGAAGAATGCGCTGGCGAGATGTGACCGATGATGCTCGACAAAATGAATTTTGTTCACCCGGCGGGTCTGGATCCCCTCTGCAGCAAGTTCTCGGCCCACTTGGGCGATACGCACGCTGTTCGCGGCACGGGAGGCGAGGCTGCCCCACCGGCGTGGCCGTACAGCAACCCGCACGAGTTTGTGCGCCAAATGAGCCTTAGGATCGCGGGATATCGCGATATGATCCGGTTGCTCTCCTTGAAGGCAAGCCTTCGCTGCGAGCACAGGCAATCCTGCCCAGTGCTTGATGCGATTGAGTCGCTCCTCTTCGAGGGCGGCAACTAGTTGCCCATCCTGCAGAAGTGCGGCCGATGCATCTCCGTGAAACGCGTTGAGTCCCAAAATGTTCATTTTTGCTTGATTTGCTCGTACTTCGGCCACTAACTTTGTGCCACCGGCACGCGATTGTTCTTGTATAACGCGCTAGGCGGGCTGCAGGTTCTCCTTGTCGTCCTCACGGCTGCCATGCTTTAAAACGTCCTCATAGATCCACCGCATGAGGTTTGCGACGCGACTCCAACTGAATTCTCTTAGCACGAGATATCGGCCTTTCTCACCCATCTGCCTGAGCGTTTCCCGATCTAAGCTCGTCGCCTGAAGAAGTCCGTCAGCGATGCCGTCTACCGTTGGCTGAACCCGCCAACCGCAACCTGTTTCTTGCAACATAGGCCATGGTGCGCCGGTCGTCGTCAGGACGGGTACAGCGTGCGCAAGCGCCTCAGCGATTGCCATCCCAAAGCTTTCCGAGTGCGTAGGCAAAACAAAAAGGTCCGCATCGAAAAACACCTCACTCTTCCTTTGAGGTTCGACAGCGCCGGTAAAAGAAATGACATCGCCTAAGCCGGCGTCCGATACAGCCTTTTCTACCTGCTTCTGATGACCATCTTCATCAGGTCCGGCTATACGCAGTGACCATCCGTTTGGCCGCACACGTGCCCATGCTTGCACAAGCATCGGCAGGCCCTTGACAGGATAAATCCGGCCGAGAAAGAGGGCAGTTCTTGGAGGATTGCGCACAGTTTTTTGAGATTTCATCCGGATATCGCGGGACAGCATCTCGGGCACGTCGACGCCGTTTGGAATGGTTGATATCGGAACGCCGAGTCCGAGGCGTCGCAGATTCATGGCCTCGGTTTCACCTGTGGTGATGTGCCGTTGGGCTTGCTGCAAGTCGCGCCGCTGGTAGAGCCACCATGCAATTCTTTTCTTGGCTTGTTTGTGTTTGAGAGCCCAAGGCTCCAACATTCCTCGAATACTTACAACCCTCGGGATGCCGCGCTTTTCGGCCATCACTGCAAGACGATGATTATGCGGTAGCCAGATGCCATTGTCATGCAGAAGGTCAACTCGTCCAATGCGGTCGAAAGCTTCGGATTCCGAGCCCGAAATGCGCTGGAATGATATGTCTTTCGGTAGCAATGGACTTATAGCCGCCGAACCGTCAGACGCCCACAGACCGACCTCTATTCCGAGATCTGCGAGAGCGGTTGCAAGCCTTGAAATCGAAAAAGCAGGGCCACCATAGTCAGGCTGGAGATTCGTTGCAGCGAGGAGCACCCTCACGACAGTGGTACAACTGTCAAGTTTATATTCGTGGCCAGAGTCAACGTAAGAGCCCTTCCAGGTTAGTTGTGCTTGCGAATCTTAGAGTCGGCGGAATGCTGTGCAAGCCGAGCGGCGGCGAGAAGACGCTGCAGCGATTAAAGCGATATCTCGGGTCCGAATTGAATAGGAAACTCATATGATCAAAACGATCGATCGACAACCCTTGCGGCAAGCCACCGGAGCGTATGAGAGTTTGCTAAGCGCAATCCGAGATTCATCCAGAATGTGCTCGAAAGTCGAACCCGAAAGAGTCAGATCGAGGAGCGCGTTCTGAAAGACCGCTGAAACACATCTTTCATCCATTTTAGGCTCTCGTTTTCAACCTGCATAGACACTTCCAACATCAGCGAAGAGAGCACAGCTGCAACTAAACGAGGCCTTTGTTTGAATAAGCGCCCACTTGTACTTGAAAAGGCTTAGTTCCGGGTACTGATTGACGCCCGATCCGGTGAATCCACAGCCAACTCCACCCGTACGCAGCCACCAGCGCAGCAGCCGAGCCGCCCACGACTTCCACTATTGAACCATTGGGTTGAATCATGGCGACACAGGGAAGAAAAAACAAAATGGCGGTGCCGAA
>Ga0306921_10005841_pt1 | contig 12814 bp, 15 predicted proteins | sample sta12Cox44000080_FD_203760 | JGI IMG/M metagenome (GOLD analysis project Ga0306921, IMG submission 203760) | Lab enrichment of tropical soil microbial communities from Luquillo Experimental Forest, Puerto Rico - statoxic.12C.oxic.44.000.080 (v2)... | ecosystem: Environmental > Terrestrial >... | reverse complement strand
CGTTATATACCATCCTCGGCGGGCTTCATCATCACTATGTGCGTGCTTGAGTTTTCGGTACACACAGTCCCTCATGAAGGGACTATCGGGATCGACAGTTAGATCAGGTTCGTAGAAGCGACTCATATCCAGAGATTGCCTATCGCTTCGTCATGTCCTGTGCTGCCTTCGTACAAATCTCGACGGCCGCTGCGGTCATGACTTAGTGCGGATCGCTGGTACGTCCGATACGAGGTTAGATTCGTTCATGCCTCTGGTGTTCGCTCAACCGCAGTCAATTTAAAGACTTGCCTAAAGTACATGCCGCCGGTCGGGAAATGTCCTCACTTGAGCGTGCCAGTCACGACATCCCAAGGCGTTACAATGTTGATCGGCGTTTCGGTTGGTCTGCCGTGTTCTGTGACCAGCACGCTGAAGAGCCTTTTGCCGACGTCAGTAGCGAAGACTTCACGCAGCCGATCGATGGTGTCATCAGCGCTAAGGTATTGGCAGCTGTCCTTTGGCTCGAAAACAATAACGTCTCTCAGCTGCGCCTCTGCAAGATCTATGATCTCTTCTTTCGATTTTGCTTCGAGCCAATGAGCTAGGCCCTCAGTCGACACTATGAGGTACTTTTGATTGTGTACTGCTATAACCTGAGAGAAGTCTTTCTCACGCATATATGAGAGTAATTCTATCAGCTTCGCATCTACCGTGAAGACACGGAGCGAACCTCGACGTGTGAGCGATCGCAATTTTTTGGGATGAGAAAGACGATCCCATATTTTCTCGATGTTTTCGACGACGGCAGCGCGCGGATCGGCCAATAAGACAGGGGATGTCCCTCGATCATGAACGATCGCATTTCTTAAATCTCCGTATTCTAATAAATCGTCTTTATATGCGCGAATTGTTGGATCTTTCTTCGCTGCTTCGACAACGATCGCTGAAAATGTAATCGCCCTGGTAGCGCCAATCATTTTTCGCAGCAGCGCGTCAATCTTATTGTAAGCAGCCTCAAAACGATCACCATTCGATACCATCTGTTGTCCTCCCCCTCTTTACCGCTAGATGAACCCCGCAAGCTTACACAAGCTGTGTTGGCGAAACCGCGTTAAGGGAACTCGCTCGCAACTTTCTAAAGGGCAAATGCGCTCCTTTATCCCCAAGTAGTGCGGTGAGGATCAATTCAAATGTCGTGAGAACATGTTTTTTGCGGTAAATGATGTGAGGCTCAAGCTCAGCCCCGGGCCTCCCTATTAACGAGCCGTAAGCCAAAATTCCTATCGAGCTGGGCCCACCTATATCGGGCAATGCGTCCATTTTCCCGACAATACGAAAGAACTTGTGATAAACGGGCTGACAGCGCTGGCGATTCCTTTTCATCATCTGGCATGGCGTTTTTTCCAAATTACAGGAACTGCCGAGGCCGATACTCGTCGTTATCGTCAAGCATGGGCCATTTTATCAGTTCCGCGCGCGCATCGAAGTCCTGCAGGATGTGTGTGTAAACCGCTTCGACTCGACGAGATTAAGTCCGGCTGTGACTGGCGAAAGATTTTTTGATTAGTTTAGATTGTGGCGGCTATTTCCAAGTACCGACAGAAAGCATTGGCTAGTTGCATCTGCCTAGGCGTTCGGCATTCTGCTTCAAATATTTCGACTGATCCGACCAGCACGCAAATTGCCCTTGCACGAGAGGTTGCCACATTGAGACGGTTCAAACTGTACAGGAATTCCATTCCACGCGGCGCATCTAAATAACTGGACGTCGTGATCGAATAGATGACGATCGGGGCTTCCTGTCCTTGAAATTTGTCGACCGTGCCGATCCTGCCGCCGGGTATGCGGTCCTCCAGCTCGAAAACCTGCGCATTGTATGGCGCAATAATTAAAATATCGCTGAGTTCAATCGCCGTCTCATTGCTTTCGCGATCGATCCATGTCGCCTTTGAGTTTAGGATTTCCGCGACTAGGTCACGGATAGCCTCCGCTTCCTCCGGGGACGAGGTCTGATTGCCCCCGTGAACAACTGGAAGAAACCGCAGACCCGACCCGCTGATCCTGCTCGTTGACCGTATTTCCTGTAGCTCCAATCGCGGACGCGATCGCAGCCGACTCTCGTAAAATAGCTCCGACGTAAACGCGCAGATTTTGGGATGCAGGCGCCAAGTTTCCTCAAGGAAAAGGCCACGATCCGCAGGGATGGTTGCGTGTTGTCCTAAGATATGCGTCAGGGCGGAGACGTCTGTACCTTCTGGATGGCTGCCCTGAATCGGTTGCTCAAGCTGGCGAGGGTCACCAAGGAGGACAAGTTTGTTCGCGGCCTGCGAGACGGCAAGAACGTTGGCAAGCGACATCTGGGCGGCCTCATCGATGAACAAGGTATCGACGGATTGAAAAGCATCGGGACGCGCCCATAGCCACGCGGTGCCTCCGCCTACCCGACAGCCCGCGCTGATCGCGTCCAGGAACACGTCGTTGTCGGTGGTGAGTTGCAGCCGCGGCAGATTAAGCTCCTCCTCCGCGACTTTCTGTATGCAATCAACCGACGCACCCAGTTCCGGCGCCGCCTCTAGCACCTCGTCCAGCACGTTTCGGATCACCTTGTGGCTGTTGGCTGTAACGCCAACTCTCTTTCCCGCGTGCGTTAGCGTGCAGATCATGCGCGCGCCAATGTGTGTCTTGCCCGCGCCGGGAGGACCCTGAATCGGGAACACACCCTCCAGATGCGGCGCGAGCCGCATAGCGGCAGCGAGGGTTGTCTCATCTGGTTCCGTTAGCGCCTCACCGTTTGTGCGGGGCGGGGCGCGCAAAAGGAGATCGCGCGCGGCTTGATAGGGTCCGTCGCCGGCTAAGCCGTAATCGGCGACATACTCGCCAATTCGCACCAGCGCGTCCGCCAAAACCTGTGCATCGACAATCTGGTGGGCAAACACGGCTTCGGGATGAACGTTGGCTGTATCCTGCCGCTTCTTTATGTCGACCGTTCGATCCTCCAAAGAAATCGCTGCGATCGTGCCAAACTTCGCGCCACCGACTTGACGCAGCTCTTCCTCACCTCGTAGATCAGTATCTTGCGGCGGAAAGCGGTATCGATGGAGCGGCGCCTTCTCGCTGCCGCCAACTGCTCCGCTGAATGAGAGCCCCGAGAGTCCGGCTCTCTCCTCTAGCAGTTCCTCGGCCGATAAAGCTGACAGCCGGAAGTACTCCCACCACGCGGCTTTGTTCTCCCTCCGGTGCCAGTCCAGGGTGTGCGCGAGGAGCCACCGTGCATGCTGTTCGCGTGATCGTTCCGCAGGATCGACAGGGACGTCCTGCGTCAGCCGCTCGATCAGCGCGGCGATCTTCTGCTGCCAAGCGGCCAATTCCTCTCCGGCGTCCCCAAATTGCGGTGCCGGCCGCTCGATAACCGCACCGGCAACTAAGAGGTCAGACCGGATATTTTCCAGCCAATCACGCAATCTCCAGGCAGAAAGACAGTCGTCTCGGTTATACGCGGCCACGGCGGCCCGTTCTTCCTCACCAATTCCCTGGAAATCGCCAAGCTCGAGGCTCGCCTGCACCTTTGCCAAAACTGCTGAAACATCCGGCAGACCAACCGTGCGCTCGAAGGCGTACAAAGGTTCCAGCTTTTTAATCGAGTAGCTCTCGACTCCGGCTCGTATAGCGTGTCGCACCACCGCGTACAGGTCGACAAAAAGGCCAGCACGGAGCATTCGGTCGATCTCGCTCTGGCGCGTCGCGTATCGCCCCATCAGTCGCTTCAGTGCCGCGGGCTCATAGGGCGCGTAATGGTAAATGTGCAGGTCAGCATGCACCGCCCAACGCTCCATAACGAAATCGACGAAACACTCGAAGGATGCCTTCTCGTCCGCGCGAGACAGTGCCCAGTGGGCTCGGTAGCTCTCGCCGCCAGCATCATCCTTGAAAGCGTATCCCAAGAGGAATTCGAGCCCACCTTCTTCGACGAATGGATCGCCCTCGAAATCTAGGAAGATGTCGCCCTTAGACGGCGCGGGCAGGCGGGCGAGTCCAAAGCCGGGAAGCGGAGTTAAGGTCTCGAACAGAACAGCGCCACTCGTACGACTTTCGACCTGCAACTTGGCCTGCTCGCGGATGCGCTCGTAACTCTGAACAACGCCCTGCTCGGGCTTCCACGGTAGCGGCAGTGGAACCATGGCGAGCCCAGCCACCGTGTTGACGCCATGTCGTGCAAGTTCGCCAATTTGCGATCTGGAGATACCGGCGACGAGTGTCAGATGATCGTCTGCTCGCCGCTTCGCGTCGCAACGGTGTCGCCACCGGCAAATCTCACAGTGTGGTCTCGGCTCAGGATAAAGCTCGCCGCCAACACCGTTCTCTACAGCGTGCTCCAGACTATTTCTGACACGGCGATAGTAGGCAGCATAATCGGAATAGCGAAACTCCTGTGGTTTGAAGTTCGATCCGGGCGTCACCACATAGGCAAATTCGGGAGCGTATCCCTGCGCGTCGGTCAGCAGATCGGAATACAAACATATCTGGAGTACGGTATTTCCTTTCGTCTCGCGAGCGAGCTTCGTGTCGATCACCTCGTATGACCATTCGCCAAAAGGGCTGGGTTTCTCAACTCGGCGCAAAATATCCAAGCGTCCACCCCACCGTCCCGCTTTGAGAGCACCCTGCGCGATGATTGGCGCGCCGCCGCGCATCGCATCGATTGTCTGGGCGAAAGCATTTGCGTCGATACCGGCCGCAGATAAAGCAGTAGGTATTCCAAATAGGTGGGCGCCGGGGGTTTTTTGACTCCCGGCATTGGGTGAAGGTCAAAAATTCAAAGGCGCCAGCGGTCAAACGCGAGGCCGAAGAGGATTGGGGCCGCTGAATGCTCGAACCCCCAAAGCGCGAATCCGTCACACCCCGTGCCGGGACCGTTGCGGCACAGCCTGCTGGGTTCGGTCGTGGTGATCGGCAGCACCGCGTTTAGCCTTTTTATTGTCTGGGTAGTCACACATTGGTTGTGGCTGGTCGTCCACGAGGGACTGCATTGACCGCCCGCCGCTTCCCGCCGCCGTGCGGTCACGTCATGTGTCGTTTTTGAACCGACGTTGCCACCCTTCTAGCGCGTGCATGCGACTGCGCTCCCGCAGTACCGCGAACTCTTGAGGCGTGTACCAATAGCTGCCGCGCATCACGCGGCCTTGTTCGATATTTTTCTGATCGGCAAAGTCGCGCAGCCACGCGCACGCTTCACGATACGCCGGCACGTCGTCACGCATGAAGCCCTCGACCAAGATGTCGAGCATCGCCTGACACTGATCGCGTTCGCTTGGCGCGCGCATCCATTGCCCCTTTTGCGGTACTTCAGGAAGCGAAGGGCACTCGTATTCTTATAAGCCGAGCGACCTGATGGCATTGACCTAGATCAATCGCCAAGCAACACGCGGATTGCAGCGAATATCGCCAAGCTGCCGGAATTTCTGAGACGCTAATCCGCGTGACGCCCGTTAACCGGTCGCCAATTTCTTTAATCCATAGTTGGGAAGTTCGGTGTCCGATGCACCCACACGCGCACCGAGCGGCGCGGCCCCTGGCACGATTTCCCCCTGATCTCAAGCCAGGGGCCTTTTCTCTGCTGTGAATATCGCCAAGCTGCCGGAGCTAGTGCGCATGTCCCCCCGCCGCTTCCCGCCGCCTTGGTCGATCGATGAATTAGAAGCGTGCTTTGTCGTGATCGACAGCGCCGGGCAAAAGCTGGCGTATGTCTATTTCGAGGAGGAGCCCGGCCGGCGATCGGCGGCCCTCGCTCTCCGATAAATCCATCGTGGTCCCAAACCGGTGGTGATGCCTTCCGTCCATCGCCTGTCGACGTTTTGGAGCCAAGCTAGTCGCCGACGTCCCGCTCGATCGGTGATGAAAATCGGACGCCACGCGAACCAGCGATGCCAGTGGTGCGACCGTCTCGGCCCCCCTGATGGCGGTTCCGGTTCCATCGCAAGACATCACTCGGGCTGACTTGCCATGCCCGATCACAAATGCAGGCCCCGGGCCTGCGTCTACTGTTATTAATCACAGATCGGACGCGCTCTTTAGTCTGGATGTTACGGCGTCGCCTTAAAGACGCTTATGCCATTGCCTGCGCTATTCGGATCGAAGACGAAGCTTTGGCTGTCGCTAGCCGTGAAGGCCGCAACCGAATGGCCACAGCAACCGGGTTGCAAGACGACTTGGATCGCGTGGTCTGGGCTGTTGTTGACCACGCCTAATTTTCCACCAGGGGTGCTCACGTACCAGGCGTTGGAGCCAGGATCGAACCAGATCTCGTCCGCGCCCCCGAGAGTTGCGGTCTCGCCGAGGATGGTGACCTTGCCGCTGTTGGCGTCGATCAACGCCACGCCGTTTCCGCACGCGCCGAGAAGCTCATCGGCATCGTTGATGGCCAGACCGCTCGGCCCGCCATCGCAGCCGGACACGTCGATGCTACGCAGGAAAACCAGCTTTCCGGGTTTCGGGTTGAAGACATCGACGCGACCGTCCGTCGTGCCCTGAGGAAGCGCCTGGTAAATGTGGCCCTGCTGAGGATTCCAAACCGGCTGCTCGATGCCGCCGCCCGGGGTCGACAGCCCTGCAACAGAGGCGGGTTTTCCGACGTCGTTATCAGCGTAGAAGAACTGGTCGACGATTGACGGCGTACCCGACGTCTTGATCAGGCTCAGGAATCCGTCGGCGTCGTTGGCGACGATCAGGAGGTCGTCGCGGGGGTCAAACGCCATCTCATCGGCGCGGAACTTACCGCCAGTGTCGAGGCAGGCGAGGCGACCCGTCGCGCCGCTGCTGACCGCAAGCTGGTACTCCTTGACCATGCTGGTTGTTTCACCGGGGGCACAGCGGCAAGCCGAGGTCGTGCAGCCTGACGCGGGGCCGTCAGCCGCCCAAACATGGTTGTTGTTGTCGATCAGGACGCCGTTGGGGCCCCCGCAGGCGCGGAATACGGCGCACGTCGCCGGGCTGGTCCCGACAAAACCGCCGGTCCCAATGCCACCGAGGAAGGTGAGCGTCGATGCATCGAACAGATCAACGGCGTTATTTTTGAAATCTGCGAGGATGTATGTGCCGATGTCGTTCTTGACAAAGCTGATATCGAAGCTGGTCGTCGCGGGAGGCGGCCCTATGGTTTGGTCGAAGGTGACGGTTGCGTCGGCCGCATTCGCCAGACCGGCGGTCAGCATCAGGATGGTCAGCACCGTCCCGCAAGCAGCGAGGTGAGTTGGCAATTTCAGCATCGTTCTCCTCCATTGGAATTGCGTTTGCGTGCGCTGACACGCAGTCGCACGCGCTGCGTGACGCCGTTCAGACCAAAAGGTTAAGGTCTACTGAGAGTGTTTAATGCCTGCCGACGGCACTCGCGCTGCCCGCTTCACTCTTACGGGGACTTCGGCTCTCCCGTAATCGGCAGCTCAGAACCGAAATTGTACAGCGACGTGACCTGGTCCGTCTTTGATCTACATCAATGGCGAAACGCCCACTGTCAGGCGCTCAAGACCCTTTTGTGACAATGCCGCACGCATCATTCGCGACCATGTTCCTAATGAGAACAAGATCGCTTCCCACAGCCGCCCATCCTCCCGCATCTTTTGTTCAATCGCCTGGCGCTCAGCGGCGTCAAGGCGGCGGCCACGATTGGCCGGGGCGAGCTTGATGACGCGAAATCCGCGCCGGCGGAAAAGCATAGGGCCCGGCATCGGACTTCATTACAGTCCTCGTTGTTTAATGCTTGTTAGTTACGAAGATCGCTGCAGCAAACTCTTCCACACCCGCCAAGGCATCAGGACCAAAGGGTCGGCGTTATTCCGTCTCAGAAATAACAAATCAAAATCCGCCAGCCATTTCTCCAGCTGCACAAACCCATTGCCACTCTTCCTGGCCTTGCTCTCAGCAACTAGCGGCGCTTCATCTCTGCCCCGCGCATAAACATCTAGATCATGCCCAGAACCGCGAAACCTTGACGCCCCACTGAGCGGGTAACGCTCGCAATGAATGCCAATGTCCTTATGCAAGGCGACCAGCTCGCGCTCACAGCGGTCACCCTTCCTTCGATGCCGTGCCCCGCCGCTCATTACTTTACGCGCCAATCACGATCACGCCGACCTTTGGTGAACGAAGAAGTTTCCGACCACCGTTCCTGAAAACCGCCGACCATGTAGTAATCGTCGAACTCCTCATCGAGCGCGCGCTGCGATTGCCACCATTGATCAAGCTGTTGCTGATATCTGGCGCTTGGCGTGTTGAACTCAGCAAGCTCCTCCTGCATGCGCCTGTTGTAAGCGTCCGTGCTCATGGTTGTTTGTCCTTCGGCGCCGAAACTTTCTTAGGCGTCTGGTCTTCCATACGCGCCACCAGCGCTGCCAGCGCTGCAATTATGTGATTTTGCTGCTGCGTCATCATCATCATGACCTGCATAAGGTCCGGCCGTTGCGCTTGCGCCCGCTCACGCTGGTCAGCATTGATGCACATGCGATCAATGAGGTTGATGCCGGGCTGCGGCCCAAGCCCATGTTCGGCCTGCCAGCCGCTGGTGTTGGCTGGAGGAGCAGGCGCTGCAGTCTCGCCACGCGGGGTCATCGGGCTGGGGCCGGATGTGGTCATGTTGAAGGCGCGCGCGTCCTCCATCGGGTTGTACGGCACTCGCCCCCAGTCGTACGCCCAATCTGGCGGCGGCTCCGTTGGCCTCTTTGCTTCGTCGGTCATTAGACCACTCCACGCGGCTTGTTGTTGATGTCTCCTTCACCAGGATTGCCACGGCCATATTGCGTCACACGCGAATGATGCACCGACGTCACTGTCCTGTTGGGCGAGTGGCCTACGGTTGTCACGCTGTCTGCGTTGGCAGTGTCGTTACTCGGACGAAGTCTGGATTTGATGCGAGCGTCAGCATTAGCGCCAGCGTGATGAGACGTATCATATTTTACCTCACAAGCCATGATGGCCTCCTGTGGTTAGGGTTTGCGATAATCCGGTCCGTACTGGCGGAGGATGTCGCCTTGCTGCGGTTGCGGATTGCCAGGATTTGTTGCGCCATGCGTTCCTTGTCCGCCACTGCGCAGAATTTCTCTGCCAGCGCCCGGACCAGATAAAGCCATGTTGGTGGGACCGACCGGATTGTTGTAACCGCGACCACCATAAAGTGGGCCGGGACGCCAACCAGTTTCGCCCTGGTTGGTCGTATGGTCGCCGTACGAGCCACCAATTTGACCGACCGCTGGCTCGCGGATGGCCTTACTGCGCGGCTCAACTTTACTTGCGATTACGTGTTTGACGTTGCGGCTGCCGTAGCCGCCACCACTTCCACTTCCTGATCTACGCATTGTTGGTCTCCTTTCTCAGTTGCACTTTTCTCTGCGCAAGCTCTCAAGGACGGTTTGGAGATTGTCGGCCGTCCTTCGACTGCGCGCTTTTTGTTCTGCCTGCGCCCGCACTCGCCGCGCCTCCTCAACTTTTCTCTCCTGGCTCAGCGACGGCCACATCGCATCAGCGACGGTGCGGTTCGATGGCTTCGCCACTCGCGCATCGTCATGAGGTAAGTGCGGCCAGATCTGCCCGGCGACCGATGTGCGCTCAGCCATTACGGCCTCCGCTTATTAGTGGGCGGCGACGACCTGACATCTGCGACCGCCGGAGGTCCTCGTCGTCTCCCCCCGGCTAATCTAACCAGGCCGTCGCCAAGCTGAGAAAAAGACGACCCAGCCCGCTCGGACACCAAGCCACCGGAGGGTTGCTGGACCAAACTGCCGCCTGATGGAGCGTGAGCTGGGTCGTCAGTTGCGACTGGCGGAGGTATAGGAACACCAGTCGGAGATTCGAGTGCGGGATCGAGTTCAGCCTGATTGATTGACGGTTCGAGCTCGTGCGGGCTCAAATCATTGACGCAATAACCAAGGCTTGGCTCTTGCGGAACGGGGTCGCTGCCGGACCACGGCGAGCTCGAAGGTAATTGCGGATAGGTTGGCGCTCCCGTTGAGCCGATCACATGCGGCACGCCAGTCGCGGCAAATCTGCCGCCACTGGTGTCATCATGTGTATGCGAGAGATAGGTTCCGGTTTCGCGGGCTTGCTCCTGCTGCTGCCGCCGCAGATCGTCGTCCTGCAGCAGCACACGGCGCCTCTCGGCCTGGTCTTCTTGGTCGCTGGTCGTCACCGCAGCACCTCATAGTTAGGGTCCACGCGCGCTCAGTCACGAGAGCGCAGACGCCCTACCAGTGGTGCGGCAGATGAAGCTGGAACGATGATAAGCGGCGGCTAGCGTCAATCGGTCCAGCAAGTCCAGCAGTTAGAGTATATCAAAAATCACGGCGAGCGTCGCGACAAAGCGTAAAAAATCATGCACGCGCACGAGATAGTGACTAGCGCAAACGGCGTGTTAGCCTGCAGCCATGCCCTGAATTAAGTCTGGAGAGCCAACGTGACCGATGCGGAATTCATAGAACTGGCGGATGAGCTGGCGACCTATGCCGGCGATCCGGTGGGGTTTGTCGAGAACATGTTCGATTGGAGCGCTCCGGACCTGGTGGGCAAATCGATCGAGCCGTGGCAGCGCGAAATACTGCAGGCGATCAGAGATGGATTGCCGTTGGGCAAGGCGGTGCGGTTGGCGGTCGCATCAGGCCATGGCGTCGGCAAAACCTGTCTCGTGAGTTGGATTCTGCTATGGGCCATCAGTACCCGTGAAGACACGCGCGGAATCGTCACCGCCAGTAACGAGGCACAGCTCGCCACCAGAAACAGGGCGGAGCTCCGGAAGTGGTTTGACCTATGGAAAGCGCGGGAGTTCTTTGAACTGACGGCGACCGCATTGCTTCATGCCGATGCTCAATCTCAACAAGTTTGGCGCATCGATCTCTTACCCTGGAACGAGCATCGCCCGGAGGCCTTCGCCGGATTGCATAATCAGGGCAAGCGCATTGTGGTCATCATGGACGAAGCGAGCGTCATTCCCGGAATCATCTGGCAGACCATCGAGCCGGTGATGACCGATGTTAACACCGAGATTATTTGGGCGGTGTTCGGCAATCCATTGCACCCAACTGGCCCCTTCCGCGAATGCTTCGGTCGGTTCGCGCATCGCTGGAGGCGGTGGCATATCGATGCGCGCACTGTCGGGATTTCGGATAAGCAGCAGATCAAAGAATGGGCGGAAGACCACGAGGAAGACAGTTATTTCTTTATGACCCGCGTGCGCGGCGAGTTTCCGTCTGCCGGCGCATTGCAATTCATTGATACGGATCTGGTCGAGCAGGCGATGGTGAGGGAACCTCAATCATTGCCGAATGACCCCCTAGTAGTTGGTGTTGACGTCGCGCGATTTGGCGATGACGCTTCGGTAATCTATGCGCGCAGAGGGATGGATGCGAGATCAGTACCGCCGATCATAGTTCGTAAAACAGGAACCGATCGAGTCGAGGATTTGATCCTGCAATTCTGTACGGCGCACCAACCCGATGTGATCTTCATCGATGGCAGTGGTGCCGGCGGCGCCGTGGTCGACCATTTGGCCAACCGCCACAACCTCCCGGTCGAAGACATCCAATTCGGCAGCAAAGCGCTCAATGCTACTAATCAGGTTCGCTACGCGCAGCGGCGATCTGAAATGTGGGGCAACATGAAAGATGCCCTCAAGTATCTTGCTATTCCGAATCATAGTGAGTTGCGCGACCAACTGATCGGCCCGCAATACGATTACAATCTGCGGGGTGAACTGCAGTTAGAAAAGAAGTCGGATATGAAAGCGCGGGGATTAGTCTCACCCGATATTGCTGACGCATTGGCATTGACGTTTGCACGACCCGTATTCCCGCGACAGTACGACGACACAGGAAGAGGCAATGTGATCAGTGACTATGATCCAATTGCGCAATTTGAAAAGGAATTGAAAGAGCCAGGAACGCCAAGGATGCCGCCGCGATACTATGCACCAGGGTGGGCCAGGCTGCGCGAAGAATACGAATGAAACAAAAGTGACCGCTGCGCGGGGATGGGTAAAGGTTAAGAAGCCGATCCTGAAGGACGATGACGTGAATGCACGTAAACCTGAAAACTAGAGAGGTGGAATGGTGAAAGCGCGCCTCCTGCTGCTTGGCTTGGACCCTGACATAGTTGATTACAGTAAGGCTCCCGTGCCCGGACTCACAGCAGCGAAAGTCCGCTCTGCGATAGAGGCAGATCGCGCCAAGCTGGAAGAGCTCGGCTACAGCGTGACGGTGCTGTACGTCGATGCAGGTGAGAAGGCGGAAGCGCTGCTTGCCGATACACTCGCAACTGACAGATATGATTGCATCATGATCGGTGCGGGCCTGCGTACCGTTCCGCCCTACTTCCTGTTGTTCGAAAAACTGATCAACGTTATCCATCAGCACGCGCCGGCTTCGACGAGGCTGTGCTTCAATACAAACCCGACAGACACAGCTGAAGCGGTGCAGCGCTGGGTTTAGGCCGGATGGTTACCACCGAGCAGTCAGAATGTAGCGAATTGCTTCGCCGATTAGCCACGGACCGGCAGCTAATGCTGCCCAGCTGATCAACGCAACCAATCCGCCTGGGCCGAACCAGTAATCAAAGATACCAAGCGCAAGAATGGCAGCGGCCACGATACAGCCGAGCCAATAAATTATATCTCCAAGACGGGCCAGCATCTGGAAGAAATATACCAACCGGGAGGGTCTGAATGAACGAAGAGAAAGTGACCGCTCCGCGGAGGTATGAGCCGATCAGCCAAGACCATGCCAGAAGGCTGGTTGAGTTGATGGTCAAGGAGTTCCAGCCGAGCAGCTTTCGACCAGGCGGTGCCACTTGGGCTGAG
>Ga0306921_10005840_pt1 | contig 12815 bp, 9 predicted proteins | sample sta12Cox44000080_FD_203760 | JGI IMG/M metagenome (GOLD analysis project Ga0306921, IMG submission 203760) | Lab enrichment of tropical soil microbial communities from Luquillo Experimental Forest, Puerto Rico - statoxic.12C.oxic.44.000.080 (v2)... | ecosystem: Environmental > Terrestrial > Soil... | reverse complement strand
GGGCCCCCGAAGCCTGTGCGCAGCCCGGAGGGCTGCGATTCAGGCGAGTGGGTGACGGAGCTGGAGCGCTCCCCCGCCCCCGGCGACGGGCGCCGGCCCGCCTCGCGGTATGGTGTTCGCGAATGACCGACTAGGGGACGGTGACGGTGACTTCGTTCGATCGCGAGCTCTCGTTCTGGTGCTTCGCGCGGGTGAGGGCAGTGACCGCGTAGCGGTAGGTCCGGCCGGACTGAACGTCCCGGTCTGTATGGATGGTCGTGAGGGCGGGCGCGGTCGCCACGCGCGTGAACGGTCCCGCCCCTTCCGCGCGATAGATCGCGTACTCGGCCACGTCCGCATCCGGGCTCGCGTTCCAAGCAAGCCTCACGCTGCCCGAGGCGGGGATGGCCACAAGCCGTGTGGGCGCCGAAGGTGGCGTGGTATTGATGGGCGTCGCCGCCACGGCTTCGGAGGCGGGTCCGCTCGCGGAGCCCGCAGGCTCCACGCGTACGCCCCTCACGGCGTAGCGATACGTCGTCTCGTTTTCGACCGCGCTGTCTGTGTAGGTGGTGACCGCGATGGGCGCGGGCGTGATGGGAGCGAGCCCGCCCTCACCGGCGCCCCGCAAGATGATGTAGCTGAGCTCGCCGCTGGTGGGCGAGCCGTCGATCAGGGTCGTGGGCGCATCCCAGCGCAGGCTCACCTGCTTGTCACCGGCCTGAGCGACCAGCCCCGGAGGCGACGCGGGAGCGGCGAGGAACGTGACGGCCAGGGGGGCCGAGGGGGCACTGATGCGCCCGCTCGTGTCTTCGGCGGTGGCCGCGTAGGCGTAGCGCTTGCCGAAGCTCAGTCCTTTCTCGTCTTTGACGACGACGCCACCATCGCTCAGTTGCACATTCGGCGGTGGCGGCGCGCCGAGGTCGATGCGGGCGATCTCCACGTAGCCGACCACCCGCTCGCCGGAGCGCATGGCGGGTTTAAGCGGGCCCTCCGGGGGCTCCTCGCGGCGGAAGAGTCGCATCAGGGTGAGATCGCGGAGCCGCGAGTTGTCGACGCGAGTCTTGGGCGCGACGAACTGCACGACGATGACGCGGTTGTCGACAGTGGCCCGCATGTCCGCTGGTGGCGCCGGGAGACGACGCTCGGGCGGCACGATGGGGCCCTTCTTGCCGCAGCCGGCCAGGGCCAGCACCGCCATGGCAATGCCCGCGGCCATGACGGCGCCCCGCCGAGGTCGAATCACCGCGCGGGGGCTCGGGTGATGCGCGCGCGCGCCTGCGCGAGGGCCTGCTCCACTGCTTCGGGAGCGGTGCCGCCGGTGACCAGCCGCGCCCGCAGCGAGGACTCGACGGTGAGCGCGGCGAAGACATCGGTGTCGATGAGCGGCGAGAAGCGGCGCAGCTCGTCGAGAGCGAGATCGACGAGCTCCTGGCCGCGCGCGATGGCCTCGCGCACCACGCGCCCCACGATCTCGTGGGCCTCGCGGAAGGGCAGCCCCTTGCGCACGAGATAGTCGGCGAGATCGGTGGCCGTCGAGTAGTCGGCCCCGGCGGCCTCCCGCATCCGCTCCACGCGGAAGGTGAGGCTGCCCAGCATGGGAGGCAGCACGCGCAGGATCGCCTCCAGCGTGTCGATGGTGTCGAAGAAGGGCTCCTTGTCCTCCTGCATGTCGGAGTTGTAGGTCAGGGGAAGGCCCTTCATCACCGTGAGCACGGCCACCAGGTTGCCGTAGAGGCGTCCACTCTTGCCGCGGATGAGCTCGGCCACGTCGGGGTTCTTCTTCTGCGGCATGATCGACGAGCCCGTGGCGAAGGCGTCGGCGAACTCCACGAAGCCGAACTCCGCGGTGGCCCAGAGGGTGAGGTCGGCGGCGAGCCGCGAGCAGTGCATCCCGAGCACGGCCGCCGCGGCCAGAGCCTCTACGATGTAGTCGCGGTCGGCCACCGCGTCCATGCTGTTCGCGCTCGGCACGTCGAAGCCGAGCTCGTGGGCGAGGGCTTCGCGGTCGATGGCGAAGGCCGCCCCTGCGAGGGCGGCCGAGCCTAGAGGGAGCACGTTCACGCGCCGCGCGCAGTCCGCGAAACGGCCGCGATCGCGATCGAGCATGGCCACGTAGGCGAGCAGGTGATGGGCGAGAAGCACGGGCTGGGCACGCTGGAGGTGCGTGTAGCCGGGCATGGCCGCCGTGCGATGCCGCTCCGCCTGATCGAGGAGGGCAGACTGCACGGAGACGAGGGCCGCGTCGAGGTCGCCGAGCACCTCGCGGACGTAGAGGCGCTCGTCGAGAGCGATCTGGTCGTTGCGCGAGCGCCCCGTGTGGAGCTTGCCCCCCACGGGGCCTGCGAGCTCGATGAGGCGGCGCTCGATATTCATGTGGATGTCCTCGAGCTCGCGGCGGAAGGTGAAGCGGCCGCTCTCTAGTTCGGCCCGCACCAGACCCAGACCGTGCTCGATGGCCCCGCACTCCACCTTGTCGATCAATCCCGCACGCTCGAGGGCGTGGGCCCAGGCGATGGAGCCGCGGATGTCGTGCGACCAGAGGCGGCGATCGAAGGCGAGGGAGGCGGTGAACGCCTCCGCGGCGGGGTCGGCACTCGTGCTGAAGCGCCCGCCCCAGGGTTTGCTCGAGCCCGGGTTTCCGCTCGTGTCGGTCACGAACCGCCGGCTTCGCCGCGCCGGGATTCGGCGGGACGGCCGGCGTGGAGGAGCGCCTCGATGTGATCCATGATGCGGCGGGTGATCTCGTCGCGCTCGGCATGGCTGGCGCGACGGCGCTGATGGAAGTACAGCGGCTGGCCGAAGCGGACCGCGAGGGGGCGGCCGCGCGGGATGTAGAAGCGGCGCCCCGCCAGCGCCTCGTAGGTGCCACTGATGGCAGCCGGGACCACGGGCACGCCGGCCCGGAGCGCCATCAAGGCCACGCCAGGCCGACCGGGAACGAGTCGGCCCTCGCGGCTGAACGGGCCCTCCGGGAAGATGCCTACTACGCCGCCTTCCTCGAGCACCCGGAGACTCCGCTTCATAGCACCTGGGTCAGGCCGGCCGAGGCTGACGCGGATCGATCCGATGCGTCGATGGAAGGACGGGTGCAGGGGACTCGCGTGGAACACCCGCGGCATGACGAGGAAGCTGATGGGGCGCGGCACGGCCACGCCCAGCACCACGCCGTCGAGATAGTTGTGATGATTGGCCGCGAGGATGAACGGTCCCTCGATGGGCACGCGTTCGAGTCCGGCGATCTCGAGCCCGAAGAGCCGTCGCAGCACGGGCGTACAAGCGCCGCGCATCAGCTGATACAGGAGGGGAAAACGCGGGGCGTGCGGCCGGGCAGAGCGCAGCCCCGTGGCCGGCAGGATCTCGAGAGTGCTCGACTCGTCGCCGGGCGCCATGGGCTCGCCTGTGTTTATAGCATCGACCCCCCCGCACAGACAAGGCGAGAGCCCGCGTGGGAGCGGGTGGACAACGTCTCAGCGGAGCTTGCCCATCCGATACCGCGCCACGGCCTCGTTGTGGTCGTTGAGGCTCTGCGAGAACTTGTGGTGGCGCTCGTCCAGCGCCACGAAGTAGAGGTAGTTCACGCGGGCGGGATGCGCGGCCGCACGGATGGCGAGGAGACCCGGATTGGCGATGGGGCCCGGAGGCAGGCCGTTCCGCCGGTAGGTATTGTACGGATGATCGACGAGGAGATCGTTGCGCGTGAGGGGCTGGCGGCCTTTGCCGGTGGCGTACTGGACGGTGGGATCCGCCTGGAGCGGCATGTCGATCTTGAGGCGGTTCCAGAACACCGCGGAGATGAGGGGCAGCTCGCTGGGCACCACCGCCTCGCGCTCGATGATCGAGGCAAGGGTGAGGAGCTGATGCACGTTGAAGCCGAGCTCACGAGCCGCGCCGATGAGCTCCGGGGTGAGCTGGGCGCGCATCTTCATCACCATCCGCGAGAGCATTTCCTCCGGGGTGACACCCTTGGCGAATTGGTAGGTGTCGGGGAAGAGGTAGCCCTCGACCGAGGTGGCGGAAATCTCGAGAGCCTTGAGGAAGAGCGGATCGTGGCCGACCCGGACGATGTCATCGGCGCGGGCGAGCCCTTCCGCCTCGATGGTCCGCGCGAGCTCGGACAGCGTCCCGCCTTCCTTCAGGAGCACCGGATGGTAGAGAACCTTGCCGCCTTCGAGCAGGCTCAGCACCGCGAAGGTATTGGCGCCCTGCGGGATTTCGTACTCACCTGCCTTGAGGCTGCGGGCCTTGCCTTGAGCGAGGGCGAGGAGGGCGAAGCCGAAGGGGCTCCGGATGATGTCCGCCTTGTCGAGTCGCCGCGCGATGTCGAGCACGCCCAGATGAGCGGGGATCTCGATAATACGGGGACCGGCTGCCACGGTGGGGGTGGCAGTAACGAGCCACCAGACCTGAAGGCCGAGAAACAGCGCGAGCAGGCAGACGACGCCCCACGCGAATTGTCGGAAAGGTCGGCCGCTGTGGGATCGGGCGTCGGCCGAGCTCTTGAGAAACCGAGGCCGTTCCATCATGATTCTCTCCAATTTTGCCCGCGCCCGCCGGATGAGTCAAACTTGCGCGGCGTGGTTGGGCCTGCTGGACCTTTCTGGTATACTCGGATCGCTCGGGTGCTATCGCCCGCCAATTCCCCCAGGGAGGAGTCTGATGCCGCAGCTTGTGCTTCCCGCCCGCCACGAGTGGCTCATCCGCGACCGCACGCATGGCCAGATCGCCGTGGAGCCCTTCGAGCCCGGCTTCGCGCTCACGGTGGGCAACGCCTATCGCCGGGTCCTCCTCTCCTCGATCCCGGGGGCGGCCCCCACCTGGGCCAAGATCGAGGGCGTGCTCCATGAGTTCTCACATCTGCAGGGCGTCAACGAGGACACGCTCGACATCATCATGAACCTCCGCAAGCTCGTCTTCGCGGTGGGAGTGAACCGGGCCAAACTGTTGCGGCTGAAGGCGCAGGGTCCGCGCACTATTTCCGCGCGCGACTTCGAGCCGGACGCCGATGTGGAGATCCTCACCCCCGACGTGGTGCTGGCGAACCTCGACAAGGACGGTTCCATCGAGATGGAGCTGTGCGTCGAGCGCGGCCGAGGCTACCAGGCCGCAGAGCGGCGCGAGCCCGAGGCCCTGCCCATCAACGCCATCCTCATCGACTCGGACTTCAGCCCCGTGAAACGGGTCAACTTCCACGTGGAACCCTCGAAGCAGGAGCCGGAGCTCGAGCGCCTCGTGCTGGAGGTGTGGACGAACGGCAGCGTCACGCCGGAGGTCGCGGTGGGCGAGGCCGCGCGCATCCTCGAGGACCAGTTCGATCTCCTCACGGACTTCCCGCAGAACACGCCACCCCAGCCTGAGCCCGGCGAGACCGGGATGGAGACGCCGCAGCGGGTCGAGCTCAACGAGCATCTCTTCCGCAACGTCGACGAGCTCGAGCTGTCCGTGCGCGCTTCCAACTGCCTCAAAACGGCCAACATCCGGACCATCGCCGACCTCGTGCAGAAGACGGAGTCGGAGCTGCTCAAGACCAAGAACTTCGGCAAGAAGTCACTGAACGAGATCAAGACCATTCTGGGAGAGATGGGACTCTCCCTGGGAATGCGTCTCGATCCCGAGGAGCTGGAGCGGCTGCGTGCGCAGTACGAGCGCAGCTTCGAGAGCTAGGCCGGGGTCTCCTCCTCTTCCCGCGCGTCCCCTCGCGGCTCCCGGCAGGTTGTCGGGAGCCGCGATGCGCTTAAGCCCCACGCTCCGGGTCGAGATCGAGGCGCTCCACCGTGCCCGACGCCCAGCGCGTGATCGACAGGGTGATGCCGTCCGTTTCCAGGATGACCGCGCCGTCCCGATCCGTGCGGTAGATGCGGGCACCGGCCGCCTCGAGCCGCCCCAGTACCTCGGGCGTGGGATGGCCGAACGAGTTGCGCGCACCCACGGAGATGATGGCCACCGCGGGCTCCACCGCGTCGAGAAACGCCCCCGTGGAGGAGTAGCGGCTGCCGTGGTGTCCCACCTTCAAGGCAAGCGCTCGCACGGGGGCGTGATCCGCGAGCAGGCGCTCCTCGCCCGGGCCGCCCAGATCGCCGGTGAGGAGCAGCGAGAAGCCACGCCAGTCGAGCCGGAGGACCAGCGATTCTTCGTTCTGTCCCTCGGGGGGCGGGTCGTCCAGTGGACGCGAGCCGTCCGGATTCAGGACGGTCAGGAGCGCTGAGCCGAGCCAGAGCCGCTGTCCCGCCACAAGCGTCCGCCGGCAGGCTCCGGAGCGCTCCACGGCGCGAAGGGTTTCCTCGGTGCCCGTGATCCAGCGCCCGTTTTCCCAGAACTCGCGAACCCCGAAGCGCGTGAGCACGGCGCGTAGCCCGCCCGAATGATCCGAGTCGGGATGGGTCAAGGCGACCACGTCGAGGCGCTGGGTCGGCCGATTCCATAGAAACGGCGCAAGCACACGCTCGCCCACATCCAACCGCTGGTTGCCGCCGGGTCCCCCGTCCACGAGCAGTCGCTGACCCTCGGGCAGCTCGACAAGGATCGCGTCCCCTTGCCCCACGTCGAGGAAGGTGACCCGGAGGCGTCCGTTGTCCGGCGCGACCCAGGGCCAGATCGACAAACCGAGGACGAGAGCGAGCGACACCATGACCGTCGCCCGGATCCAGCGTCGTGAGCCGAGATAAGGCAGAAGCGCGAGCGCCACGCACCAGGCGGCGATGGCGGCCCAGCTCGGCGCGGGCAAGTGGACCATGGCGCCGGGCACTCGCGCGGCAACCCACACCGCGGCGCGGAGTGCCAAGAGGAGCGGCCACAGCGCCTGGAACAGAACATCGGCGGCCCATGCGCTGACGGCGGCCGTGAGCAGAGCGAGCATGCCGAGCGTGGTGCCCACGGCCGCCATGGGCACCACGACGAGGTTCGCGACGATGCCGATCAGCGAGAGCTGGTTGAAGTGAACGAGCATCACGGGGGTCACGGCGGCTTGCGCGCCCAGGCTTACCGCCATCGGCGCGGCCAGCCAGCCTGGCCATCTCTTGCCAATGAGCCACGAGGTGAGAGGTGGAGCGAGATGGATGATGCCCGCCGTCGCGGCGAACGAGAGCTGAAAGCCAGGCTCACCGAGGTCGCCCGGTCGCCAGGCGAGGAGCAGGAGCACGGCCAGCGCGAGCGCGTTCATGAGCTGCGATTCCCGATCGAGGAGCAGGGCTCCGAGGAGCAGAAGACCCATGACCGTTGCGCGGAGCACCGAGGCCTGTCCCCCGACCACGAGCGCGAAGCCGACGAGGGCCGCGCCAGCCACCACTGCCGTCACCCGTCTCGGCACTCCCAGCGTGGAGAGCACGAAGAAGACCGAGGAGGCGAGCAGCGCCACGTTGAAGCCAGAGACCGCGAGAATGTGATAGACCCCCGCGCGACGGAAGGCCTCGCTGGCCTCTGGCGGCAGCCCCGTCTTCTCGCCCAGCAGAAGACCACCCAGGAGCGCGGCCGACGTCGCGGGCAGGTGTCCGGCAGTGGTGGACACGGCCCAGCGCTTGACCCAGACGGGCCACGGAGGATCGTCGGCGGTGAGCGCCACCAGCGAATCGGCCCGCCCGCTTCCCACCAGCAGGATCCCCTCTCGACGGAGGAAGGCGGGATAGTCGAAGGCCCCGGGGTTCTTGAAGGCGCGGGGAGGCGAGAGCTTGAGATCGAGTGCCACGCGTTGCCCTTCGCCCACCGGCGGTGTCTCGCCATAGAGCGTCACCTGGATCCTCCCCGAGACCGTGCGAAGATCGAGACCATCGCGCAGGCCGTCCAGATCGATGAGCAGGCGCGTGCGATCCGCACTCCAGCGTACGGGCTCCTCCGCGAGGCGGCCCTCCACGCTCACGCGTGGTCCAAAAGCAACTCGCGCGATGTGATCGGCGGGAAGAGGATCACTGATTGCGCGCACGACTCCGAGCAGCACGGCGAGGAGGAGCAGCCCGGCGGTAGCGAGGCGGGTCGCGCCCAGAGCGAGGGCGAGGCTCGTCAGCCCGAGAGCGAGCGCACCTGCGCAGAGGAGCGACCAGGCGGGAGTGGCGATCCACGCGCTCGTGGCGATGCCGAGAGCGGTGGCGCCGGCCAGCGGGACGAGGGGTGCCTCTAGCCATCTCATGGCGAATGCCTACTCGCCCACCGTGACGTGCTCGCGCAGGGCGGCAAGCTTCTTCGGTCCGAGACCGAGAATGCCGCGCAGGCGATCCGGGGAGTCGAAGCGGCCCACCCGCTCGCGTTCATCTACGATGCGCCGAGCGAGGCTCGGTCCCACACCGGGGAGCCTCGCGATCTGTTCTACGCTGGCGTGGTTGAGATCGAGGGGGCGCGGATCTGCCGGCGCGGGCGCCGCCGGCTTCGCCTCGCGTGCGCGCTCCCGCGGAGCCGGACGCGGTGGCGCGGCCGCCTCGACGCGAGCAGGCGACCAGCGGGGGAGGGCTCGCGGCCGTGGCACAGGCGGAATGGGCGGGGGCGGATCTTCACGGTCGAAGCGATCGAGGCGCTCGGCGGCGACGGGGAAGCCGGCGCGCCACTCCCGCACGCCGAGCCCGGTGAGGGCTATGGCGGCGAGGAGAAGAAGCAACGTGAGTTGGGGACGCGGGTAGCCCATCGCGTCCAAGCTGCCACGGCTATCTGGCTCCTTCCAGAGTGCCAGATTGGATACGGCGTGCTGTATGAACCTTCGGACATGGGGATCCCGACAAGGCGCTCCCGCTTGCGCGCGCCCATCCCGGGCCCTCCACCTGTTGTTGACAGACCTCGTCATGCGGGTCATGACTGGGCTCGAGCTGGCGAGGGAGATCAGCCGCATCCTCCCGGCCATGACGGTGTTGTTCATGTCCGCGTACAGTGTGGAAGCGGCTCAGGACTACGAGGTGTGGCTGGCTCCCGGCGAACCGTTCCTCAGCAAACCCTTCAGCATCGCAATACTCGCGCAGACCGTTCGTCCGGCCCTCAACTACGAGCCGCCCGCATGGTCGGTCCCGTCGAGAGGGTAGCGTCGCAGCTCAGTGTCAGGATCGCGGGCGGAGCGGCGATACTAAGCGGTCTATTGCGAGACGCTAGGCTCTTGCGGCGCACGCAGCAGTCGGTGCTGAATGCCACTGCTGAAGAGGAAGGCGGGGCCATCGGGATCAACCCGCCAGACCATCGCCCCAACTCGAAGCGGTGGGCCCTCCGGAGGTACGACCTCGAGTTGTACGGGCGTTCCGACCCTGAGCCGAGCCTTGGTTCTGACCTTTGCGCCAAACCGGCTGATGTCCACACAGCTCGTCAGGTAGCGGGTTGCTCCCGCGTGAACGACGATGGGCCAGGTGACACGAGTTCGGGGGAACTGCCGCCTGTCTTTGGATGGGGGGGTTTGCATGACCACCGAGATGAGCAACTCATATACCAGTCGCCGAAGGGCAATGAACTCGGCTAATTAGCCAGAAACGAAGTGAAGAGTCTTGGTTGCGATGCTGACGCCAATGTCACGTGGCCAACACGGACTGTTGTGCCGACGAGGCAGTTTCTTGGGCACCCTCGTCCCACCGGGCACCGCGGGTGTCTTTACTCCTGAGAGGCTTCGGCCATGATCGTGCGCTCGCCTCTGCGGCATCAGCGCCGCTCCTCGACCCTGGCCGCACTGCGCCGATGATCATCCAAGTGGCTCGTCTGACCACGGTGCGGAGAATCGATCCGCGCGACGCTTTGTTGCCGGTCACGGAAGTGGAACGTCTACGGCACCGTGGTCTCCGCAATCGCGGTCGTGCCGTCCGAGAAGATGGCGGTGAGAGTGAGGGTGCGGCCGGGAAGGAACTCGATATTTTGGTAGTCGGCGGCGAAGAGGACGAAGCTGCCGCCGTCGGCGACAGGGAAGCTCACGGCCATGGTGTCGGGGGTATTCAGCACGGCGCCGTCGAGCGAGGGGGCGACGGCGAGGGCCCAGAACTCGGTGGCGCTGCTCGTGTCCCAGGTGCCGGGGCCATTGCTATCGAGACGCAGCGCCGTGATGGTGCGGCCACCGGTGGCGCTCAGGGTCGCCGTGAGGGTGCCGTCGAGGGCGCCATCCGGTGCCAGGGCGGCATTGCCTTGTCCGACGCGATCTCGCAGCTTGCCGTTATAGGTCAACGTCAGAGGGGGAGATGCCGTCACCGTGGTCATCGCGGTCTCGGTCGTGCCGTCCGAGAAGGTGGCGGTGAGGGTGAGGATGCGGCCGGGAAGGAACTCGATATTTTGGGAGTCGGCGGCGAAGAGGACGAAGCTGCCGCCGTCGGCAACAGGGAAGTTCACGGCCATGGTGTCGGGGGCATTCAGCACGGCACCGTCGAGCGAGGGGGCGACGGCGAGGGCCCAGAACTCGGTGGCGCTGCTCGTGTCCCAGGTGCCGGGCCCATTGCTGTCGAGACGCAGCGCCGTGATGGTGCGGCCGCCGGCGGCGCGCAGGGTCGCCATGAGGGTGCCATCGAAGGCGCCATCCGGTGCCAGGGCGGTATTGCCTTGTCCGACGCGATCTCGAAGCTTGCCGTTATAGGTCAATGTCAGAGGGGGCGTCACCGTGGTCATCGCGGTCGCGGTCGTGCCGTCCGAGAAGGTGGCGGTGAGAGTGAGGATGCGGCCGGGAAGGAACTCGAGATTTTGGTAGTCGGCGGCGAAGAGGACGAAGCTGCCGCCGTCGGCGACAGGGAAGCTCACGGCCATGGTGTCGGGGGCATTCAGCACGGCGCCGTCGAGCGAGGGGGCGACGGCCAGGGCCCAGAAGTCGGTGGCGCTGCTCGTGTCCCAGGTGCCGGGGCCATTGCTGTCGAGACGCAGCGCCGTGATGGTGCGGCCACCGGTGGCGCTCAGGGTCGCCGTGAGGGTGCCGTCGGAGGTGCCATCCGGTGCCAGGGCGGCATTGCCTTGTCCGACCCGATCTCGAAGCTTGCCGTTATAGGTCAATGTGAGGGCAGGCGGTGAAGCTGGCGTTGGAGGGGTGGAACTCGGCCCTCCCGCAACAAAGGAGGCCGTCGTGGTCACGGACATGTTGCCGACCAAGGTACAGGTGTCGGTGCCGCCACAGCCGCCGCCCGACCACCCACTGAAGGCGGATCCAGATGACGGCGTGGCCGTCAGCGTGACCACTTTTCCGGCCAGGTACGTGTAAGCGCAAGCCGTGCCGCAATCGATGCCGGCCGGATTGCTCGAGACGGTTCCTGCCCCGCTCCCGGCCTTGGCTACAGCGAGAATGAATCCACCCGAAGGATTGCCGCAGGCAGGGTCGGAGAAAGCGGACATCCCGGCGTCGCTCATCGCCGCCACGCGATAACAATACATAGTGCCGAGTGAGACCGTCGTGTCGGTGTACGAGACGACTCCTGGAGCAACCTGCGCGATCTGCACATATGGCCCGGTGATGGCCGGCGCTCGCTGGATGATCACGGCGGCGAGACCTCCCGAGTTGTCGGTCCAGCTCAGGCTGAGTAGCTGCGCGATGGCGATTGAGGGACACCCCACGCAGCAGAGAGCAGCGAGAGCGAGCAGCAAGACGGGACGGCCCACGGCGATCAAACTCTGCGAGAGACGCGGGGTCGCCGCGCTCGCAACGTGCCTTGGAGTTTTTGGAGTCGGCGGCCTCTTCGTGCGTGTCCGTGGTCTGGTCGTCCGCCGACGCCTCTGTTATAGGCCTCGTGTGACTCACCACGGGCTGCTCTCACCTGACGGTAAGGCCGCACCCTTGGACGACAACTTTTCGCTCCAGGAGAGTGCTTCGGCCACGGGGACGTTGCGCTCGAGCGAGAGCGGATTGGACGTAACCTCCGCTACGCTCGACGAGCAGAGAGGCAATGAAAGCTGGCGGCGCCCGTCGGTCGAATTCTGCGATTCTTGAGGAACCAGCCACGGGCCAAGGAGAGCACGCCGAATGATATCACGGACAATTTCTCGTCAGTCGCTTCGATAGCGTGAAGGCGAGCGATCCACAGTCTAGAGATCAGCTTCGACTCTCTGAGAGTCGCTATACACGTACTTCAGATGCATGACTGTGCAGTCCAAGTCATATGCAAGGATCTGCACATCCTGCCCCTACAGCCAGTATTGCCATTGATCACCGGCGAGAACATAAGTTGCCAGGAGCCCGTTCGTCACCGCGTGCGCCACCGTGCAGTCCGCCAGTCGATGGGTGCGCACCATCCACCAGTTGTAGAGGATGCCGGCAAGAAGGCCGACATCCCAGTAGGATCCATGTTCCGCGGAAAAGAGCGCTGCCGTCAGCCAGAACGAGTACGGTGTGTACGTCCCAAGGTGGACGGCCTCGAAGTCGGGACGGATGAGCCAGCGCATCAGCCAGCCACGCCAGAAAAGTTCCTCCACGATAGGCACCAGCGCCACGGAGCCGAATACTCGAAAGGCTACGAAGACCAAACTCTCCTTGGCTTCCTGTGGGACCGAGCTCCGAGCCGAGCCGAGCAGGAAGTTGTCGAATAGCCAGTGATCTCGATACGCTGGCCAGAACACGTCTGGTGTGATCCAGAGCACGAACACCGCGATGCCCATCAGGATGCTGCCCGCCCAATTGCGGGCGCGGAACGAGATGAGATGTCGTGAACAGACGACGACCACCATTCCGACGACCACCACGCGTAGCGGATACAGAAAACGAGGCGACACCGGAAGCCAATGTGCGAGCGCGATGAAGGCCATGAACGCCGCATAGGGAGCGACGTATGGTACGGCAGGATGCTTGATGATCAAATTGCCCTCGTGTGTGGTTTTGGCACTTTCCTCAGCCAGACCTGTGTTGTCTTCGATATAGTCACCGAAACGGGGCGCGAGGTCGGTGATGATTTCCTACTGAAGATCGTTTCCCGGCCGGCGACTTT
>Ga0306921_10005839_pt1 | contig 12815 bp, 9 predicted proteins | sample sta12Cox44000080_FD_203760 | JGI IMG/M metagenome (GOLD analysis project Ga0306921, IMG submission 203760) | Lab enrichment of tropical soil microbial communities from Luquillo Experimental Forest, Puerto Rico - statoxic.12C.oxic.44.000.080 (v2)... | ecosystem: Environmental > Terrestrial > Soil... | reverse complement strand
TTCATCCTGCGTCAGCTCAAGCGCAATGCCGAGCGGTATTTTGGAGCTCCGGTGGCGAAAGCCGTCATCACCGTGCCTGCCTATTTCAACGACGCACAGCGCCAGGCGACCAAGGACGCGGGCCGGATTGCCGGACTGGAAGTTTTGCGCCTGCTCAACGAACCGACTGCGGCCTCACTCGCCTATGGTCTCGACAAGAAGGAAACCGCCACCGTCGCGGTTTACGATCTCGGCGGCGGGACCTTCGACATCTCGATCCTGAAGTTGCACGAAGGCATCTTCGAGGTCATCGCAACCAACGGCAACACCCACCTCGGTGGCGATGACATCGACAACCTGCTGATCGCCATCGCGCTGGACGATATTCAGGGTGATCTTGGCGTTGACGTGCGCCGCAGCGGCGAGGCGGTGCAGACGATTCGCAAGGCGGTTATCGAAGCCAAGATCGCGCTGTCGGCGAATGACGAAACCATACTCGACGTAGAACTGCCCAATGGCAAACACTATCAGCGCAAGATCACGCGTGCGCAGTACGAGCAACTCATCCGCCCGGTGATTGACCGCACTGTCGGTCCCGTCCGGCAGGCGATGAAGGACGCAGGCCTCACCGCAAAACAGATTGACGAGGCCGTGCTGGTCGGCGGATCGACGCGTATTCCACTAGTTCGGAAACTGGTTGAAGATCAGTTCGAGCGCACTCCTCACGCGGAACTCAATCCCGATGAAGTTGTCGCGCTGGGTGCGGCGGTGCAGGCCAACATCCTAGCGGGTGGCTCCGAAGCTACCAAGGAAATGCTTCTGCTCGACGTCACGCCATTGTCGCTCGGGATCGAATCGCTCGGCGGCGGCGTGGTGAAAATCATTCATCGCAATTCCACCATCCCAGAGTCCGCGACGGAACACTTCACTACGGGAGTGGAAGGACAAACCAACGTCGCCATCCACGTAGTTCAGGGCGAGCGCGAGCTGGCTAAGGATTGCCGCTCGCTGGCGCGCTTCGACCTGAAAGGCATTCCGCCGATGCCGGCCGGGCTGCCGCGGATCGAGGTGAAATTCCTACTGGACGCCAACGGTATCTTGCACGTTTCGGCGCGTGAGGCACGCAGCGGCAAGGAGTCAGAAATCGAGGTGCAACCCAGTTACGGCCTCACCGACGAACAGGTGGAAGGCATGATTCTCGATTCGTTTGACTACGCAGAAGAGGATTTTCGTCAGGGTCAAGTGATCGAGGCCCACAATGAAGCCAATACCATGCTCGCCGCACTGGATAAGGGTCGCAAGAGTCCCGCTTGGGGGCAGCTCACTTCGCTGGAGCGCAACAACATAGACAAGCTTGCAACCGCGCTGAATGCGGTCGCGCCGCAGGACGATTACCAGGCGATCCGGACCGCGATTGATGCGCTCAATCAGGCGACGATGCGTTTGGCGGAGTTGATGATGGATACGGCGGTCAGCGCAGCCCTGAAGGGCAAGAACATGGAAATTGCCGATGTCGGAGAAGGCCCGGCGTCTCCGCATCCCATCGCGAAGGCTGAGATCAAGGGTTAGTAAACGGTGGAGCGGCGCTTCAGCGCCGTATCAGACCACAACCCTTACTTGAAGGGGGCTTCAGCCCCAACACAGGAACCTTATGGCAGATGAGAAAACCCAAGGCAGCGGAGCGGCAACCATAGAAGCTCCTCCCTCCACCAACACCGTGCGGGTGACGTTTCTACCCGAGAACAAGACCTTTGAGTTCGAGCATGGCAAATTGCCCTACCAGGACCACGGCAAGCCGCAGTCGCTCCTGGATGTGGCGATGAACTTTGGCTTCCATTTGGAGCACGCTTGTGGCGGCAATTGCGCCTGCACCACCTGTCACGTGGTGGTAAAAAAGGGCAAAGAATTACTCAGTCCCATGGAAGACGACGAAGCTGACAAGCTCGACATGGCCGCCGATCTGCAGCTCGAGTCGCGCCTGGGATGCCAGAGCGTTATCGAGAAGCCGGGCGAAGTCGTGGTTGAAATTCCCGCGTGGAACCGCAATTACGTTTCCGAAGGTGCGGGTCACTAGCAACAACTGGTGCGGGCCAGAGGGCTCGCGACTACAACCTGTGAGGAGCTTATGGCCAAGGATTTGACCTGGGACGACGCGGAGGACATCGGAATCGAGTTGGCAGAGAAATTTCCCGACCAGAACCCATTGGAAATACGTTTTACCGACCTGCACAAATACGTGAGTGAATTGCCGGCCTTCGTCGATGATCCCAAGATGTCCAACGAATCGAAGCTCGAGGCCATCCAAATGGCGTGGTATGAAGAGTTTCAGGATAGACAATAGTAAATACATTTTAATCAATTACTTACAACCATAACGTTTGTCGGTGTACAACGCGGCTGCTCAACCAAGTGAGGTGCAGTGTGAAGCGTAAGCTATGGCTATCGTCTTTACTCCGCAGCTTGTGAGCCAGTCCGCCAGCTGCCGAACCCGACCCCAGAGAACTGTCACATAACTGCACGGCTCGACACAGGGTTTTGGCACCAGTGACGTACCGACGGCACCTCAACTGCTTTTATAGAACCCGGCCGCAAAGTTCTATTTCTTGGTCTGCGCGTGTTGGTCCGCGTGTTGATCGAAGAAGCCACTGACACGGTTCTCCGCCTTCTGCACAAGCTGACCTCCTATCTTCTCGATCAATTCCGCGGCGATGCTGTTCACGGATCTCCTGGAACCTCTTCTGCTGGTCCGCATCGGTGCGAGGCATTCTCGAACTGTAGCCGTTTGGATAATCTCACGCCTTTGGCTTTCCTTGGAGGATCGGGCCCAGGGTCCTCATAAAGATACTCGTCCTTCTCGGTAGATAAATGTCCCCGCAGAAGACACGCCAGGATGCGACCTACTTGGGGTTGATGCCAAGCCGTTGCGCCATCTCTTACAAATCGACTGATGTGCTGGAATCGCCATCCTCATGGCCAAGAAACCAACCCGCGATCTCAAGACCCGCGCGCTCTAGCAAGAGGCCTCTTTGCACCCTCATCCCGAGCAGGTCACCGACGAATTGTTTTTGACGCAGGAGTTTTTCGATTATCGGTCGGGCTTCTCTTGTCCTGCATTTGAAACGAACTACCCGGCAACACCCACGGGCTGCGCCGTTTTCACTTTGGCCTCGCGCAGATATTTCGCCGCCTCTTCCGGTGGCGTGGGATTCTGATAAAACCCTGTTCCCCACTCGAAGCCCGCAATCTTGGTCAGCCGCGGCATGAACTCGACGTGCCAGTGATAGTGTTCCATCGGCCCCTCCTGCACCGGAGCCGTATGGATAATCAAGTTATACGCCGGATTATCGAGCACCTGGTCGGCGCGAATTAACAAGTTCTTTAGGGCTCGCGCTAACGATTCATAGACCGACGACGATGAATTCTCAAACGCCGACTCGTGCGTTTTGGGCAGGATCCAGGTCTCAAACGGAAAACGCGGCGCATACGGTGCAAGCGTCAGGAATGCTTCGTTCTCGCTCACCACTCGAACGCCTACCTCGGTCTCCTGCCGGATGATGTCGCAAAAGACGCAGCGCTCCTTGTACAGGAAATACTGCTTGGCGCCATCAATCTCTTCCAGCACATGCTTCGGCACGATGGGCAGCGCGATCAACTGGCCGTGGGCATGTTCCAGAGTCGCCCCGGCAGCGGTACCGTGGTTCTTGAAGATCATGATGTACCTGAACCGCTTGTCTTTCTTCAGGTCAATCATTCTGTCACGACACGCCCACAGCATGTCTTCGATACGCTTCTCCGGCAGGCTAGCTAACGTAGCATGATGATCGGGAGTTTCCACGATGATTTCGTGTGCGCCTACGCCGTTCATGTTGTCGAACATGCCTTCGGCCGAACGGTTCAGGTTTCCTTCGATGGTGAGCGCCGGAAACTTGTTGGGCACCACCCGCACAGTCCAACCTTGCGAGTCGCGGCCGGCGCCGTTCGGGCGATATGCCAGCACCTCGGGGGGAGTCTTGCTCTCGTTACCGGGACAGAATGGACAAAAACCGCCTTTGATCTTGACGGATTCGCGGACGAAATCAGTAGGACGCTTGGAACGATCAGTGGATATGATGACCCATCGTCCGACGATGGGATCTTTGCGCAACTCTGGCACAGTCGACCTTCCCCTGAAGCAACCGTGCCTATATTACGCTTGCAGGCCGAGTTCCGTCACGCTCGTAATTGCGTAAATCCCGTAGCAAAATCGTTCCTCTATTTCGAAAGCCATTTCCCAAGCGAGCACCAACAAAACAGCCTGGGCTTCACCACCCAGGCTGTCCAAATGAATCACACGGCTACGCGATTACGACCCAGCATTCTTGCCGACGGTAGAAGACCGCGCGTGACGATGATCTATCGCCACCAGACTTATACACTCCTGCAGCACGTCAAGAGCGATGTCCGCCTGCTCCTTGCTGACAATCAGCGGCGGCGCCAGCCGAATCGTGTTCGGGCCGCAACCCAGCAACAGGACGCCGCGCTCGAATGCCAACTCCACGATACGATCGCGCTCCACCCCACCTTGTGTCCGGGCCATTTTGTCGGTGACGATCTCCACGCCGATCATCAGCCCTCGGCCGCGCACGTCGCCGACCAGGTCCAATCGCCCCGGCCACTCCGCGATCCGCTCCATGATGTGATTGCCCACGACTTCCGCGTTCTTTAAGCCTTCGCGCTCCAGGACATCCAGAGTCGCCAATGCTGCAGCGATCGCAACCGGGTTGCCGCCGAACGTTGACGCATGCGATCCCGGTACCCAGTCCATGATGTCGGCCTTCGCCATAGTCACACCCAGCGGCATTCCGCTGGCAATCCCCTTGGCGATGCAAACGATATCGGGCTCTACGCCGGTATGCTCAATCGCCCACCACTTGCCGGTACGGCCCACGCCCGACTGCACCTCGTCGGCCACCAGCAGAATGCCATGACGGTTGCAAATGCGCCGCAGTTCCTGCATGAACCCCATCGGTGCTACCACGTAGCCACCTTCGCCCTGGACCGGCTCGACGAAAATCGCCGCCACTTCCTCCGGAGGCAGTACGGTCTTAAACAGCTTCTCTTCGATGTAGCGCGCGCAACCCAGCGCGTAGGCCTCGGCCTCCTGCGGGCCGCCGATACAACCGCGATACACATCCGGATAGCGCACATGTGTCACTCCAGGAACCAGAGGCGCAAAGCGGCGCTTCTGCTGGGGCTTCGAGGCAGTCAGCGACAGCGCACCCATGGTGCGCCCGTGGAACCCGCCCAGGAACGCAATCACGTTCTGGCGCTTGGTGTGGTAACGGGCCATCTTGAACGCGGCCTCCACCGCCTCGGCGCCCGAATTCCCGTAATAGATCTTGTGCGGCCCCTTCATCGGTGCAATCTTCGACAGCCGCTCCGCCAGCGTCACCATGTTCTCGTAATAGAAATCGGTGCCCGACATGTGGATCAACTCAGCAGCCTGTTTCTGAATGGCCGCCACGACTTCCGGATGGCAGTGTCCGGTCGAAGTCACGGCAATGCCAGCCGAGAAGTCCAGGAACTGGTTGCCGTCCACGTCTTCCACGATCACCCCTTGCCCGCGTTTTGCCACCAGGGGATACGATCGGGTGTAGGACGGTGAGATGTAGTGCCGGTCCCCTTCGAGAATGCGCTTGGCGTTGGGTCCGGGCAGAACAGTTTTGATCTTCGGACCCGCAATTGGAATCAAAGTAGTGGTGGTCATGGTCTTCTCCTGCGAAATGGCTAGGGCACGGCGGACGTGCCGGATTTCTTGCTTGCCTGAGCTTGCCGGTCTGACAGGCCGAGCTTGAATGCGAATGATTGCGGAACTAGTCGCCGGAGAAGAGATTGGGGCGGGCCATGCACGGCGAGAGCTTTGAGTCGGCGCGCAGGGAAATCGGCCTCGACCAGGCTGCGAGCACACCGGTATCGCCCGCCGGATGGGACCCGGCATAAGCGATGACATGCGGCTTGGATACACGGCTCGTCATGATACTAAACCATCTTTAATTATAGTCGGCTTTCCAGCGCGCCGTAACCCCCTAATGAACGAATTCCCCTTCAAAACCCAAGCAGTTTGGGTTACTGTCTGACTCGGGTATCGGGTGTTGGGTCCTCAGTCCTGTGACACTGCTGCGAAGTCCGGATCGAGGGGCAGCTCGTCTTCCGAGCAGTCCGTCTTCACGGACCCAGCCGGCGTTCACGACTTTCCCCTGCAGCACATCGTGGGCCACCGTGAAATCGATCCGGCTACACTGCAATGCCAGGATCTCGCTGAATAAAGCCCCAGAGCACTGCGCCAAAACCCCCATGGTGCGGTACGGTACTCGGAGTCTATGGCCGGCAGGAGAACAGCGCCCGTAACGGCTCCTTGGAGTCCACCTGCTAGCACCCGCTGCTGCGGTGCGGAGTTGCACAGGGCCGATCCCGACATACATTCTTCACCCCAGCATACGTTGGGGATACCGGCTCAAGTTTCTCTGATGATCTCTCCTTAAGGAGAGCCCAAATATCGTCGATTGCGCCGTCGAGATCGTGGTGGAGGCGAGGATATGCGTGCTGGATCGCGTCGGCCTATTCTCACTAACTGACTGACTAAGGATTCCAGCTCTCTGGGCGCCAGCATGATCCTCGATTTGAGTGTCGAGGCGTTGACGGTACACACGAGATGAAGAGGTGAGGTCCCAAATGTGGTTTGAGGCCCCCCTGAATTTCTGAGCCACAGCCCAGATCAACCTCGGCTATACCCGCATCGTTGCTCCCGCCGACGGAACTGCTGGCGAGCGACAAGTACGGCCGGGACCTGGCTGACGCCGTAGGTGGGACCTCAGGCCGGGATGATCACCTGGAAACGCCAGGCCCGTTGGTCTGAGTCCTTAGCGTCTCCTCGCCAACCGCTCCGTCATTATCCAATGCGCAGTAACAGCTGTTCCCGTCGCCCGGGGTTTACGGCGATCGTAATTGACGTTGTGTGCGAACAGCCTGTGCCGTCCGCCCGGCTCTCCGTTGAGAACTGCTGCCCTTCTTGAGGGTGACGCCTCGGGCGATCCACAAGATGCGAGCAAAGCCAAAGAAGAAACAAAGCCGGATGAAAAACCCGTGAAAAGGCACGGTGAAATCACCCGGGCCACTTTGTGGTAGAAAGTAATCAGCCAGTTCACGCGGGCGTGGCGGAATGGCAGACGCAACGGACTTGAGACAAAACTTGAGTGCACGCCGGGAAATCGGCGATGCAGAACTGCCCAAATTCGGGGAACCCTGCAATGGCAATCCCGAGCCAAGCCCCGGACGGAATACTCCGCCGGGGAAGGTGTAGAGACTAGACGGGTAGCACCTAAGCCCCGGAACTATCCGGGAGACGGTGAAGGGATAGTCCAGACCGCAAACTCGGCGCTGGCGCTATCGAGCGCCGTGCCAGGGTGGCGAAAGCCGCAGACGGTACGAAAATCCGTAGAGCCGAAAGGTTCGTGAGGGTTCGACTCCCTCCGCCCGCACCATCGTACTCCGGTCTTTCTTGCGCCGGAAAACCGCGGGACAGCATGCTCCGGCGCACCGCATGGAGCCATCTTACGAAAACTCCACGTATCCGTACACTACAGCAGCGGATGAGGCACCACGATCTCGCCTCGACGATGGTTTATCGGAAAGGCGACCGCAATTCGGATGTTCAGGCCCGGATGGGCACAGGCAGCCTCGCGGTTTTCCTCAACCGAGTGCTGAGAAACTCCCCGGCGAGCCGTTTTGTGTCAGGGCACGACTTCGGTCGCGCCGATAAACCCTTTATTTTTGACATCCGAGCGGGCTCCAGCCCGCGAGGGATCTGCTTCTCGAACCTTGCAGCAGCCTCCTGAATATTTCTTGGCCTTGTGCCAGCAGGAGAGGGGCCAGCATTGCGCCTGACTTCCCTGCTCATGATTCCGGGCAGTGAAACTTCAATTCCCATAGTGGGCCACCACGAGCTAATGGTTGGGGGAGGTTCTCGCGACCCGCCTGTCGTACTCAATGATTGCGCAAAGTTGCCGAAGATTGGAGTGGAGCTCCGGGGGGCACCAGGTCCCGGGGGGAATGACAGGCCGGTCCCACCAACCGGCCCGCTTCTCCAGGGAGACATCGGGGGTGGGAATGCAACCGGGACATCCAGTTAACCTCCTTGTCGGTCGCGATCCAGATCTCTTGTTCCTGCGTTCTGCCGTTCTGGCCTCTGCCGGAATATGGAGCCTCCGCGTTCAAAACGCGACTCAGGCCATGGTTGCACTGGACAAGGTTTCCTGCGACCTCGCCATCGTTTGCTACACCTCGACGAAGCGAGCCAACAACAACTTCTCCACCACCTGCTAAGCGTCCACCGAAGAGCCGGGGTTCTACGAATGGTTCCGGGCGAGATTCAGCATTGGTTGCTTAATGAAGGTCGAAGACGCACTGGAGGAGCGCGTCGCCGTACCCATTTATGACGGCGGTTCTCGATCGGCCGCAACTCTAGGGTAGGCCAGTGGGCACTGCTTTAATGCACTTGGGCTGGGCCGTCGGGCTGGCGGCTGCGGCATCGCTTTGTTTTACCTGTCGTGGTCGGCGTACGAACAACTCGAACCGTCTCCGGAATCGCCATCTGAAGCTGGCCTCGCCCGACGCGGTTGAGAAATCCCAATCCGCGCGCTGCCGCAGCGTCCCTGCGCAGAGTGAATCGCCGCGTCCCTGCCGCAAGTGAGGGGGAGGATGCTGAGTCCTCTTCTCTTCGCTCGGTGCGGCTGGATAGAGTCCCAGCATGGCTCGGAGCGTTGTCGATGACGGCACTAGCGGTTGTGGGTATCTATTTCGGCGTGGCCCTGAGAAACCCCAGATTGCCATAATGAGGGAAAACACAACCGAATTGAGTGCCGTGGCGAGTGCTGGCATGCAGTGCGACAAAGCAAGAGCCAGGGGTAGATCTGCTGCAGATTACTACGCCGATTCTCAATACGACAGGTGGAGGATTTACCATCACCCTGCATAACGCTGGAAAAACTCCGGCGCTCGATGTTCGGATCCGCGACGTCATTCGGATCGAGGACGTCGATGCGCACTTCCAATGTCCTCCATTTGGACGAGGCTCGGTCCGTGGCAGCCGGCACGCTGATGCCGGAAGCCGATTTCGGCACCAACGCGGGTTTTCGCACTTCGCGGGCTAGAGTGACGGCGTTACTCGAGGGGTAAGGTGAGAGCCGTCAACTACATGATGGTCAGCTACGACGATCAGTTTCGGAGTCCGCACACAATGCAGCGTTGCTTCTACTGGCATCCGGGAATGCAATCTCCTGTGGCATGCGACAGGCAGAATCGGGAGCACTAGATTCGGCCACGAGATAAGTTACCGGCTTCGTGCCTCGGCGAAGTGAACGAGTGCGCTCTAACATCTTGCTTTTACACCCCCGGCGCGTTCGATTTTGGAACCTCGCCGATCCCTGCACTGAATGATAATATGAAACCCGTGCAACGGTTCCGATTCTCCCTGATCGCATTGGTGTTTCCATTCCTGTTGATGTTCCCGGGCTGCGGACAATTTTTTCCTTCCCCCACCAGCATCACCGCGCTCCAGATTGCTCCTTCCAACGCCACGGTCGCACCAGGTGTGACCCGGCAATACACGGCCACGGCCACTTATGGCAATAACACGACGGCAGACGTCACTTCATCCGTTTCTTGGAGTACCAGCCAGCCCGGTACCGCGACCATCAGCAGCACTGGTCTGCTCACCGGAGTTGCCTTGGGGACGGCCTTAGTAAAGGCCCAGAGCGGCAATGTGACTGCCTCAACCAACGTAATGGTGTCGACCAAGCAAGTCTCCAGCCTCAGCATCACCCCGCTGACCCAAACCCTGGGCCTGTCCCTCGGGCCTACGACGGTTCAGTTCACCGCAATGGCCACTTACACCGACAGTTCGATGGGCGATGTCACAAGCGTCTCCACGTGGACATCGACTCCCAGTTCGGTCGCAAGCATCTCGTCAACCGGGCTCGCCACCGCTGCCATGGTTGGAACCGCCAATGTTACCGCCACCTCTGGTGGAGTAACGTCGAACTCCGCCACGATCACGGTCACACCGTAGAGCCTCGGAGGACACTGAAAGACAGCGATAGGACCTTGGTAAGCGTTTGCGTCACCCCTCCCACCGGGCACTCTGCGCCCGCCGGCCATACGCTGCGGTTCAGCACGGTTGCCGCCTATACCGATTCCTCATTCTTCCACCTGGGCTTCGAGAGGATCGCCATTGCGACCCCAGGTGACATCTATGTTTCCACGAGGTTCAGTGCCACTGACGTGACCAGGGAATCGGTTTTGGCAGCCCATACACTGAAATTATCCATTTATCTCATTTTAAAGGAGATAGAACTTAGCGGAGATGACAATAACAGCCTACATTCTGCTCAGAGATTACGAAAGTGTAATCCGACGTTCATGTTCTTCCCTTGAGTTTGAGACCGAAACCGGGGTATACTTAATTGGTCTGAGATCTACGGATCTGGCCGTCAGATGGTACTCACGCCCCCCGGAACGCGCCCGACGTCTGATCTTGAGTCCTTCTGGGTGCTAACTAATCGAGTGACTTAGAGTCGATTAATACAGTCGTAATAAGCGGGCGTTCGGCTCCGAGTGAAAAATCATTCTGCAAGGCAGGTTAAAACTCAATCATGGCAAAGCGACGCGGCAACCCGAACTGGGGAAAGCCGGAACCCATTGGACCGGTTGTCCCTACGATCACTGAATTTGAACAGGTGGTGAAGGAGTTTAAGCTTCAACCTGACCAGTTTATTCGCTCTACCCGACTGCGCGAGTGGGCGCGCAAGAACAAGAACTCCAAGTACATTCCCGAGCCTCTCCTGGAAGCCTGGGGATTTGAGATCGAATCGTCGCTCTAAGCTTGGTTCTGACGGGTGACGGGCCGCCGCATGCGGCCCTTTTTCTTGCACTGTGACTGCTACTGCAAATTCTTGAATAAAAGGTGCAAGGATTTTCTTCATGCCCAAGTTCGAGAGGCACATTTTCGCGTGCGCCAACCGAACGCGCTGTGTCATTCGCAGCCCGGGCTGCGCTACTGCTAGAATCGCTTGTTGCCGATCATGCCGAAAGAGCACCTTTTTTGCGACGTTGAAACTGCGCTGGAGCAGATCCGCGTCGGCCGCATGATTGTGGTCATCGATGATGAGGACCGCGAGAACGAAGGCGATCTCACGATGGCGGCTGAGAAGATCACGCCCGAAGCTATCAACTTCATGGCCAAATATGGACGCGGCCTCATCTGCCTGGCAATGACCGAAGAGCGCCTCGATTACCTGCGGCTACCTCCGATGTCAGCGGAAAATACGTCGAACTTCGGCACGGCCTTCACCGAATCCATCGATGCCAAGGACGGAGTCACAACCGGCATCTCCGCGTACGATCGCGCGCAGACCATCAAGGTGGCAATCGATCCGGCCACGCGCCCTAATGATTTGGCTCGTCCCGGACACACGTTTCCGCTGCGTGCTCGCAAAGGCGGCGTGCTGGTGCGCGCCGGACAAACCGAAGCATCGGTTGATCTCGCCCGACTCGCGGGACTGGTTCCTGCTGGCGTCATCTGCGAAATCATGAACGATGACGGCACCATGGCGCGAGTTCCGCAACTCGCTGAGTTCTGCCGGCGCCACGACTTGGAGATGCTTACCGTCGCGGAACTCATTCGCTACCGCATGGCCAACGAGCGCTACGTGCGGCGGTTGACGGAAGCTATGATCCCGACTGCGTACGGCGAATTTCGCATGATCGCCTACGAGTCCGAGATCAACGGCGATTCGCACATTGCCATGGTCAAAGGCGATGTCGAACATGCGGGCGAGGAGCCCGTGCTGGTGCGCATGCACTCCCACTGTCTGGTGGGAGATGTTTTTGGCGCCACCTGGTGCGGCTGCAACGAGGCAATCGACGGCGCCATGCGGCGTATCGCCGAGGAGGGTCGCGGAGCGCTGATTTACTTGCACCAGACTTCGAAGGGCTATTCAGTTGAGAAACTGGGCGACAAGTTGACGCTGCAGTTCCACCATGAGCAACGTCTGCCCACGCTGCCCGAGAGCCAGCGCCGCACTCAGCGGGAAATCGGTATTGGCGCGCAGATCCTCTCGGATCTCAACCTGAAGCGCATCCGCCTGCTGACCAATCATCCCCGCAAGGTGGCCGGACTGGAAGGGTTTGGCATTGAGATCGTCGAGCAAGTTCCCGTCACTCCCGCCATGAAGATCATCAGCCGGTAGATTCGGTTCGCCTCGGTTTCCGCGAGGCGGCCACGCCGCGCGCCCCGGAGCGGGCTACCTCGACAGAAACCAGGTCGGCGACGGGCCCAGTCGGCGCCGTCGTTGCGCCAGCTGGAACAGACGTGCGGGCCGTCCGCTTCTCGTCCCCGGCCCTGGCGGCGACGGGCGCTTGCTCACTTCCATTTCAGTATTTCAGATTTCAAAAGACCGGACATTGGCATGGTGCTGGGCCCGCCTGACATTACCCCAAAACAAAAGGAGTCAGCATCGGCGCAGACGCCGCTCTGACTCGTATTACAACCAGTATAGCATAAATAGGCTATACTGGGTTTCTAGGATCATTTTGTGTTTCTAATCATTAACTTAGGAGGATTGCTGCGTTTCGCCCTCTACACAAGTACATTTTACACTCCAGAAATTATGGCGTAAACCGCAATACTTCGCGAATCAGGAGCCTGGAGTAACTATCCCCCGGCAGAGCCGGGGGCTTTAGGAAGTGAGCCGCTCGAAGCGGCTGGCGGGGTCGCTTACGCGGCCCCGAGGTTGTGAGCC
>Ga0306921_10005837_pt1 | contig 12817 bp, 9 predicted proteins | sample sta12Cox44000080_FD_203760 | JGI IMG/M metagenome (GOLD analysis project Ga0306921, IMG submission 203760) | Lab enrichment of tropical soil microbial communities from Luquillo Experimental Forest, Puerto Rico - statoxic.12C.oxic.44.000.080 (v2)... | ecosystem: Environmental > Terrestrial > Soil... | reverse complement strand
AGCGCGGGAGCGGGGGGTAGACTCTTCGATTTACGGGATTAAAAAACCTGAGGAAATTGCAGGGCAATCGATGCCGCGAAGAACTCCGGCGCTCAGGCGCTTAATGTGCTTGCCTCTGCAATGCTGTACAACAACCGCCAGCTTATTCTGCCACGCGTAGCGGCACGCGGTCTGCCCACCATATATCAATGGCCGACTGTAGGTGAGGAGGGTGGCTTCATCGGTTATGGTCCGCGTCTTGAGCGGATTTACGGTAGTATTTTATCCCGCCAGGTCGTCAAGCTGCTGCGTGGCGCCAAACCAGCCGATATTCCTGTCGAGCAACCAACCAATTTCGAGCTTGTCGTCAATGTCAAGATTGCAAAGACGCTTGGTTTGACCATACCGCAATCATTCCTGCAGCGTGCCGACGAGGTGATCGAATAATCAACCCATGTCTGCTTCTGGCACAAAGCGGACATTTAGCGGCTTAGTTCCAATGTCCGCTTTTGGGGGTAAAGCGGACATTGCTTGAACTGCCCTCGATGTCTGCTTTTGACCCAAAGCGGACATGAGCGGCTCAGAATTGCTGCCGTGCAAACTGACATCTGAACCCTATTACGCAGTATCCTCAAACTAGAAATGGGCGGTCAGCAAGACTTCGTTTTTGGCGCCGCTCAAAAGCTCGAAGAGGATTATGGTCCTCCGCTGTGTCCGCCTCCATCATGGATCTGCACGGTCTCGACATCATGCATCTGCAGAACGCTCATCAGGTCGTGCACTTGACCGCCGAAGCCATGTGCCGCTGCGCTCGCGCAAGGTCTGGAACGTGACGTACAGCAGCGGGATGACGAAAATGCCGACTGCACTGGCAGCGATCATTCCCGTGAAAACCGGCGTGCCAACATCGTGCCGACTGATCTGGGCGGCCCCACGGGCGACAACCAGCGGATAAACTCCGAGAATGAAAGCACACGAGGTCATCATCACGGCTCGAAACCGCATCTGCGCGCCGAGCACAGCAGCTTCCTTGATGTCCTTACCCTGCTCGCGCTGGTCCTTAGCGAATTCGACGATCAGAATCCCGTTCTTAGCGGCCATGGCGATAAGGACCACGAGCCCAATCTGCGCGTAAAGATCGAGCGCGAGATGAAAAATCAGAATACCGAGAAACGCTCCCAGAACGCCGATCGGCACCGACATCAATACCGGGAGCGGGATGATCCAGCTCTCGTAAAGGCCGACGAGAAACAGAAAAGCAAACAGGATTGCGAGTCCCAGGATGGCGCCAGTCTGGCCGGAAGCCGCGGCTTCCTGATACGCAGTGCCCGTCCACTCGTAGGCATAACCGGAGGGTAGTGTTGCGCTTGAGACGGCAGCCATCGCGTTGAGGGCGGTGCCCGATGAAGTTCCCGGCGACGGGCTACCCTGTATCGGGATCGCGCGATAATTGTTGTAACGCGTGATGACTTGCGGCCCGACAACAATGCGAGCATCGGCGATCGAGCGAAGCGGCACGTCGGCGCCGAACTTGTTTCGGATATAAATCTGCCACAGCGACGAAACTTCTCGGCGATCGGACGGCTGACCCTCTATGTTGACCTGCCAGACCCGCCCGAAAAGATTGAAGTTATTGATAAAAATACCACCCAAAGTGGCTTGCAATGCGTTGAACACATCATTCATACCGAGCCCGAGCGCCTGCGCTTTTGCGCGGTCTATGTCGAGAAATATCGACGGATTACTGGCGGTGTAAGTTGAGAAGACGCGCGTGAGCCGCGAGTTTTTATTGGCATTGGCGAGCAGTCCCTGCATGACCCCATTCATCTCGGCTGGTTCTTGTCCTTCCAGTCCTTCGAGCTCGTACTCGAACCCGCCGGTGGTGGAGAGCCCGATGATCGGCGGCAGATTGAATGCGATTACGTTGGCGCTGCGGATCTGTTGTCCTTCTGCGAAAACACGGCCGATCAAGGCATGCGCCTCATCAGCCGCCTTGGCGCGATCGGCAAACGGCTTAAGCAATGGGACGATGAAGCCCGTGTTCGGTTCGTTGACATTATCGATAATCGAAAAGCCATTAATCGCGAAAACCTTATCGACTTGCGGCATCTGCATCAGCAGCTTGGTCACGCGACTGACGACTTCGCCCGTGCGGTCAACCGAAGCGCCATCCGGTAATTGCACATTCACGAAGAATGCGCCCTGGTCCTCTTCTGGCAGAAAGCCGGTCGGCGTGCGGAGTGCGACGGCCCAGATCGCAGCGGCACTGATCGCGATCAGCACAATGCCGAAGACTGAAACCCGTACCAGGCGTCGCACAATCGCCGCATAGCCGTCACGGACATTCTCGATGCGCCGCAATACCCAACCCATCGGGCCGCGCCGCACGGTGCCATGGCGCAGAAAAATCGCACAGAGCGCCGGCGACAAAGTTAAGGCGTTCAGCGCCGAGATCAGCATCGCGACGCTGATCGTCACCGCGAATTGACGGAATAACTGTCCTGAGATCCCGGGGATGAATGCGACGGGCACAAACACGGAGAGTAGCACGAGCGTGATGGCAATAATCGGTGCCGTGATCTCAGTCATCGCGTGTTTTGTTGCTTGGGCGGGAGACCATTGAGGATTTTCCTCAATCACCCGCTCGACGTTCTCGACCACGACGATGGCATCATCGACGAGAATGCCGATCGCCAGCACCATCGCGAGCAGCGATACAGTGTTGACGGAATATCCGATCGCCAGAAGCACCGCGAAAGTGCCGACCACGCTAACGGGTACCGCAATCGCCGGAATGATGGTTGCGCGTAGGCTACCGAGAAATAAGAAGACGACCAGCACGACAAGGACGAAGGCGATCACGAGCGTGAGCAACACATCCTGGATCGTCGCGCGCACGAAGGTCGTCGTATCATAATTGACGACGTAGTGGAGACCGGGTGGGAACCGCTGACTGAGGCGGTCCATGGTGGCGATAACGGCTGAGGCGGTGGTTACCGCGTTTGCGCCAGGCGACAGATAGAGGCCAATCGCTACAGCAGGCTTGTCGTTGAAGCGGCCTTCGACATCCTCATTCTGAGCGCCAAGCTCTACCCGCGCCACGTCGTGCACACGCAGCTGCGAGCCGTCGGGATTCGCGCGAAGGACAATGTTGCCGAACTGCTCCGCGGTCGTCAGGCGACCTTGCGTTTGAATGTTGAGTTGAAACTGCTGGTCTCGACCAATCGGGCGCGCGCCAATGCGACCAACTGGCGCCACAACATTCTGGGCCTGGATTGCGGAAATGACGTCGGCAGGCGTCAGTTGCAGGTTGTCCAGCCGCTGCGTGTCGAACCAGATCCGCATGGAATAGTTGAGCGCCCCGAAGATGCGCGCCTGCCCGACGCCCGGCAGTCGCGATAGCACGTCCATGATATTGATGATCGCGTAGTTGGTGATGAACAGCGGGTCCTGCTGCCCGTTGTCGCTATAGAGCGAGAGGAATTGCAGGACCGCCGATGATTTCTTCTGAACCGTCAAGCCCTCTAGCTGGACCTCCGCAGGCAACTGCGCGAGCGCGGTCTGCACACGGTTATTGACGTTGACGGTGTTGATATCGGGATCAGTGTCGAGCGCGAAGCTGACAGTCAAGTTGTATGAGCCATCGTTAGCGCTGGTCGACTTCATGTAAAGCATCTTGTCGACGCCAACGACCTGCGCCTCGATCGGCTGAGCCACGCTGGCTTCGACAACTGCCGCCGAAGCGCCCGGAAAGGTGGCCGAAACCTGAACCTGCGGCGGTACGATGTCCGGCAGTTGCGCGATTGGAATGCGGGTGAGCGCCAGCAGGCCAGCGATGGAGATGACCGCGGCGATGACGACCGCCAATCGTGGGCGGTCGACAAAGTAGGCCGAGATCATTGACTCGCCCCCGCCTCTGGGGCCGGCTTGGCGCCAGCGTTTGATGGCGCGGTCCCGCTGGCAGGGCCCTGTCCCGGCCTCGAAAGACTTGGCGGGGGTGTGGCGGGGCCCGCGGATACCGCCTCGCCGGGCCGAACACGCTGCACGCCCTCACTGACGACCAGCTCGCCTTGCTGCAGTCCGCTGGTTATCACGGCCACAGTCGGGGTTGATTGCCCCTGCTGAATGCGACGGGCCTGCGCTTTGTTCTGCGCATCAACGACATAAACATAATCGCCCTGTTGGTCTGACAGCACGGCAGCTCGTGGAATGCCTAATACCGTAACCGGCTGTACGCCTTCCAGCAGCACGGTTACGAATTCGCCGTCCGTCAATTCGCGAGAACCCGGCTGCCCCGCAGTCATGCCTGGAAACACCGGATTAGGAATGACTCCGCGTAGGACTATTGTGTCTGTGTTCTCGGCGACGGTGGGCGAGCCGTAATCGAGCTTGCCGTCTTGATCGTAGATGCGCCCATCGGGAAGGCGCAATTTTATGACTACCGCACTATAGCCGCCCTTGGCCGCGTAACGCGCCCGTAAATCCAGACCCGCACGCAGAGAAATTGAAAAGATTACGTACATCGGATCTTGGCTGACGATAGTCGCAAGGGTCCCGGTCGTTAGCGATACAACATTGCCCTCGGTGACCGACGTGCTGGTGATCTTGCCATCGATTGGCGCGCGGATTTCGGTGTAGCCGAGATTGATCTGCGCCGTTTCCAACTGCGCTTGCGCGCCGGCGATCTGCGCCGCCAATGCACGTTCCGAGGCGAGCGCGGCGTCGACATTGGACTGTTGTCCGGCGGGCGTATTCAACAGAGTCTGCTGGCGTTGCAGCGTCAGCTGCGCGTTCACATGCTGCGCCTTCATTTGGTCCACAGTGGATTGTGCGGCATCAACCGCTGCCTGAAAGGGCGGTTTTTCGATCTCGTATAGAAGATCGCCTTTCTTGACCTCGGCGCCTTCCCTGAACAACCGCTTCTCGAGAAAACCGGTGACACGCGCAACGAGCGCCACCCGGTTCACCGCCTGGATACGGCCGATAAACTCATCCGTTTCAGTAATTTGTTGCCGTTCTGCCCGAACTACACCGACCGCCGGCGGTGCGTTGGCGGCTGGCTGGGCCATCGCTCCCTGAGAGTGCAGGGCAACCAAGAAAGTCGCCGCTAGACGGAGGGCGCACACTCTTTCGGTCATCTGTCCCCTTTGTAGCCCTGCGACTATACAGAAGCCCGCCGCAAGCACCGGCATAATCAGCCGGTGCGAATGCGCCGCCAAGTGCAACGCCCCTGAACTCATCAACCTGCAAACAGCCAAAACGTTCGGGTTTCTAGTCCCTCAATTCTACGTCTATTGCTGCAGTGCATGAGTCTGCTTTTGGCACAAAGCGGACATCACGCGGTTGAGTTCCGATGTCCGCTTTCGGGGGTAAAGCGGACATCGGCCAAAGCTTTCCGGGCAAGCAGCTTGGGCTGACATCCGTGATCGGTATGGCCGCCACAGCAGCTAGGCAGTGGTACTCGAAGTCGGCGTTTTCGGTCGGGCATCCTCGGACATTCTGCCAAATCCGGTCATGACCCGAACCGACTCCTGACTAGGATTCAATTAGTAGGCGAGGTGGCCGTTTGGTTGCCCAAGCGGTCGCCGCGTCATAGGCATTGGCCAATTGCAGGCACGCGAACTCGGCATGATTGGGACCGACAATTTGGATGCCGATCGGTAGGCCCTGCTCGTTAAACCCGGCTGGTGCCGCCAGAGCCGGACAACCCGACATAGTGATGGGAAGCACGCCTTTCATCCATTCGTGGTACGTTTCCATCTTGCGGCCGGAGACGTCCTGCGGCCAATGAATGTTGACGTCGAACGGAAAGAGTTGCGCCGTGGGCAGGATGAAGTAGTCGTACTTTTCAAAAAATCGCCTCACTGCTTGATACCACTCTGTTCGTACGGTCGATGCAGCCGTGATATCGAAGGCTGTAAGCTTCAGACCACTCTCGACCTCAAAAACGGCCTCGGGCTTCATCAGCGCGCGCTTGGCGGGGTCTTTATAATAGGCGAGAATTGCGCCGCCGCTCTGCCACGCCCTAAGCTGAAGCCAGGCACGCCAGACTGCATCGATGGAATAGTCCGGCTGGGCCTCATCGACGGTGCAGCCCATGGCCTCAAAGGTTTTGAGCGCGCCCTTGCAGACTTCAAGCACTCCGGGTTCATAGGGCAAGTAGCCATTGAAATCGCCTGCCCAGGCAATGCGCTTACCCCTAAAATCTTTCTGCAACTCTGCTTGGAATCTCGTTCCGTCACCCGTGATCGACAGCGGCACGCGGGCGTCGTAACCGGCCTGAACGGAAAGCAGCATGGCAAGATCGGCGACATTGCGCGCCATCGGCCCGACAACGCCCATCGAGGGCAGCCAGACATCACGCGTATCAGGCGGCACTAGGCCGCAACTGGTGCGAAAGCCGAACACATTATTCCAACCGGCGGGATTACGAAGGCTGCCGCCGTAGTCGCTGCCGTCGGCAACCGGCAACATCCGCATCGCAAGGGACACCGCAGCACCTCCGCTGCTGCCGCCCGCTGATCGGCTTTGGTCATAGGCGTTGCGTGTTACGCCGTACACTGGATTGTAGGTGTGCGAGCCCAGACCGAATTCGGGTGTATTGGTCTTGCCGATGAAAATCGCGCCGGCCTTGCGTAGCCGTTCCACCATGATGCTATCGGCGACCGGGACAAAATCCTTCAAGATCGGTGACCCCAAGGTCGTTTTGATGCCTTTGACGGGGACGAGATCTTTCACCGCATGTGGAAAACCATGCAGCGGTCCCATCACTTCGCCGCGCGCAAGCTGCGCGTCGCGTTCGGCAGATTGAGCCAGCAAAGCGGCCCGGTCCTGCAACGCCACAATGGCATTCACTTTTGGATTAAGCCGGTCAATGTGATCGAGATAGGCCGTCATGACTTCAACGCAGGAAACCTGCCGCGAGCGGATAGCGTCGGCTAGCGTAACCGCGTCCATCATCACGATATCCGACGGACGAATCCCGGCCGTGGCCGGTTGCGTCGTGGCAGCCGAAATCGTTGTCGCTGCCGCACCTGCCAATGCCAAAATATCCCGACGATTCACAACGGATCGGTTTGGATCAGTGGTTGGCGCTGCCATGGAACTCCCCTGTTTTGTAAATTTCGAACACTCAGTGCCGGAAGCGCCGGCGCGTTTGAGATCAGTATTGCCAGACTTGGCCAAGGTACCGGCGGACAGGCCCTGACTGTTATCTAAGCCAACGGCCCAGTTTAAGAATGCTTGCTCCGGCGGCTGGGTTCATGGCTCTGCTATTCTGCGAGGAATAGTGAGACGGAACCGATGATGGCGGCCATTTTTGCTACCTTGTTGATTGCGTTTATCTTCGACCTTTTGGGATATCAGCGCTTCGCTTTGCGCTGTCTCTTCATTTCCCTTGCTTTATGCATCGTGCTCTTCCTGTGGGAAATTTACAGCCCCGTCTACGGCTTTCGCATGCCCTGGCTCCAAGTCGAGGTGGCTCCCCTTTCGGCGCCGTTTGCGAGTTAAGCAATGAGGGAAATAAACCGCATTTTAAGCCTGAGCGCCCCTGCTCTCGACCGTGTCTTTCTTTTCGCCATGCTGTTGGCTCTTGCTGCCATCCTGACAATAGCGATGGTCGTGCAATACGGTCTCGGGGAAATACCCTGTCCGCTCTGTCTCCTGCAGCGCTTCGCGATATTCGGATGCTGCTTCGGGCTGATCAAGCAATTGCAGTCCGGTTCGGAACGCGGTACCGGCATCAGCCTCATATTTTCTATTTTGTTGCTTGTGATCTCTGCCCGACAGACCCTGCTGGATATCGTCCCTCGCCCTGGTCATGAATATGTCGGTAGTGCAATATTCGGCATCCACATGCCGGTTTGGTCCATTTTTATTGCCCTAGGGTTGCTCATCGGGTTTGCAATCAGACTAACGTTTCTTGGCGGATTGCACTCTGCGCCGGCGGTGGAGAGTTACCTGATTCGCCGGTTGACTCGGGCGCTCGCCATCTATGTCGCCTTCATCTGCGCAATCAATTTTCTCTCTGTCGTCGTGCAATGCGGAATGGACGAATGCCACACGTCAGGATACCGACTTCTCCCCTAATTTGTTGCGTCGCAGGTCGCGTAATGCGGACATTTCAGTTTGTGTAAAGCTTCATCGCGTGACTGTTCGATTTAGGTAGTTGGCGTGACCAGAATTAAGCGCGGTTGGCCCAGGTATTTGCCGCCGGTACCTGCCAGACTGTTTGCAACACAAACGAAAAACGAACAGTTGAGCGGACATTTCACGACCGAGTTCCAATGCCCGCTTTTGGGGGTAAAGCGGACATTGCGCAGACACAGCTGAATGTCTGCTTTTGACCCAAAGCGGACATTAACCCGAACCGCGAGCACAGTGTATGGGCGAGGCGGTAGGTGCAGCGCTATTGGCGCTCGCGACGTTGCGCCTCTGGGACCTTCACAAGTATGTCCACGAGGTCGGCCTCCAGCCTGGCCATCTCACGCGCCATCCGGTCTTGACCGGCGGCGAGTTGCAAGACGATTTGTTGCAGAGTGGTCAGACTGCGGGTTAGCTGCTGCACCTGCTCCGGGTCGAGCAAGGGGGCGGCGGGTGCTTTCGGTGCGACGTTCTCTGGCGCAGTCTGCGCAACGGGTGCGGCTTGCGGCCTCTCCAACGCGGACGGACGAACAGCGTTGTTCTCGGGACCGGCCGGTGGCTTCGTCCAGCCAAGCTGCTGGACCCAGCTTGCGATCATTTGCTTCGCCTCCGGTGACCAGCCAAGTTCGGGGGCCCTTGTCGCGATTATCTGCTTGGTTACCTCGCCGTAGGACTGCCAAGCCAAGGTGCCTGCAACACCGATACAAATAGCGAGCAGGAAGCGGACGAACCGACGTGAGCCTCGCCTTTTCGTCTGGTCTTCTATTGCTACGAGGCGATCAAAGATTGCCTTTCGCTCCGCACTCTCGTGGTCGAGGCGATGACTGATCGCCGAAAGAAGTTCGTGTAAATCCTCCCCAGCTTTCGGCTGATGGCTTGGACGCAGTAAATCTTCGCCAGAGACGCGTAACTGTTCGTTTAATTTATCAACTGAACCGGCCACAGCACCGGCTGACGGACGTTCAGTAGGCTCTTTGTTGGCGGCCTCTTCCTCAGCAGGGCTCACCGGCCGTTTCCCTACTTGGGGTGGTTGCTGATTGCGGGAACGACAGTCTCCGCAGACTATTTAGCTTCCCGTCAACTTACACCAATTCATGGGCTGCTTGCAGACGAGCATGTCGCTTTATTGTCACGCAGCGAAAGCGGAAAGCTGCGAACATGAGCCCAAAGGTGAGAAGTGGGCTCGCCGCTGACGCGGCAGCCCACCTCTCGGCTTTGAATCGATTTCCTGGCTCGATGCAGCATTCCGTCGCCGCGGATATAGTTGTGGACGCGATTGTCGTGGCTCCGACAACCATTGACCCATGACGCGTGCCATGATGTCAGTGGCACCATCGGGGGCATAGCCGACGATGATGTGCACCAGCCGTGTCGGGTAATCGAGTGCCGATGCGACGCGAGGCAAGGTAGGCAGCGCGGCAGCGCCTGCCAGATACAGAAATCGGCGACGGGGAAGTTTCACGGGTGGTGCTCCACGAACTTGAGCACCCTTGCCCACCAACAATAATATTTAACCTGAATGTCTGCTTTTGGCACAAAGCGGACATCGAGAGACCGTCGGAGAGCTTTAGGCCGCAATGGAGTATTCTACTCTACGGTTCCGTGAGGGCGGCTAAATGACTATCTATCACGTCTATGCACTCGTTGCTGTGTTTGTAGTTTTGTTTGGCGGAATAATGCTGACCCGATATATGGACCGTCGGTCATAACGGCGTTGGGTTTGGTTACAAACCGCCAAACGACCACAGGTGATCCAGCGGAATTGATCTCTCAATTCTTCAGCGCTGCGACGCCTCCGAGCCGGTCTGCGGAGCCAAGGCCGGACGGCACCGTGTAAAAGTTGTTGGTGCCATAGCGGCTGCTTTCGTATGCGAAGCTGAAGCAATTCATCCCGCACGTCGGGAGAGCGATGATGACTTTGTTGGTATTGGCCTACCTCGGCGGCGTTCTGACCATCGTCAGCCCTTGTATTCTTCCAGTGCTGCCCTTCGTATTCGCTCGGGCTGATCGCTCCTTTGCAAAAAGCGGTCTGCCGATGTTGGTTGGCATGGCTGTCACATTTGCCGCGATTGCAACATTGGCGGTTGTCGCTGGAGGATGGGCGGTCGACGCTAACCAATATGGCCGGACAATCGCTATAATCGTTCTGGCGGCCTTTGGATTGGCACTCACCTTTCCTAGTCTCGCCGACCGCGCCATGCGGCCGTTGGTAAATTTCGGGGCGAGGCTTTCCAGTTCTGTGGGCGCGCAAGACGCTGCGATACTGCCCTCATTTCTGCTTGGTGTTGCAACAGGATTTTTGTGGGCTCCGTGCGCCGGGCCGATACTAGGCCTCATCTTGACGGGCGCTGCCCTAAACGGCGCCAACATCACCACGTCACTGTTGCTGTTCGCTTACGCGGCCGGAGCAGCCACGTCTCTGGCACTTGCTCTTGCAGTCGGTGGTCGCGTGTTTGCTGCGATGAAGCGCTCTCTCGGTGCGGGGGAGTGGATCAGGCGGGGCCTTGGTATTACCGTACTGATCTCCGTAGTTGCAATCGCCTTGGGCCTCGACACGGGCTTTTTGACCCGCGTTTCGCTCTCCAGCACGGCTTCGCTCGAACAAGGCCTGGTTGACCGGCTCCATCCAACATTGAAATCGGCTGATAATTCCACGCAATCCTCCGGCGTTGTTTCAGGCGGGTTGGCGAAGATAAAGCCGGGGACCTCGGACGCATTGTCGGGCGCGGTGGCCTGGCTTAATTCACCGCCCCTGACCATCGAAGGTCTGAAAGGAAAAGTTGTTGTAATCGACTTCTGGACCTATTCCTGCATAAACTGTCTTCGCACAATTCCCTACGTCAAAGCTTGGGCTCAGAAATATAAGGATCACGGACTGGTCGTAATCGGTGTGCACACACCAGAGTTTGCTTTCGAACGCAATATCAACAACGTGCACGCCGCGCTATCCGACTTGAAGATTGAGTACCCGGTTGCGATCGACAACGAATATAAGATCTGGCGCAGTTTCGACAACAGATATTGGCCCGCGCACTACTTTATCGACGCCAAAGGTCGCATGCGCTTCCACCATTTTGGCGAGGGCGAATACGACCAATCCGAACAAATGATACAGCGGTTACTCAAAGAAACTGGCAACGGCGACGTTCCGCAAAGCCTTGTGACCGTCAATGCAGCGGGTGTGGAGGCGGCGCCAAGCGTGGTCGACGACCGATCGCCGGAGACTTACATCGGCTACGATCGCGCGCGCAACTTCGCCTCACCGGGCGGGATCGTCAAAAACGAAAGCCATGTCTACGCGTCGGCATCGCTTCTGCTAGATCAGTGGAGCCTATCGGGCGATTGGACGGTCAGCGGTGAAAATGCGGTGCTCAATGGAGTGGGTGGCATGATTGTGTATCGGTTTCACGCGCGCGATTTGCATCTCGTCCTGGGTCCCGCTGCGGACGGCAAACCGATACGATTTCGCGTGACTATTGACGGCAATGCGCCCGGCGCGGATCACGGCACCGACACCGATGCAGACGGTCAAGGCGTTGTCGACAGCCAACGTTTGTACCAACTTGTCAGACAGGACGATGTGATAAGTGACCGTACGTTCGCAATTGAGTTCCTGGATCCTGGCGTTCATGCCTACGCTTTCACGTTCGGCTGAACAACCGCTTTCGGGGTGAAGGCGGCATCGGGCGGCCGCGCCTTAAGATGAGTTGCCACTGCGCATAATTTTGTTGCGGTGCATGAGTCCGGTTTTGGCACAAAGCGGACATCCCGACATGCTCAACCAATGTCTGCTTCTGGGGGTAAAGCGGACATTGATTGGTCGGTCAGTCTAACGATCGTCTAAGCGCTTTCTGGCTACGGGACGTGCTCGCCAATTGTGAAGACGACACGGGGCATATAGCCATCGCTTGACCAAGCCTGTTCGACTTCTGATAGCGGAGTAGGTTTGGTCGCTATTTCAAAGTGGCCTGCGACTGCCGCTCGCAGTATTTGTTCGATTGCCCCAACAATACGATTGATCGGTACGCTACCGAGCCCGCTTCCCATTAATTCTATTGGAGTTGAACGCAGGATCGCACCCGGCAGAGTGATATTCGTCCCACCGGCAGTTCCGATCTGAATGAAACTTATTGGTGCGCCCGTTCCAGCTTTACTTCCAGCAGTCAGAAGACACTCGGCGCTCTGGCCCCAGAGATAGTCCAGGACGACGTCAACGCCGCCCGCGAATTGCTCTTTAAAGGCATTTTCTAGGGCATCTCTATTTTAGCGCCGCGCTTCACCGCATCCCACCAGGGGCAGACGCCGGTCATACGTTCGTAATTGCCGTCGATTACCTGCAGAGGTGCGTGGTTCGGCTCCGGAGCCGGCATCGGCGGAGGTGCCGGCGCATCTGCCGTTGCCGGCGCATCTAGCGTTGCTAGTTCAGCCAGCGATTCGAATAACCCTTGATGCCCCCAAAAGCTGCCGGCGGATTTCAGTTCGACTGGCTGCCAGCCAGGGGTGACTTCGCGGCCGCCCCATCCGTGCTCGATCAGGAATTTCGAGGGCGTGCGCATGTAGAATGACGTCATGAAATCGTTGGAATGCCGACCGAACTTCGCCACGACACGATTTTCCTGCTGGGCGATATCGTAACTCTGGCCAACATCGTCGAGAGAGTAAAATTCCATCATCAGATGGTGCATGAGGTTGCGTG
>Ga0306921_10005832_pt1 | contig 12821 bp, 8 predicted proteins | sample sta12Cox44000080_FD_203760 | JGI IMG/M metagenome (GOLD analysis project Ga0306921, IMG submission 203760) | Lab enrichment of tropical soil microbial communities from Luquillo Experimental Forest, Puerto Rico - statoxic.12C.oxic.44.000.080 (v2)... | ecosystem: Environmental > Terrestrial > Soil... | reverse complement strand
CAGACCAGCTGGGTGACCACCGGGGACTCCGCAGAGATCATGCGAATGCTGCAGCTCTCCGCCGCGTCATATGTGCTGGAAATCGGAAGCGGCTCAGGGCGGTATGCGCTACAGATTGCCGCCACAGTGGGTTGCCGGGTGTTGGGCATTGACATCAACCAGCCGGGGATTCACACCGCGAACCAGCTGGCAGGCGAGCAGAAGCTCTCCGGTCGGGTGCGCTTCGAGCACGGTGACGCCGCCAGGCCGCTTGGTTTCGACGATGCGACTTTCGACGCAGCCTTCTCGAATGACGTGCTGTGTCATATTCCAGGGCGCGGCAACGTGCTGCGGGAACTGTTCCGGGTGCTGAAACCGGGAGGGCGGCTGGCGTTCAGCGACGCGCTGGTGGTCGGCGGAGTCATTTCGCATGAGGAGATCGCCAGGCGCAGTTCGATCGGCTTCTATCTGTTCAGCCCCCCGGAGGAAAACGAGCGCACGCTGAGGGAAGCTGGGTTCGCCTTGCTGGACGTACAGGACACCACGGCAAACGCCAGCTTGATCGCGCAGCGCTGGCACAGCGCCAGGGAGAAAAGAGCGGAGGCGCTCGCCGGCATCGAGGGCCACGCAAATTTCGAGGGCTTGCAGCGGTTTCTGATGACGGTGTACACCCTGACGAAAGAGAGACGCCTGCTCCGGCGGTTGTACCTGGCCGAGCGGCCGAGCAAGGCGCAGACGGGCTGATTGGGGTTTTGAGCAAGCGGAACCGCGGCAGCGGTTTCTGGCTTGCGGGCGGCTAAAGAGCGGTGACCCGTGAGGCGTGTCCGCGCACTCCTGAGGCGAGTCGGTGTACTCGGCGTCCTGGCCGCGCTGAGCCTTCCTACCTGGTGCGCTCTGCGCGCGGCGGAGACCGCCGAATGCCGTGGTTTGGTGGTCGACGAAAACGCCGTGCCGGTCGCGGCGGCGCAAATCGTGCTCACGCGGTCCGGGCAGCCAGCGGCCCAAACGGTAAGCGACAGCGCCGGCCGGTTTAGCTTCCGCAACCTTTCGCCCGGGGAGTATCAGGCCGAAGTGCGCAAAGAAGGCTTCTTTCTTCTTTCCGGAAAGCAGCTGGAGCTCGAACCCGGCTCCAACGAGATTAGCTTCACCCTGAACCACGCCGAGGAACTGCATGAGCAGGTGCAGGTCGCGACTCCGGCCAACCAGATCGATACCCAGGACACCACCGAGCGCTTCGCGCTCACGGCTCAAGAAATCCGCGATATTCCGGTGCCCAGCTCGCACAGCCTGCAGCAGAGTCTGGTGGCCATGCCGCAAGTGGTGCAGGATAATCTGGACAACCTGCACGTCGCGGGCGCGCGCTCTCAGGACACGCAATATCTCCTGGACGGATTCGAAATTGGCGACCCTGCCAGCGGCACGCTGACCGCCCGCTTCAATGTCGACGCTACCAGGGCGGCCGAAGTGCAGACCGGGGGCATTGGCGCTGCCTATGCGCATTCCGGGGCCAGCGTTCTGAATCTGGAAACCGTCAATGGTGACGACCGCTGGCGCTTCGGAACCACCGATCCGTTTCCCGGAATCAACATTCAGGAAGGCGCGCACCTGGGCAACTGGTATCCGAGATTCGTCGTGTCGGGACCGATCGAGCGGGGGCGTTTCTGGTTTTCCGATTCGCTGAGCGTTCAACACACATTTGCCGTCGTCAAACAGCAGCCGTCCGGAGCCAACACAACCGAGCAATGGGCCGGAGACAATCTGCTGCGCCTGCAGTACAACATCACACCAAAGCATCTGCTGCACGCGAGTTTCCTTTATAACATCGCAAATGACAGCAACCTCGGACTGGACGCGCTGGACCCGGAATCGACCACCCTCGATGCCAAGCAGCACCGCACCTTCCTTTCCCTCAGCGATCAGGTCTGGTGGCACGACACGCTGTTCGAGTTAGGCGTGGCCGGCGACACGAGCGACATCGACTTCACGCCGCAGGGCACGGCGCCCTATGTGCTGCTGGTGAACGGCACCAGCGGCAACTACTTCGCGAGCATGAACCTGAAGGGGCGCCGATTGCAGGCATCCGGCAACGTGATTGCCGGGTCGCGCCACTGGCACGGCACCCATCAGCTTTCGGCCGGGGCCAACGTCAGCGGCCTCACCTACTCGCTGGCCGCCGAGCGCGGCGAGATTCAAGCGCTCAATGCCGACGGCATCCTGGTGCGGCAGACCACCTTTGCAGGTCCGGCCACGCCCGAAGTCTCCAACACACAAGCCGGCGCCTACGCCCAGGACAGCTGGTCGATCGGACGATTCCTGGTCCAGGCAGGTGTGCGCGCCGATTGGGACCGCTTCACGCAGAGCCTGATGGCCGAACCTCGGGTGTCCGGCAACTTTTTGCCCTTTCACGAAGGCAACGCGAAATTCTCGCTGGGGTGGGGAATCTACAACGCGCCGCTGAATCTGGCGCTTATTGCGCAGAGCTTCGACCAGCGGCAGATCGACACGTTCTACAACAGTACCGGCACCTTACCGATTCTTCCACCGGTGGTAAGCCAGTTCACACTGCCGGCGAGCGGCCTCGAGCAGCCGCGCTTCACGATCAGCAGCGCAGGATGGCAGGAAAAGATCAAAGGCAACACGCTGATCGACATCACGCTGCTGGCTCGCAACGGCTACCACCAGTTTGCCTACGTCGATCAGCAGCCTGCGCAGCCGGGCGGGCTGTTTCTGCTCGAGGACAATCGCAAGGACCGCTACCGGTCCCTGTCCTTATCCATCCGCCACATTTTCTCGCAAGCCACCCAGGTCTATGCGGCCTACACTCGGTCCGTTGCGGATTCGAACCAGGTTCTTAACCCTGTTCTCGGCTCGATCTTCTACGCGCCGCAACAACCCGGGCCGCTGGCCTGGGATGCTCCGAACCGTCTTCTGAGCTGGGGCTGGGCTCCCACCCGCATCTGGGGCATCCAGGTGAGCTATTTCGTGGAATACCGGACCGGCTACCCGTTCAGCGTGGTCAATCTGCAGCAGCAAATCGTGGGACCGCCAAACTCCATGCGCTTTCCGGCCTACATAAACTTGAACGTGGGCCTCGAAAAGAAGTTCGGATTCTGGGGTTATCTGTGGGCAGTGCGCGTCGAAGCAGTCAACATTTTGGGCCGCGAGAATCCGAACACCGTGGTCAACAACGTTGCTGCTCCCAATTTTGGCACCTTTTCCGGCGGTCAAGGCCGCGCATTTACGGCCCGACTCCGTTTCGTCGGCAAGAAGTAGCTTCATGCCTGCAGACGGACCTTGACCGCGCGGCGCGAATTTCGTAGTGTCGTCTGATCCTATGAAATTCCCTATCATTCTGAAATACGCCTGGTGCGGAGTTGCGGTGGTGTGCTTCGGCGCAACCGCGCTCGCGCAGGATGCAACCCGCTACAAAGAGCCGCCGGAAACGGAAAAGTCCTGGCCGCAGGAGGCGGTGCGCGGCGCGCATGGCATGGTGGCGAGCGACGAGGAGCCGGGCTCGCGGGCCGGGGTGGAGATTCTGCAAAAAGGCGGCAATGCGGTGGATGCGGCGGTGGCCACAGCATTTGCGCTGGCCGTGGTCGAGCCGGCGGCGGGAAACATCGGCGGGGGCGGATTCATGCTGGTACGCATGGCCGACGGACGCGCGAGCTTTCTCGACTACCGCGAGGTGGCGCCGGGCAAAGCCACACGCGACATGTACATCCGGCAGGACGGAAAGCTGGACACGGAAGCATCGGTAATCGGTTACCGCGCGGTGGCGGTCCCGGGAACAGTGGCGGGACTGGAACTGGCCCTGAAGACCTACGGAACCATGAAGCTGGCGGAGGTGATGGCGCCGGCGATCCGGCTGGCGGAGAACGGATTTCCGGTGCGGTCGAAGCTGCTGCGCGAATTCGCACGGGAGAGGCCGGAGCTGCAGAGATTTTCCTACAGCAGGCGGTTCTTTCTGAATAACGGGGAGATGTACAAGGAAGGAGAGACGCTGAGGCAGCCGGAGCTGGCAGCAACGCTGAAGCGTATCGCTAAGAACGGAGCGGCGGAATTCTACCGGGGCCAAACGGCGCGCATGCTGGTCGAGGAAATGAATGGGCTGGGCGGGCTGATCACCATGCAGGATCTGGCAGAATACCAGCCGAAGGTGCGCCAGGTGCTTCGCGCCAAGTACCGGGTGGACGGACACGACTGGGAGCTGCTTTCTTCGCCGCCTCCGAGTTCCGGCGGCGTCGCCGTGATCGAGGCGCTCAACATACTGAAAAATGAGCCCCTAAAAGGGTGGGAGGACACGGAAAGCGTGCACGTTGTCGCGGAAACCATGCGGCGGGTGTTCGCCGACCGCGCCGCCTATCTTGGCGATCCGGATTTCGCAAAGGTTCCCGTGGATGGCCTGACCAGCCTGTGTTACGCCAAGGAGCTGCGAGCGACCATCGATTCCCAGCACGCCTCCTTGAGCAAGGACGTAAAGGCCGGGGAACCGCACGTGTGCGGAGAGGAGGCCCGCAGTACGGCCCCGGCGAAAGTGAGTTTCGAAGCGGGCACGCATACCACGCACTTTTCGGTGGTGGACGCCGCCGGGAACGCGGTCGCCAGCACCTACACCCTGAACAACAGCTACGGATCGCACGTTGCGTCCAGCGCGGGATTTCTGCTCAACGACGAGATGGACGACTTCACCACCCAGCCGGGCGTGCCGAACGCGCTCTTCGGGCTGATCCAGTCGGAAGCCAACGCCATCGCGCCCGGGCACCGGCCGCTGAGTTCGATGACGCCGACCATTCTGCTGCGCGACGGCAAATTGAGCTTCGTGACGGGTTCGCCCGGCGGGCCGACCATTATTTCCGCGGTACTGCTGACGGTGATCAACTGGATGAGGCTGGGGATGGATGCGCAGGCGGCCATCAATGCCCCGCGGTTCCATCACCAGTGGATGCCGGACCGGCTGCTGATCGAGCAGCAGTTCCCGGCCGCCGTCGAGCAAGGGCTGGCCGCCATGGGGCACGTAACCCGGCGGCGCGGGCACATCGGGCTGGTCAACGCCATAGGTATTGATTCGCAAACCGGAGACAAATTAGGCGCCGCCGATCCTCGCGACGATGGTTCCGCCGTGGGATACTAACGGACGTTCCGAGCCGCGCAGTTAAATTTCCGATTGCGAGCGCAAGCCCATGCGAAGAGTGTTGTCTACGTACCTCTTCATTTCCCGAAAACTGACGCCGGAGTTGCTCGGCCAGATGCGCGAGGGTGGATTCAACGCGCTGGAGATTTTCTGTTCGCGCGCGCACTTCGATTACGGCACCAGGCAGGAAGTGCGTGCCCTGGCGGCTGCGCTCGAAGGCAACCGATTGCAGCTGGATTCGCTGCACGCGCCCACCAGCAAAGACGCCAGCGCCACACGGGAAAGCGGAACACCGCTCTCCATCTGTGAAGTGGAGAAAGTGCGGCGGATCGAGGCTATGGATGAGTTGAAACGCGCCATTGACGTTTCCGAGGACCTGCCGTTCTCGCGGATGGTGCTGCATATGGGCGGGTCACGCGAAACAGCGGACCCCAGGAAGCGGGACGCGGCGTTCAGCACCCTGGAACACTTGGTGCTGCATGCGCACCACGCGGGCGTGACGCTGGCGGTGGAGAATACGACCAGCGAAATGGGCGATCCGGCGTACCTGCGGGCATTTGTCGACGAGACACGGTTGACCGGTCTGCGATTCAATTTTGATATCGGCCATGCGCATCTGGCCGACGGGCCTGCGGAAGAACGGCTGGAGAAGAGTCTTCGACCGATGCGGGACCTGATGATTTCCATGCATCTGCACGACAACCACGGCGAGAAGGACGAGCATCTGGCGCCATACGAAGGAAACATCGAATGGAGCACGGCGATTCCGCTGCTGAAGAGTGCCTCGCCAGCGGATCTCCCGGTGGTGCTGGAGCTCAAGGAGAAGTTCGGTCCGGAGGCGCCGCCGATTCCCGAGCAGATCGCGGCAGCGCGCGCGGCGTTTGACAAGTTTGAACAGGCCTGGAGTTGACTCCTAACAACAGCTAACTTGGCGGATCGAGCCAAGCGGCGGCGCGGCCCATTTGGCTGCGTTCCGGGTTCTCACTTAGGTGCCCAGGTATTGAGCGTGGACGTAGACGCCGGTCTGGACGTTGTAGATCACATACCATCCCGGATGATCGGAGTCTTCGTAAACGACAAAATTATCGCCGGAGCAGTCCCAGCACCAACCCGCGGCGAGGTCCCAGTCCCAGGGAGCAATTACGAAGGAAAAACCGCCGGGAAACCAGAAGCGACGGGCGCCCACGTCTACGCGCTCCACGTGATACCGATAGGATGCGCCGAAGTGCTCGAAATGGCCGTGTTCGAAGGGATGCGCGATCACGTAGCGTTTGTCGTTCGGCGCGTCGTGGCCGTACCAGTGGTCATTGTGCACGTGGGGCATGCTGTTGACGCGACCGCCTTCGCGGCGGTCGACGTCGGGTTTCTCGCTGGGATTGCTTCGCGGAGGTGGCGCCTGGGGAATGTGGCCTTGATTGGCGTGGACGTTGTCATGGTGCTCTTCGCCACGTTGGGCAGAGACAGGCTCGTTCAACAGCATGGTCAGGGACAGTGCCGCTAGCGGGGCCAGAGCCATACAAACAGCGAAACGAATCTTCATCGTCCTGCTTCCTCCTTCGATTTTTCTGCTGAAACGGGCGTCGGCGCAGAGCAGCGCAAAAGCAGCAAACGGCGCCCAGGTGTCACTCGCTAATGCGACGTTTAGAAGGTGCCTCGGGGTACACAATCCTTGCGGAAAAACCGCTGTTGTGTGCGAGGAAAAGCACGCCCTTTGTGGGTCGGTGGTGATAGAGTGCCGTGAGGCTGCGGCTTGCCGAGCGAGGTTGCACTGTGATCAGAAAAACATGGCGGTTGCTGGCACGAACGTGCGCGGTCGTTACCGTGATGACGGCCGGGGTGCGCTTTGACGCGAGGGGTATCGGCGAAAGCGGCGGCGGGGGCGCGGCTCAGGGCGAGCTGGGAGCGTTTGCGGCGCGCGAGGACGTGGGAACGGTACTGCACGCGGGATCGCTAGAGTACGACGCGGCGAAGGGAACCTATACCATTGCGGGCAGCGGCGAAAACATTTGGTTCGGCAAGGACGCTTATCAATTTGTGTGGAAGAAAATGAGCGGGGACGTATCGCTCGCTGCCGACATCAGTTTTATCGGTACGGGCGGAAATCCGCACCGTAAAGCGGTGCTGATGGTCCGGCAAAGCCTCGATGCGGACTCCGTCTACGCGGACATTGCGCGGCATGGCAACGGCATGACGGCGCTGCAGTTTCGGACCGAGAGCGGCGGGATGACTACGGAAGTGGAATCGCCGAACTGGGGGCCGCAGCGCCTGCGCATCGACAAGCACGGCGCGTACTTTACGATGTGGCTGGCGGGAGCAGACGGAAAGCTGCAAATGGCCGGAGCCTCACCGCGGATGGAGCTGAAAGAGCCGTTCTATGTGGGTCTCGGCGTGTGCAGCCACGATAAGGATGTCGTTGAGAAAGCGGTTTTCTCGAACGTTCAGGTAGCTTCCATACAGCCTGCGGCGTCCGGCAGTGAAGGAAAATTCGTGCTTTACAGCTTCCTTGAATCGATGCCTGTGGAATCCGCGGACCGCACCGCAATTTACGTTTCCGAGGGGCGGTTTGAGGCGCCGAACTGGACCCGCGACGGAAAGGAGCTTCTGTTCAACCGTGACGGGAGGATTTTGCGGCTCCCGGTTGGCGGTGGAAAACCGGAAACACTAGATACGGGCTTTGCGGTGCACTGCAACAACGATCACGGAATTTCGCCGGACAGCTCGCTGCTGGCGATCAGCGACCAGTCACAGGAAGATCACAAGTCGCTGGTGTATGTGCTGCCCCTGACCGGCGGGACGCCGCGGCGGCTGACCAAGAACTCACCTTCCTATTGGCACGGCTGGTCGCCGGACGGAACTACCCTGGCGTTCGTCGGCGAACGCAACGGGGACTTTGACATTTATACCATTCCCGTGGGCGGAGGCGAGGAGGCGAGGCTGACAACAGCCAAGGGTCTCGACGATGGTCCGGAATATTCGCCCGACGGCCATTTTATTTACTTCAACTCGGAGCGTACCGGGCACATGCAGATCTGGCGCATGAAGGCGGACGGCACAGAGCAGGAGCAGGTTTTCTCCGACGACTACAACAACTGGTTTCCTCACATTTCGCCGGACGGCAAGTATATGGTGTTTCTCACCTACGACAGGAGCGTAAGCGGACATCCGGAGAATCGGGACGTGACGCTGCGTCTGATGACGCTGGCGGACAAGAAAATCAAAGTGATCACCAGGCTGTTTGGCGGGCAGGGGACGATCAACGTGCCGTCGTGGTCGCCCGACAGCAAGAATGTGGCCTTTGTGAGCTATGCCCTGCTGCCTCCCACCACGGATTGACTCTGATCCAAATTCAGAAGCCGGGCGGATGGTCGCCCATGACGTTAGAGGCGCGCTCGAGTGCAATGCCAGCCGAGCACAAGGTTCCTTCTTCAAAGAGCCGGCCGATCAGCGTCACACCGTGCGGAACGCGGCGCGGCGGGTCGAATTTTGGCAACGGATGGTTCGGATCCGGCGCCCAGTCACTGCGCGCTTCGGACACTTCTACGAAGCCGGCGCGCAGCGTAAGTGACGGGTGGCCGGTAAAGTTGCTGAGGGTCAGCATCTCGTCGCGCAGCGAGGGCACCAGCAGAAGATCGACTTCAGCAAAAATGCGTGCCATTTCTTCGGCGACCTTGCGGCGCAGGCGATCGGCTTGCACAAAGTCTACAGCGGAGAGAAACCGCGACTGGCGGAAAATGTTCGGCCACGCGTCCGGCACCTGCACCTTGAGCTCGTCTACCCCGTGGCTCAGCGTGAGTTCTTCGAATGCCGCTGCGCTTTCAGCAAAAAGAATGAGCTGCAGGGAGTCGTAGGGCCAATCCGGCAGGGACACTTCGCGTGCTTGCATGCCCAGCTTGCTTAGGGTTCCCAGCGCGGCGCGGTCCACATCGGTCGCCGGGTTTTCTTTCATCCATTCGCGGAAGTAGCCGACGCGCAAGCCTTTCACTGGCGCGCCGGCGTCGAAGTCCAGTTGGCTCGGAACGCTCGACAGGTCGCCGGCGTCCGGCCCCGAGATGGCCTGAAGCACCAGCGCCGTATCCTCCACAGAGCGCGCCATGGGGCCCAGCTTGTCGAGCGACCAGCACAGGGTCATCGCACCGGTGCGCGGCACGCGGCCGTAGGTGGGGCGAAGTCCCGTCACGCCGCAGCGCATGGAAGGGCTGACAATGCTGCCGCCGGTTTCGCTGCCGATCGAAAATGCCACCAGCCCGGCGGCCGTAGCGGCGCCGGGACCGGCGCTTGATCCCGACGCGCCTTCCTCGAGCAGCCACGGATTCATGGTTTGTCCGCCGAACCAGATGTCATTGAGGGCCAGGGCGCCCATGCTCAGTTTCGCTATAAGCACCGCACCGGCTTGGTGCAAGCGTTTTACGACCGCTGCGTCTTGTTTGGGGACACGATTGCGGAACGGCTCGGCGCCATAAGTCGTCCTGATGTCCGCCGTATCCAGCAAGTCTTTTCCGCCCCACGGAATGCCGTGCAGCGGGCCGCGGTATTTTCCGCCGGCAATTTCTTCGTCCGCCTGGCGCGCCTGCGCCAGCGCCAGTTCCGGCGTCAACGTAATGATGGAGCGCAGCCTGGAATCGAACTGCTCGATGCGCTTCAGGTAAATCTGCGTTAGGCGCTCGGAGGTAAGTTTCCGCGACTCAATCCAGCGCGACAATTTCGTGACCGGGGCGTAGGCGATTTCTTCGTCGCCTGCCGGCAGGGGACCGGGGGCAGCGTTTGAACGCACAAAGCGGTCGCGCGCCGGCCCGCCAGACTGCCCTGGCAGCACAGGATTCCACAACGAGTACGGCGGCAGCGCAGATTCGAGCGCGACTCTGCGTGGGCCGGTGCGGCGTTCGTAGAGCGCGGCCAGGTTGCTGCGCCAGCTCTTCGCGGCGACGTTTCGTTCGTCGCTGCTGAGCTCGATCTGGACCAGTTTTTCGGCTCCTTCAAACGTCGCCGGCGAAACTTCCGGCCCTACCGCCGGACCTGCACCGAACGCCGGAGGTGCTCCTGCGGGAGGTCCGCTCGGCTGCTGCGATTGCGCTTGTGCCCTGGGCGGCACAGGCTCGCCTGCGAGCCCTGCCGCTGCGCCCAGCAATCCCACCGAAGTTGCCGCCAGAAAGTCCCTGCGCGAATGTCCGGACATATCCCCTCCCTCGTAACACCGCATTGTATCCGCGCGCCCTTTTCCCGCGTCAAGTCCACGCAGAGGTGCCGGCTCGCGGGAAAACCGTTACGCCGAATCTGTTAAACTCATGGTTTGGCGTTGCAGCGCGGAAACAGACGATGACCACCATCAGCATCGAGCAAGCGGGCAAGTACGACGGCCAGGAAGTCACCTTGCGGGGTTGGCTTTATAACTTGCGCGAATCCGGAAAGCTGCTCTTCCCCATCTTTCGCGATGGGACGGGCATCATCCAGGGCGTCGTCTCATTGAAAGAAAACCCCGTCGCTTTCGAAGCGCTGCGGGGTCTCACCCAGGAATCGAGCGTCATCGTCACCGGCAAAATTCGCGCCGAGCAGCGTGCTCCTGGCGGCTATGAAATTGGCGTTACCGATGTACAAGTGCTGCAAAAGGTTCCCGAAGAAACTCCCTTCCCTATCCAGCTCAAAGAGCACGGCGTCGATTTCCTCCTTGATCACCGGCATCTTTGGATCCGCACGCCGCGCCAAGCCGCGATCCTGCGCATCCGAGCCGAAGCCGTGCGCGCCGCACGCAATTTCATGGATGCACAGGGCTACACCCTCACCGACGCCCCGATGTTCACCCCTGCGGCCTGCGAAGGCACTTCCACGCTTTTCGAAGTCAACTACATCGACGACGAGAAGGCCTACCTCACGCAATCCGGGCAGCTCTACATAGAAGCGACCGCCATGGCCCTGGGGAAGGTTTACACCTTTGGCCCCACTTTTCGCGCCGAAAAATCCAAAACGCGGCGTCACCTCACCGAATTCTGGATGCTCGAGCCCGAAGCCGCCTACGCCACCCTCGACGACATGATGACGCTCGGCGAAGGCCTGGTCGCCGCGATCGTACAATCCGTGGTGCAAAACAAGCCGCGCGAACTCGAACTCCTCAAGCGGGATGTCAGCAAGCTCGAGAACATCAAGGCGCCCTTCCCGAGAATTTCCTACCAAGAGGCGATAGAACTCCTCAATAAACACGGCAACCCGGCCAAGACAGGCGACGACCTCGGCGGCGACGAGGAAACCATCATCTCTAAGGAATTTGAACGCCCGGTCCTGATTCACCGTTACCCCGCCGCGATTAAGGCGTTTTACATGCAGCCCGACGCCGAAGACCCGTCGAAAGCCCTGGCCTTTGACATGATCGCCCCCGAAGGTTATGGCGAAATCATCGGGGGCAGCCAGCGCATCCACGACTTCGATTTGCTCCTTAAGCGCTTGAGAGAACACAACTTACAGGAGGAAAGCTTCCAGTGGTACCTGGACTTGCGCCGCTATGGAAGCGTCCCCCACGCCGGCTTCGGTTTGGGCCTCGAGCGCACCGTTGCCTGGATCTGCGGCACCGAACATATCCGCGAGGTCATCCCCTTCCCGCGCATGATTTACCGGGTGTATCCTTAGGCGGGTAGGTATGGCCTTCCTGTAGTGCCTTACAATCGGTGCGCATTTAGAGTGACTAGTTAGGGCGCGTGGGGAGTTATGGACGGGTTCGCCGCCATCGTATACTCGTCACGCGTCGCCAGTTCCGAGTCACCGTGTCGGTTTTACCGCAATGCCACAAAGAATTCGCATCATTGGTGTGCCCATGGACTTGGGCCAATCCCGCCGCGGCGTAGACATGGGCCCCTCCGCCCTGCGTGTCGCCGGACTCCAGGCTCGTATCAAGCATCTGGGACACACCGTAGAAGACATCGGAAACCTGGAAGTCAAACAGCCGGAAGAGATGCATGTCGGCGAAAAGCGCGCCAAGTATCTGCAGGAAATCGCAGAAACCTGCGCCGATATCTCTAAGAACGTCCAGAAATCGCTCGAAGAGGGATTCCTCCCGCTGATTTTGGGCGGCGACCACTCCATCGCCGCAGGGGTGGCCGCAGGCGTCGCCTCCCACTTCCGCAAGGACAAGAAGCAGATCGGCTACATCTGGCTCGATGCCCATGGCGACATGAACACACCGGAGAGCTCGCCCTCAGGCAACGTGCACGGCATGCCGCTTGCGGCCATCATGGGTTACGGGGCCGACGAGCTGGTCAATCTCGGCGGCTTCAAGCCCAAAGCCGAGCCTGCAAACATCGTCATCGTCGGCGCGCGCGACCTCGACGCTCAGGAACGCAAAATCGTCAAGAAATCTGGAATCCACGTGTTCACCATGCGCGATATCGATGAGCGCGGAATGCGCGAAGTCATGGCCGACGCCCTCAAATATGCTACCGACGATACCGACGGTGTCGCGGTCTCTCTCGACATGGACTTCGTCGATCCCACGGACGCACCGGGCGTTGGCACTCCTGTCCGCGGCGGTGCCACCTACCGGGAAGCTCATTTGGCCATGGAAATGATCGCCGATTCTGAGACCATGGCCTCCCTCGATGTCGTCGAAATCAATCCGGTCATCGATGAACACAACCGTACCGCCCTTCTGGGCGTAGAACTGGTGCTCTCGGGTCTAGGGCAAAAAATCCTGTGAGGCGCATTCAGCCGGCCCCTAGAAAAAAAAAAG
>Ga0306921_10005826_pt1 | contig 12828 bp, 10 predicted proteins | sample sta12Cox44000080_FD_203760 | JGI IMG/M metagenome (GOLD analysis project Ga0306921, IMG submission 203760) | Lab enrichment of tropical soil microbial communities from Luquillo Experimental Forest, Puerto Rico - statoxic.12C.oxic.44.000.080 (v2)... | ecosystem: Environmental > Terrestrial >... | reverse complement strand
TGGTGTCTTATCCCGATTTCATGGATGTCGCCATTCCCATTGCCGGAACGCCGCAGCAGTCTTCCTATGATCTGCTTGTCTGGACGACACAAGAGATGACGATTGACTATCGCCTGAAGAATGGCAACGAAGAAGGGGCTTTGGATATTGCCGAGCGCATCGGCCTTATGAGCCTTACGACGCCTGCGAACGTGGCCATCGAGCACAAGCGGGAAGAATTTGAGAAATATGTGACCACGTCGGTCGAGGATTGGAAAAAAGACCAGAACCCGTACGATTATCTATGTCAATTGCGGGCGATGATCGCTCACAACATCGCGCCCGCAAGCGGCACGCTGGAAGATGCCGCCAACCTGGTGAAGGCTAAAATGCTCGTGATTGTGGCGCGGCAGGATCATCTTGTGAATCCACTGACTGCTCTGCATTTTGCGGAACTGCGCAAGGCGCCGACACTGGTCCTCGAAAGCGACTGCGGCCACCAAGCGACGGTTTGCCAGAACGCGCTCATGACGATGGCAGCTCGCGGTACCCTCTCGGAAAAATAGGCGCCCTAGAATCCGGCAAACCAACGAAAGAATTCCGCATCTAACTTGAAGAAGAGATTTGCGGGGAGAGCGGCTCTCTTGTTACAGTTTCCGTGCTGGCAATCGGCGCGCTGAATACCGGCAACTCTGACGCTTGCAGGCGGGAGACATCCGAATGTCACTGCTGGAACCACCTGCCGAAAAACCACAAAAATCAAGAGCCATGGCGTTCACCATCGTGGCGCTTGTCCTCGTTGTCGCCGTGGTGCTGTGGTTTACGTTACGTTATTACCCGGAGAAAAAGGCGGCCGAGCATTTCTTCACGGCTCTTACCAGCGACGATGCCTCCAAGGCGTACGAACTCTGGAAGCCGTCGTCGAATTACACTATGAAGGATTTCCTTGCGGATTGGGGACCATCAGGCTACTACGGACCGGTGAAGAGCTTCAAAATCATGGGTGCGAAAGCCCCGAGGAACAGCAACTCGATTGAGGTGAGTGTGGCTATCAGCCCTTTTACCCCGATGCCCGACGCCTCGGAAGCAGAGAAGAGCCGCAAGACGAAAGTGGTTACGTTGTGGGTTCTGCCGTCTGACAAGAGTCTCAGTTTTCCGCCATAGTGATCGCTCTTACCGCTTACCCGCAAGAAATCCTAGACGTGAATGTCGTCGAGAGCCGCGGCCAGTTCCTTGGGGTTGATGGTCGCGGTGCCGAGTTTGCCGACGACAACGCCGGCAGCGGTGTTCGCGAGGAAGGCCGCGTCCGGCAGAGAGACACCGGCGGTCACGGCAAGGGACAACACGCTTAGGACCGTGTCGCCCGCGCCGGTCACATCAAAGACCTGCCGGCCCGTGGCGCCGCGTTCGATGCCTGGCTGGCCGACGCGCGCGTAAGTCAGTTCAAAACTTGTCGCCGGAATGTGCAAATGGCGCGGAGAAACTTCCTCGAAAATGCTCATGCCTTTTTCCCCGCGCGTGATCACCACTGCCGCGCAGCCAAAGTGCGGCAGCAGCGCCCGCCCGGCTTCTTCCACGGATTTCTCGTCCATCAGGGAGCGGGTAACGTAAAAGCCGGCTTCTTTTGTATTGCACACGATCGCGCGAGCACCGCGGTAAGCATACAGGCGCGAAGTCTTCGGTTTGACAAAAACCGGGATCTTGCGCTGATGGCAGGCATGCAAAACACGATCGGCAAAGGCATCGGTGATGAGGCCTTTATCATAGTCGGAGAGCACCAGCGCATCGAGTTGCTGGAGAGCGCCGACGATCCGGCGAAAGAGTTTCTCTGCCGTCTGCGGCGCAACCGCATCCCGACACTCCTGATCAATGCGAACAATCTGTTGATGCCGGGCGATGACCCGGGTTTTCACCGTGGTGACGCGAAGCGCATCCGCCAGGACGCCGCGCTCGCCGATTTTAGCCTGGCGAAAGCACTCGCGTAGAGCCTCACCTGCTTCATCATCGAAAAACCTTTCGTGGCTCTTCTTGCCGCCAACAACTCCAAAAACTTCGACCCGCGCTCCCAGGGAGACGAGATTAGCAGCGACGTTCCCTGCCCCGCCCAGGCAATCCGATCGAGAAACGAAATCGACCACGGGCACGGCCGCTTCGGGAGAGAGGCGGCTGGCGGTGCCCCATAGGTAGCGGTCCAGCATGAGGTCGCCGAGGACGCCGATTCGAATTTTGCGGAAGCGCGGAAGAAGCCGCTTGAGCCTTGGAATGGAACTAGCCAGTTCAGAGGCCATGTCCGGGTTCCTCATTCCCGGCTATTCCGAGGCGATCCTGGCTTCCTCGGGAAGCATCACGGGAATGTCGTCGCGGACCGGGTAAACGAGCTTGCATGCCGCGCACTTGAGGCCGGAATTGTCCGTAAGGAGCTGCACCGGCTTCTTGCAAACCGGGCAAACCAGAATGGCGAGAAGTTCCTGTGAGATGGTCATGAGGTGCTCCTATCTTGAAAGGAAACTTTAGCAAAGGGAGACAGGCCGTCGCCAGTGCCAAGGCGAAGAAAGATTTGGCTGAGGTGCATTTGGTTGCGTATGATTCGGTGCGCAACGAGGACCATAAGTGCGAGCCAATTCGTGTGAGAATTGACGTACAGTTTCACGCTGCTCTTGCCGATGTTGGTGGCTTGTGCGTTACGGCCGTGCTGGTCCGGCGTTGCTCGGGAATCCTCCCATATACGATTCGCTGAAAGAACGTTCCCAGAAAAGCTGGGGCCGCTAGGCGGTTGGTACAGATCCCGAGGGAAGATTGCCGGCAGGAAAATTGACGGCAGCATCCGTAGCCGTGGGAAAAAGCGGGATCACACGATCTATTTTTGTCAGTTTCAGCGTGCCTTCCAGCATGCCGCGAGCCCCCGCCAGCCGCAGTTCACCGCTGGCTTTTTTCAAGCTGGAGAAACAGCGAACAATGCTGCCAATGGCCGCGCTGTCAATGTGGGTAAGTCCCGACATATCGAAGATGACATGGATCTGGCCGGCCTGGATAAGGGCGTCCACTTCATGCTCGACCCGACGGCAGTCCGGACCGCAATGGATGCTGCCCTTCATTTCGACGACGGTGACGCCGGGTTTGAACTGGCGCTTTGTCATTTGCAGAATCACGCTTATGCTCCTGGATAAAGCAATAAAATCGATCTCAACTGCCCGGAATCGCTTGGAAATAATCAAAGGAGCGGAAGTGGGCTTATTCCCCCTCATAGGGAAACTGGCGGATCAAGCGCACGCAGTCTCCCAACGCCGAATACAACGAATTGCTCCAGCCACAAGGAACGAAAGAAGCAGTCTTCTGATTCAGCTCCTTATCGGCTTCCGCAAAGAAACGCACATGCTGGCCTGGAGGGGGAGAAGCGAATTCCTTCACGGTAATGCGGAAAAGCACTTCCTTTCCCTGCTGGCGTTTAATGACGGAAAAATAATGATACAACGCCAACTGCTCGGAAGGATCTTCCTGCATGTGAACCCATTCGTTCATCCAAGTCCTCCGTCCTGGATTTCTGCTGCGCCGCTGAAGCCCCGTCGAGGCAGGCGCATGTTAGGTCAGCAGAGCATATAAGTCAACGCGCGGGCTGTTCCTGAGAGTCCCGTGAGATCGCCGCAGAAAGTTCAGAAGAAAGTGGTGGAGCGGGAGGGGCATCCGAAAGAGCCTCTGGAAAAAGTGGCAGACTGGCTTCAATGCAGGTCCCGCTTCCGGGACGCGAGTGTACGGTCAATTCTCCGCCCATGCTATGAAGGCGCTCTTCCATGCTAAGTAAACCAAGGCCCTGACTCGCATCGCGCGAATCGGGATCGAAACCCATTCCTTCATCGGTGACTCGAAGATTCAAGGATCCGGCAATTTCCGCCAATTCGATGCGCGCTTTCTGGCAACCGCTGTGCTTCTGGACGTTGCGAATCGCTTCCTGTGCGACGCGGAAAAGGCATAGGGCCGCGTCGAGAGGAGGCTTGGAGTGAATTCCGGAATGGATGAACTGAATCTCCACACCATTGCGAGTGGCAAAATCCTTGCAGAAATTGGCAAGAGCAGTGACAAGTCCAAGGAGTTCCACCTGCGAAGGATGAAGGCGTCGGGAGACATTATGTACGTCGGAGGTAATCTCGCTGGCGAGTTTCACCAGGGATTCCAACTGCTGGGAAAGGGAGGACCTGGTCTTCAGGGAAGTTTGCTTCAGTTGCTCGAGGTCAATGCTCAGGAGAGCGAGCCTCTGGCCGGTATCGTCGTGGAGATCGCGGGCGATGCGGGCGCGTTCCTCTTCCTGGGCACGCGCGAGGCGATGGCGAAGACTCTGCAGCTTTTCCTCCGAGCGGCGGCGCTCAGTGATGTCCTGATAGAAAGCGAAGGCCCCGACCAGATTGTCGCCCGAGTAAAGCCGGACGCCATGGAGCTCAATATCAATGAGGGAGCCATCCTTGCGGCGGCGCTGGGCGATGGCGTGAACGACCTTGCCGCTCTGGCTCGTCCGGGTTAGCTCCGAAGCCAATTCACGGTCGTGCGGCGCGATGATTTCGTCGAGATCATTACCTTGAAGTTCGGCCTGTGAATAAAGGAACATGCGCTCAAACGCTTCGTTGCAAAAGCGCACGCGGAGATTCTCATCCTTGATGACCACGCCGAGCGGACTATTGGACACCAGGGCATCGAGGTACATGGCATGTTCCTTGATTTCCTGTTCCGCGCGCTTGGCTGCGGTAATGTCGAGAGCGGTCACCAGGATGGCGGGCTTCCCGTTGAATTCGAGCGCGCTATCCGTCAGCTCCAACCACCGGTCCTCGCCATTCTTGTCAATGATCTTGTATTGGTAGCGCGAGAGCAACTCGGGATTCTTCGGGTCCGATTGGGCGCGCTTCCCGAGTGCGGATCGGAATTCGGGATGGACCAGATCCCGGGGACTCATCCGAAGGATTTCGTCTCGGGTGTAGCCGGTGATGGATTCGACCTGGGGACTGAGGTAGACCATACGACCTTCCTGAAGGATCCAGATGCAGCAGGAGGCGGTCTCCGCCACCAACCGGAATTTGGCTTCGCTTTCCAGCAAGGCAATTTCCGTAAGCCGGCGTTCCGTGACATCCTCTCCCGCCGCCAGAGCGCACCGTTCGCCCGCGATCTCGATGAGTTCCACCGAGAAACGGGCCGTGAGCAGGTAACCAGACTTGGTTCGAAGGCGAACCTCGCGAGCTTCCACCCGGTTGTGCGCCTTCAAATCTTCCCAAAGGCGAACAAGCTCCTTTTCGTCAGCCCAAATGCCAAGTTCAATCGCGGAGCGGCTCACGACTTCTTCTCTTGAATAGCCCAGGAGTTTCTCGAAACTTTCGTTGACGTCCACAAAGTGGCCGTCCCGCAAGTGGGTGATGCTCATCGCGCTGGGGCTGGCGCGAAAGGCGGTCGCGAATTTAGCTTCCGACAATCGGAGGGCTTGTTCAGCGCGAACTTTTTCGGTGACGTCATGGGACATCCCGAAGACAATCGGAGAAGACCCGCGATCACGGCGAAGCGTGGAATGGTATTCCCAAATTCGTTCCTCGCCCGAACGGGTAAGGACGGTCATGTATCCCTTGTCCTGGCCGTGTTCGAGGAGCCGGGCGATGAAGGCGGGAAACTGATCACGAACGCGAGGAGCGAGGAGTTGCGGGAGGGTCAACTGCAAAAGTTCGTTGACTTCATAGCCGAGACGCCGCGCCGGTGCCGGATTGATCGTCAAAATTCGGCCTTTCAGATCGTGGGTGGAGAGCAAGTCTTCGCTGGTTTCCACGAGGTCGCGATAACGGCTTTCGCTCTCTCGCAACGCGTCTTCCACGCGCTGGCGCTCCCGAATTTCCACTTGCAGCGCGACGTTGTCCACGGTGAGGCCGACGTTACGCCTGTGAGTCTCCTCCAGGTCCCGTTCGGCACGCTGATATTCTTCAATCAGCAGCAGGATCATGCCCAGACAAATGCCGCCTGTGTTCACCACGTCCACGAAGAGCAAAGGTCCCCCGAACAGCACCTCTATGTGGGCTAGAGCTTGGAGGGGCCTGAAAAGCTGAATACCGGCATGGCGCAGGATTAATTCCAAAAAAGTCGCGGAATAGAGCACCTGATCAACGGCATAAGTGAGACAGAAGAAACCCGTGATGCCCGCGGCCCACGACCGATTTTTTTTCAAGTGATGAAGGAAGGCGCCACAACAAAAAAGCAGAGCGGCGGCCAAGGCGAACGTGCGGGGCATGTTGCGAACGGCCATGCTCATCCGTGGATCTTCGCGCCAGGCAAATCCCAGGGCGAAACAGGAGAAGGTCACGCCCAAGGTGAAGGCCAGCCCGGTCCACAACCAGCGGCGAAGGGGTTTGCGGGGCGTATGCCAACTCACGCCGCCTAAAACGAGAAGCGCCGGCTGCAGGAAGCCAGCGAGGAGTAATACAAAAACGAGAGTGGTCTTAAGGGGTGTCCAGGTTGGCCCAAGACGAAGCGAAACGGTGGCGGAGAAGAGATAGACGCCAAAGGAAGTCCAAGCCCAGGCCCACCACATGAAGAAATCCAGCCGGCGAAGGCGGGAGTAGAGAGCCCAGAGCAACACAACAAGAAAAACGGTCAGCAGGAGCTGAAAATTGACGAAGAGAGAGATTATTTCGGGCGTCGTGTTCATCGGCAGTTCGTAAAAGGAGCGGGGGTCTCATCCTACCGCAAATGGACCCTAAATCAACCGGTACAAGAAAGTATACCGCATTCGGGCGTCATGCGTCCGGTTGCAAGGGTTGGCCATGTGCGCCAAGGACTGCGATAGCCAGAAAGAGGGCCAGGACCGGATCACAGGGATGGCGAAGCCGTAAAGACGTTTGCGTCAGGTAGTAGACCAGCGGATAAATGATCGGATAAACGGCGAGGGGAAGTACGTATGAGTTTCGCGCAGCTAGAAGCCGGGCGAGGCCGATGAATAAGCCAAGGAACGTGAGAGCGTTCCAGCCAAGGATAAAACGCACGAGGAGTGAATCGGCGCGAGAGAAGCTCGTCCATGGATCCTCCGTGCCGAACCAAGTGGCGACGATTCGCCGGCCCCAAAGCTGCAGAGCGAGGGCGGGATGAGCTCGCAAGAAAGCCTTAGCTTTCTGCATTTTTTCCTCGAGGAAAGCGGTTTCGCCGAGTTGCGCGTAAAGACGCACCTGCTCGAAGCGGGTGATCCGGTTTACCTCGCGGGAGTATTCGTCGAAGCTTTCGTTGTTGCCGCGCCAAAGTTCGAAGGCAAAATTGGAGCGCAGTGGAATCAGCCGATGGAATCGGATGGCGTTGCGAATCGTCCAGGGAGCGCACACGACAAAGGCAAGAGCAAGGGCGAGAAGAATCCGTCCCGGCCGCAAGCGTCGCTGCCGGTATGGGCGATACGCCGCCCAACCCAGCAGAAACGGAAAGAGGGCGCCGAGAGCTGGATTTGTAAGCAGAGCGAATCCCCAGAGCAATCCGTAACCAGTTGCATTGCGGGAAGTGAAAGATTCGTCGAACACAATCGTGGCCCAGAGCAGGATGGCCGCGACCAGGGCGGAAAGTGAAGTATCCCAAATCCATTCGAATGGCATGACGATGCCGCTGGGGAAGAACGCCCAGATCCAAGCACCAAGAGCGGTGACCGGTACACCAGCAATCCGCCTGCCCGCTCGGAAAATCGGGATGCAGATCAAGGAAGAAAAAACGCAATTGAGTAAAGCGGCCGCGAGGAACGAAGCAAACGTAAAAATGCCAAACATCTTGAAGATCGAGGCGAGCAAGAGGGGATAGACCGGAGTAAGCCAGGCCGTGGGACCGGTCGGTTGGCGAAAGAGGCAGCAGAATCCGTGCCCCTGGGCCAGCGATTGTGCAACGCTGCCAACTTCATTTTCAAACGGTACGGTAGCAAGCACTTCGGCTGGAATCAGGCGAACCTGGTGGACAAGAAAACCCACGCGGAGACCCAAAGCCACCAGCCAGATGAGAAAAAGCGAGGTCGCCAAGCGCTGGATTCGTGAAGACACGGGAGGGCTAAGGATACTCCGGTGCAGAGGGATTCTTGCAAGAGAGATTTGCGCCGATGCAGGGTCTGACGAGTTACCAACACTTGTCACGGCTCCATGGATGCGAGTAGAGTGCAGGCGGGCGCCCCAAAAACGGGTTGCCTAAGCCCCGCCCGCTGTGAGCCAAATCCGGAAAGGAACGAAAATGAGCGAACGGAAAATGAAGTGGATGGTCAGTGGTGTCCTCGGGATGGCTATGCTGGCGGCGGCCTGCGGAAATGCGCAGAAAGAGGCAACGGCCGCGGCGATCGCCGCGGCGCAGTCGGCTATCACGGCGGCGCAAGGTGAAGCGGCGAAATATGCGCCGGACCAACTGAAGGCTGCGCAGGACGCGGTGCAATCCGCTAAGGATGCACTGGCAAAAGACGACTACGAGGCAGCCTTAAAAGGGGCGCAGGACGCGGCCGCCAAGGCAAAAGATCTGGCGGCTGCCGCAGCAGCGAAAAAGGACGAACTGATGAAGGGCTGGAACAGCCTGAACGCATCCATCCCCAAACAGATGCAGGAAGTGAAAGCGAAGCTCGATGCTTACTCGCATGGAGCAAAGATGCCCGCGGGGATGGATAAAATAAAACTGGCGGACGCGAAAACGCAGTACGAACAGTTGAAACAGGGGATGGCGGACGCCACGGCATCGTTCAACCAGGGCAACTTGGCCGACGCGACGAACAGGGCCTCGGGGTTGCAGGATCTTCTGGCGAAGCTCATGGAAATGCTGGGGATTAAATCGTAGTCTGCGAAATACAATGAGGGATCAGAACTGGGGCGCCAGCACGGAGGTGCCCCGTTTGCGCTAGAACGACTCCACGCGCCAGAGCAGACGAGCGGAAAACAAAGTTTGTTTCGTCAGGTCTTGGTTCCACAAAGCCAAAATCTGAGAACCTTGATAAACACGCTCAAAACCGCCTTCGGATTCAGACACAGTTTCAATGGGCGCGACCCAAAATTCTTGCGCGTGGGGTGCGTGCAACGTCAGGCGGACCCGTTGCCAGCCATCTTCGATATGCAGGAGCGGCGCGGGAAGCGCGCCCGTCAAACGCAAGTTCCGCGGGCCCCAAGATGTTTCAAAGAAGCGGTCGGGTTCCGTAGGCGCGAGAAAATTGACGACGGACTCGAGACCGACGCGAAGTGGCCGAGTCAGCGGTTCGGACAGGGAAAGAGAAATGTCACAACTGACTTCGCACCCATGCGGCGCGGGGCCGAACAGGAAACGCTTTGCGAGGATGAGCCGCGGTGGATTCGCGGGATCGGCGGCAAACTCCGGGAGGAATTGGTCCAGGGCCAGGTCGGCGTAGTTCGCCGTGGAATTGCGCACCTGGAAAGCGCCCGCCGCGACAGAGGCAAGCTCTTCAAGCTTCAGGTTCTCGTATTCAACCGCCGTGCGAGCTGGATCGAAGAGGAGCAGGCGGAAGGAATGGCGGGCAAAGCGGTCGTAGCGCAAAAACCGTTCGAGGTTAGGCTCCTTGACGCGAACCTGATCGTGGATGGAAATTGCGGTCCCGGTGGCGGGCGCTGCGGCGGCTTCGCGCAAGCGCGTGTGCGAAGCTTCCGGACGGCGCAGGATGGAATTAATGAGCGTGGCGGCGGAAAAACGGAAATCGAAAACGGCGAGGGTGGCTCCATCGGATGGTTTGAGAAGGGCTTGATATTCAGGCGCTGTAAAAAGGAGCTCCCCGGCGCCGTCGGCATCGTAGTCGAGCAGTTCCACGCGTGGCAAGAGCCCGCCGGGAGTGAGTTGATCGGCAAGAGTCTCCGCACGAATGAGGTTGCGCCAGACTTCCGTGCGAAGGTGCGGCGCGTAGAGCCCGCCAAAAACACCGTGCCAATATGCGTCGTTGCTCTGCGCGCGAAGCAACAGGTCCCGCGCTTTGTGAAGTTGCGCGACGTGTTCCGTGCTGGCACGGCGCGCAGGGACGGAAGCGACGCAGGCGGAGACACGCAACATTTTCTTGTGAAGTAAATTCGATTCGGGATACTTGCGGAAGAAGCCGCGCCAGGAACCTCCGCGTAGGAAAGTGAGGAGGTCGGGCCGCGCGGTAAACTCCTTCTGCAAGGCGGAGTAACGGAGGCGCGGATTGGTGGGCAGAACCCATTCCATCATTTCGGCATACGAGGCGGTGGGAAGATCGGCGCGGCCCAGCGGAAGATGCGCGGAAATGTAATCGCTCGGCGTGGAAGTCTTGAGCCAGGAGGAATTTTCTTCCAGTGCCAAAAAGAATTCTTCCAGCCAGCCATCGGTGTAGCAATGCTTGAAGGTGCCGGGCCACACACCGAATTTTTCCATGTCATCGCCAAACGCAGCCGCGCCACCCGGCCGGATTTGCGCGGCCTTCAGGAAGTAGGCGATGGATTCCTCCACCTTGCGGAAGGGAATGAGGTAACGGAGTTCCTTGACGCCGGGAAAGAGCCAAACGGATTTCCCGCGATCTTCGGCCAGATAAGGACCAAAGAGTTCCTCCGGCTCGAAGCCAGCGGCCAGGAACGGCAGATCGTCAATCAACGTGTACCCGATTTTTGCGGCGGCGAGCGTGGAAGGAAGCTGGGGTTCCCAGACGCGCTCGGCTAGCCATGCACCCGTTGGGCGTTTGCCGAAATGACGCTGCAGGTAATCGCTGAGGCGGTTGAGCTGCTCGATCTGGTCCGCATCGGGAATGGAGATCAGGATCGGCTCGTAAAAACCACCCCCGAGGAGCTCCACCTGTCCCGTTGCAACTAATCGTTTCAATCGAACGAAGTAACCCGGATGTTTTTTTTCAATCCACAAAAGCAACGGGCCGGAGTAATGCAGCGCGAGCCGCACACGCGGATGTTTTTCGACGAGAGTGAGAAAGGAGTTGTAGGAGTTTTCGTAGCATTCTTCAAATACGTGCAGGAAATTCCCGCAAGGTTGATGCGCGTGAACGATAAGGATGAGCTGAAACGGCGGGCTGGTTGGCGGCATCTGCTCCACACAATATGATACCGCGAGAAGTTTTAACCTGCACAATCGCGGGATTACCGTGGCTCTGGCTGCGAGGAAAGCGTTTCCTCTATTGTGTGTGGCGCAAAATCCAGTCCGAGATGATCTGGAGCACTTCCGGGGACATGGTTTCCTCGATGGCGGCGTACTCGGCTGGCGTGCCGGAATAGGCATGTTGGAAGAGGTGATTGACGTCGGCGATCTCGCGCACATCGGCGTCCTTATTTCCCGCCCCTTGCAGTGCTTTCTGGACCAGGGGCAGGTTCGCTTTGGAATAAACCTGAAGATCCTTCTGACCGAACAGGGCCAGCACCGGGACTTTCAATGCTTGCAGGCTGGGCAGAGGATCGTAATCCAGGAAAAAGCGGAACCACGGCGAAGCCAGCATCCGCAATTGCGCCTCAAGCACCGCGGGAGGAAGCGCGGCATCGAATTCCGTTGACTTCACAAGAGCGGTCAGTTGGTCCGTGAGAGCCTTGGGATCTTTTTCCTTGCGTACAAGTTCATAAGCGGCCTGGTCGAAGCTGAGACTGGCGACAAGCTGCTGGTCGGAAAGGCCTCCGGCACGCCCGATCAGTTCGGATTGCTTGAGGAGTGTCGCCTCGCCTTTCATTGCCGGTGGCGCGAGCAGAACAACCCAGGCTACATCCTTGGAATGCGAAGCGATGTTGGGCGCAATCATGGCGCCTTCACTGTGCCCAATGAGCCCGATTTTCGCGGGATTGATTTCCTTTTGCGCTCGCAGATAAGCGATAGCGGCTTGCGCGTCGGCGGCAAGATCCAGTGTCGTAGCCTTGTCAGACGAACCGGCGGACTTGCCGATGCCGCGCTTGTCGTACCGAAGCACGGCAATTCCCTTTCGCGTCAGATAATCGGAAAGAACCAGGAAGGGCCTATGGTTTGCTAGGGCTTCATCGCGATCCTGGGGACCGGATCCAGCGATGAGTAGTGCAGCGGGGAACGGCCCCGCGCCTTTCGGAACTGTAAGAATGCCGGCGAGCGTAACTCCGTCGGCGCCCCCTGAAAACGAAACTTCTTCCTCGCGGTAAGGATAGGGCTTCGAAGGATTTTGCGGACGCCGCAATTCAAGTGGCTGATCGGAGCGCTTGAACACCAGCTTTACTTCGGCTCCGGTTTGCGACCAGTCACCTGTGAGCACATTCTTGGCGGGGTTCAGCGTGCCCTCGTAAACTCCGGCCAACGCCGGAATTTCGAAATGAAAGGCGGAATCCTTTTGTGCGACGTGAATCGCGGGAAGCCCGTTCACGCTCTGATCCAGGCTGTCCAGGGCCGCGACGAGCTGTCCTTCTCCGTCGTGAGAAACATGCAATTGCAGTCGCAGGCGCATGCCATGAGTCTCGATCGCGCCTTGCCAAAGACCTTCAACCGGAGAAACCGCATCGGTCAGCTTGCGCGTGGCATTGGCTGATTGGCGGTGAAAAAGCAGCGGAAGCGAGGCGCTGCCTTGCGACCAGGTTCCGTCAATGGCCTGATGATCGGCGGAAATCTTTCCTTCAAATCGCGCTCCGACCGAAGTAACTTCCAATTTGAGTGTTCCGCCGGAGATGGAGACGGAGCTGGCCTCGATGGCCATGACACCTTGGTCGAGGCTGTCGAGAGACGCGTGGTAGGAGCTATCCGAAGACTTGGAGAGATGAAGTACTAGATGCAATTGCGCTTCGCCCGCCTGTAAAGTGCCCGTATAGGTGCCCTCCACGGCTTGCAGATGAGCGCTCGCCGGTGTTTGGACCGCGGGATGCGCTTGCGTGAAGGCGGAGCTAGCGGTCAGAAGAAACAGGAACTTTAGACGGCGCACGGAGAATGGGC
>Ga0306921_10005824_pt1 | contig 12829 bp, 7 predicted proteins | sample sta12Cox44000080_FD_203760 | JGI IMG/M metagenome (GOLD analysis project Ga0306921, IMG submission 203760) | Lab enrichment of tropical soil microbial communities from Luquillo Experimental Forest, Puerto Rico - statoxic.12C.oxic.44.000.080 (v2)... | ecosystem: Environmental > Terrestrial > Soil... | reverse complement strand
CGAACCCCAGTGGCGGATCGCTGTCGGGAACTTTGACGGTCAGCGCCAGCGGGGGCATCGCCTCATTTTCTGACCTGTCGATCGACCAGGTCGGCGACGGATACACCCTCACCGCGACGAGCCCGGGACTCAGCCCGACGGCTTCGACTTCTTTCGACATCTCGGGATCGGGCCAGACTTGCACCGTACCGTGCACGGTCTCATCGTCCACGACCACGACGAGCGCGACGGTCACGGTGACCTCGGGTGTCCCGCCCGGAGATTTTTTGAAGGTCGCGGTCGGCGGCGCCGGTTACGTCTGTGCCGGGACCTACACGCGGGTGTCGGATCCGGTGAGCTTCGACGCCCTCGACCCCGCTGGTGTCGTCGTGTCGAGCGCGCAGTTCACCGTCTCGCTGGAGATCGACAAGACGGCCGTCCTGACCTCGGGCCGCACTGGCGCCGCGCAATGGCAGATCTGCTATGCAACCACCGCCAACCCGCCTTTCAAGGCGCGACCCGGTACCTCCGGAACTGCGGTGATCGGCGGCGTCACCTATAACACCGGCCTGCTGCTTGACTGCTCGAAAACCCAGGGTGCGCCGTGCGTGCAGGCTCGCCACAAGGACATGGCTGGGGATGTCGTTGTCACCTTCCTGGCTTCTGGTGACCCCATCGGCTGGGGGTGATTTGCGCTGGTGCTGCGCTGTCCCGACTGCGGCGAGGAGAATCCGGAAAGATTCCGGCTCTGCGGCTACTGCGGCGCGCAGTTGTCGCGGCCGGTTGCCGCAGAAGGGGTGCGCAAGACCGTCACCGTGGTCTTCTGTGACCTGAAGGGCTCCACGAGCCTCGGCGAGAAGCTCGACAGTGAGTCGCTGCGTGAGGTTCTCAGCGTTTACTTCGCGGCCATGAGGCGGGTGCTCGAGCGACATGGGGGCACCGTCGAGAAGTACATCGGCGACGCGATCATGGCCGTGTTCGGCCTGCCGAGGCTCCACGAGGACGACGCCCTGCGGGCGGTCAGAGCCGCATTCGAGATGGGAACCGCTCTCCAGGATCTGAATCTCAGGCTTCAGGCCACCTGGGGAGTGAGCCTGGAGAACCGAACCGGAGTCAGCACCGGCGAGGTCGTCACGGGCGATCCGACGTCCGGACAGCGCCTTGCCACCGGGGACACCGTCAACGTGGCCGCCCGGCTCGAGCAAGCGGCGCACGACGGCGAAGTCCTCATCGGAGCGACGACCTGGCGCCTGGTGAAGGACGCCGTCATCGTCGAGCCGATCGAACCGCTGGACCTGAAGGGCAAGGCCAAACGGGTTCGTGCCTACCGGCTGATGGGCGTGGGCAGCGGCGAAGCAATCGCGCGGCGGGTGGATCTTGCCGTCGTCGGCCGGGAGGAGGAGTTCAGGCGCCTGCTCGAGGCGTTCAACCGCGCGATTGGAAGTTCACGGTGCGAAGTTGTGACTTTGCTCGGTCAGGCCGGGCTCGGCAAGTCACGGCTGATCGAGGAGTTCGTCCGCTACGTGGGCGGGCATGCTCAGGTGCTGCGGGGCAGATGCCTGTCCTACGGGGATGGCATCACCTTCTGGCCAATCGCCGAAGCCTTCCGCCAGGCTGCAGGAATTCTCCCGGATGATACGGATGAGGCGGCACGGGCCAAGCTGTGGTCGCTCACCGGCGGGGGCCACGAGGACGCCGCGCTGCGGATTTGGTCCCTCATGGGTTTCGGCTCGGGTGCTTATGGCAAGGACGAGTTGCTCTGGAGTGTGCGGGCCGTCATTGAGACGATCGCCCGCCGCTGGCCCCTCGTCCTGGTCCTCGACGACATTCACTGGGCCGAGCCGATCCTCCTCGACCTTATCGAGCACGTCGCCGACACCTCGGCCGGCGTTCCCCTGCTCATCATCTGCGCCGCCCGGCACGAGGTGCTCGACGACCCCCCCGGCTTTCTTGCCGGCCGCCACGGGGCCCACGTGATCGAGTTGCAGGAACTCTCGCGGACCGACACGGCGCGGGTTCTCAAGAACCTCGTCGGCGACCTGCAGCTACCTGCGGCCCTCGAAGACCGGATCCTGTCCGTTGCTGACGGCAACCCGCTCTTCGCCGAGCAGATGATCTCCATGCTGATCGACTCGGGGATGATCCTTGAGCTAGACCGTGGATGGGAGTTCGCCGGCGGTTACGACGATGTGACCGTGCCGCCGAACATCTCCTCACTCCTGGCGTCACGGCTCGACCGGCTGCCCCCGATCGAGCGGGACATCGTCGAGCGGGCGGCCGTGATCGGCTTGGAGTTCCAGGCCGCCGCCGTCGCGGCGCTCGCACCAGAGGGGGACGCCGGGGCCGATCTGGCGCCGTCGCTGGCGGCACTGTGTGCCAAGCACCTCATCAGGGCCATCAGCGCGAGCACCAGCGGCGACGACTACCAGTTCAGCCACATTCTCGTGCGGGATGCCGCCTACGACCGTCTGCTCAAACGGACACGGACTCGCCTGCACGAGAGTTTCGCCGACTGGCTTCTGGAGACCTGCGGAACTCGGGTGCCGGAATTCGAGGAGATCATCGGGTACCACCTGGAGCAGTCGTTCCGGTACCGGGCGGAGCTCGGGCCCGTCGACGGGCAGACCCGGTCGCTGGGCGAACGTGCCGCCCGGCACCTCGGCACCGCCGGCTCAAGGGCGATCGACCGCGGTGACATGCCCGCCGCCGCGAGCCTGCTCCAGCGGGCGGCCGATATGCTCGGCGAGGGGCACGCGGACCGGCCGCGCCTGCTGCTCCAGGCCGGAGAGGCGCTCACCGATGTCGGCGAGTTGGCCGCCGCCGAGGCGACACTCAACGCGGCGCGCATCGACGCGACTCTGCTCGGGGACGACGTGGTCGCGAGATCTGCCGAACTCGCCGGACTGCATCTCCGCTATACCACCGACGCTAAAAGCGCGCAGGAAGGCGAAGGCATCGTTGCGCGCGTGCAGGAGCTGATCCCGGTCCTGGAGGAAGCCGCCGACCACCATGGCCTCGCCCGGGCGTGGCGGCTGCTGACCTACTCGTACATGACGGCAATCCGCTGGGGCATGGCAGCCGAGGCGGCCGGGCAGACCATCCGCCACGCGGCACAGGCGGGCGACGAGGTGATGGCCAGACGGTTTGCCGGCCTGCTCGCGACTTCGGTGCTGTACGGGCCGACCCCCGCCGATGAGGCGATTGCCTACTGCGTGGCGGTGCTTTCGCAAGCGGCCGGGGACCGGAGAGCCTCGGCCAGGACGGACGTGGCCCTTGCACAGCTTGAGGCGATGCGGGGCAACTTCGAGGTGGCCCGGGTCTGCTACCGGCGAGGCCGGGCACTGCTCGAGGAGTTCGGATACCGGTTCTTCGCCGCGCTCATCTCCCTCGACTCGGCACTCGTCGAAATGCTCGCCGGCGATCTCCAAGCGGCGGAACGCGAGCTGCGCGGTGATTACCAGACGCTCGAGCAGATGGGGGAGCGGAACTATATCTCGACAACCGCGGGGATGCTGGCAGAGGTCCTGTACCGCCAGGGCCGCTACCAGGAATCGTCCGAACTCACGGAGGTCTGCCGGGAACTCGCTTCTCCGGACGACGTGACTTCTCAGTTCCTGTGGCGGTGCGTGGATGCGAAGCTGCTGGCCTGCGACCGCGAGCACGAACGGTCGGAGACGATCCTGGCCGAGGCGCTCGAATTGATCGGTGGTTCGGACTGGGTTGACTGGCAGGGTAACGGGTTTATGGATCTTGCCGAGATCTACCGGCTTCGCGGGCGTACCGCCGACGCCATCGAAGCGCTCGGGCAGGCCTCGGCGCGCTTTGCCGCGAAGGGGAACGTGGTCTCGTTGCGAAGGGCGGACGAACTCGCTGACGAGCTGCGGAAGGCGCTGACTGGCGCCGCGCCAGACTCGGCGCGACCCGCCGTTCAGGGCTTACCAGGCTGAATCGGTCATTGCAGAAGGCTGATGCACACTCCAGTGGCCCGGGCCAACTGCCCTGATCATGGTGGCCGGCGCCGCCCGTCCCCTCCTGGTAGTGTCCCGGGCGGCGCCACCCGCCCCCGCTGGTCGGCAGGATTAGCTGACCACGGTCAACGTACGATCCGTGGTGAACCGTGTCTGTCGCCGTGCTGACACGGCTTGTGTTGTCTGGCTGACACTGCGGTCCGGCTCGGCCCCGGGCGGGCACCGCGGAAACGCGAATTCGCGGCGCAGTGCGGAGAAGGCGCTCGGCGCTGCGGCCAAGCGGTACGAAGGAGACGGATGCCCGGCCGGCCGGCACTGGCCGCAGTGCACCATGACCAGGTAGTTTGCTTCCAGCGGACCGGAATCAGCTACGTCCTTCAGGCAGAGGGTAACGGTGTTACTGCAAACACCTGCGGACAGCGCGAGGCAGGGGTGAGGTTCGACCTGCTGGGGCTTGAGGAGCCAGTACGGCGCGAGGTGCTGGCGGTGGCTGTTTCGCGACGCTTTGCCCGTGGAGTGGTGCTGTTCCACGAGGGCGAAGCCGGCGGCTCGCTGCATGTCCTGATGCGCGGCCGGGCGTCGGTATGGGTGACCACGCCCAGTGGGGACACCGTGACCTTGAACGTGATCGGGCCGGGTACGGCGTTCGGTGAGCTTTCACTGATCCTCCCGGCGACGGAACGGACCGCCACGGTGCAGGCGATCGAACCGGTGGAGACTCTGGTGCTCCAACGGGCCGAGTTCCAGCGGCTGCGCCGCAGCTATCCGAGCGTTGACCGGCTGCTGGTGGACTACCTCGCCGCGCAGGTGCGCCGCTTGTCGGAGCGCCTGACCGAGGCCCTGTGCATCGAGGCGCGCACCCGGGTGCTGCGCCGGCTTCTCGACCTGAACCTCGTGTTCGACAATGGCCCGGTGTCGGTGACGCAGGAGGAGATCTCCACGATGGCCGGGACGACACGGCCGACGGTGAACCGGGTCATGCAGGACCTCGCAGAGGCGGGCATCGTGGAACTCGGGCGGGGACGGTTCATCGTGGTCGACCCCGCTGCCCTGGCACACGAGGCGCGCTGAGTCCCCGCCCAGCGTCGCCGTCAGCTGCCGTTTAGCCCGGTTCTGGTGCGTCCGGCCCTTGGTTATCGCTATTGCCCGGGGCGCCGCCGGTTGCCAGCCGTGTGTCGGCGATGCGGTTTGCCTGGCGCTGGGTGGGTGCATGGCCGAGAACGGCGGTCAAGAAGAGGTCCCTGCGGAGCTCGTACACGGTCGCGGCAGAATGCGCGGTGACGGTCGCCGTGCGCGGGATGTCGCGCAGCAGGGCGATCTCGCCCACTCCTTCGCCTCGTCCGCAGCGGCGCAGGAATTGCCCGTCGTGCTGGACGTCGAGTTCACCCGCAGCGATGGCGTAGTAGGCGTCTCCAGCGCCGCCTTGCTGGATCAGGACGGTGCCAGGTGCCAGGTGGATCGGTGAGAGGGCTGCCGCGAGGCCCTCGATCGCGGGTGCTGGCAGTTCGGCGAACAGTGGGAGCGAGCGCAGCAGCGCGATCTCCACAACTGGCACGGGAGTCTCGGCATCCAGGCCGAACAGGGCGCGCCCGCCGACTGCGGCCGCCAGCGGCAGCACGGCGGCGACCCCCAGCAGTGCGAGCCGGCTGCCGCCCAGGTAGACCAGCGCGGGCACCAGTAGCGCGCCCAGCGCGTACCCGGCCATCATGAGCCCTTCCAGCAGGCCGAAGACCCGGCCTATCAGCTGCGGCGGAACCGAGCGCTGCAGCAGGGTGCGCGTGGCAATGTCCAGCAGGGTGTAGCTGGCCCCGGCGACCGCCAGCAGGGCCACGGTGCCGACAGCGCCAAGGCTGAGTGCAAGCGCCGACAGCGCGCCGCTCAGCACCAGCGCCGCACCCAGAATCGGCGCACCCAGCCGGCGCCCCACCAGCACCGCGCTCACCGTGGCGGCCAGCACCGCACCCACCCCGCAAGCGAAGGTCAGATACCCGGCCCACGATTGCGGACGGCCAAGCACGGTGATGGCCACGATGACGATCAGCAGGTCCAGCGCGCCCAGCACGACCGCCTCGGCGGTCAGCAACGCCAGCATCAGCCGCAGCCTCGGCCGGCGCACCGCCAGCCGCAGGCCCTCACCGATCCCAGCCAGCACCCGCGGCGGCTGCTGCGGCCCCGACGTCAGCGGCGCCACCTGGAGCCCGGCGACCAGCAGCGCGGCCGCCACGGCCAGGCCGGCGCACACCGCGAACACGCTGCCCACTCCGGCGACCGAGATCAGCACTCCCGCCAGCAGCCCCGACCCCGCGGTCGCGGCGGCCTCCAGCCAGCCCACGACCACATTGGCCGCGGTCAGCTGATCAGGGGTAGCAGCGACAGATGGGATGAGTGCCGCCTGTGCTGGGCGGGTCGTGGTCACCGCAGTTGCAGCGACAGCGGCCGCTGCATACGCCGCCAGCGGCGCGCCCACCATGACCGCCGCGGCAGTGGCGGCCATCGCCGCCGCCTGCACGAGGTAGCCTCCGGCCAGCAAGCTCACCGGTGACCGCCGGTCAGCGACGGACGCCACCATCGGCGCCACGATCGCCGCCGGTACTAGCTGCGCCACCGCCACCAGCCCGGCAACCGTGGCACCACCCCGGCTGTAGGCATAGACGAGCATGGCAATCCACACCGAATACTCGGTGAGGGTGAACAGCACATACCCCGCCAGCACCCGCAGCAGCGCGCTATTGCCCGCCAGCGAACGGAAGGCGCGGCGGCGGCGGCCACTGGAATCGTTACCCACCAGACCCCCCAGGCCGCCAGCAGCGGACCACCACAGCGCCATGCAAGACCGGCCCTGCCGCTCCTGCCAATGACAGGAGTATGCCCGCATTGCGCTGCCGCGACCTGCATGCGGGCAATCCCGTGCGCGGTCCGCCCATCACCGCAGAGATTCGATTAGCGAACAGGCATGGGCTGATACCGCTTGGTGCACGTTCCTATTGCTGGTGCACGAGCTCGCCCCGGATCCATGTCTGGACCACGGCCGCCTGGCAGATCTCCGCGGCGGGCAGGTGAGCGAGGTCGGCGTTGACGATGGCGAAGTCGGCGTCGAGCCCGTCCCGGATTGAGCCGGCCGAGCCATCGAGGCCATTCACCTGGGCGCTGCCGGATGTGTAGGCAGCGAGGACTTCCGTCAGTCCGAGAGCCTGGCCGGGGAGGAACGGATCGCCACCAACGCCTTCCGCGATGGCGGGCAGGCTCCTGTTCACCGCGACGTGCGCTCCCCAGAGCGGGTTGGGGCTGCTCACCGGCCAGTCACTGCCCGCGCACAGCGGCGACCCGCTGTCGAGCAGCGACCGGAACGGGTACTGCCATCCCGACCGGCGTTCGCCGAGGAACGGGATGGTCAGCTCGTCCATCTGCGGCTCGTGGGTCGCCCAGAGAGGCTGGATGTTGGCCGTTGCCGAGAGGCGGGCGAAGCGCGGGATGTCGTCTGGATGCACCACCTGAAGGTGCGCCAGGTGATGCCTGAGCCTGCGGCCGCTGGTGGACTGCCGAGCGGCCGCCACCGCATCCAGGGCATTGCGGACGGCGCGGTCGCCGAGGGCATGGAAATGAACCTGGAATCCCTCTTCGTCCAGCGCGGTGACAAAGCATGGAAGCTCGCGGGGGTCGATGAAGTCCAGGCCGCTGTGCGCGGTGGGGCATCCCTCCGCGTCCTGGTAGGGCTCCAGCATCGCGGCCGTGTGGTTCTCGGCGACGCCGTCCAGCATCATCTTCACGCTCGTGGCGCGGAAGCGGCCCTCCTGCCCGGTGCGACGGCTTTCGAGCAGCTCCGGCAGCTGCTCCAGGCCACGGTCCCGGTCCCACCACAGCGCGCCCACCACGTTCGCCACCAGCGTGCCCGCCCCGGCCGCCCGCAGGTACGCCCCGAGCGGGTCAGGCGTGCCGCGGTTCCCGCCGACGATCGCGTCCTGCCAGCCGGTGATGCCGAGCGACAACAGGTGCGCCTGCGCCAGCAGCAACGCCTGGTACCAGTCCTCCCCGCTGACCGGCGGCAGGAGCCGTGACACCAGCGAGGCGGCTCCCTCCTGCAGCATGCCGTTCGGCTGGCCCGCCGCGTCCCGCTCGATCCGGCCGTCGGCGGGATCGGGGGTTGTGCGGTCGATCCCGGCCAGCGTCAGAGCCATGCTGTTGACCCAGGCCCCGTGGCCGTCCCGATTGGGCAGGAACACCGGCCGGTCGGCGACCACGGCGTCCAGCAGCTCACGTGTCGGGATACCGCCGGGGAAGGCGTCCATCGACCAGCCGCCACCGGTGATCCACTCCTCCTCGGGGTGATCCCTGGCGTATGCGGCCACGAGCGCCGCGTAACCGGACGGTGTGCTGGCCGCCTGTAGATCGCACTGGCGCAGCTGGTTCCCAGCGAACACCGGATGCACATGGGCGTCTATGAACCCAGGCAGCAGAGTTCCGCCGTCCAGGTCAACCGGAGCCGCCCCGCGGGGCGGGCCGGCCGGCCCGACCGCCGTGATGGTCCCGCCACGCACACGGACGCCAGTGCCCGCGGGGAGGAAACGGCGGCCATCGAAAATGGTGCCGTTCTGGAAGACCAGTTCCTCGCCAGCCTGCACCGCTCGCCTCCCAAGCCGTGTACCGCCCATGTAGCTGTGGGCATCACGAGCCGCGGACCGCGCCTTAGACGCCTTCGACAGCTAGCAGGCGGCCGGACTGGACCGCCTTGACGAACTGCTGGTAGTCCTTCTCGTTCTGGTCGGCGTAGCGTTCGGAGAAGTCGGTGATCGACCGGTCGAACTCGTCGTCCTCGCCCAGGTACTCGGCCACGGCCACGGGGTCCCCGGACCGGGCGTGGGCACGCGCCAGCGTCCACCCGCAGATGCGGCCGTAGTACGTGAGCCCGGTCGGGATCATCGCTTCGACCAGCGCGGAGCCTTTCATGTCGCGCAGCTGGCGCCAGTAGAAGTGACGGCGCACGTCCAGTCCCTTGGTCCAGCCGAGGTAGATGTCGCTGGCCGCCTGCATCATCCGCTGCCCCTCCACGACCCGCTGCCCGTGCTGCCGGTAGCGGCTCTTGGGCAGGCACTCCTCAAGCACCGACGACGTCGCCTCTTTGATCTGCAGGAACAGGGGGTCCTGCTCGTTGCGGCCCTGGAGCAAGACGATGAACGCCCGGGTCCCCACGCTGCCCACACCGACGACCTTGCGGGCGGCGTCCACGACCTGGAACCGCTCCAGCAGCTGCCGACGGTCAGCTTGCAGGGTGGCCCGGTAGGCGCGGAACTGCTCACGGATCACCTGGTCGGCCTCTTCAGCGGACAGCCCGTAGGTGGCCGCCATGTCGCGCAAGGGGACAACGATCGGTGGCTGGCTGACGATCTGGTACTGACCATCGACCAGTTCGCCCAGCTTGGACAGCGCCTGCAGGCTGTCGCGGGTGTGCGCCTTCGCCAGGGTTTTCTGCGCCCGTTTCTCGGCTACCCTGGCCAGCTTCTCCTGCTGCTTGTCATGCTTCTCCTGCTTGGCGTCCTTCTTCGCCGCCTTCGCCTGCTTCGCCTGCTTGGCCTCCTTCTCCTGCTTCTTGGCCGCTGCCGTCTCTCCCCTCAACTCGGAGAGGGCAACGCGGGCCCCGGCCATCAGCGTGTCCTCATCCATGTGCGCGTACCAGATGTCCATAGTTCTCATCTGCGCGAAGTCGGCCATGGCCTCCCGGTAGGCCCGCACCGACGCCATCGTCGCCGCGCGGGCGTCGGCCTTGGTGAACCCGTTGTTGCGGGCGGCGATCGTGAAGCTCGCCGCCATCCGCTTCACGTCGTACTCGAACGGCCCCGGCAGGGTCTCGTCAAAGTCGTTCAGATCGAACAGCAGCCGCCGCTCCGGGGAGGCGAACGCGCCGAAATTCGACAGGTGGGCATCTCCGCACAGCTGGGCCCCCAGCCCGGCCACCGGGGTGGCCGCCAGGTCCGCGGCCATGATCTTGGCCGCGCCCCGGTAGAAGGTGAAGGGAGAGACCATCATCCGGCCGTGCCGCACCGGCACCAGATCCGGCTCCCGGGTGATGTTCTGCTCCTCCAGCAGGGCCACCGGATCCGGGCGGTCCGCCGCCGGGCGCCACCCGGCGTGGCTGGAGGGAGGCGTCCGGTCCTGGGCCTGCCTGCCCGCGGCCTTGCGTTCGTCGAGGCTTGGATGTGCGACCTTTTTCACAGCCATCCAGCCCACCTCCCCTGCGATCTGTGCACACCGTGAGCAGCACGCCGGCCGGCGCATCCCCGGGTCCAGTCACGACCAGGTTCGTGGCCTGCCGGCATTTCGGGGGCTGCTTGAGCCTCATCATGCGCCGCCGTGATGAAGTGGCCATCACCCAAAGCGAATGACCCGCGCAATTCACCCCCCGTTGGCTCCTGCTTCACCCCCTGGGCGCGGCGCCCAGTCCCCAACCCACAACCTGAGCGATCACTCACTAGGCGGGCACGGCCATCGGCTGCATGCTGGCGGTCGGGGCGCATACCGGTGTGATGCGGCCGCCGTCAATACGGACCACCTGGTCGGCGTGATCGGTGAGCCGTGGCTGATGTGTGACCATTATCAGCGTCTTGCCGCGCGTGACCGCGAGCAGGTCGTCGATCAGCCGCGACTCGGTGCCCGGGTCCAGGCCAGTAGTCGGTTCATCGAGCAGGAGCACTGGCGTGCCGGCCAGCAAGGCACGGGCCACCGCTACCCGCCGCTGCTGGCCGCCGGATAGCTGGGTGCCGCCTTCCCCGACTGGCGTCCGCAACCCCAGTGGCAGATCCCGTGCGAACACTGCTACGCCGGCATGCTCCGCCGCCGCAGCGATCTGCGTACCCGTGGCCCCGGCGCGTCCGTAGCCGATGTTTTCCGCGATCGTGCCAGCGTGCAGCCAAGGATCCTGCGGGACGAGGGTGATGAGCTCGCGTAGCTTCGGCAGCGGGATGCCGGAGATGTCACGGCCGTCCACCTCGATCCGGCCCGACTGCGGCTCGGCAAGGCGTACCAGCAGCGACAGCAACGTCGATTTGCCGCCCCCAGACGGCCCAATCACGCACACCACAGTGCCCGCAGCGACATCCAGGCGAGCGCCGGCGAGCACCGGCGGGCGGGCGGGATGCGCGAACGTCACACGGTCAAGCCGGATCGCTGGTCCTGGCAGCCGTCGGTCGCGCCGGGCGGGAACCGTATCGGGCCGTGCCGCCAGGCCAGGCCGGCACACCCGGTGGCGGGAGCCAGCCTGGCCCGGTCTCGGGGCGATCGCGACCGGCTGAAGCGCCGGGAGCCGGAGCAGTTCGGCGACCCGGTCCCGGCTGGCCGTGCCGCGAGCGATGACAGTGCTCAGCCGGGCCAGCGACCTGACCGGGGTGGTGAGGCTGGACAGGTAGGCGAGGAAGACCAGCAGCCCGCCCAGTGTGAGCCGACCGGACGAGACCTCGACCGTCCCGGTTACCAGCGCGGCCGCCAGTCCCAGGCCGGGCAGCGTATCGGCCACCGGCGCGAACCGGGCGCTGGCGTCCAGCGCCGTCACGGCCGCCGCGGCAGCCTGGCCGCTGGCCTGCTGGTACCGCTGTACCTCACTGTCCGCACGATGGAATACGTGGATCAGCGGGATCCTGGCGAGCAGGCCGGTGGCGATCGTGGCAAGTTCGCCGGAACGGGCCCTGGCATTACGCTGGGCCGGCCGCAGGGCAGTGTTGCGCAGGCGCGCGGTGATCGCGTACAGCGGGATGACGCCGAGCACGACCAGGGTGAGGCGCCAGTCGAGCAGCGCGGTGATCACGGTCATGCCCGCCAGGACTGCGGCGTCCGGGATGAGGGTGTCCACGGTCGCGGCCACAGTGTCCGCCACCGCGACGGCATCCGTTCCGATCCGGCTGGTCAGCTCCCCGAGCGGATACCTGGCCACGGCACCGGGCTCGGCACGCACGACATACGCGACCAGCGCCGTGCGCAGCCGCACGGTCATCCGCTCGCCCAGGGCGCCGACCAGGAACGTGACCAGGTAGCCGGCAACCGAGCCGAGCACCACCAGCAGCAGGCCCGCCACGCCCGCGGCTACCGCCAGCCACACGGCAGACAGCGCGCCCAGCGCGCCAAGCGAAGGCGGGTAGGGGTGATGGCCCAGGCCGTAGTCCACCACGATCATGAGCGGCCAGGGAGCGGCCAGGGCGATCACAGTATCGAGGAACATCAGCCAGATCGCCAGCAGTGCGATCGGCTTATCCCGCGCGATCAGCGCCTGAGCGAGCGGCCGCCACCGCTGCGGTGCAGCGATGCGGGCCCGCCCCGCCCGGCGGACCGGGCTGCGGGCGATAGCGGTCCGCGCGACCAGCCCGGCCGTCAGCGACACGGCACAGATCACGCCACCGGTGATGGCAATCAGCAACATCGGCACACCTCCCGGGCACCCGGCCGACCTGGTCCTTCGGCCCACCATGGCCCGTGGCGATGACGCCAAGATGAGCACCCGATGAGAGAGCTCTCATCCGGGCGTCACGCGGAAAACCATGGCCGGATGCAGGCCGGTTTCAGAGCAACCTCAGAGGACGCTGATCAGGCCCCCAGAGTCTCCTGGCCCACGCTGGTACCGTGCAAAGACGGTGGCGGCCGTTGGTGTCCGCGCGGAGCAGGATCCTCGGCTGGTCGCTGCTGCTGCTCGCGGCGGCGATGGCCACGTCCACTCTGGCCACCCACGTGCTGCTGGCCAGCCGGATGAACTCCCGGATCAGTAGCGAACTGACACATGAGATCGGCGAGTTCCGGGCGCTCGCCGCCAGGCACGCGAAGCATGCGGCCGACAGCCAGCCCGATTCCGTCTTGGGCTTGCTGCGGGCCAGAACCCGGCAGGCGGTGCTGGAGCAGGATACCGT